>Ga0070741_10012856_pt1 | contig 14998 bp, 13 predicted proteins | sample Coa_R1_4_FD_66440 | JGI IMG/M metagenome (GOLD analysis project Ga0070741, IMG submission 66440) | Surface soil microbial communities from Centralia Pennsylvania, which are recovering from an underground coalmine fire - Coalmine... | ecosystem: Environmental > Terrestrial > Soil > Unclassified ... | reverse complement strand
CGAGTTGATTGAGAGTGAGTTCCTCGCCGCCTACAAGTTCGACCGTCTGGTTCGTAGCTATCGGATTCGTAAGTGCTTGGGCGAAACACTCCACTACATCACTCACGTGAATTGGACGGAAGCGATATTCGCCCGTACCCGGAACGGGACGGATAAACGGAACCGCTCGCATGACGCGGATCATTCGCTTAATGAACGCGCTCCCTGGACCGAAGATTAGTGACGGCCGCAGGATGACATGCGGGAGACCGCTGCTGCGGACCTCCTCTTCGGCTGCGAACTTGGTCGTGTGATAGACGGTTGCATTGTTCGCACGCGCACCGAGCGCAGACATCTGCACGAATCGCCTAAGGTCGTTGTGGCGCGCCGCTTCAACCAAATTACGAGTGCCGATGTGGTGCACAGCCTCAAAAGTCGTGGTTCCCTGCTCATAAATAATCCCAACGAGGTTGATCACCGCGTCATACCCGGCCAGTTTCCGGGAAAGATCGGCCGAGCAGAGGTCTCCCTGCACTTCCTGCAGGTTTCCCGAATAGGAACCGATGAGCGCGCCTTCATGACGCACCAGAGCCCGCACCTGATGGCCATCGTTCAGCAGCCGGCGCAGCAGGCAAAAGCCGACGAACCCGGTGGCGCCAGTAAGGAAAACTTTCATTAATCAGCAGTACTTTGAAGATAAAAGTGAGGAGCTGCACTCCAGAGAAACACAGTAGAGTTCTCAGCGCAATGGGAGCTGCCGGAAGTGCCAATGCCCCGCCTGCAGAACAGCAGTTCTGCGCTCCCGACGCAGAACTGCTGTTCTGCACCTGCATTGGAAATCGGCGCCCTTCAGAGAGTTACGGCAGAGGAATATTCGCGCTCTCATGGCGCAACTCGATTCCGGCCCGTGGGTTTCTAGTAATAGAAAACCCCACTCGGGAAGCAGAGGGCTGCTCGGGATGTGCGCCGTACGAGCGCTGCTAGTCCAGTGGAGGGAGGGTCAAATCAATGAAATTCTTCAGAAAGCACTTGCTCTGGACACTGGCTTTGGCAGTCGCCGGAAGCACCGCCGGCGTAGTGAAGGCGAGCGCGCAGGATCACGATCGCGACGATTACAAGCATCACGATAAGGATTGGAAAAAGGACCGAGATCGCGACCGTGATCACGATCGTGACCGGGACCGCGACCGCGACTGGCGTTATCGTAATAATGGCAACTACAACGGTGCCTACAATAGCGGTGCCTACAACAATGGGCGCTACACCGGCCCGTACAACAACAACGGCTACTACGGTCCGTACCGCAACAATGGCGGGTACTACGGCAATGGTGGCTATAACGGCGCGTACAGCGGACGCGGGATGGGCCAAGCCTCTCAAATTGGATACCAGGATGGCCTCCGCGATGGACAGAGTGACCGCGCAACCGGCCACAGCTATCGTCCAACTTCGGACGACAACTACAAGAACGCTTCCCGTGGATACAGCTCGATGTATGGGGACAAGAACCAGTACAAGGGCCTCTATCGTCAGGGCTACGAACAGGGATACCAGCAGGGCTACGGCTCTGGCGGCGGACGCAGTCGCGGTTGGGGTTGGTAAGAGCTAGCGCATGAGGCGCAACTGAGAGCAGGCACCCGAAGTGCCTGCTCTTTAGTTTTGCTGCCTGAGTTGCGATCTTTGGCTTTACGTTGAGGAGTAGCTGCGCAACTTCCAGTCGAACAAGTTTCCGCAAAGACGTGGCGCCTTTCGATTGCCTTCGAGATCGGCGCAACCGACCTGAAACACCTTCTCACGCCAAACCATCCCGCCAATTCTCGGCAAAATGGATGAAATGGGTCATAGAGCCGATTTAGACTTGCGAAGGACTTGACCGACTTGCTTCTGCGGCAACTGGTCCCTCAGCGAGGCTCCATCCTGGACGGAGGCGATTCGCGGCAACTGCAGTTTGAGCAGCTCGCGCTGGTGCATCTGCGTGCGCTGCTGAGAGCCGCCGTGCGTCTGGCGCGGGATGCTTCCATCGCGGAAGACCTTGTGCAGGAAGCAATGCTTCGCGCCTGGCGCCATTTTGATCGTTTCCAGGCAGGCACTAACTGCAAGGCGTGGCTGTTTCGCATCATGCTCAACTGCTGGAGCACGCGCCATCAGCAGCTTCGTCAGGAAGCGATTCAGTTCTTTCCTGAGCAGTACGCCGACAGCATCGGGGGCAGGCGAGCTCCGGCAGCGCGCTTCAGCGCAGAAGAGATTCAGAATTCGATCGATCTGCTCAACGAGGACTACCGAACCGTGCTCATCCTCTTCGCAGTCGAGGGCTTCTCCTGCAAGGAGATCGCAGAAATTCTAGGCGTCCCCATCGGCACTGTAATGTCACGGTTGTCGCGGGCGCGCACTCAAGTGAGAGACGATTTGGCTAAACGCGAGGCCCGCTACATGAAAGCGAAGGCGAGACTATGATCTGTTCACAAAGTGAACGCGTCACCGAGGCGTATTTGTCCGGCGAGATCGACCAGGCTGTGTGGCGCAAGCATCTCGATGTATGCCCGGAGTGCTCTGCGAAGCTCAAGAATGAATCCGACTTCGACCACCTCATCCGTCAGGCCGTCACCTCTGAACGTTTGCAAACTCGCCAACTCGAGGCCCACGTCCGCGCCGCTATGCGCGAGTCGGTCACACCGTTTCGCCGTCCCATCCTGACCTCCTGGCGATACGCAATCGCCGCCTCCGTTGCTCTGTTTTTCATTGTCATCGCAACCGTCGGATATGCAAAAGGACGGATCGAGCGCACTGCCGTGTGCATCGATGCGGCAGACGATCATCAGGAAGAAGTAGTCGCCAAATCACCGCGAAAGTGGCGGACTGAAAGCGCTGAGGTACAAGCCTTGGCACAGCGGATCGTAGGCGATGCTTCGGTTCCTACGCGAATCGTGCCGGCTGGATACCACCTGGTCGGCGCACGCGTTTGCCTGCTGCACGGCAAGCGCTACATGCATCTCGACTATTCGGACGGCAGCAACGAAATCTCACTCTTCGTCCGCCATCAGGACGCAACCAAATCGCTTGTCTCCCATCTTTTCAATTTCTTGCAGCTAAGAGGTCCATCCACGGAGCGCGTGGACGCGTTCGCAGTCGGTTCAGTTCAGAGAGACAACCTCTCGCTGGTACTTGTTTCCTCGGCACCGGTTGCGCAAGCCGAGAAGATCGTCGCTGAGGCCGGCGGCAGACTGTAGGAATCGGGTGATCGGGTCATCGGGTGATCTGAAAATTGAAAACTTGAGGCGGATCGCGCGATGAGACGCGGATAAACGCGGAAAACTGAAAAGCGAAATTCAAAAGAGAACATATTCCGCCTTGATCCAGGGGCGAAGCATCCACGACATCCTCGCGGGGTCCGATGTTGCTTTCAGATCACCCGATGTCCCGATCACCCGATGACCCGATTCTTCGCTACTCTATTCATCAGTGACATCCTCCAACCTCATCACCCAGATTTACCGCACACTTGCGCGGCATTACGGCCCGCTGCACTGGTGGCCTGCGCATACGCGCTTTGAGGTCATTGTTGGCGCGTTTCTCACTCAGAACACAAGCTGGAAAAACGTCGAACGTGCTCTCAAGAATCTTCGGCGTGCGGGAGTGCTCAGCATCTCGGGTATTCGAGAGATCGCACTCGCCGATCTCGAACAGCTCGTCCGGCCATCGGGTTACTACCGACAAAAAGCGTTGCGCCTGAAGATGTTCATCGTGTACCTTGACGAGCGCTACAAAGGTTCTCTGAATCGGATGTTTGAGCAGCCACTCGATGCGCTCCGCGCAGAGCTTCTATCCCAAAACGGGATTGGACCTGAGACCGCCGATGCCATCCTGCTTTATGCGGGCAAACTGCCAGTCTTCGTGGTCGACGCTTACACAAAACGCATCTTTGAGCGCCACGAAATTACAAGCAGCAACGCTAAATACCAAGAAGTTCGGAACCTTGTGGAGACCATTTTCACGTCGCAATTTCGTGCATCGGAGCTTGCGGATCACTACAACGAATTCCATGCATTGATTGTGCAGGTAGGAAAAGACCACTGCGGTCGAGTAGCTCAATGCGGAGGATGTGCGTTGCAATCCTTGTTGCCGACCGAAGCGAGCCAGTCGCAATCAAGAGAGACTCCAGCGAGACGCTAAAGCGGCTTCTGGAGACGATGGACCTGATGCAATGCAAGTGACAGTATGCGTGCGATGGTGCGCTCGAACGTCAAACAGCGATCTCACTTGAAACTGTCATTCCTCGCGTCGCCGGGACAAAGTCCGCATCTCCCACTCTTTGGTTTGCGACGCGGGGAACCTGCTGTTTCTGGCAGCTCAGCAACAGCAGATCCCCGGAGCGCAACTCCAAGCGATCCAGGAGCCGATGCGCATCGCTGCGCTCCGAGGGATGACAATACGGAAAAGGGTCCTATATCTCCACAATTCGTCTACAGCAACTGCACAAACGCTGTAATGGATTGCAAATGATGCGCGCGGACCCTCGACCAACAAAAAAGCAGCCAGATTGGCTGCTTTGAGAGAACGCTGGACAGTCTACTTCGTTGCGGCGGCTTTGATGCGCGCGCTCAAGCGGGACTTATAACGGCCAGCGGTGTTCTTGTGGATTGTGCCCTTCTGCACTGCTTTATCGATGATGGAGACGGTCTCACCGACTCCGCTCTGAATCGCCTTCTGATCGCCTTTGGCAATGGCTTCGCGCAGGGAACGCAGCGCGGTACGCAGTCTGGATTTATTGGCGCGATTCACCTGCGTACGCTTTTCGGTCTGACGGGCGCGCTTAAGCGCAGAAAAATGGTTTGCCATCCTTGAACTCTTGTCCTTTTCGGGTGCTGAACGTGCCTAAATCGGTGGGATTTAGTGCGTAAGAATTTCATTTTAGCGGCTTAGGGCGGCACTGGTCAAACCGGAAGCCGGTAGCGGGTGCGGTAGCGAGTGTGTAAATTAACCCATCCGCTACCGCCGACGGTATCGATTCCAATTTCAGGTCGCCAGCAGTCGCTGAACTTCGTCGCTCAGCGCTGTGGGAGATTCGCCCTTCTTGACCAAAGACGTAATTGCGCTCAGCGCTTCAGGATCGATGTCATCGACACCGGTGAACATCACAATAGGAACTTGCGGCGCTTTCTCTTTCAATTTCCGAGCAACGGTGCCACCGTCGAGGTCCGGCATACGGTAGTCCACAACCACCAAATCGACGTGGAAATTTGAAAACGCGGCAAGTCCGTCGCGGCCCCCAGTCGCAACTACGACGTCGTATCCCTTGGAGTGAAGCAGCGCGCGCTGCATCAGCACCTGCGTTTCGTCATCGTCGATGCACAGGAGCACGCGATGCGCCGTTCGTACTTTGGCAGCGCCTAAGGGCTGCGGAGGCCTAGCAGCCATGGCCGGCCTTTCTCGGCTGAACTTTCTCGATTGTCCGGAGGAGCAAGTCGGGCGACTCGCCTTTGGTCACGTAGGCATCTACATCTTTGAGCTGTTCTGGAGTCAGATCCACAAAAGCCGACAGCATGATAATCGGCATGCCTGGATGTGTCTCACGAATGCGCGCCGCGACCTCTGAGCCGGTCATCTCCGGCATTTTATAGTCGACAATTACCGTGTGAACACGCTCGCGAGACAGTACTTCCATCCCTTGCGGCCCGCTTTCCGCCGGCAGCACTCGGTAGCCAACGGTTTCGAGCAACATCTTGCGAACGGCAAGGACATTGGGTTCGTCATCGATACACAAGAGCGTGAGGGACAATCTAGCCTACTTTCGTGAGGGTGTTGAGCCAGAATAACAGCAGCTTTACCTGGGTTCGATACCAGATTTGCCTTAACACTACAGGGCTGAATTGAATCGACGCGCACTCCTCTTTCCCCGCTGATTGTTCGCTCCACACACGTTCTGCTACTCTGCGATGCACCTTCCATCCCTGATGAGGACATTATGAGAACTTTATTCATGGCTTGTAGAAAGGCTTTTATTGGTGTGAGTCTTTTGTTTGCAGTTGCAGGGGCGGCTGCAGAGAAGAAGCCCGCCGGCTCTAAGCCAACTCCGTCGTATGAGCAAACACAGGCCCAACGCGAGAACATCGATTACGACATGTACCAGAGCATTCGCAATGAGGCCATTGAGCATTCACACGTGATGGAGTACGCATCAGGGCTGATGGACGGCATCGGCCCACGGCTGACTGGCTCGCCCAATCTGAAACGCGCGAATGAATGGACACGCGATCAGCTCGCCGCCATGGGATGCAGCAACGCTCATCTCGAAGACTGGGGCGAGTTTGGAATGGGATGGCAGCAACTGAACACGTGGGTGCGCATGACCTCACCCGATACTGCAGTATTCATCGCGCAGGCATCACCGTGGTCCCCATCGACGAACGGCGCAGCAAATGGCCCAGTCACGTGGGTAGACATTAAGACTGAGCAAGACTTCGATAAATACAAGGGCAAGCTCGCCGGGAAGATCGTTCTGCTTGGCGAGATGCGTGAGGTGAGTCCCGTTGATAAACCGCTATTCGCGCGTATGGACGACGAAGACGTAAAACGCCTCACCACTTATCCGCTCAAGCGCGAAGGTGGAGATGGCTTCCAGCAATTTCTCAAGAGGCTCGAATTCCGCGAAAAAGTCGGCAAATTCCTGGCCGACGAGAAAGCGTTGGCTGTGCTCGTGCCCAGCCGCGATGGACGCAACAACGGGGGCTCCGGTGGCACGATGTTCGACGACACCGGCTCAACCTTCGGCTGGTTCGTTTACCGCCGCGAACATGCCAGTCCCATTCCCAGTGCGGTTATGGCGATCGAGAGCTACGGACGTGTCTATCGTCTGCTCAAAGCACACGTGCCGGTATCGATCGAGATGAACGTGGATACTAAGTTTACCGGCGACCACGAGCATGGCTTCGACACCATCGCCGAAATTCCCGGAACGGACCTCAAGCTCAAGGATGAAATCGTGATGGTCGGCGGACATCTTGATTCGTGGGCTTCAGCAACGGGCGCAACGGATAATGGTGCCGGAACTGTTGTAGCGATGGAAGTAATGCGGATTCTGAACGCGCTGCAAGTAAAGCCGCGGCGTACGATTCGCATTGGGCTTTGGACCGGCGAGGAGGAAGGCGAGTTCGGTTCCTACAACTACGTGAAACAACACTTCGGCTTTGTTCCCCGCTCCACCGCTCCCGATGAACTCAAGCTCACAGAATTCGATCGAAAACCTGCGGGCCCGATTGAGTTGAAGCCTGAGTACGAGAAGATCTCCGGTTACTTCAATCTCGACAACGGCAGCGGTCGCATTCGCGGCATTTATCTGCAAGAGAACGCCGCGATAGAGCCCATCTTCGAGCAATGGATCGCTCCTCTCAAAGACCTCGGCGTTACCACGATCTCAATGCGGAACACCGGCGGCACCGATCATGAAGCCTTCGACGCGATCGGCATTCCCGGCTTCCAGTTCATTCAGGACCGCCTCGACTACAGCTCACGCACACATCACTCGAACATGGACACCTACGAGCGCTTGCAGCCGGAAGACCTCGCGCAGGCCGCAGCGGTGGAAGCAATCTTCGTCTACAACACCGCAATGCGCGACCAGATGCTCCCCCGCAAAGCATTCCCACATCCGGAATTGGAAGAGCAGCGGAGCGCGCCCTTGAAAAGTGCGATGCCCGGAGCGGAAGAAGAGAAAGACGGCACAAAAGCGGGCGGGAAATAACAGAACCGCCGCCGGTAGGCATGGGCCGGAGATGGTCGGATGGCCAGCTCCGGTTTCGAGGAGAATCTTAACTTCAAGAGCAAACGCAGCCGCAAAAGACGCGGCTACCCCACCGGCTACCGCCGGCGGTTCCGTTCGCTACTCGTACCGCAAGGCCTCAATTGGATCCAAGTTGGCTGCCTTCACCGCCGGCAACATGCCGCTCACGATTCCTACAACGGCCAAAATTACCGTCGCAACGATCAGCGTGGTCGGATCGATAATCAGCCGAATGTCTGCAGCATCTGCATGCTGCGCAATCGCGCTGTAGAACGTGATCCGACCAACACCATAGGAGACTGCGTAAGCGAGTGCGATCCCTAACATTCCTCCGACGGCTGTGATCGCCAGAGCTTCGGCAAGGAATTGAACAAGAATGTCCCTCTTGCGCGCACCCAGCGCTTTCTCAACGCCAATCTCTCTCGTGCGTTGCGTAACGGAGACCAGCATGATGTTCATCAGTCCGATTCCGCCAATGCCGAGCGTAAGTGCGCCGATGAACGCCAGGAGAATCTTGAGCCCCAAGGTAATGATCTGGAACTGCGTCACCTGCTTCATCGCATTGAAGAGGAAGACAGCGCGGCGGTCTTTGACGTTGTAGCCATGGAGCTGCGCCAGAGCGGCGCGGACGGACTCTTCTACGCCTTCAAACGCGAAGGTGTCGTAGTCCATCCAAATACCGTCGATGTACTTGATGTCCTTTATATCTCCCATGGTGTTGAAGGGGATCAGGATCACGCGATTGCTGTCGTCCTGGTTCCCTTCCTGCATCTTCTCGGAGAGAACGCCGATCACTTCAAAGCTGATGCCGTCGATCCTAATCTTTTCGCCAAGGGGATATCGTCCGGAAAAAAGTTTCGTCTTTGCTTCCGAGCCGATCACTACGACGCGCGAACGCGCCTCGTTATCGTGATCATCGAAAAAGCGGCCCATCGCGACCGTGTAATTCAGGATCTTTTGGATGTTGGCGTAATACCCATTCACCGGCATGGTAAAGGTGCGATTCTCGAACTGAATCGGAACGTCCTTGTTCATTGCCGGGCTGATGTGCTTCACCAGCGGAACAGTGCTGGCAATGTATTCGACATCTGAGAGCTGAAACCGAATCTGGGATCCAGCTTTAGTACCGCCGGCCTGAAGCGACGTTCGGTTTGGCCAAACGCCGATCACCTTCGCTCCCCAGTTAGAGAAGATGGCATTGATCGCCCGCCCAAATCCGGCGCCGTAGGCGAGCAGGAGCACAACCGTGGCAATGCCCCATGCCATTCCCAGCATGGTAAGCGTGGTGCGGCGTCGATCGTGCGACATCGCGCCATACGCCTGGCCGAGAAGATCGCGAACCATGCTATTCCCTCCGCAGCGCTTCCACAGGCTGCAACATTGCGGCTTTTCGCGCTGGATACAATCCGGCAACAAGTCCCGCGACCGCCAAGCATCCAATCGCCAGCGCTGCTGACGACGGTACCAATTTGGGAGTGTCGAATCCGGGGGGCGCTGGAAGGGTCCCCAGCGCGGCCATCAGGCCTGCGGCGGCGCCCATTCCAATTGCGCCGCTGAGGACTGTCAGCAGAATGCCTTCGAGAAAGAACTGCGTGAGGATGCTGCGATTGGTCGCTCCCAAGGCTTTGCGCAGCCCGATCTCGCGCGTACGTTCCGTCACCGAGACCAGCATGATATTGATAATGCCAATCGCGCCCAGCGCGAGCGTCACGATGCCGACGCTGCCGAGGAACGCGTTCATCGCATCGAAGATCTTGCCGACCATCTCCTCGCTCTTAATCGTGTCCCATTCTTCGATCGCGCGCTCGTCCTTGGGATCGAACTGGTGATTACGTCCAATGATGCGATGCACTTCTTCTTTGGCGATGTCGTGATCCTCACGCGTGTCGGGCTGGTAATTGATGGTCGAAACGGCGTCCGGCGTTTCGCCAACGTTTGTCAGCGGGAAATATTGATGCATCGTCGAATACGGAATGTACACGCGATTGTTGGTCGAATTGTTCTCGTGGACTCCAATCGAACTGACGATACCCACGATGGTGAAGCGAACGCCGTTCAGCAGCAGCGGCGATCCCAGAGCGGGCACACCCGGATAAAGGTTGCGCGACATCTCATCGCCGATTATTGCCACCGTGCGTTTTTCGGCCTCATCACCGTCGTTCAGCCAGCGGCCTTCCCCAATTGGGATATAGCGAATCTGGTTCAAATTGGGAGTACTGCCAAAGACCTGTCCGTTAGCGTTAGTAATGTCGCTCACCGCGCGAATGTCACTGCGGTTGATTATGCCGGCGGCGTTGCGCACGTGCTTGCATTCCCGGGAGATGTCCTGGGCGTCGCGGAAGGTGAGATAGTACTGGCGCATTCCGGTGCCGCTGCCTTCCTGGGCAGGAACACGTCCGGACCACAGCATGATCACGTCCTGGCCGAGAGTCGCGAGTTGCTTGCGTTGGCCGCTGCGGAAGCCTTCGCCAAGTCCGACCAGAAGCAGCAGCGATCCCACTCCCCAGGCAATGCCGAACATGGTGAGGAACGAGCGCAGCTTGTGCGCCCACAAGGTGCGCAGCGTTTGGGCGAAGATGTCGAGCAGTAGCTGCATGTTCAGCATGGAGTACGCGCTGGAGGTCCGCCAAGTTCCTCTAGGTATTACGCGCTGTTGTGGAGCCTGGAAACGCAGCCGCAAAAACGCGGCTGCCCATCGGCTAGCACCCCAGCAACCGCAACGCCGCCGTTTGCTGGGGACCCCGCTCTACCGCCGACGGTTCTGTCCTTCTTTGAACCCGTTCACCTCAAACAGGTTCCTGCGTGGCACACCATGCCCTCAGGCTATAGACGGAATGGGATACACAAATGTTAGTGGCTGGTCTTGGCTTCGGCGGATTTTTGTTTCACTTCGGGATACTCGAAGACACCTCGTCCACTCTTTCGTCCCAGTCGTCCTGCCTTTACGTGCTGCACCAGAAGCGGAGCAGGCCGGAACTTCTCGCCCAGAGCTTTGTGCAGATATTCGAGGATATGCAACCGGGTATCGAGTCCTACCAGATCGACGAGCTCAAATGGACCCATGGGGTGGTTTAATCCCAACTTGAGAGCTTTGTCGATGTCCGCGGCGGAGGCGATCCCCTCTTGGAGCATGTAAAACGCCTCGTTCCCGATCATGGCATTGATGCGGCTGGTAATGAATCCGGGGGATTCCTTAATCACTACCACCTCCTTGCCCATCCGACGTCCGACTTCGGCGGCCGCTGAGATAGTTTCCTCGTCGGTCTCGAGCGCGCGCACCACTTCCAGCAGCTTCATCTTGTGGACAGGATTGAAGAAATGCATGCCCACGCATTTGCGCGGACGATAGGTAACGGAAGCGATTTCAGTGATGCTCAATGACGAAGTGTTGGAGGCGAGAATGGTGCCAGGACGGCAGATCTTGTCGAGCAGAGTAAAGATCTCGATCTTCGACTCCATCTCCTCAGGGACGGCTTCGATCACCAGATCAGCCTCGCGCGCAGCTTCGTCAACGCTGCCGGCGAATTGAATACGCGAGAAGGCCTCATCCGCTGCTGAACGCTCCATCTTCCCGAGCTCCACACCTTTATTCAGGTTTGCGCGGATTTCGCTTTCGGCTTTGCGCAGGCTCGCCGGCAGGATGTCTTCCAGGATGGTGCGGTATCCGCCGAGCGCCGCGACATGGGCGATGCCCCGGCCCATAATGCCGGCACCGATCACCGCAACCGTATTAACGGAAGCCACTCTTAAGTTCCCTTCTCCAGCGTCTCGATCATCTTCGGATAGCTTGGCTCGGACTTGCGCATGTAGTCGGCTAGCCGCTTGCGCTCTTCCTCCGTCATGAACGGAATGTTGGCGGCAATGCGGCGCAAAGTAGTAGCAATGTCGTCAACATAGTTCATCATTCGGATGGCTTCGCCAGTAATCACCATATCTCTCCTTGTACTCGACCTCAGGTCGAGACGAACTTTCTATTTTGCGGTGTGCGCAGCGCTTTCGTCCAGCGCGAGGGAGCCGCGGGTCCCGAGAGCTGGTGATCAATTTCGAATTCCAGACTCCAATTTCGCCCGCGCATGAACAATGAGGAGGGGCACGGACAAGACGAGGGATATCAGAGTGGAAATCAGGAGCAAATGAAATACCGGCTTGTCGAGTGTAAATCTCCACCGTGGTATGTCATGAGGCAGAGCGACTAACCGATGGTCAACCCGGAAGTAGCCAAGACGAACCAGAACCTCGCAAAAATATAGCGACGCTATGCACAACCCAGCCGCGACAGCTAAACCGTATCCCAAAAGCCGCTTTGCCATAAATGCCGCTATAGCAAAGAGGCTGGCGCCACACCAAAACAGGGTGCTAACGAACACCGGCTTGAAATCCGGCACCCCACTGACAGTCGGCGCTATTACGAAGTAGAGCGACGAAAGCGCGGCGAGAAGATAAATCAATCGCAAAACAGCGATTCTCGGTCCGCTCAGCGCAAAAAATCTGAATTCGTCAGCCGGAATTGGAATGTATTCGGGCAAAAGAAGCTACCTTGCTACCTCGTACCGCAATCGAACAGCACTGTCCGGATACTTCTCCACTGAGAGTAGCTCAAGCGGCACGTCTCGATGACGACGAGCGATGAGCGGTATGCCATCGCCAATAAACGTTGGGATCATGTGAATGTCGAACTCGTCGATCTCGCCTGCGTCGAGAAATGACGCGATCAGCTCTCCTCCGCCCATCATCCAGATGTTTTTTCCCGAACTTGCACGCAGACGCTGCGCGAAGTCCTTCACCGGCTCTGAGACAAATTGCCCGCCCGGAGCTACGTCTTTGGGAGGATTGTGCGAGAAAACGTAATTAGCCACCTTTTTGTCGAAGATCTCGGCTTTGCTCCCCATCTTCTTATGATAGGCAAGCGCCCAGTCGTAGGTTTTGCGTCCCCAGAGGATTGTGTCAATGCTCGAGTAGAACGCACGGATGCCGTAATCGTCAGTGGCGGGCCTTCGATTCAGCCATTCGACATCGCCGTCCGGTCGCGCGATGTATCCATCAGCGCTCGAGGCGATATATACGATTATCTTTCGCGGCGTGCTCATATAAGTTATCTCGCAGTACTGGGATGAATTCGCGCCTCAGATCCTCAACATCGATCAATGATGCAGTCCCAAATTGATCTTTCCAGTAAGAATCTCAATGGCGACCTCATACAGCGTAATCTGACGGTCACTAGCACCATGCGTCGACGGAAGTCAACTTTTTCGGCAGGCATACGAGGTATCCCGATTGTAAGCTGACGATTCCATTGACTTCTCATCTCCCGCGCAATACGCTGGCGCGGACCTATGCAGAAACGTTTCGGCGTTCTCCTCCCTGCTCTCTGTTTTCTGTTCAGCCTTGTAGCCACAGCCCAGATGCTCGACCCGGCGATCGATCGGGATGACGAGCCGTTCTCGTATTTCAGCCAGCCGACGGATGTAATCGGCGTGATGGACGCGCGGGCGGGCACGCTGGTCTCGCCCGAAGGATACTTCTACACCGGTTTTGGAGAGCTAATGTTCTTCACCGGCGACCCGCCGGTTCCGTTGCATCAGCGCGTGAAAACTCTGTATCGCGGATATCTGCCGATCAACCAGTACACCTACCGCGATCACGACATCGACTACGAAGTGACCTCATTCGCCGCCACGCTCGACGGGAAGCCTGAGTCGGACGTGATGAACTTCATTCGCGTGCGCATCGTGAATCGCGGGAACGCGCCGACGGTCGCGCATTTCGCTGCCGGCATGCGCTACTCAAATCAATCGAACATGGAGGGCGGCACTGGAGACAATCGCTTCTTCCGTCCTGCCGTTCCCAAGCGGCTCGGACAATATTCGCAGATCGGAGTCGAGTGGAATCCAGAATGGGACTATGGCTTTACCGAAAACGCCCTCGTACGAGAGGGCAAAGTCATGTACTTATTCCCCATCTCCCCTGCGCCGGTTCGCAGTCTCACATTGAAGAACTCCCATAATGGCGTTCCCAAGCTGGACACCCGCAAGCTGCACGTGCAGCCAACGACTCCGGTGGGAATTGTGCGATACGACATTCCACTTCAACCGGGAGCTGACCAGACACTCGAATTCCGAATGCCACTTGAGCCTCTTGCTCCAGATTCTCCAGACTTAGCCGCGCTGCGTGCCGCGAAGTTCGACGATTACTTGAATCGTACAGTGCAGTTTTGGGATTCGCTGCTTGCGCGCGGAATCGAGATCACCGTCCCCGAGCAGAAGGTGAACGATACGTTCCGCGCAAACCTTATTTATGACCTGATCGCGCGCGACAAGGTCGGCGACAACTACATCCAGACCGTCAACAAGTTTCACTATCATGCTTTCTGGTTGCGCGACTCGTCGTATATCGTGAGGATGTATGACGCCTCGGGTTATCCGGACATCGCCCGTCAGGACCTCGACTTCTTTGCTGGATGGCAGCAGCCCGACGGCAACTTCGTTTCCCAAGGCGGACAATTCGATGGCTGGGGGCAGGTGATGTGGGCCTACGGCCAGCACTACCGCATCACCAAAGATCTGGACTTCGCGCGCAAGGTTTATCCTTCAGTGCAACAAGCAGTCGCATGGCTGCAGCAGGCGCGGCGCAATGATCCGCTGCATCTCATGCCTTCGACTTCTCCCGGCGACAATGAGAACGTGACTGGTCACGTCACAGGACACAACTTCTGGGCGCTCGGTGGTTTGAAAAATGCGATCATTCTCGCGCAGGCTCTCGGGCAGCAGCAGGACGCGAAGGCGTATCAGGCCGAGTATGACGATTTCAAAGCTGCCTTCCTCGCTGCTCTGAAAAAATCCACCGCCGGCACCGGCGGCTACATGCCTCCAGGGCTGGATGTGAGTGGAGGCGAGGATTGGGGCAACATGCTCGCCGTCTATCCCGAGCAGATTCTCGATCCTAACGATCCGATGGTCACGGCCACGCTCAACGCCACACGCGCCAAATATCAGGAAGGCATCATGACCTACGGCCAGGGCCGCTGGCTGCATCATTATCTAACGATGAAGAACACCGAGACCGAGACGATTCGTGGCGATCAGCAGCTCGCGGTTAAAGAGCTATATGCACTGCTAGTTCACACGAGCTCTACGCACGCCGGCTTCGAATATTGCATTCTGCCGTGGAGCACGCGCGATTTCGCGCAGAATCTCTCGCCACAAGGATGGTTCGCCGCTAAGTTTCGCATGGCACTGCGCAACA
>Ga0070741_10012855_pt1 | contig 14998 bp, 10 predicted proteins | sample Coa_R1_4_FD_66440 | JGI IMG/M metagenome (GOLD analysis project Ga0070741, IMG submission 66440) | Surface soil microbial communities from Centralia Pennsylvania, which are recovering from an underground coalmine fire - Coalmine... | ecosystem: Environmental > Terrestrial > Soil > Unclassified ... | reverse complement strand
CGCCGCATCGCGTCGCGAGCCCGGATTGCCGCCTCCGATTTGCAGAACACCTACGATTGAGGATTTGTTATGGCACACAAAAAAGGTTTAGGCAGCTCACGCAACGGCCGCGACTCCAACGCGCAGCGCCTGGGCGTGAAATCGTTCGGCGGACAGCTCGTATCCGGCGGCTCCATCATCGTTCGCCAGCGCGGCACGCGCATTAAGCCAGGCCTGAATGTCGGCCGCGGCAAGGATGACACCCTCTTTGCCAAGATCACCGGCCTGGTCGAGTACAAAGACCGCGGCTCGCTGGGCAAGTTCGTCTCCGTGGTTCCGCAAGAGGCGTCGTCCGGCGACTAGAAGGGTCCCGCGACTAAAAAGATCCGCCACGAAACGGACGGGCGACCAAATGCAGCCGGCGGCAAACAGGTGGTAGAGCGGGCCTTCAGGCCCGCGTCCCTGCCGCTCTTTATGAGGGTCACGATCGCTTCAGCGGGCGACACTCGACGCGTACCCTGATCCCCATCAAAAGCCAGCGCGTTCCGTCACACCATCCTGAAATACGGGTTGCCGTAGTGCTGATACGCGGCCCAGCCCAGCACTCCCGAAAATTTCGCTCGTACCGCCTCTCGCGCCGCCCGCATCGCGTCATTCATGAAGGCAGGCTGCCCACTCTCCTTGCCCAGCAGGCTGGAATAAAATGCCGACGCAAACAAGGCCGCAGGGGCGTCCTGCACCGGCCATGCCGTGCACACGAAATTCTTGACACCGCGTCCGAAAAACGCCTCGGCAAAGCTGGGCGCCAGCTCGGGAGTGCGCAGGTCCGGACGCGACGGCGTCACTCCTGACTCGCAGGCATTCGAGAAAACAAACGGAGGCACGCGGTCCACCCGCGTCAGTTCGTTCGCGGTCAGCCGTTGGCTGCCGCTGAACAGCCATCCCGATTTTGTGCGATCGACCCTGTCGTACACGCAGTGTCCCGAATAATGCAGGATGTCGTAGGTCTGCGTCATCAGCCGCTTCAGCACCTCGATGCAACTGGCTTGCATCGGGCCGATCAGCGATTCCACCACGAGATCCACCTTCCTTCCCATCCCCGCCAGGTCCTTCGGCAGCTCCTCAAACAACTGGGTGACCGCCGCCGCCTCGGCCGCCGCGCCCGGCAGCGGATTCTCCGCGCAAGTGTCGCCGATGACCAGCACGCGCAGCGTATGGCGCGACGGCGGTGGCGGCTCGGGAATGCCTTCGAAGTTGTTGCGCAGCTGCCGCGTGATGCCGGGCGAAAGCCCCAGGAAGCAATCGCCCAGCGCGGCGGCCGCCGAATCGGGAGAGACCATCAGCTCCCAGTGGATTTGCGCGACGTTGCTGTCGCAGGCCACCACGATCGGCGCGCCGCCTGAGAGCTTGGATTGCAGGTCACCGGGCACCAGATACTTGAACAGAAACGAGCCCCAGCCTCGCGCCCCGTCTTCATCCGGCTGAATGGAAATCGCATCGTTGGCCTGCCTGACCAGGTCGAGATTCAGTTTGACGGCCCGCTCCGGCGAGGAGGCCTCGTAACTCAACGCGCTGAAGCGATAGAACTCGTCCTGCAGTTCGACCGCAATGCGCGTGGCAACACGCTTCTTTTTTCGATCGTGGTGGCTGGTCGCCGGCGGCGCCGGCTCTTCCTCCTGCGGAATTGGCTCCGTGGGAGTCACCTCGATTTCGAGGCCGAGCGCGCGGATGGAGCTCTGGAGCTGCATGGCCGTCAATCGCAGCTCTTCGGCCTTGTCCGCACGCCTCTCGACGAAGCTCAGCTCCTGCAACCGCGCTGCGTCGGGACGATTGGCAATCGCAAAAGCCACGCCGCGCAGCCACGCGCGCAAGGCGGTTTCCGTATCCAGGTTGCCCGAGCCCGAGCCGATCAGCACGCTGGCCAGGTGCCGCTTGCCCATCGTGGCCAGCGACCAGAATGTTTCGCGGGCCAGCACCGTCAACTCCGGCTCGCCGAAGCGGCCCACCGGTCCCATGCCGGCGACCACGATCAGCCGGTTGGCATCGCGCGGATCGGGAATGAAGAATGGGCGTCCAAGTTCGCCGTGCAGCAGCCCACGCTGCGTGAATTGCGCAATAAGGCCGGAGGCGTCGCGATCGTCCTCATTCATGGGCGGCGCCTCCGCCCGCAATGCCGGAACCACGCCGCTGGAGATTGCCCGGTCCAGGGCCAGCTCGGCGAAGACAGGCATCACTCCCAGGTAGTGTCCCACCGCAATGGCGTCGACCTTCGGGTCCATGGCCGGACCGCCATCGGCGCCCACATCCTCAATCTTGCAATGACAGATGTTGAGACGAAGCGCGGGAGCGGCCGGGGGAGGCGCTGGCGGCTTTATAGGGCCGCCGGGAAGAGAGCTCAGGCTGATGCTCACCGGACCGCCGGCACTCGGCGGACCCGCGGCGGCTGCCATGGCCAGCGGCTGCGCGCTTCCCAGGAACGCCAGGTCGGCAATCTGCTTCTCCTCCGGAAGCACAATTTGCTCGGCGCCTCGCGCGCTGCCCAATTGCGTTCCCAGAGCACGCGCCTGGTTGACTGCGACATCGTCCTGCACTTGCCGCTGCTGGCGCAGAGCGTCCACATCGTCGGCTCCGCGCGCGGTTGGAGGAGTATCCGGCAGCTCGGGCGTCTCGCCCTCCATGATTCGCTGCACCGCCGCCATCACCGACGGATTGTCCGGCAGCGCGCTGTGTTCGGCGACGACGTAGTAGGCCGGCACATTGTCCAGCAATCCCAGCGAGTGCGGCACGGTGCCGTCACCCAGCGACGTCATGTGATAACCGTCTGCGCCGGACAGCTTGCTCCAATCGGAGACGCCATCGGCGGTGGGCTGATTGCTGCCGGCGATATACACCATGCGTTCCGCATTCAGAATCGGAGACGCCTCATCCTGGAATCTTCGCGCATCCTCCAGCCGCGATGCCGGCGGGTTCAGCGCGCCATACGTCGTCGCGTCGAAGATCCGCTCCGGATTGGCCGTCTCCTTCAGCAGGCCCGGTCGAGGCAGCATCTGATAAGTGCCGGGAAAAAGCCTGGCGTACTGCAGCAACTGCGGCAGCGTGTGGTGCACATCGATGGCGGCGATGACGCGCATCAGCCGGTACATGCCGGCGTAGAGCTGCGTGATCGCGAGCGAGCCGTGGTTAGGCGTACCCAGCATGATTAGTTTGCCCATCGCGCTCCATGTCTCGGGATGCCGCTGGGCAAAGCAGCGCGACACCAGCCCGCCCATGGAATGCGCGACCAGATGCACCCCCTCGGCGCTGCCGAAGCGCTGCAGGATGGCGGCCTTCAACTGATCGGCGGAGCCGCGGATGTCCAGCCGCCAATCGAACGGGAACGACAGCACGTCCCAGTCGCGTAGCAGCGTCTGCTCGATCTCCCCGTAGTAGCGCCGCAGCAACCCGGTGGCACGCGAGGTCTGCAGCGGCAATCCGGAGTCGTCCACCTGCAGCTCGGCAAAATCGCCGGCGAAGATGCGCACGGGACTGAACCAGATTTTCTGCGCGCCCACCGTGATCTCGCTGCCCAGAATGCCGGCCAGCAGCACGACTTTGCCTTTCTTCTGCGCTGCGCCGCGCGTTATCTGCTGTTGTGCCAGCAGCCGCAGCCGCTCGAACTTTGGCGCGCCAAAATGGACTTGCATGGCGCGCTGCTGCTCCATGTTGGCGGTGCGCAGGATCTCGGCGAAATGTTCCGCGCTTGCCGATTCCACCTCGGCGATAAACGCCCGTTCGTCGATCACTGTGGTCCTCCGGGGTAGGTCTATTCCTGTTGCGCTGTGCGGAGTTCGTTCAGCGGAAGCCGCCTTGGCGTTGGGCTACGGCGACTTGGGTTGCGGCGTCGCCTCAACCGCCGAGGTGCAATAAGGACAGCGTGTCGCCTGCGGCGCAATCGCGCTGCGGCAGAATGGACATTCTCGCATCGAAACCTCCTGCACCCGGTGGAAGCGGTTGACCTGCCGGATCAGAATGTATACGCCAAACGACACGATGAGAAAATTCAAGATCGCGTTCAGGAAGAGGCCGTAGTTGAGCGTCGCTACTCCAGCGGCCTTCGCCGCCGCCAGCGACTCGAAGTGCACGCCGGTAAGGCTGAGGAACAGGTTCGAGAAATCCAGCTTGCCAAAGATGCGGCCGATGAGCGGCATGATGATGTCGTCGACGAACGAGGTGTTCACCTTGCCGAAGGCCACGCCCAGGATGATGCCGATGGCCATGTCGAGCACCGTGCCCTTCAGCGCAAACTCCTTGAACTCGCGGAAGCCGCCCTTGCCGAACTTGGTGAGCGGCGCCGGACTCACCATCCGCGCGCCGAAGTTGGTCAGGGTAACCTGGTCGGTCGATTGTGTGTGCTCCATAACGTGGCCCTCCTCGAATAGCCGATGAAGGGCATGGTGGGACCGCCACCAGGGAATGTCAAGGCAGCGGGCTGGTCCCTCAAGCCGGTGTCATCCTGAGCTATACCCAATTCTCTCGCCGCCATTTTTTGGGACTAATGCTCGTGCTTGCCGTGCGAATGAACGTGCGGGTGCGAGTGGGTCACATCGCCATGCGAGTGCCGGTGCGCGTGCACCAGATTGGCCCGCAACAGCAATTCGCGGTCGCCCAGAATCTGCCCCGTTGCGCCGTCCGCGGCCACGCGTCCTTCCTCCATAACGATGATGCGGTCGGCAATGTCCTCCACGATCTCCAACTGATGCGTTGCCGTGATCACCGTCCTGGACGAACCTTTCCACTCCTGAATGAGATCGATCACCTGGCTTTGGCTGCGTGGATCGAGCGTGGCCGTCGGCTCGTCCAGCAACAGGACCTCGGGATCGAGCACCAGCACCGACGCCAGGGCCACGCGTTTTTTCTCGCCACCCGACAGCCGGTAAGGCGGCCGCTCGCGCAGCGCCGAGATTCCCATCAGCCTCAGCGTCTCGTCCACTCGCGCGACCACCTGTTCCTTCGGCCATCGCAACTGCAACGGCGCAAACGCCACCTCATCCCACACTGTGGGATTAAACAGCTGAACGTCGGGGTTCTGGAAGACGAGGGCCACCCGGCGGCGGAAAGGCAGCGTGAAGCTGTCGTCCTGAAGATGCTCCGCAGTGAGTGGCGCGCCCTCGAAGAGCACGGCACCCTTCGCCGCCGGATACAGGCCGTCCAGCAGACGCAGCAGCGTCGATTTGCCGGAGCCGTTGGCGCCGAGCAGCGCCACCCGCTCTCCTTTTGCGATGTCCAGCGAAAGTCCCTGCAATGCGGGGACTCCGTCGTAATCGAAGAACACCTCGCGCAGCTCAAACATCGGCGGCACTTGCCTCACCTGCCTATCCAGGCGGCGAACGCTCCCGCTAGAAGAAAGAGCAGCAGGCCAATGTAGTCCCACATTGTCATATGCAACGAGGAAAGCGTCTCGACTTCGCCGCGAAAGCCGCGCGACTGCATCGCCAGATACACTTCGTTGCTGGTTTCGACCGTCTTGCTCAGCAGCACCCCGGCGGTGCGCGCCGCCATTCGTCGCTGTTCCGCTCCCGGCAGAATGCCGACTCTTCGGCTGCGGCGCGACTCGAACATCTGACTCGCCGTCTCCACCAGAAGGAACACGTACCGGTAAGTCATGGCCAGCATCGCGACCGCCTCTCTCGGCAGCCGCAGCGCGCGCAGCGACTGCAACACCATCGCCCACGGCGTGCACAGCACCAGCAGCGAGCAGAGGCTGACGGCCGTTTCCACGCGCAGCACCAGCAACGTCGCGGTGCGCAGCCCCTGCTCCGTCACCTGCAGCGCCCCGGTTCTCGCCATCACCGTTCCCGGGGTGATGAATATCGCCGGCAACGCGATCACGCCGGTGAAGGCGAGCACCACCAGCCACACGCGCCGCAACAGCAGCAGCAGGCTGACGCGCGACAAAATTGCCAGCAAAACTGCCACTCCGAACAACGCCGCGACCACGCCGATCTTTCGCGTCAAGGTGGCCGCCAGTATTAGCGAGAGCAGCCCGACGACGCGCACTCGCGGATCGAGCCGCTGCAACAGCCCGCGTTGACGAGCGATGCGTTCCGACTCCATCGCACGCGTGATGGCCCGCGCAAAACCCATCGCGGTGGATTCCAGGAATCGCCCGCTCATGCCGCGGCTCTCCTGCGACGCTGACGTTCGAGCACCCTCTGCGCGGCCAACGAAAGGCACAGCAGAAGGCCAACTCCGAACATGGCGGAGAGAAGATATCCGAAGCCGCGGCTTCTGACGAATGCCGGCGCATAGGCGGGAAACGGAGCGGTCCACAGATGCGAGAGCCGCTGCATCCCCGACGGAGCCTCCGGCCTAAGCGACCGAACAGCCGCGGCCCTGGAGGAGGCTCCCCGTGCCAGCTCCGCCGGTGACCACTCTCCCCACGCCGTTCCCGCCGCCAGTATCCCTAGTGGGGTTAGGAGCATGAGCATTGCGACCGCTATCCATAAGCGCCGCGTGCTGCTAGCGACCGGGCGCAACTTCGCCGCTCCTACAAGGCTAGTGTACGACAATGTCAGACTCCTACTGAGTAGGGCAGGATCGGCCACCTGCAGATAAGCGACAATCCCGGCGGAAATCACGGCTTCGGCCATGCCTGCGAAGGTAAGGTGGCCGATCATCATTGCCGGAATCGCCACCCCCAAACGATAAGGCGCATACAACGGCGTGCCGCTCGCATCGTGAAACAGCATGGGCTGGATGCCGAACTCCATGGCGGCGCATAGGGCGGCGGCATTCACCGCAACATAGCCTGCAATGCCGGCTGCGATGATGCGGCGGCGATCGCCGACAGCCGCTCGCGCACTCATCAGGCGATAGGCGCCATATGCGACCAGCGAGCCCACGATCGCCATGTTGAAGCAATTCGCGCCCAGCGTGCTGATCCCGCCATCACCGAAGAAGAGCGCCTGAATGGCGAGCGCAATCGAGAGCGCAAGAATCGCACCCGAAGGCCCGAGCACGATCGCCGCAATCGTCACCCCCAGCGCGTGCCCGGTCGTTCCGCCGGGCAGCGGCAGGTTGAACATCATCACCACAAACGAGAAGGCGGCGAAGACGGAGATGAGTGGGACCACTCGCGTCAGCAGCACGCGTTTCAGCCGCCGCAGCGCGACGTACCACCCCGACGCCGCGCCGGCGTACAGCACCGCGCAGGTGGAGGGGCTCAGGTATCCGTCGGGGATGTGCATCGCGCGCTGGCCGCCTAGGCGTTCGATTCGCCCATCCGGGCAAATCGTAAGAGCGATAATCATCCTATCGCAATGGTGGGAACCATTCCGCTTCGGCAGCAATCCGCGGATAGCGGCGGCGCCGGCGAGCTGCCAGACTTAATTCATATGACACAGACTCAAAGCGAAACTGCATCTCCTAGCATTCAACAGCGCCTGGAAGGCCTGGCGTGGGACGACTATTATCGGCAGCTGTCGGAGTTGGGATACGCCGTCACTCCCCCGGTACTCACCCCGCAGGAATGCAGCGATCTGCGCGGCTTCTACGCAAGGGACCAGTTGTTTCGCAGCATCGTGATCATGGAGCGGCTGCGCTTCGGACGCGGCGACTACAAATACTTCGCCAACCCGCTGCCGGAGATTGTGCGCGAGTTGCGCACCCACGCCTATCCGTACCTGGCGAGCACTGCGAATCAATGGGCGGAGTGGCTGGGAGAGAAAACTCGCTTTCCCGGCCGGCATGAGGAGTTCCTTCAACTCTGCCATCGCGCCGGACAGATACGCCCCACGCCATTGCTATTGCACTACGAAGAAGGTGGCTACAACTGCCTGCACCAGGACATCTACGGAGCGCTGGCGTTTCCTCTGCAGATGGTCTTCCTCCTCGGCCAGCAGGGCCGCGACTGGGAAGGCGGCGAGTTTGTGCTGGTCGAGCAGCGCCCGCGCGCGCAGTCCCGGGCGCAGGTCGTCACCCCTGACAAAGGTTGCAGCGTCATCTTCACCACACGCTATCGCCCTGTTGAAGGATCGAAGGGACACTATCGCGCAAACATGCGGCATGGCGTCGCCCGCGTCCGCAGCGGCAGCCGGTACACGCTGGGCATCATCTTTCACGACGCGGAGTAAACAATTCCGCAGTTACGGCGCTACGCGGTCGCGAGTGCTGGCCTTGCGTCTTCGCTGAAACGTACCGACACCAGCTTCGACACCCCCGGTTCCTGCATGGTCACGCCGTACAGCACTGGCGCCATCGTCATCGTCTTCTTGCTGTGCGTGATGAGGATGAACTGCGTCTGCACGCTCATTTCGCGCACCAGCTCGGTGAAGCGGCCCACGTTGGCTTCGTCCAGCGGCGCGTCGACTTCGTCGAGGATGCAGAAGGGGCTGGGCTGATACTGGAAGATGCCGACCAGCAGCGCCAGCGCGGTCAGCGCCTTCTCGCCGCCCGACAGCAGCAGCACATTTTGCAGCTTCTTGCCCGGGGGCGAAGCGACTACGTCGATGCCGCTTTCGGCCGAGTTCTCCATGTCGGTAAGGCGCATAAAGCCCTGGCCGCCGCCGAACAGCTTGCTGAACGTGCGCCCGAAGTTCTCGTTGATGATGTTGAAGGCTTCTTCGAACTTCTGCCGCGAGATGGTGTCAATCTCCTTGATCGTGTTCTGCGTGTTCTCGATCGATTGCAGCAGGTCCTGGCGTTGCGTCTCGAGGAACTGGTGGCGCTCGGCCGTCTCCTTATATTCCTCCAGCGCCATCATGTTCACCGGGCCCATGTTGTCCAGGCGCGTGCGCATCTCGCGATAAGCGTTGTCCTCGCTGGCCAGCTCCTCGCCCGCCAGCCGCGGCAGCGAGACATCGGCCATTAGTTCGTCGCGCTGCGCGCCCAGTTCCTGCACGCAGCTCTCCGCCATGTGCTCCACGTCCGACTGGACACGTGCCTGCGAGGCGGATAATTCGCCGCGGCGGTCGCGCGCGGCATCAAGCGCCTGGCGCGCCGTCTTCAGTTCCTCTTCCAGCTCGGCTGCGCGCGTGCGCGCGGATTGCAGTTCTTCCTGCAGCTCGAGCTCTCGCTGTTGCGCTGCCTCGCGCTCATCCGTCCAAACCACGATCTGCTCAGCCAGCCGAACGTTCTCCGCCTCGCGCTGCTGCTTCTCCGCGACCGCCGCTTCGAGCTGCGCTTGCAATTTGCCGAGTTGCCCTGCAACTTCCGCCAGCATCGCCTCGATGCGTTGCACGGCAAGCATCGCGCCACGGCGCCGTTCTTCCAGCGTGGCCAGGGTAGCGCGTCCTTCGCCGGCCAGCTGCACGGCCTCGTCGCGGTGCTGCCGCAGCGACTCCAGGCTGTTCTGCGCCGCATGGGCATCGGCCTCCAGCATGCGCTGCCGCTCTTCGTGACTGCTGAGCTCACCGCGCTGTACGCCGATAAAGCTGTCGCGTTCGACGCGTTCTTCCCCAACGCGGCGCAACTCGCTCTCATACGTCGCCAGCCGGTCGCGCAGCCTCGTCATCTCGCCCTCAAGCTGACGCAAGGTGTGTTCGGAGGTCATGGCCTGGCGCTCGGCATCGCGCTTCTCGTCTTCCAGCCGCTGCAACAGTCCGGTGAGGTCGGCGATTTCGCGGGCCACGCGGGCAATGGTGATTTCCTTTTCGCCCATGCCGCGCTCCAGCTCCATCATCTGCACCGTCACGTCGCGCAGCTCGCGCTTCATCGAGAGCGGGCCCTGGCTGCGCTGCTTGCCGCCGGTAACGGTTACGTTGTGGAAGCACTCGCCCGATTGCGCCAGGAAGAAGGCATCGGGGTTCTCCAGCGCCAGCGAGCGCCCCAGGTCGGGATCGGGCACGATGAAGCCGTTGCCCAGCTTCGGCAGGATGACCTCGAGCGATTTGCCAAAGCCATTGAGCACGCGAATACAGTGCTTGAGCGGAACCACGCCGTCACCATGCGAGGCCTGCGGTGCCGACTCGTCCACGTGGAACGAAAACTTTGCCTGCGAATCGTCGGGGTGCACCAGGAAGGTGGCGCGCCCGTCCACGTCGCTGCGCAGCAGGCGCAGGCCTTCGTCGGCGGCATCCCACGACTTCACCACAATGTAGTTCAGCTCATCGCGCAAAAAATCGTCGACCACGTGCTCGTAGCGGTCGTCGACTTCAAGGAAGTCGGCGAGCACACCCGCAGGCGCTCGCCCGCCCTGCAGCGCGCCGGAGGTGAAGAGCTTGCGCACCGAATCGGTGGCATAGCCGTGCTCCGTAATTGCGCCCTCGAGCGAACTCTTCTTCCCTAGTAAAGCGGCAAATTCGCCGCGCATCAAGTCCAGATGGCGTTTGCTTTCCGTCTCCGCAACTCGTCCCGCTTCGAGCTGCTGGCGCGCATCGGCAATCTGCGTATTCAGGGCGTCGACGCGTTGCGATGCCGTCTCGAACTCCAGGCCGAGTTGCCCACGCTGGCCGCCGAAGCTTTCCAATTGCTGATTGGCGGCGGCAGTTTCGTCGCGCAGGCGCTGCGCCTCGCGATCGAGGGTGGCGATGCGCTCTTCGGCCTGCGCCAGACGATTGCGCACGGCAGAGGCGGCGGAGACCGCTTCGAAAATCGCCGTGCGGCGCTGCTCCTGCAGACGTTCCACTTCCGCCAGCGAAGTCGTCGCGCGCGCCGCTTCCTCTTGCCGCTGCTGCAATTCGCTTTGCGCGGCGGCCACTTCGGCGCTGGCCGATTCGAGCGTCGCACGGTCGGTGTCGAGCTCGCGCTGCAGGCGCTCACGCTGCTGTTCGGTGTTGGCGATTTCGGCCTGGGCGCCGGCAGAGCGTGCGTCGAGCTCCGCGCAGCGCTCTTCGTTGGTGCGGCGGCGCGCGGCGGCGCGATCCAGATCGAGCGCCAGCGAGCTTAGTTTTTCGCGATTCTCCTGCGCCTCGCGCTCGATGGCATAGCCGCGCTGGGTGCGCTCGCCGTGCTCGGCCTGCATCTGCTGCACGGCGTCGCCGCGCTGCTGAATCTCCTCGGCCAGCTGGCGCAGTTCTTCGTCCAGCGCAGCGGCTTCGGCATCCAGCTGCGCAAACTTGCTCGCCAGCACCACCCGCAGCTTGGCCCGCATCTCGTCGCGCAGGCGCGCGTAGCGCTCGGCCTTCGATGCTTGGCGCTTCAGCGAATTCATCTGGCGCGTGACTTCGTCGAAGATGTCGTTAATACGCGAGAGGTTCAGCTTCGCGTCTTCCAGGCGCGCTTCCGCCAGCCGCTTGCGAGCCTTGTATTTCGTGATTCCGGCGGCCTCTTCGATAATGGCGCGGCGGTCGGTAGGCTTGTTGCTGAGGATTTGGCCGATTCGCCCCTGCTCGATGATCGCGTAGGACTCGGGCCCCAATCCCGTCCCCATGAAGATGTCCTGAATATCGCGCAGGCGGCAGAGCTTGCCGTTCAGCAGGTATTCGCTTTCGCCGGAGCGGAAGAGGCGGCGCGTGATCTGGATTTCGCCGGCTTTGAAAGTGCGCTTGAACTTGCGGCGGCGGATCTTCAATATGACATTCGGGCCGGTGCTTTCAACGGCCGCGAATCCATCCGGCGGCGCTGGAGTTACGAAATTGTCATCCCGAGACCGCCCCGGCGGGGGAGGGATCTGCTGTTCGCCATTGTCATCAGTCGCCGCGCTCTCCTCTCCCGTCTGCCCGGGCCGAACTTCCTCGGAATAGCGCTTGACCTCGGCCGCGCTTTCGGCACGCACCGCCGACTCGTCCCAATCGTCCTCGTCGAACTCGTCCTGGATGTCGATCTCGGGCTCGGCAACATCGCCATAAATTTCGGGATCAACCAGCGTGAGCGAGACCTCGGCCATGCCGGTGGGCTTGCGCTCGCGCGTGCCGGCGAAGATCACGTCCTGCATATGGACGCCGCGCAGCAGTCGCGCGGATTGCTCGCCCAGGACCCATGAGATGGCATCCGAGATGTTCGACTTGCCGCAGCCGTTGGGACCGACGATGGCCGCGATGCCCTCGCCAGGGAAGCGGAGGTCGGTGCGGTCGCAGAACGATTTGAACCCGAGAATCTGCAGCTTTCTTAGTTTGAGCAAGGCGTACTCCTCTGAAGGCAGCGAAGCTCCGCGCGCAATTGCCGCATCAAGTCCGAAAACTCCGGACGCCGGAAATCAGTCACCCCAAAGAGCCCAAGGAAGCCTGCCGGGGGCTCAAAGCAAGTCAACTGTAAGTCCGATTTTTTGAAGGGTCAAGGCACTTACCACAACATTTTGGGGCTAGGCTGTGGAAACCGCAGCATATTGCACCATCATTGCAGCAGTGGCCGTCGAAACTCCCGTCATGGGGAACGGCTCGGCGGGCGGGGACAAGCACCAGAACAAGTGCAAGTTTAACGATTGCGCGGCCCGCATTCAAGCGTGCAAACCCCGGAGTATCCGCTTAGTTATGGGTCTTAAAGCAGAGTGGGACGGCGCGCACCAGGCTGGCGTTGATCAAAATCGAGAGCAGCGAAGCCGCCAAGGTCGCATAGTAGAACTGATCGTTCAGCAGGCCGGAGGCGTACGCCACTTGCAGCAGGATGAAGGAAAACTCCCCGATCTGCGTCAGCCCGGTTGCGGCCAGAACGGAGCTCCGCACAGGATAGCCGAACAGTTTGAACACCCCCGCCCACACCCCGAACTTGCCGACGATCACGAGGGCGAGGATGACCAGCAGCAGCAGCGGCTCGCGCAGTACCGCGCGCGGATTGATTAGCAGTCCGACAGTGACGAAGAACAACGCCACGAAGGCGTCTCGCAGCGGCATCATCTTCTCCAGCGTCTGGTGCGCGTAGTCGGACGCGCTGATGATCAGTCCGGCGGCGAAGGCGCCCAACGCCAGCGACAGGCCCACCGCCTCCGTCAGCGCCGCCGTTCCCAGGCACACCGCCAGGATCACCAGCAGGAAGAGTTCCTGGTTGCGGGACCGCGCGATGCGCTCCAGCGATCGCGGCACGATGTACACCGCGGCAAAGCCGAGTGGGACAAGAATCAGCGCAGCCTTTCCCAGGGCGATAGCGACGCCAAGCAGATGATGCGGCGAAAGGTTGCCGAGAACTGGAATGAGAATTGTCAGCACTACGACGATGACATCTTCGACCAGCGTGACCGCCACCATTACCTTGCCGTGTGGCGACTGCAGCTGTCCGCTGTCGATCAGCAGGCGCGACAACACCATGGTACTGGCGACGGAGATGATCATGCCCATCACCAGCCCGCGCAGCCCGCCCCAGCCCAGCAGCACGCCTACGCCGGCGCCCAGCAACGACAGCAGAACCACGCCGACCGGCCCGCCCAGCAGGGCCACCCACTTCACTTCCATCAGCTCGGCAATCGAGAACTCCAGGCCGATCGTGAACATCAGAAAGATGACGCCGACCTCGGCGACCACCTGGAAGGTACCGGTGTCGTGCACCTGGGGACCCAGCGTGTAGGGGCTGATGGCGATGCCGGCCAGCACGTATCCCAGGATGAGCGGCTGCCGCAGTCGCCAGGCAAGCGCGCCGCCAAGGATGGCCGCGATAAAGATGTAGGAGAGTTCTTTGAAGACGACGCTGTGTTCGGCCATGTCGCCGCCGCGAATGCGGCGTCCCGTAACTCTACACCAGCGTCATGGGTAAACGAAAAGCCAAGGCAATCCAGCCCGCAATAACGGGCGCTGCCACCGTCCGAGCTATACCACGTTGTGGCACATGGCAACTCTGTTGTGAGCTGGAACACCTGCTTCTCGAGCTGCGAATGTTTGTGGACTTGCAGCCCACGAGCCGAGAAGCGGCGGCTGTGGCGTGAGCCCGGGGGCGCAAGCCCCGGGTACCCTTGCCTCAAGAAAGGTGAGTGCCGCGTCAGCGGCGGTGTGGCTCGCGGGCCCGGCGTTGGCATCGAGCCGCAATCGCGCAAGTACCCCGGCTGGTCGAAGCGCCCCAAAAAATGAGCCCGCGCCTGGCTTGCGTCTTCCCTGGCTGGCTTTGCGATGGGATTGCCGGCTGCACAGCCATGCTTGAAATTACCGATACCGAATCGATGAACTGGAGCCGCGGGCCCGAAGGCTCGCTTTTACCAGAGCCTCACGAAGCCACGGGCGCCGCCACCTGCTTGCCGCAATAGGGGCAACACATGAAATCGCGGCTGATCGCCCGGCCGCACTGCATGCACACCGGCGCGATCGCATAGCCGCACTTGGGGCAGAAGCGAAAGTCCGAGCCGATGACGTTACCGCACTTGGGACAGCCGATATTCAGCGGCTTGCGCAGCAGAAAGTACGCCAGGAATCCCAGCGCCTTGGGAATGAAGATCACCAGCAGCGTCCACAACAGCGAGTTCATGCCGCGCCGCTTGGAGTCGGCGTTCACGTAGCCGATGAGCAGGATGATGACGGAGAGGAAGAATCCGCCGACGAGGCTGATCGCCACCAGCGCCGGGCGCGGCGGCAGGTCGTGCGGGATGTAGTGCGTCGCCAGCCCGAGCAGCCCAATGGGCGGAATAAAGAACGCGACTGCGGCCAGCACCTTGGCCACCGTCGGAATGATGCTGAGTTCACTGCGAAACGTAGCTTTGTAGTAGTTGCTCATTGGTTTCTTCCTTCGCGCTCCCTCACCAGCGCTGACATTAATGGACCTTCGATCGAGGGACGGGGAAACGCGAGCATCAGCCCCGCGATGACGATTGCCGGCAGCACCAGCGCCAGCATGATTCCCGGTTGCACGATGGCCGGCGACCATCCAAAGCGCTCCGCTATCCACGAGCCGAAGCGCCACCACAGCAAGGCCGAGACGGCCGAAGACAGCGCGCCCAGGCAGAACGAGATCGCCACCAGCACCATGCGCGAGCGCTGCTCAGCCAGATGCATGGCCCGGGCTCGCACTCGCGCCTGGGTCGCGGCCACCAGCGCCGGTGTCGCGGTTATGGCCGTGGCCCGCAGCAGGCGTCCGGTGTTGTCGAAGTCCTGGGCATACTGTGTGCACGGGCCACAGGCCGACAGGTGCGACTCCAGCCAGCCCACGTCGGCTGCCGCCAGCTCTTCCGTCCCGCGCCGCGCGATCA
>Ga0070741_10012854_pt1 | contig 14998 bp, 12 predicted proteins | sample Coa_R1_4_FD_66440 | JGI IMG/M metagenome (GOLD analysis project Ga0070741, IMG submission 66440) | Surface soil microbial communities from Centralia Pennsylvania, which are recovering from an underground coalmine fire - Coalmine... | ecosystem: Environmental > Terrestrial > Soil > Unclassified ... | reverse complement strand
TCCTATTATAGCCAGCTACCTGCCCGGATATGTCAGGATATGTCCATGTGAAGGAGGGTGGACGGCCCGCTTGTTCGAAAGGAAAGCGCCCGGTCCCTGGCCGGGGACCGGGCGCCATGGTGGAAGGCTAACGCTCCGGGCGATAGGTCGCGATCACGGCGCCGCTACTGGTCGGCTCCGCACTGATCAACTCGAACTTGGTCAGTGCGGCGTCGTCGGGGAACAGCCGACCGCGGCCGCCGCCGGCCACGACCGGGCTGATCATCAGGGTCAGCTCGTCGAGCAGTCCGTATTCGATCAGGGAGCGGACAAGCGACGGACTGCCGGCGGTCCCGATCGTCCCGCCGTCCCGCGAACGCAGCTCCGAAATGTAGTCAGCCACGGAGCCCTTGATCAGGGTGCTGTTCTCCCAGTTGTCGACCGAGTCGAGCGTGGTTGAGGCGACGTACTTCTGGACGCCGTTGATCCAGCTGGCGAACGGTTCGTCGGTCGACGTGGGCCAGTAGCCGGCGAATTCGGTGAAGGTCACCCGGCCCATCAGCACGGCGTCCTGCTCCTCGGCCATCCGCGACAACGCCGCGCCCATCTCGTCGTCGAAGCCGGGCTGCCACTCGTTGGGCGCCCCTACGACGCCGTCGATGGAGCTGAACAACCCCGCGGTTACCTTACGCATGTGCGTGTTCCCCTCTGTTGTATTACCGGACGGTATTACCGGACGGGCCGGCGGCCCGGGATGAGCTCACCGGCGCGCAACGCGGCGGCCAGCGCGCCGGCCTGACCGGTGCGCGTATAGACCTCGGCCGCTGTGTCGCTGAACTTGATGACGTGCTCGTCGCCGTGGTCCACGGCGCGGTCCAGCAGGGCCGCTACCGCACCGGCGCCCGGCACCGGGACAGGCAGCGACGCGGGCGTGGCTCCCGCCGCCGGCGCGTAGGCGGCGAAGATCGCCGCGCTCGCGGCCCAGACCGCCATCAGGCTGGGCTCCCACAGGTCGTCAGGCAGCGCGGGCAAGCTGTGCAGCACCGCGTTGGGCGCGGTGGCGGTGTGCACCAGCAGCACCGGCTGGCCATGCCCGTGACTGAGATAGCGCAGCGTCGCGGCGGCGACCAGGTCGCCCAGCCTGGTCCGGATTTCCTCGGCGGTCCTTGCCGGGCGGAGCATGCCCACCGACGCCGGCCAGCCGGATTCCGGGGTCAGCTGGCCGAACCGGGTCGCGAGGTTGCCTTGCTGGCTGGCGATCCGCGGGATGGCGTCCAGCGCGGCGAGCGGATCCAGCTGGCCGGCGGGGGCGGTGGACGGCGGAATCGGCCGGGATCTCGCCGCCCAGAACGCGAGCGCGTGCGCGAGCTCGTCGAGCGTGGGCTCGTTCTCCGCGCCGGCCAGCAGGGTGCGGACCACATGTCCGGTGCGGATCACGCCATGGGTCGCGCCCGCCGCGATACCCGGCAGCAGCCGTCGCCACCAGGCCGCGAGCACATCCCGCCATGGCTGTTCGGTGAGCTGACGGGCGAAGTACGTGGTCCAGTCGCCGACGCGGCGGCCATCGCCGAGCGCGTCGCGCCACGACGCGTCCGTGATGGCGCCGGTCTGTCGCGGCAGCTCGTCCAGGCGGCGGATGTACCCGTCGACCCAGCCGGGCACCACCTCCGGGCGGCCGCGCCGGATCAGCACCTCGACCGCCATCGGGCCGTGATTGGTCAGCTGATCAGGTCCCCATTCCGGCCCGGTGCTGTGGAACCGCTGATACGCGTCGATCAGGACGCCGCCACCTGGGATCATGCGACCAGTCTCGGGGACTGCACGGACACCGGCATCCGTGGTGACCACTCATTTCCGCCACGCACCGCCACCTAGGCCAGAGCGTCGGCGCCTCGGCCAGAGCGCCGCCACCTAGGCCAGAACCTGGTCCGGTTGGCTGAGCAGCGGCTTCTCGGTCATGATGGGGCGATGGGTGCGCGGCCGTCCAGTCCGGCATCGCCACGAGAAGCGGAGGTCCTGACCCTGCTCGGGGCGCACTTGTCCAACGCCGAGATCGCGGACCAGCTGCATATCTCGGTGCGGACGGTGGAGAACCATGTCTCCTCGCTGCTGCGCAAGTACGGCGTCGCCGGCCGTCGCGCGCTGGCCACGCTGGCCGCGCTCACCGAACCAGCGCTAGAAAAAGCACCAGACCCGACCTCGCCCGCGTGGCATACCTCATTCGTCGGGCGCTCGCACGAGCGGGACAACGTCCTTGCCCTGCTGGACACCGCCCGGCTGATTACCCTTACCGGTCCAGGTGGCGTGGGCAAGACCCGGCTTGCCTCGGTCGTCGCGACCGCGGCGGCACCGTGGTTCGCCCGAGGCGCGGTCTTCACCGACCTGGTTCCGGCCCGGCCAGAGCTGGTCATTCACGCCATCGCCACCGCACTCGCCGTCACCGAGCAGCCGGGCGAACCCCTGGACCGCGCCGTCCTCACCCGGCTGGGCGGCGACCGGCTGCTGCTGATCCTGGACAGCTGCGAGCACGTGCTCGACGCCGTCGCGGGGTTCGCCGACCGGGTGCTGACCGACTGCCCGGGCACCACGATCCTGGCGACCAGCCGGGAGCGGCTGGGGGTACCCGGCGAGCGCGTGGTGCCGGTCGCTCCCCTGCCGCTCGCGTCGGACGCCGAAGAACTGTTCGCCGATCGCGCGCTGGCCGCCGACCCCGCCTTCGCCGCCGACCCGGCGATCGTCGCCGAAATCTGCGCACGGCTGGACGGCATGCCGCTGGCCATCGAGCTCGCCGCGGCACGGTGTGCCTCGCTGGGTGCCGCCGGGCTGCTCACCGCGCTCGACGACGCCTCGCGGCTGCTGGCCGGCGGCCGGAGCAGGGATGAGCGCCACCGTTCCCTGCGGGCAGTGATCGGGTGGAGCCATGACCTGCTGGACGACGACGAGCGCGCCTTGTTCCGCCGCCTGGCCGTCTTCGCCAGCGGCTTCGACATCGCCGCGGCGACCGCGATAACCCCGGACGGCCGCCCAGGCCCGACCGCGGACCTGATCGGGCGGCTCGCCGACAAAAGCCTGGTGACCCGCAAGGAAGCCGAAGGCAGCTGGCGGTTGATGGACACCGTCCGTGCCTTCGCCGCGGACCAGCTGACGGCCAGCGGCGAGCTGGCCTTGGTCCGGGATCGCCATCTCTCCTGGGCCGCCGCCACCGCAAGCACGCTGCGCCAGCGACTGGACAACCAGCCGGACACGCGCTGGCGCCGCGACTTCGACACCGTCGCCACCGAACTGCGCGACGCGCTTGAGCACTGCCCGCCTGGCCGCGCCGGTACCCCCCATCAGCTGGCGCGGGCCATGGGTTACCTGACCTTCGCCAGGCGCTTTCTCACCGAAGCACCCGGCCATTTCCGCGATGCCGCCCGCCGGGCGCCCGCACCGCTAGACGCGGCGGCGGACCTGCGCGCCGCGGCACAGGCCGTGTTCGCCACGGGTCTGGCTGGCCAGGCGTTCGACCTGCTGCTCGAGTCAGCCAAGCAGGCGGGTGACGGCGACGGGAAGTCGGCCGCCATCGCTGACGCGATCGTCACAGCCGTCCGGTTCCCGTCGGGCTTCCCCGTCCAGGTCCCGCTGGAGCGGCTGCACGAGTTGCTCGCGGAGGCGCTCTTGGCCGCCGGTGCGGGCAGCCCCGCGGTACAGGCGCGGCTCGCGGCGGCCCGGGCCGCGGTTGCCGCCGCGGAAAACGGCCATCCGGAAAACGACCAGCCGGAAAACGACCAGCCAGGGAACGAGCAGCCGGGGAACGACCAGCCGAAGATCGCGGAGGAGGCGGTCGCCGCGGCGCGAGCCAGCGGCGACCCGGTGCTGCTCAGCGGCAGCCTCGACATGCTCAGCGCGGTGCACGCGCGGGCGGGCCGGCTCCGCGCCGCCCGCCAGGTCACCAGCGAGCGGCTGGCCCTGCTCGACCTGATGGATCGCGATCACCCGTATCCGGCCGCCGAGATCCTGTCCGCCCTGCACGACGCGTGGCTCGGCGCGCTGGCGGTCGGCGACCTGCCCGGCGCGCTGGCGATGGCGCGGGCCTATGGTGCGGATGACCTGCTGGGCGCGCACCCGTACCGCCCGGCGAGCAAGCTGATCCCGCCGCTGGTGCTGATGGGCCGCTTCGATGAGGCGCTCGGCCACGCGGACGCAATGTGGGACGCCTGGCAGCGGTCAGGAGCGACGATCGCCGTGTGGGTCGCGCCCGCGGCCGCGGCGGCGGGCCTTGCGCTCGGCCTGCGCGGCGACGACGCCGGGTTCCGCCGCTGGCTCGCCCGGGCCCGGCGAGCGGCAGGCCCCACAGCGGCGGGCCCCACCGCAAGCGACCCGCCGTTCACCGCATTCGCCGCCGTCCGCGTGGCCATGCACAGCGGCGGGGGCGACCCGGCCGCGCTTGTCGCGGATGCCTTCGCGCCCCGTGCCCGTACCTGGCATCAGGGATACGACCAGGCAGCGGCGGCCGAACTCGCGGTCACCGCCGGCCTGCCCGACGCGGCGTCGCGCCTAGCCGAAGTCGCCGCGGCGGCCGCGGAGAGCGACTGGGCCGCGGCCTGCGTCGCACGGGCCAGCGGCAGACTGCATCACGACCCCGCCGCATTCACCGAAGCGGCCGAACGCTGGCGGCACATAGACGCCCGCTTCGAGCTAGCGTGCACGCTGCGCCTATTGGATCAGGGGCGGCAGGCCGAACGCCGGCAGCAGCCCGGCCCCGACGAAGCTGGCGACCTGAGCGATCTTCGCACCGTCGAGTGAGAGCACGGTCAGCCCGTGTGCGCGTGCGACGCCCGTGCCGAAGTCGAGCTCGTACCGGCCGAAGGCAGGCTGGCCATTGGCGCGGGTGGCGACGAGCCGGAACGAGCGCTCGCCGTTGCGGAACCCGACCCGGGTGAAGAACTCCCCGATGGCGGTGTGCCCCTGGTATTCGAGCGGCAGCGGCGGCATGGTCAGCCACGCGTCGGCGGTGAGCAGGCTGACCATGGCGGGCACGTCACCGTTCTCGAAGGCGTCCACGAACGCGGTGACCACCCGCTGCTCCGCGCCCGAGCCGGGCAGCGGCGGGCGCTGGGCGCGCTCGGCCTGGGTGCGCGCGGCGAGCGTGGCCCTGGCTCGTTTCAGCCCGCTGGCCACGGCGTCCTCGGTGGTGCCGAGCAGGTCGGCCGCCTCGGCGCCGCGGAACCCGAGCACGTCACGCAGCACGAGGACGGCCCGCTGCCGCGGCGGCAGCGTCTGCACCGCGGTAATGAACGCCAGCGAAATGCTCTCCCGGCGCTCGACCCGGACCTCTGGTCCTGGCACCTGGGCGCCCGCCTGCTCCAGCAGCAGGTCCGGGTACGGTTCGAGCCACATCACCTCGCCGAGCCGGCTCGGCTCGGGCGGCTCGGGGACCGATGGCGGAGGCAGGCTCAGCGGGCGCCGCTCCCGGTCGCGTAGCGCGTTCAGGCACCGGTTGGTGGCGATCCGGTAGAGCCAGGTGCGTACCGACGCCTGCCCCCGGAAGCCGGCCATGCCGCGCCAGGCCGACAGCATGATGTCCTGAACCAGGTCCTCGGTGTCGCTGACCGCGCCCAGCATCCGGTAGCAGTGCAGCTGGAGCTCCCGGCGGTACGGCTCGGTGAGCTCCCCGAACGCCGCCTGGTCGCCCGTCTGGGCGCGTGCCAGCAGTTCCTCCGTCACCATCGCATCCTCGCAGCATCGGCCGGCTCCTATTGGAACTGACACCAGCACGCGGCAAGACGGGGCGCCCGGAAACACCTCGCCCACGGGTCAGTACAAGCGAAGCCGCAAAACCCGACGGAGGAAGCCCCGATGCCGACATCGCTGACCCGGACGCAGGCCTGGACGCTGGTTCTGGCCGGACTTGGTTCGTTCATGGTCGTCCTCGACCTGTTCGCGGTCACCACCGCGTTGCCGCGGATCCACGCCAGCTTGCACGCCTCCATCGGCACGCTGGCGTGGACGGTAAGCGGCTACACGCTGAGCTTCGCTGTCCTGCTTGTCACTGCCGCGACGCTCGGCGACCGGTGGGGACGACGCCCCGTCTACGCGGCCGGACTGGCGCTGTTCGCCGTCTCGTCGGCGGCCTGCGCGCTGGCGCCGGACACCGCGACGCTGCTCGCCACCCGGGTGGTCCAGGGAGCCGGCGCGGCGGTGATCATGCCGCTGGCCCTGGCGCTGCTCAACGCGGCGTTCCCGCCAGACCGGCGCGGCTGGGCCATGGGTGTCTACGGCTCCGTCACCGGCCTTGGCACCGTGCTCGGCCCGGTCCTCGGCGGCGTGCTGACCCAGACGCTGTCGTGGCGGTGGATCTTCTGGATCAACGTGCCGGCCGGCCTGCTCGCAGCCGGCGCGGTGCTGCGCGTGGTGGCGGACAGCCGCGGCACGCGGCGGCCCGCCGACCCGCTCGGGCTCATCCTCGCGGTCGGCTCGATGCTGGCCATCGTGTGGGCGGTCATCCGGGCGGCGACCACGGGATGGAGTGACCGTGCGGTCATCGGCGCACTGGCCGTCGGCGTCGCGACGCTCGCTGGGCTGCTCGCCTCGCAGCGCGCGGCCCGCCACCCGATGATCCCGTTGCGGCTGTTCCGTGACCGCACGTTCAGCGCGGGCAACGCGGCGATCTTCGCGCAGAGCGCCTCGCTGACCGCCATGGTGTTCTTCACCGCGCAGTTCTTCCAGGACGCGCAAGGGGACGGTCCGCTGGCGGCCGGCCTGCGGATGCTGCCGCTCGGCGTCGTGCCGCTGCTGGCCGGGTCCAGCTCTGGCGTCCTGGCCGACCGCGCACGGGCGCGGGGGCTGGTGGCGACCGGGCTGATGGTGCAAGGCGGCGGCGTGGCGGCGCTGGCGTGGCTGGGCACACAGCACCGGTCCTACGTCGCGCTGGTGGGCCCGCTGATGCTCGTCGCGCTCGGCTTCACCCTCGCCCTGCCCGCGCTGACCAAGACGGTCGTCGGCTCGGTCGCACCCGGCGACATCGGCATCGCGTCCGGCCTGTTCACCACGTTGCGGCAGCTCGGCGGCGCCTTCGGGGTGGCGATCGCGTCGAGCGCGTTCACCGCGGCCGGCGGCTACCGCTCGCCGGCCAGCGTCGCCGCGGGATATGACGGCGCGATGTACCTCGCCGCGGCGCTCGCGGTGCTCGGAGCGTTCGCCGTCAGCCTGTCAGCGCGTCCCGCTGCGCCCGGGTCAGCCCAGCCACCACCCGCTCGTAGGAGTGATCGACCAGCTCAAGCACTTCCTCGTCGGGCACCGAGTCGTCGAGCTTGACCGTGTTCCAGTGCCGCTTGTTCAGGTGGTAACCCGGCGTGATTGCGGCGTGGCTGGCGCGCAGCGCGAGCGCCATGTGCGGGTCGCACTTGAGGCTGACGTCACCCGGCGGCTGGCCCACGGAGACCAGCGCGAACATCTTGCCAGCGACCTTGTACACCGCCGCACCGTCGCCAAACGGATACTCCTCCGCCGATCCCGGCTTGGCGGCGCACGCCGCGATGACCCGATCCCGCTGTGACACAGACCCACTCTACGGCCGCGCCGCGCCGACCAGGTTCTGCTGGTACCAGCCGAGGCTTATCGGAAGCTCGCGGACGTCCAGGCCGGTCTCCGGCGCGTCGATCGCGTTGCCATTCCCCACGTACATGGCGACGTGCCCGATGCCCTCGAAGTACAGCAGGTCACCCGGCTCGATGGCGGACAGCGGAACGTGCGGCAGGGCGGCCCACTGGTCATAGGTGGTACGCGGTATCGACACCCCGGCGGCGGCCCACGCCGCCTGCGCCAGCCCGGAGCAGTCGTACGAATTCGGGCCGGTAGCGCCCCACTGGTACGGCTTTCCGAGCTGGGCGAACGCGAACGCGACCGCCTTCTCCGCCTGGGTGGAGGTCGGCCCCGTGTACGTCGCCGTCGTCGTGGTGCCGGTGGATCCGTTGGCGCCGACGGTGCTCGCGGCCACCGTCGACTGCTGCTGCGCGGTGAGGCTGTCCAAGGTGGCCTGCTTGCTGGCGATCAGCTTGTTCAGCGAGGCCTTACGCGCCGCGAGTTGCGTTTGCAGCGCGGCGATGCCGGACGCGGTGCGCTGCGCGTGCTGCTGAGCCTGGGTGAGCTGCTTGGCGGCGTCGAGGAACTGCGTGACCTGGGCGCTGCGCGCGCCGGCCTGCTGGACCAGCAGCGACCCCTGCGTCAGCACGGTAGCCGGGTCATTCGAGGTGAGCAGGCTGCCGATCGAGTCCTGGCCGGAGTTCTCGAAGGCGGCGGCGGCGAGCTGCGCGACCATGCTCCGAGCCGTGGTGAACCGGTTCTGCGCGGCGGCGACCTCTCGCTGCACCTGGTCGAGCTGGCGGCGCGCGGCGCTCAACTGCTCGACCGCCTGGTCGTACTGCTGCCCGGTCGCGTCGGCCTTTGACTGCAAGCTGTTCACCTCGGCCCGGACCTGGCCGATGCTGGGCTGCGGCGCCGCTCCGGCAGCGCCGGCGTAGACCGCCAGCCCGCCCGCCAGGGCCAGGCTCACGCCCAGTCCGATACCGAGGCCCTTCACCTTGCCAGCCAGCAACCGCCCACGCACGTGCGCTACACACCTTCCTCGCCGACCCGGCGGCGACTACAGAACGAAACTGTCACAAGCTGATGAACACGGTAACGACCAGGAATGGGCAGCTCAACCGATTCAGAGAAATATCACGAAATAATTACGGACTGAACGACAGTGGCGTTCCGTAACGGCACCCGGAATTCGTCAGCCTGGTAACCCTCACCTGAGGGCCAGATCGGGACGGATCGGACGGCCCTGGATGGCCCGCCACAACGCGGCCGGTGTCAGCGGCATGTCCGCGTGCGTGACGCCGAATGGCGCGAGCGCGTCGACCACCGAGTTCACCACCGCGGCCGGTGACCCAACGGTAGCGGATTCGCCGATGCCCTTGGCCCCGATCGGGTGGTGCGGCGATGGCGTGACGGTCTCGCCCAGCTCGGGCGACGGGCACTCCATCGACGTCGGGAGCAGGTAGTCCATGAACGAGCCGCCGAGGCAGTTGCCGGACTCGTCGAACACGATGGCCTGCATCAACGCGATGCCGACGCCGTCGGCCAGCCCGCGGTGTATTTGCCCCTCGACGATCATCGGGTTGATCCGGATCCCGCAGTCGTCTACCGCGACGAAGCGCCGCACGCTGACCTCGCCGGTGCCCGGATCGACGTCCGTCACGCAGATGTAGGCGCCGAACGGGAACGTCAGGTTCGGCGGGTTGTACACGGCCGACGCGTCCAGGTGTCCCTCGACTCCCTCGGGCAGCTCCAGCGACGAGTGCGCCGCCATGGCGATTTCGGCGATGCCTCGCGCCTGATCCGGGTCCCCGCGCACCCGCCATTTGTCGTTCTGCCATTCCAGATCCGCCGCGGACACCTCGAGCATGGCCGCGGCGACCAGCCGCGCCCGCTCTCTGACCCGGCGGGCCGCGACCACCGCCGCGGCCCCGGACACCGGGGTGGACCGCGACCCGTAGGTGCCCAGGCCGAACGGGGTCCGGTCGGTGTCGCCGTGCACGACCTCGACGTCGTCCGGGGATAGCCCAAGCTCCTGGGCCACGATCTGCGCGAACGTGGTTTCGTGCCCCTGGCCCTGGGTCTGCACAGAGACTGCGAGCACCGCCTTGCCGGTCGGGTGGACCCGCAGGTCCGCGCCGTCGGCCATGCCGAGGCCGAGGATGTCCATGTGGCCGCGCGGCCCGGCGCCAACGGCCTCGGTGAAGAAGCTCAGCCCGATGCCCATGTACTCGCCGCGGCTGCGCCGTTCCGCCTGCTCGCGGCGAAGCTCGTCGTAACCGGCCAGGTCAAGCGCGAGCTGAAGCGCGCGCGGATAGTCGCCCGAGTCGTACTCCCAGCCGGTCGGGCAGGTGTACGGGAACTGCTCGGGCCGGAGCAGGTTCCGCATCCGCAGCCGGGCCGGGTCCATGCCCAGCTCTCGCGCCAGCAGGTCGGTGAGCCGCTCGACCAGGTAGACGGCCTCGGTGACGCGGAATGAACAGGAGTAGGCGACGCCACCCGGCGCCTTGTTCGTGTACACGCCGGTTACCGAGCAGTGTGCGGCCGCGATGTCGTAGGAGCCGGTGAACACGTGGAAGAACCCGGCCGGGAACTTGGACGGCTGGGCGGTCGCGTTGAACGCGCCGTGATCGGCCAGCACCTCGGCGCGCAGCGCGAGCATCCGGCCGTCGGCGGTCGCCGCCAGCTCGCCGTGCATGTGGTAATCGCGCGCGAACGTGGTGGACATCAGGTTCTCCGACCGGTCCTCCATCCACTTCACTGGCCGTCCGGTCACCATCGACCCGGCGATCGCGCACAGATAGCCGGGATACACCGGCACCTTGGCGCCGAATCCGCCGCCCAGGTCCGGCGACACGATCCGGATCTTGTGCTCGGGCAAGCCGGTGATCATGGCGTACAGCGTCCGGTGCGCGTGCGGTGCCTGGCTGGTAGACCACAGCGTGAGCTTGCCGGTGACCCGGTCGTAGTCGGCGATCGCCCCGCACGTTTCCAGCGGGGCGGGATGGGACCGCGGGTAGACCATGTCGCAGCGGACCACCACGTCGGCGGCGGCGAAGGCGGCATCGGCCGCCGCCTTGTCGCCCGCCGACCAGTCGAACACCCGGTTGCTGGCATCCCCGCCCAGGTCGTCCCGGACCAGGGGCGCGCCGTCCGCGAGCGCGGTCCTGGCGTCGATCAGCGGTGGCAGCGGCTCGTACTCGACCATGATCAGCTCGAGCGCGTCCCGCGCCGCGTACCTGTCCGTGGCCACCACGAACGCGATCTCCTGGCCCTGGAACCGCACCTTGTCGGTGGCGAGCACCGCCTGAACGTCGCCGGAGAGCGTGGGCATCCAGGCAAGGCCGCGTTCGGCCAGGTCCTCGCCGGTGAGCACGGCCTCGACCTTGGGGTGGGCCCGGGCCGCCGTCGCGTCGACCGAGACGATCCTGGCGTGCGCCAGCGGGCTGCGCAGTACCGCGCCGTGCAGCATGCCCGGCAGCGAGATGTCGTCGGTGAACGTGCCCTGCCCGCGGATGAACCGCGCGTCCTCTTTCCGTGGATGCGGTCCGTAACTCATGCTCTGCCGCCGAACCGGCCGCCCACAGGACCGACCTGACGATGTTCTCGTACCCGGTGCACCGGCAGACCTGACCGGAAATCGCCTCCCGCACTTCGGCCGGGGACGGGTCGGGGTTACGGTCGAGCAGCCAGCGCGCGGTCAGCATCATGGCCGGGGTACAGAATCCGCACTGCAGCCCGTGACACGCGGCGAACCCTTCCTGCACCGGGTCGAGGGCAGCACCGCGACCCAGGCCCTCGACGGTCATGACGCGCCGGCCGTCGGCCATCACGGTCAGCACCGTGCAGGACTTCACCGGCGTCTCGTCCAGCCACACCACGCAGGCGCCGCAGTTTGACGTGTCGCAGCCCCAGTGCGAGCCGGTCAGGCCCAGCTCGTCGCGCAGGAAGTGGATGAGCAGCAGGCGCGGCTCGACCTCGCGGACATGCTCGACCCCGTTCACGACAACGGTGACCTTCACGCGGTGCCCCCGCGAGCCCGGGAGACGGCCAGCCGCAGCACCCGGATCGTCAGCTCCCGCGCCAGGTGCCGCTTGTAGTCCGCCGGGCCCCGCTGGTCGGTGACCGGCCGGCAGTGCTCGGCCGCGATCTCGCCCGCCCGGGCGAATGTCTGCTCGTCGGCGGGCCGGCCGCGCAGGAACTCCTCGGCCTCGGCCGCCGCGAAGTGCCTGGCCCCGACCGCGGTCAGGCCGATGCCGACGTCCGCTATCCGGTCTCCGGCCAGCCAGAGCGCCGCGCCGACGGCGCCGACCGGCCAGTCGCCGGCGCGCCGGGCTACCTTCCGGTATCCGCTCCCGCCGCCGGGCCGGATCGGCAGCCGGATCTCGGTCAGCATCTCGGCGGGGCCGACCACCGTCTCGTACGGGCCGGTGTGAAACGCCCGGGCCGAGACCTCCCGCTGGCCGTCGCGTGACTGGATCACCATCGTGCCCTTCAGCGCCGCGAACGCGGCGGACAGGTCCTCCGACGGGTCGGCCTGGCAGAGCGAGCCGCCCACCGTGCCCCAGTTCCTGACGACCGGGTCGGCGATCACCCGCTCGGCGTCGTGCAGGATCGCGAAATGGTCGCCGGCCAGGGATGACTCCAGCAGCTGCGCGTGCCGGGCGAGCGCGCCGATGCGGAGCTCGTCATTCGCCAGCTTGATGTAACACAGCTCGGTGAGCCCGTTGATGTCAACCAGCACCTCTGGCTGCGCCAGCCGCAGCTTCATCATCGGGATCAGGCTGTGCCCGCCGGCCAGGATCCTGGCCTCCGGCCCGTACCTGGCCAGCAGCGCGAGCGCGTGCGCCACGCCGGTGGCCTTCACATAGTCAACCTGCGCGGGAACCTGCAATCCGTCCTCCCTCAGGTTTTCCGTGGACCGTCGATAGGACAGACTGGACACTGCGATGACACTCACGCAGCTGAACGCGTTCGTCCTGGTAGCCCGGCTGGGATCGGTGCGGGCGGCGGCGAGCGCGCTCGGCGTCAGCGAACCCGCCGTGTCCCAGGCGCTGACCGCGCTGCGCAACTACCTTGGCGACCAGCTGATCACCCGCGGCCCGGCCGGCATGACGCTGACGCCCGGCGGGTCCCGGCTGCTCGCCACCGCGTCCCAGATCGTGGTGCTCGGCGCCGAGGCGCACGCCGCGGTGCGGGCCGCGCAGGGCGCGCCGGAGCAACTGCGGGTCGTGGCGACCGCCACCTTCGCCGAGTTCGTGGCCGGACCGCTGGTCGACGCGTTCACCCGGCGGTCCGCCGGGTCGGTGGAGGTCTCGGCCGGCGTCGCGATCTCCGGTGAACAGGGCGTGCTGGTCGCGAACCGGCTGGCCGACGTCGCGTTCGGCCCCGGTGTGCCGGGCGAGCACGCGATGCACATCGTCAGCGAACCGGTCTTCAAGTACCGGCTCGGCGTGGTCGCCGCCGGGCACGCCAAGCTGCGCGGCCCCGCCAAGAGCTGGCGCTGGCTGGTCGGGCCGTCCGGAACCGATCCGGGCAGCGGCACGGCGCGGCTGCTGCGGCGGCTCGGCATCCCGGACAGCGGCATCGGCGTCTTCCCGAGCCAGACCGCGGCCTGGGCCGCGGCCGCCGACGGCGCCGGCGTCGCGCCCGCGATCGAGCACCTGGTGTCCCAGCAGCTCCGCCGCGGCGAGCTGTCCCTGGTGGAACTGCCCGGCCTGCCAGCCGAGGAGTGCTGGCACGTGACGATGCTGGACCGCGACTACCGCGGCACCGCCGCGTCCGCGCTCCGCCGCTTCGTCAGCACCCCCGAGGCCATGCAACTCATGCGTTCGCCCACCGCCGGCATCCCCCCGTCCCGCTTCAAACCCCCCGTGTACGTCACGATCTGGAGCTAGCCCCGCCTGCACGAGGCGGCTTCTCACCGGCACCGGCGGGCAGATATCCGGTTTGCGGTGGTTAGCGCGCGGACAACGTGGAGCTTTACCCCTACGTGGTATTCCGACCCGCGCAAACGGGGGGTTATCATCCACGACGGGGAATCCCTCCTGCGAGCGGGGCCGATAAGTAGAGTTAAGCGATAGCTTATTCAGCCGTTGCCGTGCTGGTAAGCGGGGCGGACGATGCGAGCATGCGCATCGAGTCAGACGGCCACAGCAAGGCCAATCCGCGCTTGTTCGAGCTGATCGAGCATGCGCCGAAGTCTGGGAAGAGCCCGACCGTGTGGGCCTGGCCAGAGCTGGTCGATTACCTCAAGGTCGCGGGCCAGCCCGTTTCCGGGCCGTGGCCGCCGCACCAGGAGCCGCGGCCCGACCCCGATTACGAGTCCGGGCCGGTGGCGGTGCCTGACCCGGCGAGCGACAGGGACGAGTGAATGTACCCCAGCCGGTTCCGCTACGAGGCGCCGCGTTCGCTGGATGAGGCGATCGACCTGCTGCACGACGGAGGGGACTATGCCAAGGTGCTGGCCGGGGGCCAGAGCCTGGTGCCGCTGATGAAGCTGCGGTTCGCCGCACCGGACCTGCTGGTCGACATCAACAACGTGCCCGGCCTCGGCTACCACCGGGCGGACCCGGACGGCACGCTGCGCATCGGCGCGCTGTGCCGTCATGCCGATCTGGAAGCCTCTGAGCTGCTCAAGACCACTCAGCCGACGATGGCCGCCGCGGCGCCGGTCATCGCCGACCCGATCGTGCGGAACCGCGGCACGCTGGTCGGATCGCTGTGCCACGCGGACCCGCAGGGCGACTGGGCTTCGGTGGTGCTCTCGCTCGGCGGGTCCGTGGTGGCCCAGGGGCCGAACGGGCGCCGGGTCATCCCGCTCAAGGACTTCGTCCTCGGGCCGTTCGAGAACACTCTTGAGCCGGACGAGATCGCGGTCGAGGCGATCATCCCGCCGGCCAAGGGCATCCGCGCGGGCGGCTACCTCAAGCTGGAACGCCGGGTCGGCGACTTCGCCACGGTCGGCGTCGCGGTTGCCATCGAGACCAGCGGCGGAGCGGTGACCAGCGCCGGGATCGCGCTCACCGGGGTGGGCGGCTCGACGATCGCCGCGACCGAGGCCGCACAGGCGATAACCGGCAAGCCGCTGACCGCGCAGTCCATCGGCGAGGCGGCGCGGCTCGCCGCCGAGGCGGCCAAGCCGCGGACCGATCACCGCGGCAGCGCCGCATACAAGCGGCACATGGTAGGGACGTTCGTCGAGCGCATCCTGGGCCGGACCGAACAGAAGGCGGCGTAGCACGATGACGATGGTCTACGAGGATCGCGGCGACGAGGCCGCGGCCGGCCAGAACGTGCCGGTCCGCAGGATCAGGTTCACGATCAACGGCGCGAAGAAGATCGCCGAAGTGGAACCCCGGCTGCTGCTGTCGCACCTGATCCGGCGTGGCGTCGGCCTGACCGGAACGCACATGGGCTGCGACACGACCAACTGCGGCGCGTGCACCGTCCTGGT
>Ga0070741_10012853_pt1 | contig 14999 bp, 12 predicted proteins | sample Coa_R1_4_FD_66440 | JGI IMG/M metagenome (GOLD analysis project Ga0070741, IMG submission 66440) | Surface soil microbial communities from Centralia Pennsylvania, which are recovering from an underground coalmine fire - Coalmine... | ecosystem: Environmental > Terrestrial > Soil > Unclassified ... | reverse complement strand
GGGGCAATCGCGGCGCGGCTTCTTCGATCGCGCCGCCGCGATAAACGACCCAGCCGATCAGGAGCAGCAATCCAGGGACCAGGTAGCCGACGTAGCCAAAAAGCGACAGCAGGACGTCGGCGATCCACGCGCCGGTGATGCCGATCCAGTTGTGCACTGCGCCACCGGCGCCGCTCGATGACCACGCGGCATCGTCGGGGTGATAGCTGAACAGGGCGGCGATCATGACGATCGCAAGCCCGAGCGCCGCGAAGAGAGCGACTTCCCGCAGGAGCCGGTCGATCCAGCCCGGCCCGCGCTCCACAGCTTGGCTCCTCGTTTTCAGGATGACGCTCTTTTCCCCGTGTCGGAAAAAAGTATAGCAGCGCACATCGGCCTTCACGCTCTTGAAACGCTGCCGAAAACCTTCATTAAGGGGTACGGTCCAAATTTGTAGGCAACGACGTGTCACCTGACATGACGATCCAGACACTACATTTCGTGCTGACGCCGGAAGGCGGTATTCGTGAGTTCAGCGCCGAGCAGGCGGGACTCGTGGTCGCAGGCGCCGGTCGCCTGCCGGAATTCGCGCGCCATCGCGTGCGCTATCTGCAGGTCACCATCAGCGACAACGAGGTCGAGAACGAGCTGCAGGTCCAGACCACCGGGGCGTCGATCGGGTTCGACGGCGAAGGCCGCCTCACCGAGGCGGGCCCTACGCGCGACGACGAGCCGATCACGCGCTTCGAGCTGGACGCCTGCGTGCAGTGGGCGCTGAAGGAACGACCGAATTTGGGAGTCACGTTCCACTAAAGTTTCCATCGGGCGCGCGCGGCGCTAACCTAGGTCCGGAGGCGTTGGCGCTCGATGGAAAATCCGATCCGACTGCACTGGCTGGATCCTCGCGATCCCCGGCAGCCGTTCCCGCCGCAACATCTCGCGCTGCGCGAGCCCAACGGCTTGCTCGCACTCGGCGGCGATCTCTCGGTGACGCGTCTGCTGCGTGCCTACAGCCAGGGCATCTTCCCGTGGTTCAACCCCGACGAGCCGATCCTCTGGTGGTGCCCGGATCCGCGCTGCGTGCTGCGACCGCAAGAGTTCAAGACCTCGCGGAGCCTCGCGAAGCGGTTGCGCAAGGATGATTACGCTGTCTCGCTCAACCGCGCCTTCGACGAAGTCGTGCGCGGATGCGCGGCGCCGCGCGCGCATGGGCGCGGCACCTGGCTCGGCGGTCACATGCAGCGTGCTTACGAAGAGCTGCATCAGCGCGGCTTCTGCCAGTCGATCGAAGTGTGGCGCTCGGGCCGCCTGATCGGCGGCTCCTACGGCGTGTCCATCGGTCGCGCCTTCTTCGGCGAGTCGATGTTCTCCGCGGAGACCGACGCCTCGAAGATTGCATTGCACTGGCTGTGCAAGCAGCTTGCGGCGTGGGACTTTGCGCTGATCGACTGCCAGGTCACGACCGCGCATCTGCTTTCGCTCGGCGCGCGAACGCTGTCGCGCCAGCGCTTCCTGCTCGACCTCAAATCCGCGGTCGCTGGCGGCGGTCGCACCGGGATCTGGCAGTTCGACATCCCCGTGCCTGCTTCACGCGCACACTTGTCCGCGTCATGACTTCGCACTCGACATCGACTTCGGTCCGCCTGCTGCTCGGCACCGAGCACGCGTGCGGCTATCTCGCGGATCGCAGCGCGCGCAGCGCCTTCATCGATCCGGAATTCCCGCTGTCGTCGCTGCGCTACGGCGTGCTGCTCGATCTCGGCTTCCGTCGCAGCGGCGCCTACGTCTATCGACCGGCATGTGCAGCGTGCAAGGACTGTCTCGCGGCACGCGTGCCGGTCGCGGAGTTCGTGCCGGATCGCAGCCAACGGCGCTGCCTCAAGCGCAACGCGGACTTGAAGCTCGCGCAGGAGCCCGCGCTCGGCGAAGAGCATTACGCGCTGTATCGGCGCTACCTCGCCTCGCGTCACGCCGGCGGCGGAATGAATCCGGAAGACTACAAGGCGTTCCGCACGTTCCTCGAGTGCTCGTGGGGCGACACGCAGTTCTGGACGCTACGGCACGAGGGTCGATTGATGGCGGTCGCCGTCGTCGACCTCGTGCCCTCCGGCATCTCGGCGGTGTACACGTTCTTCGATCCGCTGGAGCGCGGCCGCAGCCTCGGCACCTGTGCCGTGCTCCGGCAGATCGAGCAGGCGCGCGCGATGGGCAAGCCGTACGTCTATCTCGGCTACTGGGTCGAGAATTCGCCCAAGATGGATTACAAGCGCCGGTTCCATCCGCTCGAAGTGCTGCAGCGGGACACCTGGAAGCGCCTCGAGCAGATCTGACGCCTGCTTCGGCGATTTGAAGCGCCATGGGCGATTCGCCATAATCGCGCCTCTTTAATTGCGCCCGAGGGGCCATGCCGAAGGAAGATCACATCGAGATGCCGGGAACGGTCGTCGAAACGCTGCCCAACACGACCTTCCGCGTGAAGCTCGAAAACGGCCACGTCGTGACCGCCCACATCTCCGGCCGCATGCGCAAGAACTACATCCGCATCCTGACCGGCGACAAGGTGACGGTGCAGCTCACGCCCTACGACCTGACCAAGGGCCGCATCACGTTCCGCGATAAATAAAACTGGATTCCCGCCTACGCGGGAATGACGATGCGCAGAAACGTCAAGGCCCGCGATTGCGGGCCTTGTGCGTTTCTGCAGCGGGAATCAAACCGGCTCGAGCTGCCCCGACTTCTCGCGCGCCTCGATCTCGAACGCGATCTTGCCGTCCTTGGCGGTGACCACGACGGTGCCGCCGTTCGCGAGCTTGCCGAACAAGAGCTCTTCCGCGAGCGGCCGCTTGACGTTCTCCTGGATCACGCGCGCCATCGGCCGCGCGCCCATCTTCACGTCGTAGCCGCGCTCGCCGATCCAGTCGCGCGCGCTCTGATCGACCTCGAGATGCACGTGCTTGGCGGCGAGCTGCTCCTCGAGCTGCAGGAGGAACTTGTCGACCACGCGCGCCACCTCGGTCTTGCCGAGCGGCGCGAACGCGACGATCGCGTCGAGACGATTGCGGAACTCCGGCGTGAACATGCGGCGGATCACTTCCATCTGGTCCGTCGTGTGGTTCTGCTCGGCGAAGCCCATCGAGCGGCGCGAGGATTCCTCGGCGCCCGCGTTGGTGGTCATGATCAGGATGACGTTGCGGAAGTCGACCTTGCGGCCGTTGTTGTCCGTCAGCGTGCCGTGATCCATCACCTGCAGCAGCAGGTTGAACACGTCGGGATGCGCCTTCTCGATCTCGTCCAGCAGGATCACCGAGTGCGGATGCTTGAGCACAGCGTCGGTGAGCAGGCCGCCCTGGTCGAATCCGACGTAGCCCGGCGGCGCGCCGATGAGGCGCGACACGGTGTGACGCTCCATGTACTCGGACATGTCGAAGCGCAGGAGCTCGATGCCGAGCAATTGCGCGAGCTGTTTGGTGACTTCGGTCTTGCCGACGCCGGTCGGGCCGGCCATCAGGAACGAGCCGATCGTCTTCTCAGGACTGCCGAGACCGGAGCGCGACAGCTTGATCGAGGAAGACAGCTGCTCGACCGCCGCGTCCTGGCCGAAGATCACGAGCTTGAGATCGCGCTCGAGCGTCGCGAGCCGGTCGCGGTCGTTCGCCGACACGCTCTTCGCCGGAATGCGCGCGATGCGCGCGACGGTCTCTTCGATATCGCGCACCTGCAGCGTCTTGCGGCGCTTGGATTCGGGCAGCAGGCGCAGTCGCGCCGCCGCCTCGTCGACGACGTCGATCGCCTTGTCCGGCAGATGACGATCGGTGATGTGTCGCGCGGCGAGCTCGACGGCTGCGCGCAGCGCGCCGCGCGTGATCTGCACTTCATGATGCTGCTCGAAGCGCGAGCGCAGGCCTTCGACGATCTTGATCGTGTCCTCGATCGAAGGCTCCGGCACGTCGATCTTCTGGAAGCGCCGCGCCAGCGCGCGATCCTTCTCGAAGATGCCGCGGAATTCCTGGTAGGTGGTCGAGCCGATGCAGCGGATCTCGCCGGAGGCGAGCAGCGGCTTCAGCAGGTTCGACGCGTCCATCACGCCGCCCGACGCGGCGCCCGCGCCGATGACGGTGTGGATCTCGTCGATGAACAGGATCGCGCCGGGGATCTGCTTGAGCTCCGCGAGCACGGCCTTGAGGCGCTTCTCGAAATCGCCGCGATACTTGGTGCCCGCGACCAGCGCGCCGAGATCGAGGCTGTAGATCACGCCGCCGGCGAGGAGATCCGGAACCTTGGCCTCGTGGATCATCTTCGCGAGCCCTTCGGCGATCGCGGTCTTGCCGACACCGGCTTCGCCGACGAGCAGCGGATTGTTCTTGCGGCGGCGGCAGAGCGTCTGCATGACGCGCTCCAGCTCGTGCTCGCGGCCGATCAGCGGATCGATGCGGCCGGCGGCCGCGCGATCATTCAGATTGGTGGCGTACTGCGCGAGCGCGCTGTGCTCGCCGTTGCGCTCGGCGCCCGATTCGTCCTTGTCTTCCGATTCCGGCGCGGGCTGCGGCGCGGAGCCGTTCTTGGCGATGCCGTGGCTGATGTAGCGCACGACGTCGAGGCGCGTCACGCCCTGCTCGCTCATCAGATAGACCGCCTGCGTGTCCTTCTCGCTGAACATCGCGACCAGGACATTGAGCGGCGTGACCTGCTTCTTGCCCGCCGACTGCACGTGATAGATCGCGCGCTGGAGCACGCGCTGGAAGGACAGCGTCGGCTGCACTTCCCGCTTGCCCTCGCCCGCGACCGACTGCACGTTCTGCGCGATGTAGCCTTTCAGGCTCTGCTCGAGCGCGTCGACGTCGGCGCCCGAAGCGGTCAGCACCTCGGAGACATTGGAGTCCGCCAGCAGCGCGAGCAGCAGATGTTCCACCGTGAGTAGCTCGTGTCCTTCGCCGCGCGCTGCGACAAAGGCTGCATCCAATGCTTTCTGAAGATCTTCGCTCAACATTTCAGTTCGAATCCGTCGGTCCATCCGTGAAGCAACGCCATAGCCCGATACTACTCTTTCACTATCGGCATAGGCTGGGTATGCTAGAGGTCTTCCCCCTCGAAATATCCACGTCGCCAAACGGCGACCGGATCACGCCTTTTCCATGACGCACAGCAGCGGATGCTGGTGCTTGCGTGAGTGGTTGTTCACCTGGGAAACCTTGGTCTCCGCGATCTCCAGCGGATAGACGCCAGCCACCGCGCGCCCTTGGGTGTGCACCTGCAGCATGATCTGAACCGCCTTCTCCCGACCGTGGTGGAAGAACGACTGCAGCACCTCGACCACGAAGCCCATGGGCGTGAAGTCGTCGTTGACCATCACCACCTTGTACAGCGGCGGCGACGCCGTCTTCGGCCGGGCGACCTCGGTGACGACGTCGAGCTGGGAGTCGCGGTTGGTTTCCGCCATGCATTTAGTTTATGCCCGCTCCGGGCGCGGGCAAGACCGTCAGGACCTACTGAAAAATTAGAACGCGGAAATCCCGGTTTGTGCGCGACCGAGGATCAGCGCGTGCACGTCATGTGTCCCTTCATATGTGTTCACCGTCTCGAGATTCAAGAGATGGCGAATGACGTGATACTCCTCGCTGATGCCGTTGCCGCCGTGGACGTCACGCGCGGCGCGCGCGATGTCGAGCGCCTTGCCCGCGTTGTTGCGCTTCAACATCGAGATCATCTCCGGCGCGCCTTTGCCCGCATCGAGCAGCCGGCCGAGCTGCAGCGCGGCGTTGAGGCCGAGCGCGATCTCGGTCTGCATGTCGGCGAGCTTTTTCTGGATCAGCTGATTCGCCGCGAGCGGCTTGTCGAACTGCTTGCGATTGAGCGCGTAGTCGCGCGCGGCGTGCCAGCAGAACTCCGCCGCGCCCATCGCGCCCCACGCGATGCCGTAGCGCGCCTTGTTGAGGCACGAGAACGGACCTTTCAATCCTTCGACGCTCAACCGATGCGCATCCGGAACGCGCACGTCATCCATCATCACCATGCCGGTGATCGACGCGCGCAGGCTCATCTTGCCTTCGATGACCGGCGTGGTGAGTCCTTTCATGCCGCGCTCGAGCACGAAGCCGCGGATCACGCCGCCCTCGTCCTTGGCCCAGATCACGAACACGTCGGCGACCGGCGCGTGACTGATCCAGGTCTTCGAGCCGGAGATGCGCCATTCATTGCCGTCGCGCTTCGCGCGCGTGCGCATGCCGCCGGGATCGGAGCCGTGATCGGGCTCGGTCAATCCGAACGCGCCGAGCTTGTCGCCGCGCGCGAGCGAAGGCAGCCACTTCTTCTTCAGCTCCTCATTCGCGTACGAATGGATCGGATACATCGTCAGCGACGATTGCACCGACATCGACGAGCGATAGCCCGAATCGACGCGCTCGATCTCGCGCGTGACCAATCCGTACATCACGTGATTGCCGCCGGGGCAGTCGTAGCCTTCCAGCGTGACGCCGAGCAAGCCGAGCGATCCCATCTCCGCGAGCAGCGCGCGATCGAAGCTTTCGTCGTGGAAGGCCTGCTTCACGCGCGGCATCAGCTTTTCCTGCGCGTACGAGCGCGCCGTTTCCTGCACCGCGCGCTCCTCGTCGGAGAGACACTCTTCGAGCAGGAGCGGATCCTGCCATTTGAATTTCGTGGCCATCACTTCTCTTCGAAGGTGAACGTACCGTCCCACTCGGGACCCGGCGGCTCCTTGCGCAGCTTGGCGATGCGCGCCAGGAACATCTCGTATGCCGCAATCGCATTGCCCGACTGCGACAGGCCGAAGAATTCCGACTCGGCGCGATCCCAGTCCTGCGCGCGATAGGCGCGCAGCGCGGCCTGCAGACGCGCGACGTCTTCGCGCGTGCGCGCATCGACCTTGTCCTTCGGGCCGAGCGGCTCGTAGATCGCGACGGGCTCGAGCTTGCCTTTCACACGCACGAAGTCGAGCTCACGGAACGCCCAGTCGGGGGCCAGCTTGCGGATGTGCTCGCTGACGATGACGTCCACACCGTACTTGCGCGTGAGCGCTTCCAGGCGCGAGCCGAGATTCACCGCGTCGCCCATCACGGTGTAGGCGCGGCGGAACTCGGAGCCCATGTTGCCGACGTTCATCTTTCCGGTGTTCACGCCGACGCCGATGCGCACCTTCGGCCAGCCCTGCGCCTGCATCGACGCGTCGAGCTCGCGCACCGCCTGGTTCATCTCGATGGCCGCAGCGAGCGCGTTCATCACGTGATCGGGATCGGGCAGCGGCGCGCCCCAGAACGCCATCACCGCGTCGCCCATGTACTTGTCGATGGTGCCGCGGTGCTTCTGGATCACCTTGGTCAGCGCGGTGAGGAACTGGTTCATGAGCCGCGTGAGCTCTTTCGGATCGAGCTTCTCCGACATCGTGGTGAAGCCGCGCACGTCGGAGAACAGCACGGTCATGTCGCGGCTCTGGCCTTCGTCGGTCGCGAACTGCGGGTTCTCCGCCATCTCGGCGACGATCTCCGGCGGCACGTATTCGCCGAACTGGCGCGTCAGGCTGCGCGATCGGCGCGACTCCACGAAGTAGCCGTACAGGGTCTGCGCAAGGAACAGCGTCAGCGTGAACGCGATCGGCACCCCGAACGGAACGATGGCGTGCGCGTGCCACTCCGCGAGCGCGAACACCGCGATGCCTCCACAGAGCGCCGCAACCGCCAGCGCGCCGAACAGCGGCGACACGCGCGCGACGATCCAGGTCAGCAGCACCGTGATCAACAGGAGCAGCATCACTTCGCCGCCGGCATAGAACGGCGCGCGACGCATGATGTTCTGGTCGAACATGCCGGAAACGAGATTGGCGTGGATCTCCACGCCATTGAACACGCGCGCCACTGGTGTCGCGCGCAAGTCGTAAAGCGCGGCGGCACTGGTACCCAATAGCGCGACAACGCCGGGCTTCAGCAGATTCACGTCGGCGGTTCCGTGCAGCACGTCGGTCGCCGAGATGTACGAGAAGCTGCCCTGCCGCCCGCGGTACGGCACCATCACCGCGCCTTCGGCGTCGACGGGAATGTTCAGCGGCCCGACCTTGACCGTCTCCAGGTTGACCGATTTGTGCTGGTCCGGCGGCTCGAACGTCAGCTCCACCGGAGGATCACCCAGCGTGCGTCGCACGACCGCCAGCGCGAGCGACTGGTACATCTGGCCGTCGTAGATCTCGAGCAGCGGCACGCGCCGGAAGATGCCGTCGGCGTCGACCGCCGGATTGTCGAAGAAGCCGCCGCTCTTCGCGCCGGCCTGAAGTCGGTCGAGATTGGCAACGTAACCCGCGGGCTTGAAGAACTCGACGTCGTATTGCGCGGCGGTCGCGCGGTCGATCACTGCGGCGGGCAGGACGCCCTTCTGCACCTTCTGCATCGGCTCGAAGATGTATCCGGTGACCACGGTGTTGCGCGCGATCGCCTCGGCGAACTGCCCGTCGGTGTCGACCTTGCGACGCAACTCGCCGATACGGGCGCGAGCACCCGGCAGGTCGGCCATGGAATCGAGAAGCTCGAGCGAGGGCGAGCGATCGGGCTCGGGGAACATATAGTCGAGACCGAGCACGCGCACCTGATAGCGATCGAAGAGCGCATTGACGAGCTCGCCCAGCTTGTCGCGGGACCAGGGCCAATGCCCTTCGGCGGCGAGGCTCTTCTCGTCGATGTCGATGATGACGATGCGCGGATCGATCTCGTTCTTGAGATTGAGCAGCACGCAGGCGTCGTACGCGTAGCGATCGAGCTGCGAGAGCAAGCCGAGGGGGATTTGTCCCGCGCTGTGCGCGGCGAAGACCAGGAACACCACCAGGCTGATGCCCGCGCGCACCCAGAAGCGCCATCGCGACCGCATCAGGATTTGTCCCGTTCCACTGGTTCGACGACGCGCTGTTTTTCAGTGATCGCGGCAGGTTATCATGCGATGTGGCTCCCGTCCCTTCGTCGATCAAGCTCCCGGATTCGGTGCGCGCCGCGCTTGTACGTGGCTACGAGCGGCATGGCCGGCGGCTTCCCGGCGCGGTCAGTCTGGTGATGGCGATCCTGCTCGGCATCGCCATCGCAGATCTGCTCTGGGCGCTGATCCCCTCGCCGAAATCGGCGGCATGGCGTCCGGCGCCCGCGCCCGCGTCGGCAAAGCCTTCGGGCGCTGCCGCGCGGCCGGCGGGAGCCATCGACGTCGCGACCATCCAGAGCGCCAACCTGTTCGGTCAGTACCAGGCCGCGCCGACGGAGAACGGCGGACAGGCGCCGGAGAGCACGCTGCCGCTCAAGCTGATCGGCATCCTCGCCTCCAGCGACAATGAACGATATTCCCGAGCGCTGATCGAAGTGGCGGCGGGCGACGAGCGCCCATTCGGGGTTGGGAGCCAGGTGATCCAGGGAACCACGTTGCAGGCGATCCTGCCGGATCGTGTCGTACTCTCGCGCGGCGGCAAGCTCGAGACGCTGCGTCTGGAGAAGGATCTTGCGTCGGCGTCCGGCGCAGGCGCGGAGGCCGCGCAGCCGCCACCGCCACCTCCGCCGCCAGGAAGCATGGCGCTGTCGCAGGTCCGCGACCAGGTTTTGCAGGATCCGAACAAGGCCGGCGATTTCGTCCGCGTGCAGCCCGCGAGCAAGGACGGTCATCTGCAGGGCTATCGCATCTATCCCGGCAAGGATCGCTCGATCTTCGCGCAGGCCGGACTCAAGCCGGGCGACCTGGTGACCCAGGTCAATGGCGTACAATTGGACGACGCCTCGAAAGCACTGAAGATGCTCTCCGAGCTCAAGGACGCGAGCGAGCTCAACCTCGTGGTTGATCGCGGCGGGCAATCCCAGACCATCAACGTCAAGATGAACTGACATGGCGCTCCGCCCCAAAGAGCTGTTGGCTCCGCTTGCCTGCGCGCTGCTGCTCGCATCCGGCGCCGCGCGCGCGGACGTCACGCTGAATCTGAAGGATGCCGACATCGCGACGCTGATCGCCACGGTCAGCGAGGTCACCGGCAAGAACTTCATCGTCGACCCGCGCGTGAAAGGCAAGGTCACGGTGGTGTCGTCGAGCCCGATGAACGCCGACGCCGTCTACGAGACGTTCCTCGCCGTGCTCGAGGTCGAAGGCTTCGCCGCGATCCCGACGGGCTCGGCGATCAAGATCGTTCCCGACACCAACGCGCGCACCGACTACAGCCCGTTCAGCGGCGGCAAGGGCCGCGCGAGCGACGAGATCGTCACCCACGTCATCGAGATCAAGAACGGCTCGGCCTCGCAGCTGGTGCCGATCCTGCGGCCGCTCAATCCGCAGTGGGCGCATCTGGCGGCGTACGTGCCGTCGAACATGCTGATCATCACCGACCGCGCGGCCAACGTGGAGCGCATCGAGAAGCTGGTCGCGACGATCGATCGCACCGGTGATCGCGAGGTCGAGATCGTCAAGCTCGAGAACGCCGCTGCCGCAGAAGTGGTGCGCACGCTGACGTCCATGCAGCAGCAGGACAAGACGCAGGAGCCCGGCGGTCGCGCCGCGATCGTCCTCGCCGACGAGCGCACCAACAGCGTGATCATCGGCGGCGACAAGAACGATCGCGAGAAGATGATGGAGATCATCAAGAAGCTCGATCTCTCGACCGGTGAGGAAGGCTCGACGCAAGTGATCTTCCTGCGTTATGCCGATGCCGAGTCGCTCGCGCCGATCCTCGAAGGCTACGCGTCTCAGCAGGGCAAGAGCGGCGGCGGCAACGCGCCTGCCGCGGCCAACGCCGCACCGGCTGCAGCCTCCGGCGACAAGAGTTCCCGGATCATCGCGGACCCGGACACCAACGCGCTCGTCATCACGGCGCCGCCGAAGACCATGAAGGCGCTGCGCAACGTCATCGCGCAGCTCGACTTCCGTCGCGCGCAGGTGCTGGTCGAAGCCGTCATCGCCGAAGTGAGCGCAACCAAATCGGCGCAGCTCGGCATCGACTGGGCCGTGTTCAATCCGGAGCGCATCGCCGGCGCGATGATCCTCGACAGCAATGTCCTCACGGCGGCGAACGCAGCGATCACTGCAGCCGCCACGGGAAGCCTCGGCACCACGACGAGCAGCAGCAGCACGAGCGGCCTCACCGGCGTGCCGAGCATCCTCGGCCAGGGCGCGACCTTCGCCGGCGGCCGCATCTCCGACAACGGCCACAGCGGCACGAGCTTCGCGGCCCTGGTCAACGCGCTGCAAGGCGACGGCGATACCAACGTGCTGTCGACGCCGTCGCTGGTGACGATGGACAACGAAGAGGCGGAAATCTCGGTCGGCCAGGAAGTGCCGTTCCTCACCGGTCAGTTCTCCAACACCGGCGTCAGCACGACGGGGAGCGTCAATCCGTTCCAGACGATCCAGCGCAAGGACGTGGGCCTCACGCTCGGCATCACGCCGCAGATCAACGAAGGCGATTCGGTCACCCTCACGGTCGACCTCGAGGTGTCGAGCCTGTCGAGCGGCACGGCCGGCGCGTCGGATCTCATCACCAACAAGCGCACGATCAGCAACACGGTGAACGTCGAGAGCGGCCAGGTCCTGGTGATCGGCGGATTGATCGACGACAACCTGCAGGAGACGCAGCGCGGATTGCCGTTCCTGTCGAGGATCCCGTTCTTCGGCGCGCTGTTCTCCTCGCGCTCGGTGAACAAGCAGAAGCGCAACCTGATGCTGTTCCTGCACCCGGTGATCCTGCGCGGCCCGGTGGAGATGGACTACTACACGCGGAAGAAGTACGACCAGACCCGCGACAGCCAGATCGAGGCTGCCAAGGGCGCGGTGCCGCTGATCGGCGGCACGCGGCCGGTCATGCTCCCGTTCGACAAGCGCGACAAGGATCTGACGCCGACGCCGGCGAATCCGCCGGTCGCGCCCGCGCAGCAACCCCCGGCGACCCCGCCGGGAACGGCGCCGACGGACCCAGCCGTCGGCGCACCGGCGCCTGCCGCGCCGCCACCCACGGAAGCGCCGGCGCCAAGCCCGTAGCGCTGCATCGCCGTACAATTGATGACATGGATGCACCCGTCGCCGAGCTTCGGCGCCCCAGCTTTGCGTTCGCCAAGCGCCACGGCCTGATCGTCACCCAGGATCGCGGCGATCACGTCGCGGTCGCCTGCCGTCCCGGTGTGACGCTCGAGTCGCTGCAGGAGACGCGCCGCTTCCTGCAGCGCCCGATCCGGCTGCAGGAAGTCAGCCTCGAGGAGTTCGACAAGCTCCTGCAGAAAACCTACGAAGGCCAAAGCGCCGCGGCCGGGCTGATCGAAGGCCTCGGCGACGAAGAGGAGGATCTCGACAGCCTCACGCAAGCGCTCGCCGACAAGCAGGACCTGCTCGAGAGCAACGACGACGCGCCCATCATCAAGTTCATCAACGCGATGCTGGTCGAGGCGATCAAGGACAACGCCTCGGACATCCACATCGAGACCTACGAGAGCCGGCTCACGATCCGCTTCCGCATGGACGGCGTGCTGCAGGAGATGATGTCGCCGCCGCGCATGCTCGCGCCGCGCATCGTGTCGCGCATCAAGGTCATGGCCAAGCTCGACATCGCGGAGAAGCGCCTGCCGCAGGACGGTCGCATCTCGCGCGCGTTCGGCGGCCGCAAGGTCGACGTGCGCGTTTCCACGATCCCGACCGGCCAGAACAACGAGCGCGTGGTGCTGCGCATCCTCGACAAGCAGGCGGAGAAGCTCGATCTCGAGCAGCTCGGCATCGATGAGCAGCAGATCGGCGTGCTCAAGCGGATCATCCATCGGCCCTACGGGATCATCCTCGTCACCGGCCCGACCGGATCGGGCAAGACGACGACGCTGTACTCCTCGCTCGCAGTGCTCAACGATCGCAGCCGCAACATCATGACGGTCGAGGATCCGATCGAGTACTACATCGAGGGCGTCGGCCAAACGCAGGTCAACACGAAAGTGGAGATGACCTTCGCGCGCGGCCTGCGCGCGATCCTGCGCCAGGACCCCGACATCGTGATGGTCGGCGAAATCCGCGACCTCGAGACCGCGCAGATCGCGGTGCAGGCGTCGCAGACCGGTCACCTGGTGCTCTCGACGTTGCACACGAACACCGCCGTCGGCGCCGTCACGCGACTGCGCGACATGGGCGTCGAGCCCTATCAGCTGTCGTCGTCGCTGATCGGGCTGATGGCGCAGCGCCTCGTGCGCGTGCTCTGTCCGCATTGCAAGCAGCCGTATGAAGCGACGCAGACCGAGCGCGAGCAGCTCGCGGTCGCCGACACGAAGAAGAAGGTGACGCTCTACAAATCGGTCGGCTGCCCGCAGTGCCGGCACACGGGCTATCTCGGCCGCAGCGGCATCCACGAGATCATCGAGATCGATCGCACCCTCGAGGCGATGATCCACGACAACGCGTCCGAGCAGCAGCTCGAAACCTACGCTCGCGAGCGTGGCCCCGGCATCCTGCAGTCGGGGCGCAACAAGGTGCTCGCCGGCCAGACGACGCTGCGCGAAGTGCTGCGAGTGACGATCGAGGAATAGCGGCGTGCCCGCTTACGAATACGTCGCGCTCGACGCGCGCGGCAAGAACCTCAAGGGGCTCATCGAAGGCGACTCGCCGCGCCAGGCGCGCAGCCTGCTGCGCGATCGAGGGCTCACTCCGCTCGACGTGCAGGAGGTCGCGGAGCAGAAGTCGGAAAAGACGGCCCTGTTCCGTCGCGGCGGCATTTCCTCGACCGAGCTCGCATTGTTCACGCGACAGCTGGCCACGCTTTCTCGATCAGGACTTCCGCTCGACGAAGCACTCGCAGCCGTCGCGCAGCAGAGCGAAAGCGCGAAGGTGCGGCGCATCGCGCTGGGCGTGCGCTCGGGGGTCACCGAGGGCAACACGCTGGCGCAGGCGCTGTCGCAGTTCCCGGGAGCGTTTCCGCCGCTGTTCCGCGCCACCATCGAAGCGGGCGAGCATTCCGGCAAGCTCGATTACATCCTCGAGCGGCTTGCCGATCACGTCGAGCGGCAGCAGGCGACGCGCTCGAGCGTGTCGCTCGCCCTGCTCTATCCGGCGATCCTGACGCTGGTCGCGATCGGCGTCGTGGTCGCGCTCATGACCTACGTCGTGCCGAAAGTCGTCGGCGTGTTCGAGAGCATCCACGCGCAGCTGCCGCCGCTCACGCGCGGCCTGATCGCGCTGTCCGATTTCCTCCGCAACGACGGCTGGATCCTGCTCGTGCTGATCGTGATCGCGACGTTCGCGTTCGCGCGCGCGATGCGCAACGAGGCGTTCAAGCGGCGCGTGCATCGATGGCTGCTCCGCTTGCCGCTGATTGGACGCCTGATCCGCGGCAGCAACGCCGGTCGCTTCACGCGCACGCTCGGGATCCTGTTCGGCAGCGGCGTGCCGATCCTCGACGCCATGCGCATCGGCACCCAGGTCGTGTCGAGCTTGCCGATGCGCGACGCGATCGAGACCGCGACGCTGCGCGTGCGTGAAGGCGCGACGGTGAACAAGTCGCTGGCGGAAAGTGGGCTGTTCCCGCCGATCACGCTGCATCTGATCGCGAGCGGCGAATCGTCGGGCAAGCTCGACGAAATGCTCGATCGCGCCGCCGAGAGCCAGGAGCGCGAGGTGGCGACGCTGATCTCGATGTTGCTCGGCGTGTTCCAGCCCGCGCTGATCATCGCGATGGGCGGCATGGTGCTGGTGATCGTGCTCGCGATCCTGGTGCCGATCTTCGATCTGAACAACATGGTGAAGTGATCCCCTGTCGCGGCAGCGGGGGTTGTGTCGCTGCGAACCAACGCGGCAAGCCACTGTCTAGTGGGAAATTCGTAGCATTTCCAAGCCGGGCTTGTTAATCTTTCCTTGATGCACCGCAGCGTCGCGGCCACGCGGGCAGTGTTGCGTGCGCCGGCGTTTCCAGATTGCCAACAGGGAGACACCCATGAAGAGGAAGCTTCTCGTTGCGCCCGTGGTTGCCGTTGCCTGCTTTACGGGTGCGGCGTTTGCCCAGGATCCCAACGCTGCGCCGGCGGATGCCAATGCGGCACCGG
>Ga0070741_10012852_pt1 | contig 14999 bp, 14 predicted proteins | sample Coa_R1_4_FD_66440 | JGI IMG/M metagenome (GOLD analysis project Ga0070741, IMG submission 66440) | Surface soil microbial communities from Centralia Pennsylvania, which are recovering from an underground coalmine fire - Coalmine... | ecosystem: Environmental > Terrestrial > Soil > Unclassified ... | reverse complement strand
CCGCCGACCTGGTTCACGACGTCACACGTGCTCATCGCGAGCCCCGCGCCGTTGGCGATGATCCCGACGGTGCCGTCGAGGCCGACGTACTGCAAGCCCTTCTCGTGCGCGAGCTGCTCGCGGTGGTCGAGCGTCTGCTGCCCGCCGTACTCCTTCCACTCGGGGTGGCGGAAGGCGGCGTTGTCGTCGAGCGTGACCTTCGCGTCGAGCGCGTGCACACGACCGTCCGGTGTGAGGATCAGCGGGTTGATCTCGACGAGGTCCGCGTCGCCTTCGGTGTACGCGCGGTAGAGCTTCGTCAGCACGTCGACCGCGCCGTCGGTCGCGCGCGCGTCGAGCTTCGCCTCCTCGACCCACGCGCGGCACACGTCCTCGCTCAGCCCGTCGACGGGGTCGACGTGGATCCGCGCGATCGCGCCCGGTTCCTCCTCGGCCACCTGCTCGATGTCGACGCCGCCTCGCGCGGAGAGCATCCCGAGGTGCTTCTTCGCGGAGCGGTCGAGCGTGAACGACGCGTAGTACTCCTGCTCGATGTCGCTCGCCTTCTCGATCCACAGCACGTGGACCACGTGGCCCTTGATGTCCATGCCGAGGATGTTCGACGCGTGCTCGCGCGCCTCCTCGGTGTCGTTGGCGAGCTTCACGCCACCGGCCTTGCCCCGCCCGCCCACCTGCACCTGCGCCTTGATGACCACCGGGTAGCCGAGGCGGTCGGCGGCGGCGACCGCGGCATCGACCGTCTCGACGGCCTCGCCGGGTGAGACCGGGATGTCGAAGCGCGCGAACAGCTGCTTGCCCTGGTATTCGAAGAGATCCACGTCGCCCCTCTGTCGTGTGCGTCACGCAGCGCGGTCGTCGAGCGCGTGCTCGAGCCAGTCCGCGATCGTCTGCAACGGCGTCCCCGGCGTGAACAGCTCGGCCACTCCGGCCGCCTTCAACGGCGCGATGTCGCCGTCCGGGATGATGCCGCCACCGAAGACGAGGACGTCGCCGACGCCCTTCTCCTGCAGCATCGAGATGACCTTCGGGAAGAGGGTCATGTGGGCACCGGAGAGCAGCGAGAGACCGACGGCGTCGGCATCCTCCTGCAGCACGGTCTCGGCGATCTGCTCGGGCGTCTGGTGCAGGCCCGTGTAGATCACCTCGAAGCCGGCGTCGCGCAGCGCGCGCGCGATGACCTTCGCACCACGGTCGTGGCCGTCGAGGCCGGGTTTCGCGACGACGACGCGGTAGCGCCGCTGCATCGACACCTCCGATGCCGCCGGAACCAGCGCCTGGGCTCCTGATCGGCGGCGCCACGATACTCACGTCGCGCCAACTCGGTCATTCTGGGCGGACGCGACTGGACTCTGCGACGCGCCCGTGGCTACACCCCACCTGATGCCCCTCACGACGCCGCCGCGAGGCACGACGGCACGCCGTTCCGACGCGCGGCCGCTCGTCCTCGCAGCCGTCGGGTTCCTCGCGGCCGGGCTCGTCGTCGCGGCGATCATCGTGCTCGTGACACGCGGCGCGTCGGCGCCGAGGACGTACACGCCGTTCCCGGCCGGCCAGGCCGCGTCTTTGAAGGCCAACCTCAAGGACGGCGGGCCGTTCTACTATCCCGACCCGTTCAAGGGCAGACGGGACATCCTGTTCGCGCTCGAGAACGGACAGGTCGTCGCGCTCGCCGACCACCCGTGGCAGCGCGACGACTGCACCGTCCGCTGGCGGGGGTCGATCGACCGCTTCGTGGACTGCGACGGCAACCGCTACGTGAGCACCGACCTGCCGCGTTACAAGTCGACGATCGGCGACCACGGATCGGCCAAGGGCGCGTTCCTGGTCGACCTGCGCACGCTGCTCCCGCCGCCGGGCCTCGCGCAGTCGCCGCCGTCGAGCTGACTCACGCCGGCTTCTGCAACGGCGCCCACGCGAGCAGCAGCCGCTTCTCGCCCGCGTCGCGGAAGCGGACGACGGCCTCGGCCTTGTCGCCCTCGCCGGTGAGGTCGAGGATCACGCCCTCGCCGAACTTCTCGTGCAGCACGTCGTCGCCGATGCGCAGCCCCATGCGCTCGGCGCCGCGCCCGCCGGTCGCGACGCCGGCACCCGTTCCCGTGCCGTCCCGCATCGCGGCCGCGACGACGCTGTCGCGATGGCGGCCGAACCCGCTGCGTGAGCGCGTCTCGCCGAGCACGTTCACGAGCTCGTCGGGGATCTCGGCGAGAAAGCGGCTCGGCGGGTAGTAGTCGGTCGCGCCGAACAGGCTGCGCGACCACGCGTGGCACAGGTACAGCCGCTCACGCGCGCGGGTGATCCCCACGTAGCAGAGCCGGCGCTCCTCCTCGAGCTCGTCCGGCTCGCCGAGGCTGCGCGCGTGCGGGAACACGCCGTCCTCGAGACCGGTGAGGAACACGACCGGGAACTCGAGCCCCTTCGCGGCATGCAACGTCATCAACGTGACGTTCGTGCGGTCCCGGCCGTCGGGCTCGGCGTCGTCCTCGTCGGTGTCCATGTCGGTCACCAGTGACACCGCTTCGAGGAAGGCCTGCACGCGCGGCAGCCCGACCGGGATCTCGATCGCGCTCTCACCGTCGGCGACACCGACGCCGGCGATCGCGGCGAGCGTGCCCACGTTGCCGGCGTCGAGCTGCTCGTCGAACTCGCCCGCGACGCCGACGAGCTCCTGCAGGTTCTCGATCCGCCCCTGCGCCTCGATCGTGCGCTCGGCCTCCAGCTCCGCGACGTAGCCGGTACGCGCGAGCACGGCTTCGAGCACCGCGGCGACGCCGCCGCTCGCGACCTCTTCCAGCTCGACCATGACGTCGAGCAGGTCGCGGATCCCGCCGAGCGCCTTGCCGGTGACGCCCGCGATCGGCGCCTCGCGCATCGCGTCACGGAAGGGTCGCCCTGCCGTCTTCGCGTACGTGTCGATGCGGCGGACGGACGCGTCGCCCACGCCGCGCTTGGGCGTGTTGACGATGCGCTTCCAGCTGACCTCGTCGTCGGGATTGACGAGCGCGCGCAGGTACGCCATCGCGTCCTTGACCTCGCGCCGGTCGTAGAACTTGGTCCCGCCGATGACCCGGTAGGGGATGCCGCTGCGGACGAGCGACTCCTCGATGACGCGGCTCTGCGCGTTCGTCCGGTAGAAGACCGCGACGTCCTCGAAGCGGTGGCCCTCGCTCTCGGTGAGGCGCGAGATCTCGTGCGCCACGAACGCGGCTTCGTCGTGCTCGTCCTCCGCGTGGTAGCGGGTGATGAGCTCGCCCGCGACCGACTCGGTCCACAGCTGCTTGGGGCGGCGCGACACGTTGTTGGCGATGACCGCGTTGGCGGCGTCGAGGATCCGCTGCGTCGAGCGGTAGTTCTGCTCGAGCACGATCACCGTCGCGTCCGGGAACGCCTCCTCGAAGCGCACGAGGTTGCGGTAGTCGGCGCCGCGGAACTTGTAGATGGCCTGGTCGGCGTCGCCGACGACCATCACGTTGCGATGCTCCTCGGCGAGCATGCGCACGAGCTCCCACTGGGCGAGGTTCGTGTCCTGGAACTCGTCGACGAGAACGTGCCGGAAGCGCGCCCGCCAGTGTGCGAGCACGTCCGGGTGCTCGCGGAAGAGCCGCACCGCGAGCACGAGGAGGTCGTCGAAGTCGACGGCCGACGCGTCGGCCAGGCGACGCTGGTACTCGACGTACACGTCGGCAAGGCGCTTCTCGGGCGGCGTCACCGCACGCTCCAGGGCGTCCGTCGCGGTCACGAGGTCGTTCTTCAGCGCGGAGATGCGGCCGTGGAGCTGTCGCGGCGAGAACCGCTTCGGGTCGAGGTTGAGGTCGCGGCGCACGTAGTCGACGAGGCGCACGGCGTCGGCCTGGTCGTAGATGGAGAACGACGACCGGTACCCGAGCACCGGTGCCTCCCGACGAAGGATGCGCGCGCACGCGGAGTGGAACGTCGACACCCACATCCGCGACGCGACCGGACCGACGAGCGCGCCGACGCGCTCCTTCATCTCCCCCGCGGCCTTGTTCGTGAACGTGATCGCGAGCAGGCCGAACGGTGACACGCGTCGTTGCGCGACGAGGTACGCGATCCGGTGCGTGAGGACGCGGGTCTTGCCCGAGCCCGCGCCCGCGATGACGAGCATCGGCCCGTCGGGCGCGACCACCGCCTCGTGCTGGACGGGATTCAGCCCGGCGAGCAGCGCGTCGGGGTCGCCGTCGTTCCCGCTCACTCCTCGGCGGGTTGGAGACGCAACTCCGCGGTGTCGAGCTCGGTCGTCTCGTCGAGGCTCACCGCCGGCACCGACTCCTCGCGCCACGACCGCAGCAGCCGCGTGCGGTCCTCGTTCAGCGCGACGGAGAACGAGCCGGTCTCCGGGTCGACGTCGAGCGCGTAGTACGGCTCCCAGTCGCTCTCGAGCGAGGGCGCGTCCGGATCGGCTCCCTTCGGGAGGCGACGGAAGCGCATCCGGTCCGTGTCGAAGAGCCAGATGCTGTGCGAGGAGTCGATGCGCTGCATTGCGCTCATTCTCGCCTTCTCGCCTTGCGGCGACGCACTGCTCGGGCGGGGCGGGCGGGCCCGCCGGGAGGCGCCAAGCGTACCGCCATCCGCCCTGCACGTCCCCACCCATCCCGACCTTCTCAGGGACACCTCAGCGCGCGTTCAGGTGGCGCGCGTCACGCCTCGAGCAGCAGGGTCACGGGACCGTCATTGACCAGGGCGATCGCCATGTGCGCGCCGAATTGCCCGGTTTCGACGTGGCCGCCGAGGTCACGGAGCGCGTCGACGAACCGCGCGACGAGGGGCTCCGCGTGGTCGGGGGGCGCGGCCGCGGTCCACGACGGCCGGCGGCCGCGCCGGGTGTCGCCGTAGAGGGTGAACTGGCTGACGACGAGCAGCGCGCCACCGACCGCGTGCACGGGCACGTTCATGTGGCCGGCGGCGTCGTCGAAGACGCGCAGGTTCCAGACCTTGTCGGCCAGCTTCCGCGCGACCCGCTCGTCGTCGTCGTGGGTGACGCCGACGAGCACGCACAGCCCGGTGCCGATCTCACCGACCGTGCCGCCGTCGACGGTGACGCGCGCGCCCGTCACACGTTGGACGAGCGCGCGCATGCCGTGGACGCGGCGGCGCTCAGGCGACCGCTTCGCGCTCGAGGTCGGGCGTGTACCGGCCGTCGCGCGCGGCGCCGTTGCACCTCGCGCGATGCAGGAACGCGCGCTGGCCCGCCTCGACGTTGGCCTTGTCGCCCTTCCACGCCTTGAGCGACGCCGCCTGCAGCGCGCGCCCGTACGAGAAGGAGAGGGGCCACGGGTGCGGACCGCGCCGGTTCATGGCGTCGAGGTTGGCGGTCGCCTCCTCGTCACCCTGGCCGCCGGACAGGAACACGATGCCGGGGACGGCCGCGGGAACGACCGTGCGGAAGCACGCGATCGTCGCGTCCGCGACCTCGTCCGGCGGCGCGGTGCGATTCTCCTTGCCCGGGACGACCATGTTGGGCTTGAGCAGCATCGTCTCGAACTCGACGCGCTGCGCGTAGAGCGCGTCGAACACGGTGTGCAGCGTGTCGCACGTGACCTGGTAGCAGCGCTCGATCGTGTGTGAGCCGTCCATGAGGACCTCGGGCTCGACGATCGGCACGATGCCCTCCTCCTGGCACAGCGCGGCGTAGCGCGCGAGCGCGTCGGCGTTCACGTCGAGGCAGTACTGCGACGGGATCGACGCACCGATCGTGATCACGGCGCGCCACTTCGCGAACCGCGCCCCCAGGCCGCGGTACTCGACGAGACGCTCGCGCAGCCCGTCGAGACCTTCCGTGACCTTCTCGTCGGGCGACTTCGCGAGCTGCTTCGCCCCGAGGTCCACCTTGATGCCGGGGATGATCCCCTGGGCCTGGAGGATCTCGACGAGCGAGCGGCCGTCGGTGGCCTGCTGTCGGATCGTCTCGTCGTAGAGGATGACGCCGCTGATGAAGTCGCCGGCGCCCTGCGTCGTGAAGAGCATCTGCCGGTAGTCGCGGCGGTTGCTCTCCGTGGACTCGACCCCGATCGTGTCGAACCGCTTCTTGATCGTGCCGCTGCTCTCGTCGGCGGCCAGGATGCCCTTGCCCGGCGCGACCAGCGCGCGGGCCGTCTGCTCCAGCTCCGCTCGGCTCATCGGGTCCCCCTGTGGGTCGATCGGAATCCTCCCGGACCGCTCATTCTTCCACGGCGGGCGGACCGGGCGATCATGGGCCCATGCCCCTTGCCGAGCCCGATCACACCGCGGTGCGGGTGGCGCTGTGGCGCGCCATGCACGTCCAGATCGATCCACCTCCGCACGTCTTGGAGGACGAGATCGGGCTGCAGCTCGCGGATCCCGACGAGGGCTGGCGCGACCGTGGCGACATGGATCCCGACGGGACGAGCCGGTTCCGGGCCGCGATCGTGGCGCGGTCGCGCTTCGTGGAGGATCTCGTCACCGGGAGCGCGGCACGTCAATACGTGCTCCTCGGCGCGGGTCTCGACACGTTCGCGCAACGCAGGCCCGAGGTCGCGTCACGCCTGCGCGTGTTCGAGGTCGACCAACCCGGCCCGCAGGCGTGGAAGCGCGCGCGGCTCGTCGAGCGCGGGTTCGGCGTTCCCGAATGGTTGCGGCTCGTGCCCGTCGACTTCGAGGCGGGCGGCTCGTGGTGGGACGGGCTGGTCGACGCCGGCTTCGACGCCGGCGCGCCGGCCGTCGTCGCGTCGCTCGGTGTGAGCATGTACCTGACGAAGGACGCGATCGCGACGACGTTGCGTCAGGTTGCGTCGCTCGCGGCCGGCTCGGTGCTCGTGATGACGTTCCAGCTCCCGGTCGAGCTGGTCGACCCCGAGGACCGTCCGGCGCGCGAGTTCGCGCTCCGCGGAGCGGCCGCGAGCGGCACACCGTTCATCAGCTTCTTCACGCCCGACGAGATGCTCGCGCTCGCGCGTGACGCGGGCTTCCGCGACGTCGAGCACGTGTCGGGACGCGACCTGATGGCGCGGTACTTCGCGAACCGCAGCGATGGGCTGCAACCGTCGAGCGGCGAGGACCTCCTCGTCGCGACGACGTGACTACTCCCACTCGATGGTGCCGGGCGGCTTCGACGTGATGTCATACGCGACGCGGTTCACACCGGGCACCTCGTTGATGATGCGCGAGGCCATCCGCTCGAGCACGTCGTAGGGGATGCGCGCCCAGTCGGCGGTCATCGCGTCGTCAGACGTCACCGCGCGGATGATCACCGGGTACGCGTACGTGCGGTCGTCGCCCATCACGCCGACGGTCCGCACCGCGGGGAGCACCGCGAAGCTCTGCCAGATCTCGCGGTACAGCCCGGCGCGCTTGATCTCCTCGACGACGATCGCGTCGGCGCGTTGCAACGTCTCGACGCGCTCGGGCGTGATCGTGCCAACGATGCGCACACCGAGACCCGGACCGGGGAACGGCTGGCGCCACACGATGTCCTCGGGGAGCCCGAGCTCCTCGCCCACCGCGCGCACCTCGTCCTTGAACAGGTTGCGCAACGGCTCGACGAGCTCGAAGTCCATGTCCTCCGGGAGACCGCCGACGTTGTGGTGGCTCTTGATCACCGCGTTGTCGCCGCCACCCGACTCGACGATGTCGGGATAGAGCGTGCCCTGCACGAGGAAGCGGGCGTCGTCGAGGTCGCGCGCGACCTCCTCGAACACGCGGATGAACGTCTCGCCGATGATCTTGCGCTTGCGCTCCGGGTCGATGACGTCGTTCAGCGCGCCGAGGAACCGGTCGGCCGCCTTCACGTGCACCAGCTCGACGTGGAACTGGCGGCGGAACGTCTCCTCGACCTGGTCCGCCTCGCCGAGCCGCAGCAGGCCGGTGTCGACGAACACGCACGTGAGCTGGTCGCCGACGGCCTTGTGCACGAGCGCGGCCGCGACCGCGCTGTCGACACCGCCGGACAGCCCGCAGATCACCCGCTCGTCCCCGACCTGCGCGCGGATCTGCGCGACGGCCTCGTCGATGATCGACACGTGCGTCCACGTCGGCCGGCACCCGGCGACGTCGTACAGGAACGCCTTGAGCATCTCCTGGCCGCGCTCGGTGTGCGCGACCTCGGGGTGGAACTGCACGCCGTAGAGCGCGCGGTCGCGGTCCTCGAGCGCGGCGACCGGCGCGCCGGGGGACGTCGCCACCGCGACGAACCCCGCGGGGGGCTCGACGATCGCGTCGCCGTGGCTCATCCAGACCTGCTGCTCGACGGGAAGGTCGGTGAACAGCGGCGACGAGCCCGTGACCGACAACGGCGTGCGGCCGTACTCGCCCGTCCCCGTGCGGCGCACCTCGCCGCCGAGGTCGCGCGCGAGGAGCTGCGCGCCGTAGCAGATGCCGAGCACGGGAACGCCCGCGTCGTACAGCGACGGATCGATCGACGGCGCACCGTCGACGTGCACCGACGCGGGACCACCCGAGAGGATCACCGCCTTCGGACGGCGGGCGAGGATGTCGGAGACGGGCGTCGTGCGCGGGACGATCTCCGAGTACGCGTGCGCCTCGCGCACACGACGGGCGATCAGCTGCGCGTACTGCGCCCCGAAGTCGATCACGATCACGAGGTCGTGATCGTTCACGCTCACCTGCCCATGCCGATGCCCTGGCTGCGTTGGAGGGCCTTGCCCTCGGTCTGCAGCGCGGGCGCGACCATCACCTCGGCCTTCTGGAACTCCTTGAGCGTCTCGTAGCCCGTCGTCGCCATCGACGTGCGCAGCGCGCCGAACAGGTTGAGCGTGCCGTCGTTCTCGTGGGCGGGCCCGACGAGGATCTCCTCGAGCGTCGCCTTCTGGCCCGCGTTGACGCGCGCGCCGCGCGGCAGCGTCGGGTGGAACGTCGCCATGCCCCAGTGGTAGCCGCGGCCGGGCGCCTCGAACGCGCTCGCCAGCGGGGACCCGATCATCACGGCGTCGGCGCCGCACGCGATCGCCTTGGCGACGTCGCCACCGGTGCGCATCCCGCCGTCCGCGATGACGTGCACGTACACGCCGGTCTCGTCGAGGTGACGGATGCGCGCGCCGGCGGCGTCGGCGATCGCGGTCGCCTGCGGGACGCCGATGCCGAGCACGCCACGGCTCGTGCACGCGTGACCCGGGCCGACCCCGACGAGGATGCCGACCGCGCCCGTCCGCATGAGGTGCAGCGCGGTCGAGTACGACGCGCATCCGCCGACGATGACGGGGACCTCGAACTCGCGGATGAACTTCTTGAGGTTGAGCGGCTGGCGGGACGGGTCCTTCGAGACGTGCTCGGCGGAGACGACCGTGCCCTGGATGACGAGGATGTCGAGCTCCGCCTCGAGGACGTGCTTCGCGTACTCCTCGACGCGCTGCGGGGTGAGCGACGCGCACGTCGTCACACCGGCGTCCTTGATCTCGCGGATGCGCCGGCCGATCAGCTCCTCCTTGATCGGCTCCGCGTAGATCTCCTGCATCCGGCGCGTCGCCTTGTCCGCGGGCAGCGACGCGATCTCCTCGAAGACGGCGTCGGGGTCCTCGTAGCGCGTCCAGAGACCCTCGAGGTTGAGGCACGCGAGACCGCCCAGCCGGCCCGTCTCGATCGCGGTGCGGGGCGAGACGACGCCGTCCATCGCGGAGGCGATCAGCGGCAGCTCGAACTTGAACGCGTCGAGCTCCCAGGAGATGTCGATGTCCTCGGGATCGCGGGTCCGCCGGCTCGGCACGATGGCCAGGTCGTCGAATCCGTAGGCCCGTCGTCCGGACTTGCCGATCCCGATCTCGACTTCCACCTGCGACTCCCGTCACCGCCCAGTGGGGAAGGGACAATCGTAACGCTCGGGCCCACGGGACCCGGTGTCCCGACGGTCACAGACGCGGCGCGCTGAGATGTGCGAGGAAGCGGGCGAGGATCCGCGCCGTCGCGCCCCAGACGGTCTCGCCCGGGAGCAGGAAGAACTGGATGACGCGGCCCGGCTGCTCGTCCCCGTCCAGGTCCCACCGCTCCTCGCGATACGCGTCGGGATCGAGGAGCTCCGCGACCGGCACGTCGAACACCGACACGACCTCGTACGGGTTGCGGCGGAGCGCGGGACGGCCGTCGAGCAGGCCGACGAACGGCGTGATCGTGAAGCGCGACGCGACGGTCCCGAGCGAGTCGAGCTCCGCGGCGACCTCGACCGTCGAGCGCTCGAGGCCGATCTCCTCCTGCGCCTCGCGCAGCGCGGCGTGCAGCAGCGACTCGTCGACGTCCGGCTGGTGCTTGCCACCGGGGAACGCGATCTCGCCCTGGTGCGACGGCATCGTCTCCGGCCGCTTCGTCAGGATGACGCGCGCCTCGCCGTCCTCGTCGAAGAACGGCATCAGCACCGCGGCCGGACGGCTCGGGGCGACGGCCGTCAGACGTCGCGGCGGTGGCAGCGCGCGGCACGCGTCACGGATCTCGGCGACCGTGAAGCCGCGCGCGTCGGGCGGGAGCGCGGCCCACGGCGGCGGACCGCCGGGACGGGCGTGCGCCGGGCGCGGGATCCGTTGCGAACCACCCCGCGCCAGCATGGAGCGAGAGTACAAGAGGGCCCCGACCGAACCGGTCGGGGCCCTCGTCACCGGTGGACGGAGCGGCGGCGCCGCTCGCCGCGATCACGTGCAGCCGTTGGCGTTGTTGGCGATCGCCGTGACCGTGTAGCTCGTGCTGCCCGCACCGAGCGTCACCGTGTAGCTCTTCGGCGTCGCCTTGAGGTAGCCGCCCGTCACGAGCGCGTTCACGCTCCCGTACTTGCTGTTGTTCGTCGGGTTCGCGAAGTACGCGTCCTCGGCGGTCTGGATCGTCTGCTTCTCGGTCGTGCAGGAGGTGGACTTGGCGTGGTTCGTCACCCCGGACATCGCGAAGACGACGACGCCGGCGAGGATCCCCATGACGACGATGACGATGAGGAGCTCGGTCAGCGTGAAGCCGTGCTCGCTCCGGCGGTTGCGCGCAGTCAACATGCTCTCTCTCTCGGCCGCTGAGGCGGCGGCTTGAGGGGGAATGCGGCGATTCACCGGGCCGCGCTCCAGTCGTCGACGGTGACTGTCTGCCCGGCGACCGGGGTGTCCAGGAACGAGACGAGCGCGCGGATCCGCCGGTGCCCACTCACCGTGGCCACGAACGCGACCTGCCGGGTCCCGAGCAGCCGGACGGTGCCGTTCGGATCCGCGGACGGGTTGCGCACGACGAACGCCCGGCTCACGACGCCGCGACCGAGCACGACGTGCGCCGTGCGCGCGAGGTCGAGGTCGAGCGACGCCCGCGGCGCGTAGACGGTCCCCTGGATCGCGAGCGGCGAACCGCCCGTGTCGGTGAGGAACGCGCACCCGCCCGGCCCGCCCACGGTCACGCATCCCGCCTGCGCGCGGAGGGCCGGAGGTGTGTAGCGGAACGCGAGCTCGACGCCGTCGAGCTTCTCGGTGACGGGGACGTTCGCGACGGCCGACGCCGCGAACCGGACCGTAAGGCCGCTGCGCTTCGCCGGCGTGTCGACGCACGGCGTGACATCACCCTCGGCCACCTGCGACGTCTGCGACGCGGGGATCAACACCGTGCACGCCGGCGACCCGTCGCCCGGCGTGACGGTCGCGGTGAGCGCGACGGTGCCGGCGGGCGCGGGCACGGTGCCCGACCCGGGCGCGGCGGTGATCGTGCCGCCGCCGGGCGTGGGGTCGGGCGAGACCGCCGGCGGGGCGGTCACAGGCACCCAGACGCCCGCCGGCTCGTTCGCGGGCGGCGCGGGGACCGGGTTGGGCGGCGCAGGGATCGGCACGCCGACCGGCCACGCGATGCGACCGGGCCGGCCGGCGACCATCGCGCCCGGGCCGGGCGTCTCCGCGTGCGCGACGCGCAACGTCACCTGCAGCGAGGCCGCGCCTCCGGGCAGCACCGGCATCGCGTAGCCGCCGAGGTCGAGCGCCGCGACGCTCGGCGGCGCACCGGTCGGGTCGACCGCGCCCGGTGCAGCCGCCGCGAGGACGGCGGTCGCGTTGCTCGGTGTGTTCGTGATCGCCTTCGCGTTGCCCGGTGACGTGTACGCGGTCGTCTGCGCGACCTGCGTGACGGTCGCGGCGCGCGCGGCCGTGATCGTCTGCGCGGGCGTGGATCCCGTCTGCAGCCCGTAGATCGCGAGCTGTTGCGCGGTGCGGCTCGGCGTCGCGCAGAGCTCGACCTTCCCGCCGCCGACGGCGAAGCGGCTCCCGCCGCCGAACACGAACGTCACGCCGGCGTTCGGCGCCGGATCCGTCTCCGTCTTGCACCCGCCCGGGTTCGGGACGGCCGGACGCCCGGTCGGCGCCCAGCCGTTCGGTGTGCCCCCGACCACGTTCACGCTGGGGTCGTCGACCGACCACACGGCCGGGTGCGTCGGGTCGAGATCGAAGTCGAAGTAGTACGTGCCGGGCTGGAACCACGCGAGCAGCCCCGGGCACCCGCCGCTCATGAGCGACGACAGCCCGGCGGCGTCGTCGTAGAAGCCGGGCGAGAACGACACCGTGCTGTTCGGGCCGGGGCACGCCGGGACGGCGCGGTACGTCGGCAATGTCTTCAGCGGGGACGCGTACGCGGGGTCCGTGCCGGCCGGGTCGTTCGTCGGCCCGAGGTTGCACTGCACGCTCGTCGCGCTGATCGTCCCGGTGCAGGCGCCCCGCGCCTTCACGACGTTGCCGGTGTCGTCGAGCTTCCCCGGGACCGAGATCGTGTTGCTGGAGAACACCGCTCCGGCGACGTGGAGCGTCCCTCCCCCGACGACGGTGACGCCGTCGGACGCGGACGTCCCGAGCGTCAGGATCGCGTCGCGCGGCGCGTTCACGCCCGGTGTGACGACACCGCTACCGGCCTGGCCCGTGCACGTGACGGTGACGGGCGTCGCGTCGACGTCGGGGACGCTGAACGTCGGGCACGTGCCGCCGATCGCGGGATCGCGCCCCGCGGTCGCGCGCGTCCGGACGTACTGGATCGCGCCCTGCACCGCGCCATCCGCCGCGTAGGACGCGGCGCGCTCCGCACGCACCGACCCGGTGCTGCGCAACCCGATCGAGCCGTAGCCCAGCACGATCGTGCCGAGCACGCCGACGAACGACACGAGCACGAGCGCGAACATCAGGCTCGCACCGGCCTCGCCGCGAGCGGGCCGGGTCATGCCGACCGCCGCGTGCCGAGCAGGCGGAACGTGTTGCCGCTCGTCTGCGTCACCGTCAGCGTGACCGACGAAGGCGCGTTGCACGACGGCGTGCACACGACCGAGGGGTTCGCCGCCGCGAGACCGGTCACGATCGTCGCGGTCTCGACGGGCGGCCCGCCCCGACACAGCGTGCGGACGAGCGTGCGGTCACCCGAGACGGTGCGGACGACGTAGGAGGCGGCCGACGACGGCGAGACGTCGTCGCTCCAGCGGAACGTCACGACGGACGGCCCGCCACCGCCGCACGGCGACGAGTCGTTCGCCGTGACCGTCGCCGCGCTCGCGACGTCCTCGGCGAAGTACGTCGCCGCGATCTGGGTGCCGTGCGCGTCGGTGAAGCGCTGCGACGCGGCGACCGTCGTGTGCACGCCGGTCGAGATCGCGACCCCGAGCGGGAACATGACGAACCCGAGCACCGCGATCGCGACGAGCAACTCGACCAACGTGAAACCGTGTTCGATGGTCGCGCTCGCTGCGGCCCGGGATACCCGGGCCGCGGGCGCTCGCCGCTCCTGCGCCAACAGGCGCTTGCATCCCGCGTGCGCGAACAAGTCGCTCATGACACGCGCTTGAGGACGTCGACGGTCTCCGTCACGTGGCCGTCGGTGGCGCTGAGCGTGAGCCGTTGCAGCCCGTTGTCGGGACTCGGGCACGTGCCGAGCCAGCCTGCGGGGGTCTTGCCGTCCCAGTACTGCACCGCGGTGATCGACGCCTGCCATCCCGACGGCGGGGTGTACGACGGCCGGTAGCTCGAGGTCGTGGCGCACGGGACGTACGTGACCGTGCGGCTCAGCACGGCCTCGGCCTCGTCGCGCAGGACGGTCTCGGCGGTCGCGCGGCCCTGCTGCTCGCCCGACGACCGCACCGCGAGCGCGATCCCGCCCAGGATGCCCGTCAACGTGATCCCGACGACCGCGATCGTGACGAGGATCTCGACCAGCGTCTCGCCGCGCTCGCCGCGGTGCCCGCGGGCCATCGCTAGTGGAGCGTCCCGGACTGGAACGCGCCGTACATCGCCTGCACGAGCGCGATCGCGACGAACCCGACGATGCCGCCCATCAGCACGATGACCGCGGGCTCGAACAGCGTCGTGAGGCGCTTCACCCGGTGCAGCACCTCCTGCTCGTAGTAGTCCGCGGCCGTGCGCAGCTGCGCGTCCATCGTCCCGGTGGTCTCGCCGACGAGCAGCATCTGGCCGGCGGCGTCCGGGAACAGGCCGGTGTCGACGACGGGCCGCGCGATCCCGTTCCCCTCGAGCATCTCGTCGCGTGCCGCGTACAACGCGCGACGGAAGACCCGGTTGTGCGCGCCGTCGGCGGCCGCGTTCATCGCGGCCGCGACCGACACGCCGGACGCGATCATCGCCGACAGCACGCGGCAGAACCGCTCGACGGCGACGTATCGCGCGACCGTCCCGACGACCGGCAGCTTCAGGAGCAGCGCGTCGCGCGCGTACCGTCCTCGCTTCGTTCGCACGACGAGCGCGGTCAGCACGACGACGGCCGCGACGCTCCCGAGGATCACGGCCCACCACGACTCGAAGAACCGCGCGATCGACAGCAGCAGGCGAGTGAAGAGCGGCAGCTTCGCGCCGAGCTCGGAGAAGAACCGCTCGAACTTCGGGAGCACGAACGCGACGAGCAACGCGACCGTCGCCATGGACATCACGAGGATGACGGACGGGTACACGAGGGCGGCACGTACCGCTCGGCGGGTCGTGAGGTCGCGCTCGATGTAGTCCGACAGCCGGTCGAGCACGGAGTCGAGGTTCCCGGTGAGCTCGGCCGAGCGCAGCATCGGCACGAAGTAGGGCGGGAAGCGC
>Ga0070741_10012851_pt1 | contig 15000 bp, 12 predicted proteins | sample Coa_R1_4_FD_66440 | JGI IMG/M metagenome (GOLD analysis project Ga0070741, IMG submission 66440) | Surface soil microbial communities from Centralia Pennsylvania, which are recovering from an underground coalmine fire - Coalmine... | ecosystem: Environmental > Terrestrial > Soil > Unclassified ... | reverse complement strand
TCGCACGAATGTAGAGCGTCGCCGCGCCAATGTACGTTGCGAACATTGGCAGTGCTTGCCAGGCCGAGTAAACGTAGAACGGCGCCAAAATATTCTTGGTCTTCCACCAGAGCCCACCGAGATCGTAGCCCGCGGGCTTTTCAGGCGGGAGCGGCGGCGCGCCGACCGTCGTCCACAAATACATCACGCCGACGGCCGCCGAGAGCCATAGTACGAGCCAGAGACGCCGATCGCGCGCGACGAGCGCGTCGACCCAGATGACCGCCAGGACCATCAGCACCGCGGACAGGTGCATGAGGTAACAGACGACAATCCCCAGTGTCAGGCCGAGCGCGCCAGCGACACTGATCTCACGCCGCCGCGGCCACCACAGGGCGAGAAACGCGAAGCCCACGCCCAGGCCGACGACGTAGCTTAAGAATCCCGCGTGCGTGAAGAACCCGAATCCGAAGGGAACGCTGGCGATCGCCCAGCGCCGTGCCTGACCGCCGATCGCGCGCAGCAACAGCGCGAATCCCAGCGGAATCGCGGCGACCGTGATCGCGGCGATGATGCGCACGCCGAGGTCGGGGCCGAAGAGATGCACGATGACGGCGCCAATGACATCGAACCCGAGGTACGGCCCGGGTTGTGCACGGACGATGATCGTCGCGGGGAGGCCGACGCCGTGCGCGAACCACGCGCGATCGAGCAGGACGTAGCGCGCCAGATCGTTGGTGGTGTCTTCGAACGGGAAGTATCGCGTGGTTACCGCGATCGCGACGTTTACCGCGAGCGCGATCCAGAACACGGGGCGATCTAACCGGCTCGGGACTCGATGGGTATCACGATGGCCTCGGTAGCGCCCCCAGCGCGCTGCGCTTGGCGTATCTCGGCGAGGCCGAACTGGATATAGCTGAGCACGGCTATCCAGGTGATAAACCCGATGGCTATGAATTTGAGTTCTAGTGGCAGCTCAATCGGGGAGTTCCACAGCATATGCAGGGCCATGCATAGCGCGAGCACCCGAAGAAATTGCGGGTCCCGCAGCATTTCCCACTTGAACTCCCGTTGGCCGCGCACCCGCCACAGCGCGCCGCCCACCAAGGCCGTCCAGAGGGCGTGTCCGCCCAGTATGCTCAATGCCCCGCGCTCATAGATGGTGTGAAACAGCGAGTCCATCCCGCTGTTTAGGCCACTCGTGAGGGCGTAGCCGGAGGTCTCGAAGACCGCGAAGCCGGTGCCAATCGTTGCGCCGAACAACATCCCGTTCAGCGTCCACGGATACCGGCGTTTACGGACGATGAGCAATAGGGTCAGTCCCTTGCCGGATTCCTCGACGATGCCAGCGCTCATGGCCCCGAGCCAGTTGTCGAGCGATGTCCACTCAAAGAACAGGAGTGACACACACAGTGACACAATCCCACCAAGCAACAGCAGCTTGAGGATCTGATACAGCGAAACGTTCCGTGCAACGTTCATCTCGAAAAAGAACACGAGGATGGAACACGGAATCGCGAACGACCCGACCAAAATGAGGCCGGGGATGAGATACGGATTGCTGAATCGCTGCCACGCCCAGGCGAATAACGCGAACACCGCGGATGAGAGAAGCAGAAAGCGCACGAAAGCCCAGGGCTTAGGCCACCCTTTAGCCTGAATCGCCTCGAGCGCGGGCGTCGTCGTCCGCGTGCCGACGTTGAAGTACTCCTCTTGTTCTTCGTCCGTGCGCTTCTTGAACACGTCGGAGAACATCTCGCTGGCGCTCCAGCCCTGCAGCTTGTCGACGCCAGCGACCGCCGCCACCTGCGCGCGGACTTTGCCGAAGATGCCGCTCTGCGGAACCTGGGCGACTTCGACGGTCGCCACTTCCCACAGCGACCGCCCCACGCGCACCTGTTGCCCAACGGCCAGCGTGGCCGTGCGCACCAGCTGCCCATCGACGTAGATGGCGGCACTGGCGACGGCTTCCACCGTCACCCGTTGGCCGTCCCTCGTCAACACGATGTGGCGGTCGGCGACCTCGGGATCGTCCGAGAGAATGTTACATTCGGCCGCCCGGCCGACGCGCACATACCCGTCACCAAGGGCGAGTCGCTTGCCCAGATCCGGGCCAGCGACGCAGCGGAAGAGCAGGGGTTGTATCATAGCGGTTCAACCTAGGGATTGGCCTCACCAGCGACCACGCGTCATATATCTGTACTGCTGACGCGGAAGCCGCCAGAATCCCCCGATCTACCCCGGCTTATCCGTCTGTTTCTACTACTCCAGGCTCGGCTCGTAGTCCTGCACGACCGGCGGGTGCAACCGCTCGTTGCGATCCAGAATCCGCGCGCACGTATTCCAGCGCAGGATCGCGCCATCATCGCCCGGCGGCCGCACGCGCTCGGCCCGCTCGTAGTGCTGCATGGCGTCACGGAGCCATTCCGATGAGATCTCGTGTGACCGCGGGCCGCCGCGCTTGAGCTGGGCCTTTGCCCGGCGCTCACAGATAATGCCGGCGTAGTACTGCCGCTTGTACTCGTCCGCGATCTTGGGTAGCACATCGCGGGCACGCATGACGCCCTCGGCCAGGCCGTCATCCATCTGATCCGTGATGGCCAGGAGCAGCGTGCACGCCGCCTGCTGGTTCATTGGATCGACCGCCAGTACATCGAGACAGATACTCTCGGCGCCCGACGGGTCGCCGATCAGCCGATAACGCTCGGCCTTGACCAGCGCCGTCGGCACGGCGTCGACGGTGATCGGCTTAAGCTTGTGCACGACGCGAGAAGATTTTCACGAGCCGCCCGACGGGATCATAGAACTCATCCACCACGCGCTCCTTCAACGGAATAATAGCGTTGTCCGTGATCGTGATGCTCTCGGGGCAGACCTTCGTGCAGCACTTTGTGATATTGCAATACCCGATCCCAAATTCCCGCTTGAGGTCGGGCACGCGATCCGCGACGTCCAGCGGATGCATCTCCAATGCCGCGCTGTACACGAAAAAGCGCGGGCCGATGAATTCTTTTTCTTCGTGGTGCTCACGGATGACGTGGCACACGTTCTGACACAGGTAACATTCGATGCACTTTCGGAACTCCTGTACCCGTTCGACATCCGACTGTTGCATCCGCCACGTCCCGTCCGGCGCGTCGGGTGGCCGCGGCGTAAAGCCTTTGATCCGCTTTTTGACCTCGAAATTCCACGAGACGTCGGTTACGAGATCCTTGATGCGCGGGAACGCGCGCATGGGCTCGACCGTGATTGGTGTCTCGAGATCGAGATCACTGAGGCGCGTCATGCACAGCAATCGCGGCTGGCCGTTGACTTCGGCCGAGCATGAGCCGCACTTGCCCGCTTTGCAGTTCCAGCGGACGGCGAGGTCGTTGGCCTGTTCCGCTTGGATCTGGTGGATCGCGTCGAGCACCACCATGCCCGTCGTCACGTCCGTCGTGTACGACTGAAATTGGCCGCGCTCGCGATCGCCTCGCCACACCTTGAACGTCGCCTTACTCATCCCATCTCCTTGATGACCTGGGCCAGCTCCGCTGGCATCGCCGGGATCGGCACCCGGCTCAAGACCATGCGGCCGTCGGGGCCGCGCTGGATCACGAGATTGACCTTGCCGAACTCGGGGTCCTTGTTCGGATAATCGTCTCTGAAGTGGCCGCCGCGGCTTTCTTTTCGCTCGATCGCGGTGATCGCGATCGCCCGGGCGACCGTCAGCAAGTTCTTGAGATCGAGCGCGGTGTGCCAACCCGGATTGTACTCGCGATTCCCCGTGACTGAGACTTTGGCCGCTCGTGCGTCCAGCGCATCAATCTCCGTCAGTGCTTTTTCCATCTCGGCTTCGCGTCGCACGATGCCGACGTTTTCCTGCATCACGTTCTGCAACGCTTGCTGGATTTGATACGGCCCTTCACCGTCTTTCCTATCAAACGGCGCCAACGCTCTCTTTTCGGCCGCTGTCGCTTGGTTGATATCGATCCGTGTGTCGCCATTGGAGCGAGCGAAGCGAGCCGCATATTCCCCGGCGCGTTTGCCGAAAACGAGCAAATCAGACAGTGAGTTGCCGCCAAGCCGGTTCGCGCCGTGAAGCCCCGCCGCGCATTCGCCAGCGGCGAACAACCCAGGCACATTCGACATCTGCGAGTCACCGTCGACGCGAATGCCACCCATGACATAGTGCGTCGTCGGCCCGATTTCCATCGGCTCCTTGGTGATGTCGATGTCAGCCAGTGTCTTGAACTGGTGATACATGCTCGGGAGCTTCTTCTTGATGTGCTCTTCGGCGTTCGGAATCTTTTCCTTGATCCAAGCGATATCCAAGAACACACCGCCATGAGGGCTACCGCGACCTTCGCGAACCTCACGCACAATCGCACGGGCGACGTGGTCTCGGGTCAAAAGCTCGGGCGGCCGCTTCGCTGATTTGTCGCCCTGCGTGTAGCGCCACCCTTCTTCGGGGTCGGTCGCGGTCTGGGCGCGGTAATTTTCCGGGACGTCGTCGAACATGAACCGCCGACCCTGGGAGTTCTTCAAGACCCCGCCCTCGCCGCGCACGCCTTCCGTGACGAGAATCCCGCGCACGCTCGGGGGCCAGACCATGCCGGTCGGATGGAACTGCACGAACTCCATGTCTTGCAGCGCCGCTCCAGCCTCGTACGCGAGGGCCTGGCCGTCACCCGTGTACTCCCAACTATTGCTGGTGATCTTGTACGCGCGACCGATGCCACCGGTGGCGAGCACCACGGCCTTGCTGTGAAAGAGCCGGAAGCGCCCACGCTCGCGATCGTACGCGAGCGCGCCCGCGATGCGGTCACCATCCTTGAGCAGCGTCAGGATGGTGTACTCCATGTGCACGTCGATGCCTTGATGGATCCCGTGATCCTGCAACGTCCGGATCATCTCGAGGCCGGTGCGGTCACCGACGTGAGCCAAGCGCGGATATTTGTGCCCGCCGAAGTTGCGCTGCAGGATGCGGCCGTCCGGCGTCCGGTCGAACAGCGCGCCCCACGCTTCGAGCTCACGCACGCGATCCGGCGCTTCCTTCGCGTGGAGCTCGGCCATACGCCAGTTATTGAGATACTGGCCACCCCGCATGGTGTCGGAGAAGTGCACGCGCCAGTTGTCGCGATCATCGACGTTGGCCAGCGAGGCGGCCACGCCGCCCTCCGCCATCACCGTATGCGCCTTGCCGAGCAGTGATTTGCACACGAGTCCGACGGACACGCCCTCGGCGGCGGCCGCGATCGCGGCCCGCAATCCGGCGCCGCCGGCGCCGATCACGAGCACGTCGTGTGTCTTCGTATCGTAGTCGGGCATCCTTAAATGATCCGCCAGTCGTGCCAGATGCCCATTGAGCACAGTCGAACGTAGATATCCGTGAAGGCGACGAAGAAGAGGCTCATCCACGCCCACTTCATGTGCCACCGGTTGAAGCAGCTGACGCAGTTGTACGCGGTGCGCTGGACCGGTCGCTTCGCCAGCTTGTCCCGATAGCCGCCCACGACGTGGCGCAGCGAATGGCAGCCGAGCGTGTAGCACGACAGGAGCGTCGTGTTGACGGCGAGCACGATCGTGCCGAGGCCGATGCCGAATGCCACGCGGCCCGTCGTCGGGTCCGTGAACCACAGGGCATCCCAGACATCGTGCGACAGGATCACCAGGAAGATCAGCGCGATGTACATGAAGTACCGGTGGACGTTCTGCAGAATGAGCGGCAGGTGCTGCTCGCCGAGGTAGCTCTTGCGCGGCTCGCGCACGGTGCAGTTCGGCGGGTCGGCCCACATCGCCTTATAGTAGGCGCCCCTATAGTAGTAGCACGTGACCCGGAACAGGCCGGGGAACGGCAATATCAAAAGGGCCGGCGAGAACGGGAGCCACGCCGGCCACAGTCCCGGTTTGCCGAACTCCGGGGAGTAGAGCGGGCTCAGATAGGGGCCGAACCTATAGTGCGCGTTTTGGAACGCGGCCCATGTCGTGTAAACAATGAAAGCCACGAACACGATCGCGGTGATCGTGGGCTGTACCCACCACGCGTCGCGTCGCATGGTGAGGACGGGGAGCTCTGCGTGCGCCATGGCTCACAAACTCCCATTTGATACGCAAAACTTCAACCCGACCAAGGCCAGCCAGGATTAAATCGAGTCTCCAGATTCACTTGGCCTTGGTCGGCTCGACAGGCAACCGAGGCGTCAATATCCGTGGAGCACGGTGACGCCTTTTTCCTCCAACCAGGCGGGAAGGTCGGCAATCTTGTTCCAACGCAGATCCAGCCGCTGGAGGCGAGGTAGATCGGCGAGCACGGACGGCACTGCCGTGAACCGATTGGCTCGGAGATCTACGTGACGTAGCTCCTGGAGCGCCACCATCGACGCTGGCAAATCGGCTAGCGCGTTTCCCCGCAGTAGCAACTCACGGAGGCCGGTCATCCGAGTGACGGGGGTGGGCAGAGCCGAGAACTGGTTGCCGCCGATGTTCAGATATCGGAGGCCACGTAGATCACCCAAGGAAGTCGGGACGGTCACTAGCCGGTTATGCGACAAATAGAGATAATCGGTGAGTCCGCCCAGAAGCCCGATCGAGTTCGGGAGCTCGGCCAGCTGGTTGTGCCCTAAGTCCAGCATCGTGAGGTGCGCCAATCGGCCGAGTGAGTCGCTGATCCGCGACAAACGATTGTCGGAAAGGTTGAGGCTCTCGAGCCCGGTGAGCCGCCAGAGTGATTCCGGAACCGTTTCCAATCCGTTAAGCGCCAAGCTCAAGTGTCTGAGCGAGACGAGGTCCCCTATCCATTCTGGGACGGATGCGATTCGATTCGCTCGGAGCCCCAAACGCTCGAGCCCCATGTGATGCCGGATCGACTCTGGGACGGCGGTGAGCTCGTGTCCCTCCAGATCCAACTCTGTCGCAAATTCACTCATTTTTGCGTTTGTTTTTCCGGATGTCATAATATCATTGGCTTGCCATAACATTCGCGGAGGCTTTATGCAGACGGACCGTCGCGAGTTTCTCGAACGGATGACCGTAGGTGCGGCAGCATTGGCGTTGCCTTTCACGGCGGCGCTGGCGGAGGCAGATAAGGGGACTGTGCGCGGACCGTGGAACGAAGAGTGGCTCACGAAAATCACGGGAAAGCACAAGCAGTTCTTCGATGCGGTGGAGCCGAACCAAGGGTTCGCCCTGGTCTTCGCCATGGCCTTCCTGAACCTGAACAAGGAAGCCTATGGCCTGACCGACAAGGACCTGACCGCGGTCGTCGGCCTTCGCCACTTCGCGATGCCGTTCGCGCTGTCGGACGCGATGTGGTCGAAGTACAAGATCGGCGAGGCGTTCAAGATCGATGACCCGGCGACGAAAGCGCCGGCGGTCCGAAACCCGGTCCTCCATGCGGACGGCGTGCCCTTCGCGGGCGCCGAGCTCCCGACGCTCGTGAGTCGTGGCGTGCTGTTCACGGCGTGCAACGTGGCGACCGTCAAGATCAGTGAGAAGCTCGCTCCCATGGCCGGCGTCACGCCCGATGCCGCGTACAAAGAGTGGGTGGCGGCGCTGCAGCCCGGCGTCACGCTCGTGCCGGTCGGCGTGCTCGCCGTCAATCGGGCACAGGAAAAAGGCTGTACATACTGTTATGGTGGTTGAGTGACGGCAGTTGGTCTTTTTTTGGCACTAGCAGTCGGACTGTCGCTCGGCCTCCTCGGAGGAGGCGGCTCGGTCCTCACGGTTCCGATCTTCAAGTACGTGCTGGGGTTCGATGCCAAACCGGCAATCGCGATGAGTCTCATCGTCGTCGGCGCATTGAGCCTCATCGGCGCGGCCCGCCACTGGAGAGCGGGCCGCGTCGATTTTCGCGTCGCGGCGATCATGGGCGGGATCGCGATCCCCGCGTCGTACGTCGCGGCCCGACTCGCCGCGTTCATCTCGGGCCCCGTCCAGCTGACGATGTTCGCGATCGTCGTGATCGTCGCGGCGATCTCGATGCTCCGTCCGCGGAAGGAGGACGACACGCCGGCAGCGCCCGCCCACCTTCTTCGTATGTTCCCCGCCGCTCTCGGCGTCGGCGCCCTTACGGGCCTCATCGGCGTCGGCGGCGGCTTTCTGATCGTGCCGACCCTCGTCCTCTTCGGCGGCGTGCCGACCAAAGTCGCGATCGGCACATCGCTCCTGGTCATCGCCGCCAACTGCGCGGCCGGGTTCGCTGGATATGTCGGACAGGTCATGATCCCGTGGCCCGCCGTCGGCGAGTTCACCGCGATCGCCGCGATCGGCATATTCGGCGGCGCGTATCTCTGCGACTTCATCTCAGCCGCCCGGTTGCGTCGCGGATTCGCCGTGCTGCTCCTTGGCGTCGGGATCGCGGTCTTTGCCCAGGGCGGTCGCAAGCTCAAGAGCGTGCCGCCCGCGAAGGCAGTGGCCGCCGACACGATCGATCCGAGCGCGATTCCGCCTGACTCGGCGATCCCCAACGACTCGATCGGTGCCTCGATCCGTCGCGGCATGGCGATCGTCGCGCACACGCCGGACAGTCTGCCCCACAACACGCCGACGACCTTGCGATGTACGAGCTGCCATCTGGATGGCGGTCGGCGCGCCGGCGTGGTCTCCATGCTCGGCTCGTACGCCCGCTACCCCCGCTTCGTCGTCCGCGAGAACCGGACGGCGTCGATCGAGGATCGCGTGAACTTTTGCCTCACGCGGAGCCTCGCCGGCCAACCGCTCCCCGCAGACAGTCGCGACATGCGCGACATGGTTCGGTATCTCGCCTATCTCTCGACGGGCGTGAAGAAGGGAGACTGGGTTCGGGGCGAGGGTCTGCCGAATCCGCTACCGCCGATGGCCGCTGACACCGCTCGCGGCGCGCGTGTGTTTGCGGCCAATTGCACGCGATGTCACGGTGTGAACGGAGAAGGGTCGGCGCCGTACCCAGCGCTCTGGGGCCCGCACTCCTATGATATCGGCGCCTCGATGGCCCGACTCCAAGTCGCCGCCACATTCATCCGCCGCGGGATGCCGTACGACCGGCCCGGAACGCTCACCGATCAGGAAGCGTACGACGTCGCCGCGTTTGTGCTCAGTCACCCGCGCCCGGACTTCCCCGGCAAGTCGAATGATTGGCCGCTCGGCGACGCGCCCGGCGATGTGCCTTACGTCACAAAGAACCACACGCCGACCCAGCCTATGCCAGCCTTACTGCCTCACGAAATCGAGTAGCACACTAGTTGCCCTAGTGAGCTGGTAACAGGCATACAGCGGAGGCCGTTGAATGCGGTGGAATCCAGCTCGATTCGCTTTGATGATGTTGTTCGCTGGGATGACCGCGTGCGCGTCGCATCGCACGTACTACGAGTCCAGCGGGGAAGTGTGGGGGCCAGGCGAGACCACGTACTACAGCCGTTGGGAAGTGGAAACCAGTCGGCCGCACGTGGAGTGGGAGAGGCGCAGCGACGATGAGCATCGGGCCTACTGGGAGTGGCGTCGCTCGCACCACGACCACGATGATGATCATCACGATGATCATCACTAGGACCTGATGGGCGAGTGCTCGAAGTAGAGTTGCTCCATGTGGCGCGCGAAGCCCCGGGTATCGCACACGGGGCTTCGCGACAGCCGTTCCCGCATCGTCGCGCGCAGCTCGCGAAGTTTGTCCGGCTGCCGGCTCCATTCGACGGCGCACGCGACGTAGTCGTCCACATCGCGGCGCACGAACTCACCGAGTCCGCCAGCGCGCAGGATCGACGCGCTGGTGCGAGCGACCCAGCGGTCGCCCCAATACGTCACGACTGGCACGCCTTGCCAGATCGCTTCCGTTGTCGTCGTTCCGCCGTTGTATGGGAACGTGTCGAGGGCGATGTCGATCTGGTCGTACGTCTTTAAGAAGTCGTGATGGTCCGACGGGCCTTCGATTCGTACGCGTTCCGGCGCGATGTGATCGGGTCCGAATTGATCGCGCACAAACCGCCGCTCATCTTCTCCGCCGAACGCTGCTGCCTTGAGGATTATCCGGCTGTCGGGGACTTCGTTCAGGATACGCCGCCACACAGCGATCACCTCAGGTGTGATCTTGTAGAGTGGTGCCAGGCACCCGAATGTGATCGGCCCATCGGGTCGCTCACCGACATCAGGCACCGGGTATCCCACTTCAAACGTCAGATAACTCCCGGGTACGCGCAGGATGCGCTCTGTATAGAAGCGCTCTTCTTCGGGTGGTACGACCTCACTGTCGCCGATTAACACGTCATAGGACCGCAGGCCGGTGGTCGCGAACATATTGAACCACCCGATGAGCACCGGTGCCGGCTTGAGCGCAGCGATGGGTAGTCGTCGCATCGCGCTATAGCCGTTCAAGTCAACGAGCACATCTATTTCTTGGCGTGCGATCAGATCGGCGACCACATCATTCGGGCTGGCGCTGATGTCGTGATAGTGATCATCTGAATGTCGAGTGTATCCGTGTTGGATGGCGGACAGCGGTGCGTCCGAGAAAAGGTGCACATCGAGCTTCGCGCGATCATGCTGGTGCATGAGTCCCCACACCGGCTTCATCCAATTGTGCCGATGAAAAAACGATGAGAGATACCCGACGCGAAGGCGTGGATGACGCGCGTGGACAACCGAACGGGCGGAAGGAAGATCGCGATCCGCGAACGAAGTCCGCGCGTCGAGAATCGCCTGATTGTCGCTCGTCGGACTTCCGGGGATGACCACCGCGATCATCGACCGCGGCAACGACGCCCGTGGTCCCTCCGCCGCGCGCCGAAACAGCGCGAGCGCCTCATCGACCTGTCCCAGGTTGAACAACGCCTGCGCCAGATTGTGCTGCGCCTCGTGCCACTCGGGCGCGATCGCGAGCACGTGCCGAAAGCACGCGACGGCCGCGACGTAGTGTTTGCGCGCACTCTCCGCGCACCCGGCGGTGTACCAGATCTGCGCACGCCCTGGATCGACGGCCAACGCGGCGCGATACGCGACGAGCGCCTCGTCGAATCGCCCCATCTCTTGCAGGGCGTTGCCCAAGTTCGACTGACCATCGACGAACTCCGGCTGGATCGCGAGCGCGCGGCGGTACGCCGTGATGGCCTCCTCGAGCCGCCCCTGTTGATGCGCGATCACGCCGAGCTGGTAACGCGCGTTCTCGTACTCCGGGTCGGAGGGCGGAACGCGCCGATAGCATTCAGCGGCTTCGGCGAGCCGGCCCTCGCGGTGGTGCGCCATGCCCTGTTGCAGCATAACGAAAGCTAGCGGAACCGGCCGGCGATGACTGCGTCAGGTCGAACCGCATGAGTTTCGTCGGGCCGACCGCGAGCAACGTCTGATCCCCGGGGATCGGCATCAGCTGTACGGGCGTCTCTGGAGTATTCACGATCTCTTCCAACGTCATCGCCGGCGTGGCGCCCGCGGACAGGCCAAAGCGGAAGTAGTAGCCCGGGGCGGTCGGCGCGCAGGCAGCGCCATCGCAGAGCGCTGGGGCGACGACATAGAAGTCATTGCCGCTCGAGGAAATCGCGGCGCCGTCCGTGAGGCCCAAGGTCAGCGGAGCATCGGGGATTTGCGCTGAGCCCAGCGACGCCAGGCCGGTGTTGAACAGCTCGACGCCGATGTTGAGCCGCGCGCCGCTGTGGCTGGCGGCGACCTGGCCCGGGAATTTCTCGCCGCAGGTTTCGATGTAGAACATGAACGTCTTCGCGGTTGCGTCATACTCGGCTAACCCACAGCCGCCTACGTCACGCATCACGACGATCGAGCCGTCGCCGCTTCGTACCGGCGCGGTTCCGTCCGCTGTGGTGTCGTACAGCTGGGCGGTTCCGGTGACCAGGTTGTAGTCGCCAACCGCTCCACCCTGCGCGCCGAGGACCAATAGAACTCTTCGGTCGCTGGCTACACGCGGAAAGACGAGGGTGTAGGGCGCTAATGCGCTCAAATGTTGGGTACTGGTACTCCCATCTGCCAAATCAACGATGGCGAGATCATCAGTGTTCGCGATAGCGACAATGAGACTATCACCACCCGGCACCAAATCTATGCCTATCGGTTGACCGCCCAATGGGATTGGCGATGCATACGTCATGTTCCCAAGCGAAAGAACGACCACTTCACGTTGTCCCTGTTCAGACAAATACACGACGTCACGCTTCGCATCATAGACGATGTCTTGCACCACACTCGCCAGTGGTACCGACTGCACGGGTCGATCGATGTATTGCGCGACGCCGCCAACGGTGAACGTGGTATCGAGCAGCGTCCCATCGCGCGATCGCGAAAACACCTCGAGCCAGCTCGGACTTTGCCCACGAGGCATCGACAGGGCAAACGAAGCTGTAGCAGCAGAGCCAAAAACGGCGACCGAGTCGCGCAAATTGCTGGGTGGTCCCAACGCCCACCCAATCCACCCGACCCCGGCGTCGTCCGTCGCGCGGATGGTCAACGTATCCGCCACGCCGGCGATGAAATCCAGCACGCGATTGAACGGACTGATCGTAAACACCGCCGGCGAGCTCGGCGATGTCACGACGAGCGCCAACGTCCGGGTAGGCGGATGTGGTGTGATGCGAATATCAGCGCTCGCCGAGTCGTGGCGTCTTGGCATGAACGCCGTGACCGTCAGCGTCCCGGCGTTGAGATTCGTCGGCACGATGAAGGTGCCGTGCAGCGGCTCTTGCGAGGGCGGGACCGTTAGTGTGTCGCCGGCGGTCGGCTTCGCGTCGAACGCGAGATGCAGATAGACGGGATCGCCCGGTGCATCGAGCAACGAGAACGTGATCGAAAATCCGACCGAATCGCCGGAGGAGGCTTCGTGCTGGTCGAGCGTGAGATCGAGCCCGGGATCTCGAAGGTGCGGCGCGACCGGTCCGTGGCTACACGCGGCGACCAGCGAGGCCGTGGCGAGCATCACCACGCGGTGAGCCATGGGGTGAACCGGGAGGTGAACCATGCCGTTCCCCGACTGACGTTCGTTTCGATCGCTTCAGCAAGACTTGTGGCGCGGGAGCGAAATACGCGTACATCGGCAACGTCGCCACGCCGAGCGCGGCCGAGTCGACGCCGGCGGTCGCGAGGAGTTGGCGCGGGCCCGTCACCTTGCCGCCGATGCGGCGGCCTGGCAGCGCGCTCGCCACGCGCTCCATCAGGCCCTTCAGTATCGCATCGGTCAGGTGACCGCCGTAGAAGATCGCCTCGGGGTCGATCAGGTATTCGACGGACAACACGAGACCCGTGAGATAATCAGCGGCCACGTCCAGCCACTCGACCAGTGTCGTATTTCCCATCTCGAGCAACGGGTCGAGATCCGCTGGGCGTTTCACAATCACACCGGATGCTCGGAGCCGCTCGTACAGGCGAGGCAAATTGAATTGCATGCCGGTGTGCGGCGAGTCCCCGTTCATAGTCGCGGGGAAATACCCGATCTCGCCGGCATTCCCGGTGAACCCCTCGTACGGCCGGCCGTTCATCACGAGCCCGCCACCGAGGCCGCTCGAGAAGAAGAAGTAAAAGAACGTGGTGAGCTGCTGACCGGCCCCATACCAGTGCTCGCCCACCGCGGCGGCTGTCGCGTTGTTCTCCAAGAACACGGGAACCCCGAGCCGCTCACGAGCCCAGCTGGCCAAGGGGATGTTGTGCCAGCCGGGGAAGGCGATCGGGTTGATGACGTACTCGTCGTCACCGCCATCGCTGTGATGCATCGGTCCGGGAACGCCGATGCCAACACCCCAGATCGAAGCGAGCGACAACCGCTGTTTCTTGATCAGCGCCTCGACCGTATCCGCCATCAGATCCAAGGCCCGCTCAGGCGTCGGCAGCTCCAATTCTACATGAGCCCGCTGCCGGACGTTGCCGGCAAGGTCCACGAGAACCCCTGTCAGATGGTCACGGTTGAAATCGAGCCCAACCGAAAAAGCGGCCTCCGGATTGATCGCCAACGCGGTGGACGGCGCCCCTCGGCCCTGCCGCCTTTGCTCGGCTTCCGCGATGAGGCCGAGCTCAATTAACTCTTTGACCAGATTGGAGATAGTCTGGCCAGTGAGGGCGGTGTGACGAGCGATGTCCGCCCGCGAGATGGGTCCGAACTGCCGGATCACCTCGTGGACGATGCGCAAGTTGTACTGCTTCGTGTACACCAGGTTCGTGCCGGTCAGCATGGCGGGAAAATCGCTCTGGCGGATTATCAAATCAACTTGACGAAAAAAATATCGACTAATAGACTAGTCGCGCCATGCGAACCCGGGTGCGCCAAATCGCGCTCCTCTCGAGTCTCGTTCCGGCGGCCGCCTTCTCTCGGGCACCGTCCCCTCGGCCATTTGTCCAGGTCCACGACGGACAGTTCTTCATCGGCGCCAAGCCGTACCACTACCTCGGGGTCAACCTCTGGTTCGCGATGCACCTCGGTGCCGCCAACCGACCCCGCCTCGTCCGCGAGCTCGATCGGCTCCAACAACTCGGCGTCACCAATATCCGCCTGATGGCGGCGAGCGAGGGCCCGGCCTCGTCACCGTCCCGCGTATCACCGGCAGTTCAAAACGCACCAGGCGAATACGATGAGACCCTACTCACAGGCCTGGACGCCGTCCTCGCCGAGATGGCGAAGCGGGATATGCGTGGTGTCTTAGTACTAAACAATTTCTTCCAGTGGTCCGGTGGGATGGCCCAATACGTGAATTGGGCGACGGGCGATCCCATTCCGTATCCAGAGCACCATGGCCATACGTGGGATGAATTCCAGAACTACTCGGCGCGATTCTACGTCACCGACAAAGCGCAAACGCAATTCGAGCGGTATGTCGCCGCGCTCATTGCCAGACGCAATACCATCACGGGCGTCGCCTATCGCGACGACCCGACGATCATGGCCTGGCAGATCTCGAACGAGCCGAGAGGATTCGCGTACTCCGACGCCTATGTCACATGGGTCGACCGCATCGGAGCGTTCATTCGAAACCGCGCCCCGCATCAGCTCATTTCACTCGGCGGCGAAGGGAAGCTCGATCGCCACACCCCAGGGACCGGCACGCAGTTCGAGCGCGTGAGCCGGTCCCCTTTTTTGGACTA
>Ga0070741_10012850_pt1 | contig 15000 bp, 15 predicted proteins | sample Coa_R1_4_FD_66440 | JGI IMG/M metagenome (GOLD analysis project Ga0070741, IMG submission 66440) | Surface soil microbial communities from Centralia Pennsylvania, which are recovering from an underground coalmine fire - Coalmine... | ecosystem: Environmental > Terrestrial > Soil > Unclassified ... | reverse complement strand
CTCAGCCGGCGCGAGGCCCGGGGCCCGGGTGCAGCCGACTCTGCTATCGTGAAAACGAATGCCACACGCGGTCAGCCGGCGGGTGCGGGCGCGCCGCCCGAGCGGGCTCGGCGCCGGCCTCCTCGCGCGGGGCAGGCGGGTGCGGCTGCACGGCCTGAGCGGGCTCGGCGCCGGCCTCCTCGCGCGGAGCGCGGCGACCGGCGCGCGCGCCGCGGCGGCCGACGCGACCGGGGCGCGGTGATCGCGGACGGGCTCCTCCACGTCGATCGCGCGACGAAGTCGTACGGCGCGCGCAAGGCCCTCGACACGGTGAGCCTGACCGTCCACCGCGGCGAGTTCGTCGCTCTCCTCGGGCCGAACGGCGCCGGCAAGACGACGCTGTTCCAGCTCCTGACCGGGCTGTTCGTCCCCGATGCCGGCCGGATCGCGGTCGGCGGCCACGACGTCCGGCGGGCGCCCGTCGCCGCCCTCGCCCAGCTGGGCGTCGTGTTCCAGCAGCCGACCCTCGATCTCGACCTGACGGTCCGCGGCAACCTCCGGTTCCACGCCCGCCTGCACGGCCTCGCCGGCCCGCGGGCCGGCGCGCGCATCCACGCCGAGCTCGGGCAGCTCGGCATCGCCGGGGAGATCGACCGCCCCTGCCGCGCGCTGAGCGGCGGCATCCGGCGGCGGGTCGAGCTGGCCCGGGCGCTGCTCCACGAGCCGGCCCTCCTCCTGATGGACGAGCCGACCGTGGGCCTCGACCCCGCGTCGCGGCGGGCGCTCCTCGGGCAGGTCCACGCTCTCTGCGGCGCGCGCCGGCTGGGCGTGCTGTGGGCCACCCACCTGGTCGACGAGGCGGAGGGCGCGGATCGGGTGCTCGTGCTCCACCAGGGCCGGCTCGTGTCCGAGGGCCGGCCCGCCGAGCTCACCGAGAAGACGGGCCAGCCGACGCTCGCCGACGCGTTCCTCGAGCTCACCGGCGGGGCCGGCGAGCGCGGGGCGTGAGCCGACCCGTGCTCGATCGCCCGGCGATCGCTCGGTCCTGGCCGACCTCGTCGTCCGTGGACGACCGCGGCAGGCTGCCCGTCGTCGATCGGGTGGCCGTGTGCGCCGGGAGCCCGGCGGGCGCGCGGGTGCGTCGGACCGGGAGGAGGCGTCGCGGGGAGCCTCCCGCGGCGCGCGGGCGAACCGGCAGGCCCCCGGCTGGACCGCCCCGAGGGTGGGCCCGTCGCATGGAGCCGGCGGCGGCGCGCCGGCGGATCGTGTGGATGCTGGTCGCGCTGGCCCTGCCCCTGGCCGCGGCCCCGGCCGGCGCGGCCGGCACGGGCCGCCTGTTCGTCAGCAGCGAGCGGGACCACGCGGTGACGGTGCTGGATCCGAGGACGCTCGCCACGGTCGCGGTGGTCCAGACCGGGAACCGGCCGCGCCACCTCCGGTTCAGCCCCGATCACCGGCTCCTCTACGCGGCCGCCGGGGACTCGGACCGGGTGGACGTGATCGACGTCGCGCGCCTCAGGGTCGTCGACCACCTGGCGGTCGGCACCGACCCGGAGGTCTTCGACCTCTCGCCCGACGGCACGACGATGTACGTGGGCAACGAGGACGACGCCACGCTCACGCTCTTCGACCTGCGGCGCCGCACGCGCCTCGCCGCGGTCAAGGTCGGCCCGGAGCCGGAGGGGGTGCTGGCCCACCCCGACGGGCGCCGGGTCTACGTGACCTCCGAGGTGGCGAACATGGTCCACGTGGTCGACGTCGCCGCGCGGAAGGTCGTCGCGAACATCGTGGTGGGCGCGCGGCCCCGGCGGCTCGCGCTCACGCCCGACCGGACGCAGCTGTGGGTCACCGGGGAGCTCGGCGGGAACGTCACCATCGTCGATCCCGCAGCCAACCAGGTGATCGGCGAGGTCCGGTTCGAGCCGAAGGGCTTCCGGCCCGACGACGTGACCCCGGTCGGGATCACCATGACGCGCGACGGTCGGCGCGCCTACGTCGCCCTCGGGCGGGCCAACCACGTGGCGGTGGTCAGCGTCCCGGACCGCGTGGTGACCGGCTACGTCCTGGTCGGCCGGCGGCCGTGGAACGTCGTCCTCTCGCGCGACGAGCGGACCCTGTACGTCTGCAACGGACTCAGCGACGACCTGTCGGTCATCGACACCGCGGCCCTGCGGGTGAGCCGCTCCGTCCCGGTGGGGCGGGTGCCGTACATGGCCGTGCTCGACGACTGATGCCGGGCGGCACGCCTCGCGCGTGATGCGGTCGCGCTGCCGCGTTCCGTTCCGATCCCGGTTCCTCCGCCGGTCCCGGCTCGCGCGCCGGGCCGGGCTCCCGCTCCTCGCCGCGGCGCCGGCCCTCCTCGCCGGGGCGCTGGCGCTCGTGGCCGCGCCGCCGGCGCTCCCCGCCGGCGGGCCCGGGGCCGGGACCACGGAGCGCCGCGTCCCCGTGGGCTACCTCGAGCTGCAGGACGACCCGCGCTACGACGACCGGCGCATGGCCGCGCACCTGCCGGCCCGGCCCTGGGGCCGCCCGTTCGACGGGGCCCGCGTCGCCCTCGAGGAGTCGGAGTTCATGGCCCAGGTCTCGGGCGTGCGGTTCGAGCTCCGGCGCGCGGCGGCGGCCGACGCCGACGGCCTGGTGGCGGCCGTCCAGCGGCTCGAGCAGGCCGGGGCCCGGTTCGTCCTCCTGGACCTCCCGGGCGACGCCGTGGCCGCCGTCGCCGAGCGCACGCGCGGGCACGACCTCCTGCTGTTCAACCTGACCGCCCTCGACGACGGGCTCCGGCAGGAGCGCTGCCAGCCCCACCTCTTCCACGTGGCGCCGAGCCACGCCATGCTCATGGACGCGCTGGCGCAGTTCCTGGTCCGCCGGCAGTGGCGGCGGGTCCTCGTGCTGACGGGCCCCACGCCCGAGGACGCGGCGGCCCACGCCGCGCTCCAGCGCGCCGCGAAGCGCTTCGGCCTGAACGTCGTCGACGCGCGGCCGTTCGTCCTCGGCCGCGACCCGCGCGAGCGCGCCCGGAACAACGTCGCGCTGCTCACGGCGGGCGCCGACTACGACGTCGTGGTGGTCGTGGACGCGGACGGCGAGTTCGCCCGCGAGGTGCCGTACCAGCTCGCGCGGCCCCGGCCGGTCGCCGGCGCGGCGGGGCTCGTGCCGGACTGGTGGCACTGGGCCTGGGCGCGGCACGGCGCGCCCCAGCTCAACGGCCGCTTCGCCCGGCTCGCCGGGCGGCCCATGACGGGCTACGACTGGGCGACCTGGATGGCGATGAAGGCGCTCGTGGAGGCGGCGCTCCGGGCGAGGACCGTCGAGCCGCGCGCGGTGGCCGCGTACCTGGTCGGGGACCAGGTCGCCCTCGACGGCTTCAAGGGCAACCGCCTGGCGTTCCGCTCGTGGGACCGCCAGCTCCGGCAGCCGCTCCTGCTGACCACCGGGGACTGGGTGGTCGAGCGGGCGCCGCTGGACGGCTTCCTCCACGCCCGGAACACGATGGACACGCTGGGCATCGACCAGCCGGAGAGTCGGTGCCGGCCGTGACGCGCGCGCCCGGCGCGCCTGGCTCGGGCTGGGCGCGGGTGACCCGAGGCCCCCGGTGACCGCGGCGCCGGACGCCCTCCGGCGGGCCTGGCTGGGGCTGGTCGCGGTGACCGGCCGCGAGGTGGTGAAGTTCGCCCACCAGACCGGGCGCCTCGTCTCCGCGGTCGTGCGGCCCGCGCTCTGGCTCCTCGTCTTCGCGGCCGGCTTCCAGAACGTCTTCGGCGTGTCGATCATCGCGCCCTACGAGACGTACATCCGCTACGAGGTCTACGTCGTCCCGGGCCTCCTCGGCATGGTGCTCCTGTTCAACGGGATGCAGTCGTCGCTCTCGATGGTCCACGACCGCGAGATGGGGGTGATGCGTCTCCTCCTCACCGCCCCGCTGCCGCGCTGGTACCTGCTGCTCTGCAAGCTGGTGGCCGGGACGCTCCTCTCGGTCCTGCAGGCCTACGCGTTCCTGGCGCTGTGCGCGGCGTTCCGCGTCGACCTCCCCTGGGCGGGGTGGCTGTCCGTCCTGCCGGCGCTGGTCCTGGCCGGGATGATGCTCGGCGCGGTGGGGCTCCTGCTCTCGGTCCACATCCGGCAGCTCGAGAACTTCGCCGGGACGATGAACTTCGTCATCTTCCCGATGTTCTTCGTCTCCTCCGCGCTCTACCCGCTCTGGAAGGTCCAGGAGTCGGGCGCCGAGGTCGTCTACCAGCTGGCCCGGCTGAACCCGTTCACCCACGCGGTGGAGCTGATCCGGTTCGCGCTCTACGGCCAGGTGCACGGCCCGGCCGCCCTGGTGGTCGGGGGGTGCCTGGTCGGCTTCTTCGTGCTGGCGGTCGTCGGCTACGACCCGCAGCGCGGCCTGGTCGGTCGCGCCCCGCGCCGGGCCTGACGCGCGCGACCCGCATCGCACCCACCGTCGACGCCGGCGCGCGAGGCGGGCCGGAGGTGTCGCGCGGCGAGCCGCGCGATCCCGGCTCCCGCACCCGATCAGCGGCGGACGCCGGAGGGCTCGGGCCCGCGGTAGACGAGCGGGGCCGGCAGCGTGGCGGCCGCCGCCTGCGCCTCCGCGCGGGCGGCCGCGATCAGGCCGTGGTGGGGCGACAGCGCGCAGGCTGGGTCGGTGAGCGCGGGGTCGCCCGCCAGGTGGTACGCCTGGCACCGGCAGCCCCCGAAGTCGACGCCCCGGCGGTCGCAGCTCCGGCAGGGCTCCGGCATCCAGGCGTCCCCCCGGAACGCGTTGAAGCCCGGGGAGTCCCGCCAGATCTCCGCGAGCGGCCGCTCCGTGACCCGCTCGAACCGGAGCCCGGGCAGCCGGTGCGCGGCGTGGCACGGGAGGACCAGGCCGTCCGGCGCGACCAGCAGGAAGCGGCGGCCCCAGCCGTCCATGCAGGCCTTCGGGTACTCGCCGAAGTAGTCGGGGGTGACGAAGACCACCTCCATCCGGCCGCGCAGGCGGCGGCGCGCCGCGGCCGCGACGGCCCGCGCGCGCAGGAGCTGCTCCGCGGAGGGCAAGAGCGCCGCGCGGTTCACGAGCGCCCAGCCGAGGTACTGCGTGTTGGCGAGCTCGAGCCGGTCCGCCCCCAGCTCCTCGGCGAGCGCGATCAGGCCGGAGACGTGGTCGAGGTTGTCGCGGTGGAGGACGACGTTGAGCGTGAGCGGCAGCCCGATCGCCTTCACCCACCCCGCCACCGCCCGCTTCCGGTCGAACGCCCGCCGCCCGGCGATCCGGTCGGAGCCGGCCGCGCTCACGTCCTGGATCGAGAGCTGCACGGCGTCCAGGCCGAGCGCCCGGCAGCGCGCCAGCCGGTCGCGGGTCAGGGGCACCCCGCCGGTGATGAGGTTCACGTAGAGGTCCAGCCGCCGCGCGCCCTCGATGACCGCCTCCAGGTCGGCCCGGGCCAGCGGCTCGCCCCCGGTGAGGTTCACCTGGACGACGCCCAGGGCCTCCGCCTCCCGGAGGACGCGGAGCCAGGTCCCGGTGTCGAGCTCCGCCGCGTGGCGGGCGTAGTCCACGGGGTTCGAGCAGTACGGGCACCGGAGCGGGCACCGGTAGGTGAGCTCGGCGATCAGCGTGTACGGGCGGAGGTCGGTCACGGGGCCGGCGCGGCGCAAGTCGATCCGCCGGCGCACGGCGATCCGTCGCTCGACGCGCGCGGGCGAACCTCCGCGGCCGGCTCCAGGAGCCCGCGATCGGCGAGCGAGGCGATGAAGGCCCGGACCTCCCCCTCGATCGTCCCGGGCGGGGCGGCCGGGTACCGGGCACGGAGCCGGGCCACGATGCCCTCGAGGGTGTGCTCGCCGGTCAGGAGCCGCACGACCTCGACCGCGGTCCCGTTCAGCGCGAGGCCGCGCTCGGGGTAGAGCAGGAGGTAGCGTCCGCCCTGCCGGTCGTACCGGAGCCGCGCCTTGGCCGCGAGCCGCGGGCGGCTCTCCGGCGCGATCACGCCCGGGCGCCTCCGGGGCCCCAGCCCGGCTCGACGTAGGCGGCATGCACGCAGTCCAGCAGGTGCCACAGGATCTCCGTCTTCCGGATCAGGGCGTCCACGCAGCGGGCCTGGAGGTCGCGGGTCGTCGCGTGCCGCACCACGAACTCGAGCGCCTCCGCCGAGTCCCGGCGGGCCCGGGGCACGCGGGCGCGGAAGTACGCGAGCACGTCCGGGCTCACCCAGGGGTAGTGGCGCTCCCAGGCCTGGATCCGCCGCGACATGAGGTCCGGGGCGAAGAACTCGGTGAGCGAGCTGGCCACGGCCTCGACCAGGCTCCGCTCGCGCACGAGCGCGACGTACGCGTCGCACGCGAAGCGCACTCCCGGCAGCACGGCGCGGCAGCTCGCCACCTCCTCCCGGTCGAGCCCGACGCCCTCGGCGAGCCGGAGCCACAGGGCGAGCCCGCCCTCCTCCGCCCCGTCGCCGTCGTGGTCCCGGATGCGACGGCTCCACAGGCGCCGGAACGCCGGGTCCTCGGACTTCGCGACGATGAGCGCGTCCTTGATCGGGATCCGGGTCTGGTAGTAGTAGCGGTTGAGCACCCACTGCTGGAGCTGGAGGCGCGTGAGCTTCCCGTCGTGCATCAGCACGTGGTAGCGGTGGCGGTCGTGGTAACGGCTCTCCCCCTCCCGGCGGAGCCAGGCGACGAACGCCTCCCGGTCGAGCGGCGCGCGCTCGGTCACGGCAGCTCCAGCGTCATCCCGTCCCACGCGATCTCCCACCCGGCGGCGGCCGCCGCCGCGCGCTCGGGAGAGTCCTCCCGCAGGAGCGGGTTCGTGTTGTTGAGGTGGATGAAGACCCGCCGGCCGGCCCGGAGCCCCTGGAGCACCGCCAGGCTGCCGCGCGGCCCCCCGACCGGCACGTGGGCCATCTCCTCGGCCCGGCGCTCCCCCACGCCGAGCGCGATCAGCTCGTCGCTGGACCAGAAGGTCCCGTCGAAGAAGACCGCGTCCGCGCCGGCCAGCGCGTCGCGGACCGCGGTGGTCATCGCGCCGACCCCGGAGAAGTAGGCGAGCCGGCGCCCGCAGCCGCGGTCCCGGATCACGAGCCCGACCGCGTCCTCCGGGTCGCACGGCCGGAGCCGTTCCAGGTGGACCGGGGGCTTGCCGGGAACGCTGACCGGCTCCACGGTGAGCCCGCTGGGCCGCCCGCCCGCCCCGAGCACCTCGTCCTCGCGGCCCGGCTTCAGCGCGTGGAACGTCACCTGGTCGGGCGTCCGCTCGAGCGTGCGGAAGAGAACGTTCCCGTCGCGGAAGCCGCGGAAGACCGGCTCGGTGGCGTAGATCCGCAGCGGGTGGGACTCGCGGAGGGAGAGGAGGCCGAGGCAGTGGTCGAGGTCGCCGCTCGTGAGGGCGATCCCCTGGATCGGCGAGTCACGGGGGGCGCGCGGATGGAGCGCGGGCAGGCTCTCGATCTGCTGCCGCACCTCCGGCGAGGCGTTCAGGAGCAGCCAGTCCGTTCCATTCGCCGTGACCGCGACCGACTCCTGCGTGCGCGGCGTGGCCCGGATCGCGCCCGCACGGACGCCCCGGCAGTTCGGGCACCCGCAGTTCCACTGGGGGAACCCCCCGCCGGCGGCGGACCCGAGCACGCGGATCAGCATCGGGCTCTCGAGGCGCCACGGCCCCTCGCGGGGGCCCGGGATCACCCCCGAGGGGCCGTGGGAACGGGATCTCGCTCGATGAGGACAGCGGCGACGGCTAGAGGTCGCCCAGGTCGTCCTGGTACGCGGTCAGCTCGGCGTCCATGCGCAGCTCGACGAAGGTCGGGGTCTCCCACGTCATCGCGGTCACCTCCCGGCCCGGCACGTCGGGTCTGGGCCGTAAGTTCATGCTAGGAGTCGGCTCGTCGACATGTCAAGCGGTGCAGGCGGCGCACGGGCACCCACCCCGCTTCGGACCGGCGAGGCCCTCTCGTCACGCGCTGGCCTGGGCTTTGGGGAAACGCTGGCAACTGACCACGCAGACGGTCCTGCCCTGCACGAGCTGCGTCCGTGGGTCGATGCGCGCTCCCAGCCCTCCCTCGGCCGCCGAGCGGCCGGGGCGCGAGCCCTCGGTGCGCGGTCGGGCCAGCTCGTAGATCACCCCGTCGTCGAACCGCCACGCCCCGGCCACGCGGACGCCGGCGGGCGGCGCGTCGAGCCAGGAGGCCAGGTCCGGGAACGACTGGCGCTTCTCCGGCACGTCGAACACGATCACCCAGCGCACGCCGTGCCGGGCGGCGAGAGCCGGGAGGTCCAGCGCGTAGTCGAATTGAACCCGCGATGGCACGGAGATGACGCGGGCTTCCGGCCGGGCGGCGCAGAGGAGCTGCCCGTAGTTCATGAGCACGACGTCGCGGCTCCCGACGAGGCCGAGCGCCGCGCGGTAGGTGTGCGTCTCCATCGGGAACGGTAGGCCCTGCGGCTTGGCGCCCAGCACGAACGCCCCCTGCACGGCGAACGCCAGCACGGCCGCTGCCGCGGCGAGCCGGCGGACGCGCCCGTCCCCCGGGGCCCAGACGAGCCGGTGGAAGAGGAGGGCGCCGAGCAAGGTCACCAGCGGCCACGCCGGCAGGACGTAGCGCGTACCGAGGCTCCGGAACGGGAAGAGGGCGATCCGTGTCCGGACGACGACGAGCAGGGCCAGGTACGCGAGCGCGGCCGTCCCGAGAAACCACTCGGCGGTCCGGGTGTGCCGGTCGGCCGGGTCCGGGCGGCGCCGCGTGGCCCGAGATGCGATCAGCAGGCTGCCGCCGACGACCACCCACGGCGCGGCCCAGGCGGCGGCAAACCGCGCAGCGTCCTCCAGCGCGGCCGGGACGGACAGCAGGCTCGGGGGCCGGTCCGGGACCAGCGGGGCGCCCCCGAGCCGCGCGGCGGCGAGCCACAGGGCGGTGGGACCGAGGGCGGCCGCACCGTAGAAGGCGAGGTAGCCCGCGGCGGCCCCGAGCCGCGGCCGTCGCGGCGCGGGCGTCTGGGCCGCCCGCATGAGGTAGAGCGCGGACAGGGTCAGGGGGAAGAAGACCCCGAGGTAGCGCGTGAGACAGAGGAGCGAGCTGGCGGCGGGCAAGCCGAGCCACTTCGCGAGGCGCGCCCGGCGGCCGCTCGACTCCGCCTCGAGGACGACGACCGCCGCCAGCGTCGCCCCGAGCAGGCACGCGATGAACGGCAGCTCGGTGAGGATCGAGCCCGCGAGCGATGCCGAGCGCGGGTCCCAGACGAGGAGGCCGGCCGCCACGAGCGCGTAGGCGCGGTCGCCGGTTCCACGCGCCACGAGGCGCGTGGCAAGGAGCTGCGTCAGCACGAGGCACGCGAACAGCGCGACCTTCCCGGCCGCGAGGAGGTCGCCGGTCAGCGGCTGGAGGAGCCCGATCAGGAGGCCGAGCCCGGGAGGGACGAAGTTCGGCACGCCCGGGAGCGACTCGAAATTGCCGACGAAGTCGAAGTTGCTGACCAGGCGCCCGTGCGCCGCGAGGTTGTGGGCGAGGGAGAGATACGGGCCCGAATCGAAGTGGATGAAGGCGCTGTGCCGGGCGACGTGCCAGAAGAGCAGCCCGCTCCCGGCGAGCGCCGCCAGCAGCTCGCTCAGCCGATGCGACAGCGCCCTCGGCTGCACGAGTCCCTGGCCGCCGCGATCTGGCCCCGCCGGGAGGACGCGCGGGTTCCCGGAGACGCCGCTCGGGCCCGCGCCGCGGCGCCGTCGGAGGCGTACGAGCAATTCATCGCTAGCGCCCGTTGGGCGGCTGACCGTGAGGCAGCGTCCCAGCGTAGGAGTAGAAGTGGCAGTACTCCCGCGCGGCCGCCTCGCGGAGGCGCCGCTCGTCCCGCCACTCCGGGCCGAAGCGCGCGATCGAGAGCGCCCCGAGGTCCTCGGTCGGCCGGCCGTCGGCGATCCAGGCCGCGAGCTCCTCGCCGATCACGGGCGCCACCGACAGGCCGGCCACGTTGCAGCCGCTCGCCACGAAGAGGCCCCGGGCGCCCGGCACCGGCCCCACGATGTGCTGGCCGTCCGGCGTCATCGTCGGGATGCCGCCCCGGTGGACGGCGACCGGCGCGCCGCGAAGCGCGGGGACCTGGTCGGCGACCCGGTCGATCAGCCGGTGCAGGACGGCCACGTCGAGCGGCGTCTCGGCGATCGACGCCGGGAGCGTCCCGGCGGCGAACTGCACCGGGTCGGTCTCGTAGCCGCCGACCAGGAGCCCGCCCTGGCACGGCCGGATGTAGACCGCCGCGTCCATGATGCGCAGGATCGGCAGCTCGGGGCGGACGCCGGCGAGGGGCTCTGTGATCAAGAGCTGGTGGCGGGTCGGGACCACGGGGACGTGGATGCCGGCCGAGGCGGCCACCTGCCGCGCCCACGCGCCGGCCGCGTCCACCACGACCGGCGCGGCGATGCGCCCGCGATCCGTCTCGACGCCGCCGACCGTCGCGTCCTCGACGAGGATCCCGGTCACGTTGGTCTGCGGGAGCAGCGTCGCCCCGAGCGCGCCGGCCGCCCGCGCGTAGCCGATCGCGACCTGCGCCGGCTCGAAGTAGACGTCGCCCGGCGTGTGGAGCACGGCGCGGACGCCGGCCGGCTCGAAGAGGAGATGGAGGCGATGCGCCTCCTCGGGGGCGAGGAGCCGGGTGTCGAGCCCCAGCCGCTCGCCGCGCGCCGCCTCCCGATCGAGGATCCCAGCGTCCTCCGCGGTGCGGGCGGCCTTGAGGCTGCCGGCGCGGACGACCTCGAGCGGCTGCCCGGTCTCCTGGGGAAACCGGAGCAGGGCGTCGACCGCCCGCCGCGCGAGCCGCGTCATGAGATCGGTCGAGCGGAGAATGGCGGCATTGCCGGCCGCCCGGGGCGACGTCTGGGACCCCAGCGGATGGCGATCGAGGAGCGCGATCCGGCGGCCGCCGCCACGGCGCGCCAGCGCGTGCGCCGTTGCCGCGCCGAAGCCGCCCGAGCCGATCACCACGATGTCCGCCTCTCGGATCACGCGTCGCCTCCCTCTCCGCTGCCGGGCGGGCCGGACACGCCGGAAGCGCGAGAGCCCCGGCGCCAGGACGCCGCCCGCCCTCACCCGCGCCGCCGCGCGCCGGGCGGGGGCCGTCCCGCCCCGATCATCGCACGCCGCGCCGGCGATGCCCCGGGGCACGCGCGCTTGACACGAACCGGAGCCGCCTCATACGGTCTAGGCGACCGAGCGCCCGCGCGACGGCGGGAGAAAGGGAGGCCCCCGATGAGACGATCGATCGCACTCAGCGCCGGCATCCTGGCACTCGGGCTGTCCGGCTGTGCGGCCGGGCCGGGCTCGACGAGCCTGCGGCCCCGCACCGACGCGGAGCTGATCGCGAACGCCATGTCCGCCGCGCCGCCCGCGGTGGCGCGGGAGGCGACGATCGTCGCCGTCGATCCGAACGGTCAGATGCGCGTCCTCCGGCCGGGGACCGGTCCGTTCACCTGCATGCCGGACAACCCGGTCACGCCCGGGAACGATCCGATGTGCCTCGACAGGAACGGGATGGAGTGGGCGCACGCGTGGATGACCCACGCGGCCCCGCCGCCGAAGGTCGGGTTCGGCTACATGCTGATGGGCGGGTCGGACGCGAGCAACGACGATCCGTACGCGACCGGGCCGGCGCCGGGCACGCGGTGGATCGACACCGGGCCGCACGTCATGATCCTGAACCCGGGTCCGCTCGCCGACGGCTACCCGAAGCACGCCGGCGATCCGAGCAAGCCGTACGTGATGTGGCCTGGCACGCCGTACGAGCACCTCATGATCCCGGTACGGTGAGGGGCGGGGCCTCGCGGGCGGGGATCGCGGGTTGCGCCTGGATCGCCAACGCGGGCCCGATCTCACCGGCGGTGGCGTCGGGCCGTGATCGTGCGGGATGCGGCCGTGGGCGCCGGCGGCGGTGCCCCACCCTCCTGGCGGTCCAGCAGGCGGGAAGGCTGCGCTCCTGCAGGATGGGCCGTGGGCGCCGGCGGCGGCGGGCGCGGACCGCCGCATGGCTCGCGCGATCCGCGGGATGTCGATCCGGCGGGTGGACGGCGGGCGCGCCGGAGGGCCTAGTCCCGGGCGCCCTCGATGAACGCCACCAGGTCGCCCACCGCGCGGAGCGCGCCGATCGCCGAGGCGGGAGCCCGCTCGAACACCGGGCCGAACGCGGCGTCGCACTCCAGCACGAGATCCAGGAGGTCGATCGAATCGAGCCAGAACCCGCCCTCGGCGAGCAGCGTCGCCGGACCGGGATCCGCCGGGGTGCGGTTCGGCCCGGCGATCCGCGCCAGGATGGCGAGAACGGAACGCTGGACGGCATCCCCCGACGCCGACGGATCGAAGGCCATCGGCCGTCCATGGTAGCAACGGCAGCGTCGCCATGGGAACGCCGGGCCTGATCGAGCGCCTGGAGGAGCGCGGGGTACCGCTCTTCGTGCAGGCGCTCCGGCGCCTCCCGTTCTTTCTCTCCGAGCGCCTGCTGATCGGGCTGGCCGGAGTCCGGGCCCTCCTCGCCCCGGCCCGCCTCCGCCGGGTCTACCGCTGGGCGGCCGCAGGCGGGGCGGGCTCGCGCAGCCCCTGGGCGGTCGCGGTCGGGGTCCACGCGCACTGGGCGCGCGCATGGGCCGTCTGCCCGAGCCTGGCCCTCCTCTCCCCCGAGAGGCTCCGGCGACGACTCGACGTCGAGGGGCTCGCCCATCTCGAGCAGGCCCGCGCGGCCGGCGGCGTGGTGCTGCTCGGGTTCCACCTGGGCATGCCGAGCCTCAATCTCGTGCTCCCGCTGCTCGGCTACGAGCTCACCGCGCTCGGTCAGCAAGATCCCATCGCCTGGCCGGATCCGCCGGAAGCGTGGAAGCCGTTCCACGAGCGCTCGCGGATGCTCCTCTGGCGGCCGGGTCTGCCGGCGACGCGCGCCGCGGCCCTGCTGGGGCTCCACAAGGCGGTCGCCCGTGGCGAGATCGTCGCCATCATGGGGGATGCCGGGGAGGGCCGGGCGCTGTTCGACGTGCGGCTCCCCGGCCGGCCACTCGCCGTCCGGGCGGGCTGGTTCGCGCTCCGGCGGCTCACCGGCGCGCCGATCCTGCCCATCCTCGGGCACCGCGACGGGGCGCGATGGCGGCTCACGATTCACCCGCCGCTCCCCCCGCCCGATCCCGACGAGCCGCGCGACCGCGAGGCGTGCCGGGCCGCGCTGACCGCGCTCCTCCAGCGCTTCGTGGCGCGATACCCCGAGCAGTGCTCGTATCTCGCGATGCACGCGGACGGGCCGGGGTCCGCCCCGCCCGGGTCGCTCGCGATCAGCTGCTCCTGATCGCCGGGGCGCCCGGGCCGGCTCAGCCGGCCGACGCCTCCCGGAGCCGCGCCAGGCACGCCTGCCGGTCGGCCTTGCCGCCCGGAAGCCGTGGCAGCCGATCCGTGACGACGATCAGCTGCGGCTGGAGCCACGGCGGGAGCAGCCGCGCGGCCGCCTCGCGCAGGTCGCGTGCCTCGACCGGCGCGCTCCGCTCCACCATCGCGCCGACGACCGCGCCGTGTCCGGCGGCGACCGGCAGGACGACGACGTCGACGACGGCGGGGTGACTCGCGAGCGCCTGGGCGATCTCGCCCGGGCTCACGAGGTAGCCGGTCGCAGTCTTGAAGCAGTCGTCGACCCGGCCGGCCAGCGTGAGGTAGCCCGTCTCGTCGAGGACGCCCATGTCCGCGGTCGGCCACCACCCTGCCCGGCCCGCTCGCGGAGCGAGGTCGGGCGGGAACCCGTACCCCTCCATGTACCAGGGACTCGAGAACCAGACCCGGCCCAGGCGCCCCGGCGGATACGGATCGAGCGGGTCGTCGCCGATCCGCACCTCGATGCCCGGCGCGGCCTGGCCGACGCACTCCGGGCGGATCTGCTCGGGCGGCGCGACGTCGACGGTGATGAAGCCGTTCTCGGTCTGGCCGTAGTTGGGGCGCAGCCGGACCCCGAACCGATCGGCGAACGCGCGGAACACGCGCGGCGGCACCTTCCCGGTGCTGATGTGGCAGACCGGCGGGACGACGACCGGCGCCGGGGGCGCCGGGGCCCGCGTCAGCAGCTCGACCATCAGCGGGGTCCCGGCCCAGTAGGCGTAGGGGCGCGCGGCGAACAGCGCCAGCAGCGCCCGCGGCTCGAACCGCTCCAGGACGCCCAGGGTCGACCCGAGGAGGCTCGCCACGAAGAGTGCCTGCCCGAACCCGTAGTGGGTCGAGAGCGGCAGCGAGCACGCGACGGCCGACCGGGCCGACAGCGCCGCCACCTGGACGATCGCGGCGGTCTGTCGGAGGAAGCTGGCGGTCGTGATGTAGACGGGCTTCGGGCGGCCGGTGGACCCGGAGGTGAAGTTGACGAATCCGGGGCATGCGAGGAACGGTACGGCCTCGCCGCTCGCCGACCCGACCTTCGCGGATGGCAGCACGAACGGCCGGAGCCCCTCGGCCTCGGCCGCGGGCGCGAGGTCGCCCAGGCCCGGAGGCAGGAACAGCGGCGTGCCGGCCGGGACGGGCGGGGCGCTCCGCCAGGCCCGGGGATCGGGGGGGTAGACGATCACCGGGAGCGCGAGGCTCGACAGGGCGAACAGGAGGGCGATCGCCTCGGGCGTGTTGGCGAGCGGGAGGGCCGTGAGGGTCGCCCCCGGCGGGAGCAGCTCGCGCGCCCCCACCGCCCGGCTCGCCGCGAGTGCCGTCATCTCATCGGCCGGCCAGAGCCGGTCGCCGAACGCGACCGCGGGGACGCGAGCCGCGGCCGGGGCGCTCGACGACACCGGCAGTCGCCGGACGGGCTTCACCGGGACGGTAGCCTATCACGCGCCGCCGCCGACTCGGAGCGGCGCCACAGCACCGGCGCCGCGGAACGGGACGCCGGACGCGGGCCCAGGACGGGAGCGCCGGATCGACGCCGGGAGCCGTAGCCGGCGCGAGCTGCCGCCGGCGCGGACCGTCGTCGGCGCGGCCACCCGCCGGCGCGGGACCGCAGCCGGCGCGCGACCGCAGCCGGCGCGTTGCCTCGTCTCGGCGCCGGTCTTAG
>Ga0070741_10012849_pt1 | contig 15000 bp, 16 predicted proteins | sample Coa_R1_4_FD_66440 | JGI IMG/M metagenome (GOLD analysis project Ga0070741, IMG submission 66440) | Surface soil microbial communities from Centralia Pennsylvania, which are recovering from an underground coalmine fire - Coalmine... | ecosystem: Environmental > Terrestrial > Soil > Unclassified ... | reverse complement strand
GCTTAGGGGAGGGCGCCGGGCGGTGCGAGCAGCTCGATCCCGTACCTCGCCGCCACCTCGCCGATGCGGGCGACGTCGTGCTCGCGTCCGGGCGGCGGCAGCTCCGCGCTCTCCGCCGGCTCGCTCGCCTCGCGCACGAAGTCTGCGAACCCGGCGGGCGTCGAGGCGCCGAGCCACCGCGCGCGCTCGGACTCGACGCGGTAGACGTGCGGGACGCCTCGCGGCGCGAGGAACGACTCGCCCTCGCACAGGGCGACGCTCCGGCCCGGCAGATGGAGGGAGAGCTCGCCCTCGAGCACGTAGAAGAGCTCGTCGTGGTCGCGGTGGACGTGGAGGGGCGGCATGTCGCCGGCGCGGCCCTCGATCTCCACGAGGTCGAACGCTCCGCCGGTCGCCGCGCGCTCGAGATGGACGCGGGCGACGCGGAGCCCAAACGGCTCGAGCGGCTCGGGTACCTCCGCTCCCGCCGCCTCCCCGGACGAACGCACGAGCGCACGCACTACGAGCTGACCGACAAGGGCGTCGAGGCGCTCCGCGAATGGGCGTCGACGCGACCGGACGCGCCGCGCGTCGGCGCCGACGCGATCCTGCGACTGCTCGCCGCCGACCTCGTCGGCGAGCGGCCGGTGAAGGAAAGCCTGCTGACGATGCGCGACGAGCTCGCGGAGCTCCGTGCGCGTCTCGAGGTCGCGGACGACGTTGCGAAGACGCTCCCGCACCGCGAGAAGTACCTGCGGCTGAACCACCGCCTCGCGCGCCGGATCGTCGACGCCTACGACGAGTGGCTCCGCGAGATCGACCGCGAGCTCGACTGAGTCAGGGGCGCGGCGGCGCCGGGAGCGGCTCCGGCACGAGCGCCTGCTTCGCGAGCCGGAGCGCCTTCTCCCGCACGGTCTCGGCGACCGGCTCGATCCCGCCGAGCTCGAGCCGGGCGAGGCCGACGCGCCCCGCCGCGCGCACGATCCGAAAGCCGAAGTCGCCGAGGAAGTCCGTGGGGAAGATCGTCTTGTGCACGTGGAAGCGCTCGTACGCCGACTCCCCCTCGGGGTAGCGATAGGCGAACGCCTCGATCGCCTTCGAGCCTCGCTCGCGCGCCTCGCCGATCGCAGCGAGGAAGAGCGACTGCAGCACCCACGGGCTGAGCTCGTCGCGGAGGTACGCGCACGTGACGAGCATCGCGTCGTCGCTCGGCGGCCCCGCCGGCAGCTCGGCCGCGCGCGGGAAGAGCACCGCGGGGCCGTACTGCATCGAGCCGAGCACGCGTCCGTCGCCGTCGTAGTAGATCGTCCCGAAGGCGCCGAAGTCGAGCTCCGCGCGTTCCATCCAGCGGTCCTTGTCGACCTCGCGGCGGCCGCGCGTCTGCCACCAGATGCACTCGTGGCAGACCGTCGGAGCGGTCTCGAGCGTCAACTTCGTCAGGCCCGTGAGGCGGGGCGGCGCCATCCGAGGAGGCTACGCGTCGAGCTTCTCGAGCACCGGCTGGACGCTCACGACGTGCCGGCGGAACTTCAGCTCCGACTCCGGCAGCCCGGCGGCGACGCCGATCAGCTGCGAGAGGTGGAGGATCGGCATCCGAAAGTCACGGCCGGTGACCGCTTTCAGCTTCGACTGCCACGCGTCGAGGGACAGGTGGCAGAGCGGGCACGGCGTGACCATCGCGTCGGCGCCGGCCTCGACCGCCTGCTCGATCGGCTGGACGAGCTCGCCGAGCGCTGTCTCCTCGCGCGCCTGGATGATCGGGAAGCCGCAGCACTTCAGCTTCGCGGGATAGTCGACCGCCTGGCCGCCGCACGCCTCGATGATCCGCTCGAGCGACGACGGATGGTCCGGGTTCTCGAACCCGAGGACCCGTGACGGCCGCAGGATCTGGCAGCCGTAGAACGGCGCGATCTTCAGCCCCTTCAAGCCTTTGTGGGCGGCGAGCTTCAGCCGCTCGAAGCCGGAGTCGCCCGCGAGCTCCCAGAGGAGGTGGCGGACGTCGACGTCCCGCTCGTACGCGGGCACGCCGACCGACTGCAAGTTGGCGTTCACGCGCGCGCGCAGCGCCTCGTCGCCGAGGAGCTGCCAGTTCGCCTGGCGGAGGTTCAAGGTGCAGACGTTGCAGACGGTGAGGAGCGTGTCCGCGCCGGTCGCGGAGGCGTAGCTGAGTATGCGCGCGTTCAGGTGGAGGTAGAAGTCGGGCTCCGCCTCGTGGATGTCGCCTGCGCCGCAGCACGTGACCGACTCGAGCTCCTCGAGCTCGAGCCCGACCTTCGGCGCGAGCGCCTTCGTCGAGGAGTCGAGCTCCTTCGCAGACAGCGACGCGAGGCACCCCTTGTAGTACGCGACCTTCTTCATCGGCCGTCCTGCAGGGACATGTCCAGGGTCTGACCCTGGACGTGGCTACGACGGACGGTGGTCATGAGGCGGCGACGTCCTCGGCCTCGCCGGCGATGAAGGGCTGCGGGAACGAGCCGGGGCCGTACGGGTCGCGCTCGCCCTCGTGGTGGCCGTGCGCCAGCTTCGCGAGCGCCGCCTCGCCCTGGACGATGCCCAGGTAGCCCGCGCGGTCCTGCTGGTCGACGAGCTCGTGCAGCCGGCGCGCCTCCTTCACGTCCTTCGCGACGTGAGGCGGGATCGGCAGCGGCACCTTGCCGACGCGCGCGAGCTTGATGGCGAAGCGGGCCTGGCGGATCGACTCGACGATCCCCTGCGTCTTCGGCACGAGCTCCGTCTCCCGGAGCCAGCCGGTCGTCATCGCCGAGCGGACGAACCACTTCGCGTGCTTCGCTCCCATGTCGCGATCGACCCCCTCCTTCACCGACTCCGCGCCGAGCTTCGCGATCGCGTCGCGCGGGTCGACGCCCTTCGGGCAGCGCTCGTTGCAGAAGTAGCAGCGCGTGCACTGCCAGACGCCGTTGTAGCCGTTGACGAGCTCGAGCCGGTCGACCTTGGCGGCGTCGCGCGGGTCACCGACGAACCGCATCGCCTTCGCGAGCGCCTGCGGGCCGAGAAAGTCGGGATCCGACTCCATCGCGTTGCACTCGGAGACGCAGCAACCGCAGTTGATGCAGAGCGCCTCCTTGTGGATCACGTTCATCCGCTCCTGCGAGATCCGGTGCTCGCGGCCGCCGGGCGGCTCTTCGTAGCCGGGCTGCAGGTGCGGGTTGACCGCCTTGAACTTGTCCCAGAACGGCCCCATGTCGACCACGAGGTCCTTCAGGATCGGCAGGTTCCCCATCGCCGAGATCACGGGCACGTGGCCGGCCTCGGCGATGTCGTACATGCGCGTCTTGCACGCGAGTACGGCGGCCCCGTCCATCCGCATGCCGCACGAGCCGCAGATCATCATCCGGCAGCTCTTGCGGTACGCGAGCGTCCCGTCTTGACGGTCCTTGATGATGTCGAGCACGTCGAGGAGCGTCACCCACTCCGGTGCGTCCACCTCGTACTCGCGCAGCGCGCGCTCACCCGTGTCCGCGTTCACCCGCCAGATCTTCAGGGCGACCTTCATCCGCCCACCTCGGCGGCGGGAGGCGGCGACACGCTGACGGGGGTTCCGAAGTCCGAGTAGTCGATGGTCATGACGGAGTGTGCCTTCGAGCCGGAGACGGTCGCGTCGAAGTCGACGTTCACCCGCCAGATCAGATTCTGATCGTCCACCCACGCCTCGGCGGTGTTGAACTGCACCCCGCCGCTCTTCCGCGTGAGCGTCACCCGGTAGTGGTGGTCGGAGAGGGCTTCGACCTTGCCGGTGCGGAGAAGCTCGAGGGCGCTCGCCGGCGTCACGCCCGTGAGCGCCCGCGTGTCGAATCCGAGCGCCTTCGGCCCGTTCTCGACGGGCACCCAGCCCTTGCCGACGAGCGGCGAGCGAAGCCACGCGCGCTTCCCGACGACGATCTCGTCCAGGGTCGTGGTGCCGACGATCGGCACCTTCACGCTCAGGTGGAGCGTCCCGCCCTTCCTGCCGAACGCGCCGTTGCCCTTGACGGTGAACGTCTGGCCGGAGAGGCCGACCTTGCCGGCCAATCCGACCTTCTCGCTCCCCTGCGCGAGCGTCTTCTGGACGGCGGCGGAGAGCCCGCCGCCGTTTTTCGGCGTCGAGGCGCCGCCTCCGCCGCATGCCGCGAGCACGAGGGGGGCGACGATCAATACGTACGGGCGGCGGGCTGCCATTTCGTGATCGTGACGGGGCGCCAGTCGAGAAGGGGCCCGTCGCCGTTCCACGTCACCATGGTGTGGCGGAGGAAGCTCTCGTCGTCGCGCTCGGGGTAGTCGTACGGGCGCGCGTGTGCGCCGCGACTCTCCTTCCGCGCGATGCCGGCGACGACCATGCATGTCGCGAGCTCGAGCAGGAAGCCGAGCTCGAGCGCCTGGGTCAGGTCGTTGTTGAACACGTCGCCCTTGTCCTCGACGACGACCCGCTCGTACCGCTCGCGCAGCGACTCGATCACTGCGCCCTGCTCCTCCATCTGCTCCTCGCGGCGGAAGACGCCGAAGTTCCGGTGCATCGTCTCCGCGAGCTCGTCCCGGATCCGCCAGGGCCGCTCGCCGTCTCGCCTGTCGAGCAGCCGCTTGAGCTCGGCGGCCGCGTCGCGGACGGCGGAGTCGGGAATCTGCGGCTCGGGCATGCGGAAGGCGACGTCGGATGCGTCGGCGCCGGCCCTCCGCCCGAAGGTGATCGTCTCCATCAGCGCGTTGCCGCCGAGCCGGTTGGCGCCGTGGACGGAGATGCAGGCGACCTCGCCGGCCGCGTACAGCCCGTCGACGATCGTGCGTCCCCACACGTCCGTGTCGACGCCGCCCATGTGGTAATGGGCTCCGGGGCGAACCGGGATCGGATCGTAGATCGGGTCGACGCCGGCGAAGACCATCGCGAGCTCACGCGTGCCGTGGAGCCGCTCGAGGATCCTCGCAGCGCCGAGATGACGCAGGTCGAGCATCACGTTCCCGTCGATGCCGCGCCCCTCGTCGATCTCGGTCTGCTCCGCGCGCGAGATGACGTCGCGCGATGCGAGCTCCATCGCATTCGGCGCATACCGCTTCAGGAAGCGCTCCCCGTCCTTGTTCAGCAGGAACGCGCCCTCGCCGCGGCAGCCCTCGGTGATCAACACCCCGGTCGGCGCGAGCGTCGTCGGGTGGAACTGCATCATCTCCATGTCCTTCAGCGGCACGCCGAGCCGGAGCGCCATCGTCATCCCGTCGCCGGTGCACGCGTAGGCGTTCGTCGTGCCCGTGTAGAGGCGACCCGCGCCTCCGGTCGCGAGGATCGTCGTCTTCGCCCCGATCGCCTTCAGGCCGCCGTGCATCAGGTCCCAGGCGAGGACGCCCATGCACCGGTTGCCCTCCTCGACGAGCTTCCAGGCGAAGTACTCCTCGTAGACACGGATGTTGCGGCGCACGACCTGCTCGTAGAGCACCTGGATCAGGACGTGCCCCGTGATGTCGGCGGCGTAGGCGGTGCGCGGTGCGCCTGCTGCGCCGAAGGGCCGCTGCGCGATCCGCCCGTCCTCCGTCCGCGAGAAGACGGCGCCCCAGTTCTCCAGCTCGTACACGTCGCCCGGCGCCTCCCGGCAGAGGATCTCGATCGCGTCCTGGTCGCCGAGGTAGTCGGAGCCCTTGACGGTGTCGTAGGCGTGCAGCTCCGCGTTGTCCTCGGACGCGTTTCCGAGCGCGGCGTTGATGCCGCCTTCCGCGGCGCCGGAGTGACTCCGCGTCGGGTGGATCTTCGAGAGGAGCGCGACGTCCGCGCCGGCGTCGAATGCCTCGATTGCGGCGCGCATGCCGGCGCACCCGGCGCCGATCACGAGCACGTCGTGCGAGGCGTCCACTCCGCTATGACGCTACCGGATCGTTCCGCGCCTGCCGCGAGGGATCGGCCGGGGCCTGCGCGTCGGCCTTGCGCGGTCGAAGCGCCTACGCCTTCGGGCCGGCCGCGGCGACGGCGGGATCGGCGTCCGCGAACTTCTCGAAGTTCTTCCGGAACATCGCCGCGAGCTCGCGCGCCTTCCGGTCGTACTCCGATGGATCCGGCCAGGTCGAGCGTGGATCGAGCAGCATCCGGTCGACGCCCGGCACGGCGACCGGCACCTCGAAGCCGAACGTGTCGTCGACCCGGTACGCGACGTCGTCGAGCCGTCCGGAGAGCGCGGCGCGCAGGAGCGCCCGCGTCGCCTGGATCGGCATCCGGTACCCGGTTCCGGCCGGCGCCGCAGCCCCGCCCGTCCACCCCGTGTTCACGAGCCAGACGCTCGGACGGTGCTCCGCGAGCTTCTCGCCGAGCATCCGCGCGTAGACCGCGGGCGGTTGCGGCAGGAAGGGCGCGCCGAAGCACGCCGAGAACGTCGGCTCGGGCTCCGTGACGCCGATCTCGGTGCCGGCGAGCTTCGACGTGAAGCCCGAGAGGAAGTAGTACTGGGCCTGCTCGAGGCTCAGCCGCGCGATCGGGGGCAGGACCGCGAAGGCGTCCGCGGCGAGGAAGACGACGTTCCGAGGGTGGCCGGCCATCTTCGTCGGCAGCGCGTTCGGAATCAGCTCGAGCTTGTACGCGGCACGGGTGTTCTCGGTCTTCGAGCCGTCGTCGAAGTCGAGACGCCCGTCCTCGTCGACGACGACGTTCTCGAGCACGGTGCCGAAGGAGTTGACGGCGGCGTAGATCTCCGGCTCCGCGTCGGCCGAGAGGTTGATCGTCTTCGCGTAGCAGCCGCCTTCGAGGTTGAAGATGCCGTTGTCGCCCCAGCCGTGCTCGTCGTCGCCGATCAGGTGACGCTCCGAATCGGCGGACAGCGTCGTCTTCCCCGTCCCCGACAGGCCGAAGAAGATCGCGACGTCCCCGTCGTCGCCGACGTTCGCGGAGCAGTGCATCGGCAGGACGCCCTCGAGCGGGAGCGAGTCGTTCAGGAGCGTGAAGATGCTCTTCTTGATCTCGCCGCCGTAGAAGGTGCCGCCGATCAGGATCTCGCGCCTCGTCGGGTGGAAGGCGACGAACGTGCCGGACCTCGTCCCGTCCTCGTCGGGATCGGCCTCGACCGCGGGCGCGTGCAGCACGAGCGCCTGCGGGTCGAAGCCCTCGAGCTCCTCGTCGGACGGCGCGATGAACATCGTGGACGAGAAGAGCGCGTGGTACGGCATGCTCGTCACGACGCGCAGGGAGATCCGGTGGTCGGGATCGGCGCCGGCGAACGCGTCCACGACGTAGAGGGTCACGCGCCCGCCGAGGTGCTCCACCACTTTCGCCCGCAGCCCCTCGTAGTGGTCGATCGCGAGCTCGCTGTTGACGGGCCCCCACCAGATCCGGTCCTGCGACTCGGGCTCGCGCACCGCGAACTTGTCCTTCGGCGAGCGGCCGGTGTGGACGCCCGTGTCGACGACGAACGGGCCGCCCTCCGCGATGCGCGCCTCGCCCTGCCTGACCGCGTGCTCGTAGAGCACAGGCGTGGTCGCGTTCCGGAACAGCCGTCCGGAGAACTCGATCCCGTGCTCGCGAAGCTCGATCTGGTCGGCTGTGACGGCCACTGGGCCGGCGAACGATAACGCCTCTAGAGCTGCCAGTCGCCGTTCCGCAGCACCGGGACGCGCCGGCCGTCGGCGGTCACACCCGTCACCTCGAGCTCGGGCGATCCGATCATGAAGTCGAGGTGGATGCCGCTCGAGTTGACCCGCGACACGTCCTCCTCGCCGACGGCGAACGCGAAGCCGTGCCCGAACGCGATATGGCTCGCGGCGTTCTCGTCGAGGAGCGTGTCGTAGAAGACGGTCCCGAGCGGGCCGATGCGCCCTCGCCGGTCGACGAGCGCGATCTCGCCGAGCCGCGACGCCCCCTCGTCCGACTCCGTCTGCGTCCGCACGGCGGCCCCGTTCTCGTCGGCATTCACGTCGACCGCGTGCCCCGCTTCGAACCGGACGCGCAGCCCCCGCACGATCGTCCCCGCCTTCAGCACGAGCGGCTTCGTCGAGGTGACGTAGCCCTCCGTCCGGGACGGATCGGGCGAGGTGAACACCTCTTCCGTCGGGATGTTCGCCAGATGGCGCAGCCCGTCCCGCCTGCTGAAGTCGCCGCCGCCCCACCTGCTCGTCGGCAGGAGGCCGACCGTCAGCTCCGTCCCCGGCCCCTCCAGCTCGAGCGCGTCGAAGCGTCTCTCGGTCAGCGCGGCGGCGGAGCGCTGGAGCTCCTCGCTCCGCTCGTCCCATGCGGCACGGGGGTCCGGCTCGTCGAGCCGCAAGACGTGCCAGAGCTCGTTCCAGAGCCGCTCGTACGCCTCGCGTTCGCCGAGGCCTGGGAAGACGAGCCGCGCCCACGCGGGGTGCGGGCAGGGAACGATCGTCCAGTTCAGGAGCCGCTCGCTCACGACGCGGCTGCGCTCGTTCACCCAGGGCAGGCGGTCGCGGCCGGCGAGCGCGGGATCGACGCCGTCGAGCGCGTGCGGCGACGCGATCCCGGTGACGGTGATCGTCGCGTCGGCGCGGTCGCCGAGGGTCGCCATCCGGTAGCCGAGCCACGGCGGGACGTAGTCGAGAGAGGCCGGGTCCGCGTGCAGGATGCGCTCCCGCTTGACCCACGGGTCGAAGTAGACGACGTCGACGAACCTCGCTCCGCGCCGGTAGGCGGCCTCTGCGAGGGGCCGCACGAGCGCCTCCTGACCGTGCTCCGCGAGCACGCCGACGACCTGCCCCGGCTGGATGTTCGCGCCGTGGACGGCGAGCTCGGCGATCGCGTCGAAGCGCTCGTCCGGCACGGCAGGCGATCGTAGCGACAGGGCGAATCGAGACGGGTGACGATCGGCAGCGCAATCGACCGGTACCTCGCAGCCGCCGGCGTCTCCGACGCGACGAAGCGCGCGTACGCAGCCGATCTGCGCGACTTCGCCGGCTGGTACGGCCGGCGGGACGTGGAGGACGTCGACGTCCGCGTCCTCGCGGACTACACCGCCGAGCTGGGGCGGGCGCGTCCCGGCGGCAAGCTCGCGGGAACGACGATCGCGAGGCGGCTCGCGGCCGTGCGGTCGCTGATCCGGTTCACGCTCGGGCCGGCGCGCGTGCCCGACGTCCCGCTCGCGCCCCGCCGGGGGCGGCGGCTGCCGGACGCGCCCCGGCGCGAGGAGGTCGAGACGCTGATCTCGGGCGCGGGCGAGGCGGGCGACGCACTCGCGCTCCGGAACCGCGCCCTGCTCGAGCTCGTCTACTCCGCCGGCCTCCGCAGCGCCGAGGCGGTTGCGCTCGACCTCGCCGACGTCGACTTCGAGCAGGAACAGGTGCTCGTGCGCCACGGCAAGGGCGCGAAGGACCGCGTCGTCCCGCTCGGCGAGGAGGCCGCGTACTGGGTCGCGCGCTACCTTCGCGAAGCGCGTCCGCAGCTCGTCGGCGGAGCGCAGGACGCGCTCTTCGTGTCGGTGCGCGGGAAGCGCCTCGACACGTCGACGCTGCGGCGGCTCATGCGGAACCCGCACCGGCTCCGGCACGCGTTCGCGACCCACCTCTTGGAGGGCGGTGCGGACATGCGCGTCATCCAGGAGCTCCTCGGCCACGCATCGCTCTCGACGACGCAGATCTACAGCCACGTCGACGGGAAGCGGCTCCGCCGTGTCTACGACCGGGCCCACCCGCGATCGTGACGTCGAGGCGTTCCTCGCGCTGCTCGCAGCGCGACGCTCGCCCCGTACCGTCGATGCCTACCGCCGCGACCTGACGAAGCTCGCAGCGTTCGTCGCGCGGCCGCTCGCCGAGGCGACGATCGACGACCTCGAGCGGTACACGGCGGCGCTCCGCGCGGAGGGGCTGTCGGCGGCGACGATCGCACGGCGGACTGCGGCGGCGCGGAGCTTCTTCCGGCACCTCCAGCTCCTCGGGACGCGGGGCGACAACCCCGCGTCCGAGCTCGCCCTGCCGCGCCGTGTGCGGCGGCTGCCCCGGACGCTCTCGCCGGGGGAGGCGGAGCGGCTGATCGCGGCTGCGAACGGCGTCGCGCCGCGCGCGCTCCGCGACCGCGCGCTCGTGGAGCTGCTCTACGGCGCCGGGCTGCGCGTGTCGGAGGCGGTTGGCCTCGACAGGGGCGGCGTCGACCTCGACGAGCGGCTCGTCCGGGTGACGGGAAAGGGCGGGAAGGAGCGCGTCGTGCCGGTGGGACGGCCGGCGGCGGACGCGCTTCGCCGGTACCTCGCGCGCGGCCGCCCGTATCTCGACCGGCGTCACCGTCCCGAGCTCTTCCTGAACGCGAAGGGCGGCGCCCTCACCCGCGCCGGCGTCTTCCTGATCCTGCGGAGGCTCGCCTCGGAAGCAGGCCTCGAGCCCGAGCGCGTCCACCCCCACCTCCTGCGGCATTCCTTCGCCACCCACCTGCTCGAGGGAGGCGCGGACCTCCGGACGGTTCAGGAACTGCTCGGACATGCCGATCTAGGGACCACGGAGCTCTACACGCACGTATCCGACCGACGGCGGCGCGAGTTGTACTTCCGGGCGCACCCGCATGGGCGCCGCCATCCACGAGACGACGGCAATGACACCAGACATGCACATGACGATCTCGCTGGCGGTGGTGGCCGCAGCAGGGTGGTTGATGATGCGCGCCGGGCTGGCGAAGAACGCGCTCGAGAACAGGCGTAAGAGCCGGAGCTGCCCCTCCTGCGGGCGCATCTCCTGCACCTGCCTCTAGCGCCCTCCGGCTACCGGGTCGCAGCCTTCCGCCGCAGCGCCTGCGCGACCTTCGCGGCTGCCTCGCGCAGCTCGCGCGGCTGCTCGTCGTCGCCGCCGAGGCCCTCGAGGAGCTGGATCGACGCGCGGTCCGCGGAGCCGTTCCGGAGCGAGACGACTGCCAGCCGCCGCACCGCCTCGTTGCCGTCGCGTGCGGCCAGCTCGTGCAGGAGCGGCCGGACGCCGTTGACGACGCTCGGGTGATCGCGCGAAAGCCGCTCGATCGCGAGCAGGGCGGAGCCGCGGCAGGCGGGGCTCTCGTCCTCGAGCCCGCGACGGAGCAGCTCGGTCTTCTGCCGGAACCGGAACTGAGCGATCGCGCGGAACGCGACCGCGCGGTCGCGGTAGTCGTGCGAGCGCGCTGCGTGCTCGAGCTCCTCGTCCCACTGCTGGCGGAGCACCGCCAGCGCGCGCTCGTCGCCTGCCTCCGCCAGTGCGTCCGCTTCGGCAGCGGCCTCGGCGAGCGTCACGCAGTCGCGAGGCTGTGGGCAGGTGGCCCGACGTAGCGGGCGGACGGCCGGATCAGCTTGCCGGTCCGGCGCTGCTCGAGGATGTGCGCCGACCAGCCGGCGACGCGCGCGCAGCCGAACATCGCCGGGTACATCGGCGGCGGGATCTGCGCGATCTCGAGCACGACCGCAGCCCAGAACTCGACGTTCGTCTCGAGCGGCCGGTCCGGGTGCGCCTCGCGGAGCGCCTCGATCGCGGCCCGTTCGAGGTTCTCGGCCACCTCGACGCGCGGTGAGCCGAGCTCGCGGGCCGTGCGGCGGAGCACACGGGCGCGCGGATCCTCGGCGCGGTACACGCGGTGGCCGAACCCCATGATCCGCTCCCCGCGGCTCAGCAGGTCGTGGACGTACGCGTCTGCGTCGCCGCGCTGATCGACCTCGTCCAGCATCTTCAGCACCCGCGTCGGCGCGCCGCCGTGAAGGGGCCCGGAAAGCGCACCGACCGCCGCCGACATCGACGCAGCGCAGTCGGCGCCGGTCGAGGCGGCGATCCGCGCCGTGAAGGTGGAGGCGTTCAGGCCGTGCTCGGCGGCGGAGACCCAGTAGGTGTCGACGGCGGTGACGTGTTTCGGGTCGGCCTCGCCGCGCCAGCGGATCAGGAATTGCGCGGCCGCGTTCTCGCCCTGCTCGACGTCGGCCTCGGGCACCGCGGGGGCGGCGCCGCGCGCGGCCTGGGCGACGATCGAGAGTGCCGCAGCGGACAGCCGCGCGAGGTCGTCGCGCGCGTCGTCCGGCTCGATGTCGACGAGCTGCCTCAGCCCCCACTTCGGGCCGAGCGTCGCGAGCCCCGCCTGCAGGTCGGCCATCACCGAGCCGCTAGGATCCTGGAGCTCGATCCGCTCCGCGTGCGGCATCCCCGGCTCGAGGCTCTCGTCGACGAGCAGCCCCCAGACCTTCTCGAACGGATAGTGGCCGACGAGCTCTTCGATGTCGACCCCGCGATACCGTAGTGCGCCGCCTTCCTTGTCGGGCTCAGCGATCGTCGTCTCGAAGGCGACGACGCCCTCGAGCCCGGGACGGATCAGTTCGTCCACACCCAAAACGTACCCGAACCGGTGCCGCCGGCTGGCGCCGTCATCGCCGCCGTACAATCGCGCCCGATGAGCGCGCGACGCAAAGTGACCGTCGTCGGAGCCGGGAACGTCGGCGCGACGTGCGCGCAGGTGCTCGCAACCCGCGACTACGCCGACGTCGTCCTCGTCGACATCAAGGAAGGTCTGCCTCAGGGGAAGGCCCTCGACATCAACCAGATGGGGAAGCTGCTCGGATACGAGCCGAACGTCGTCGGGACGAACGGTTACGACGAGACGGCCGGGTCGGCAGTCGTCGTGATCACGGCCGGCCTGCCCCGCGGCCCCGGGATGAGTCGCGACGACCTCGTGACGACGAACGAGAAGATCGTCAAGGACGTGACCGAGAACGTCGTCGGCGCGTCGCCCGACGCGATCCTCATCGTCGTCTCGAACCCCCTCGACGCGATGTGCCACGTCGCGAAGAACGTCTCCGGCCGTCCGCGCGAGCGTGTGGTCGGCATGGCGGGGATCCTCGACACCGCGCGCTTCGCGACCTTCATCGCGTGGGAGACCGGCTCGTCGGTCAAGGACGTGACCGCGCTCGTCCTCGGCGGGCACGGCGACCAGATGGTGCCCGTCGTCAGCGCCACGAGCGTCGGCGGCGTGCCGCTGCGGCGGCTCGTCGGGGAAGAGCGGATCCGCGCGCTCGTCGAGCGGACCGCCAAGGGCGGCGGGGAGCTCGTCCAGCTCCTCGGCACTTCGGCGTGGTACGCCCCGGGCGCGGCGGCGGCGCAGATGGTCGATGCGATCATGCTGGACGAGAAGCGCGTACTCCCGTGCACGGCGTACCTGCAGGGCGAGTACGGGATCGACGAGCTCTACATGGGCGTCCCCGTGCGGCTCGGCGCCGGCGGCGTGGAGGCGATCGTCGAGCTCGATCTCGACGAATCCGAGCGCGAGGCGCTCGCGGCGTCGGCGGCGGCGGTGCGCGACGTCGTCGCCGTCCTGACGACGTAACCGCCCCTCGCGGATCTACGCTGGAGACGTGCTGCGCGCGCCTTGGCGGATCTTCACCGCCGGACGTCTCCTCGCATTGGGTCTGTTGCTGCTCGCGACGGCGGTGGCGCTCTGGACGATCCCGTCGCGCGAGTACATCTTCCTGCCTGACCCTGCCCACCCGGTCGCGCCGCTCGTCACCGTCGCCGGCGCGCAGAAACAGGAGGACGGCGGCGGGATCTACTTCGTCGACGTGATCGTCCGCAAGGCGTCCCTCCTCGAACGCCTCTTCGGGGGGCTGCACGACGGCGCCGCCATCTACCCGGCGTCGGAGGTCGTCCCGCACGGGCTGAACGAGGCGCAGCAGCAGCAGCTCGACGCGAACGAGATGCAGCTCTCGCAGCAGACGGCGGCCGCGGTCGCCGTGCACGCGGTCGGCGCGAAGGCGCCCCCGCCGACCGCCGGCGCGGTCGTCGGGTCGGTCGAGAAGGGCAGACCCGCGGCCGGTCGCCTCCGCCGCGGCGACGTGATCGTCGCGGTCGACGGGGCACGGGTTCGCTCGCCGGCGGACGTGACCACCGCGATGCGCGGGAGGCGCGCGGGCTCGCACGTCGCCTTCACCGTCCGGCGCGGCGGCCGGACGCGGACGATCGAGCTCGCAACCGTTGCCGCCGGTCACGGCTCACGGCGCGCCGTCGTCGGCGTCATCCTCAACCAGGCGGGCGTGAAGTTCAGATCGAACGGCGTCGGCGGTCCATCCGCGGGGCTCGCGTTCGCACTCGAGATCCTCGAGCAACTCGGCCGCAACGTCGACCATGGTCACAAGATCGCGGCGACGGGCGAGATCTGGCCGAACGGGTCGGTGCACCCGATCGGCGGAATCGAGCAGAAAACGATCGGCGCGCGCGCAGCAGGTGTGGACGCTTTTCTCGTCCCCGCGGGACAGAACGCACGCGATGCGAGGAAGTACGCCAAAGGGCTGCGCATCATCCCTGTGAAAAGTTTTCAACAGGCGTTGCACGCGTTGGCAACCCTGCCGCGAGTTCGCTAGAAACACGCAGATTTCGCACCGCCGAAAGGCGCGGAAACTGCGCGTTTTCTCTGTCGGCGAGCACTTTGAAGCGCACCGACGCCGTCGTAACATCGCCTCTGGTCAGCGCGTCTGCTTCACAGCTTTTCTGCCACCCCCGTCGACCCCCGAGGACACCCCCAGATGAGCAAGCAACTTCCGACCTGCCGCGACTGCTACTTCCATCGGCACGGCCTGTGTGCGCTCTCGCTCGAGCGTCCGTGCCCGACGTTTCGTGCAGCCGGCCGCACGCTGCAACCGCCGCACCAGCCCCCGCTCGTGGCGCGCACGACGTTCGTCGCCGCCCAGCCGGCTGCCTACGCCGCCTGACGGCGGCGGCCGGCGGCACCGCAGGTCGCCGGTCAGGGCCCCCGACCCAGAAAGAGGTCCTCCCCCCACCTGGGTGGGGCCCTGGTCCCGCCGGCCCTCGGCCGGAGACGTTACCGGTCGGATGCGCACGCGTCTGTGACGAGCCCGTGACGATTTCGAGAAAATCTGCGAGCGGCGGGTGAGCGGCGTCTTCGCGAGCCGGGCCGGGCGACGCCCGCCGCGGCGGGCGTCCTCAGGCGGCGGCGGCGAGCCGCTCGATGCCCGTCTCGATCTCGTCGGGCGAGACGAAGCTGTAGGCGAGGCGCATCGTGTTCGCGGCGCCGCCGAAGTCCGACCCCGGCACCGCGGTCACGCCCTCCGCACGCGCGATCACGTCCTGCGCGATCGTTCCGGCCGGCAGCTCGAGCCAGATGAAGTA
>Ga0070741_10012848_pt1 | contig 15001 bp, 13 predicted proteins | sample Coa_R1_4_FD_66440 | JGI IMG/M metagenome (GOLD analysis project Ga0070741, IMG submission 66440) | Surface soil microbial communities from Centralia Pennsylvania, which are recovering from an underground coalmine fire - Coalmine... | ecosystem: Environmental > Terrestrial > Soil > Unclassified ... | reverse complement strand
CCGCCCATGGCGGGGGTGAGTCCGATTACGGCCTCGACGAGCCCAAACTTCGCCGACTCCGTAGCTAAGATCAGGTCGCACGCCAGCGCCAGCTCGAACGCCCATGTCAGGCAGAGGGCGTGAGCGGCAAAGACAGTCGGGCACGGAAGCCGATCGACTCGGCGAGCGAGCTCTATCAGGCGCTCGAACATCGGGCCGGCCGCGCCTGAATCGGCCAGCGACGCGAACACCGAGACATCCACGCCGCCGGAAAACACCCGCCCCTCGGCGCGGAAGAGCACCGCTCGCGTGGTCGGAGACTCGAGCTCTGCCACCGCGTCCTCCAGTGCCCGCGCCAGGCGCTCGTCGAACAGGTTGAGCGGGGGCGAGGAGACCGTGACGATGGCGAGCCCACCATCGCGCTCAACGCGAATGGGATCTGAGGCGGCAGCCGCGCCGCGCTCGTTGGCCTCGCTCACCGCAGCGCCGCGGCCGCCGACTCGATCTCTTCCCGGTCGCCCTCCGCGGGCACCCAGGGCAGGCGCAGCGGATCGTCCTCGTAGCGCGGGATCACGTGGATGTGAAAGTGAAACACGGTCTGCCATGCCTGCTCGCCGCAACTGTTGAGCAGATTCACGCCGGCGGCCCCGAGGCGGTCGACGGCCCTTTGCGCCAGGTCCTGGGCAGCCGCCGTCGTGGCCGCGAGGTCATCTTGGCCGATCTCGAGCAGGTCGCGCACGTGGCGGCGCGGGACCACAAGTGCGTGTCCTCGCGTCGCCGGGTTGATGTCCATGAAAGCAACGGTGCGGTCGTCCTGACGGATGATGGTCGAGGGCAGCTCGCCAGACACGATCTTGCAGAAGATGCAGTCGCTCTCAGCCATTGAGTCGCTCAGCCGCCATCGAGTCGCTCTCAGCCATTGGAGCCATTGGAGCCATTGGAGCGGGAAGCCTACTTCGAGCCGGCCGGCCGCGTCCGTCCCCAGGCCCGGATGATCCGCGGAATGCTCATGAGGGTCGTCGGATCTTCGTAGTAATCGCGCAGCGCGGTCACGAGCGAGTCGAGCTCGTCCGGGGTGGCGAGCCGCTCGCCGATAACCGACCAGGCGATTCGCTCGAGCGTCACCACGGTCATCAGCTTCGCCGGACCGCTCAGCGCGGCGGGCTGGCAGACGTCAAGCCCGATGTCCTTCACCCCTGCCAAGCGCAGGTGCTCCGGGAGCCCCGGGCCGATATCGGCGTTGCCGCCGAATCGCGACACGATCTCGCGATACAGCTGTACTGAGCGCTGGTACGCAGCGGACTCCGGATAGCAGAAGCTGGCTGCGAAGTGGGTGTCCTCGAGAATCACCGCGCCGCCCGGCCGGACCGTCGCGGTGATGGTTTCGAGCACTTCGCCGGGTCTTGGGACGTGAGACAACAGGAAGCGGCAGTAGGCCACGTCGTTGTCGCCGGCGTCCAGTGCGGCGGCGTCTCCCACTTCAAAGCCCAAGTTGGTCAACCCTTCCCGCCGGGCATCGGCGCGCGCCAGCGCGACCACATCCGGGTCGAGATCGATTCCAATCACGCGCCCGTCTGGACCCACGCGGCGAGCGAGCTCGCGGCTCACGTGACCCCCTCCACACCCGACGTCGATGCAGCGGCTCCCACGAGCGACGCCAACCGTGTCAAGCAGCCACGCTGTGTACGGCTCCATCACGGCGGCCAAGACATCAAGCCGCTGCTTGCCGGCCTCCCCTCCTTCGATCGCATAGGTGCTCACGTGATTCGCCCCGCCGCCACTGTATCCACAATGGCTAGCGGCCTCGTTCGTGTATCCGCGAGGCCAGCTCCAGGGCCTCGGCGCGCGTGTGTATCTCGCCGGCAAAGCTCGCCTCGCGTAGCTCCTCCAGCACGCGTCCCAGCTCCGGCCCCGGCGCGATCTCAAGTGCCTGTGCCAACTCATCGCCCCGGATCGGGGAGCGCGGCGGCGCCGCCCGCCACGCGAGAGCCTCAGCCACAAGTTCGCGAGCAAGCGCCAGGTGGCTCTCGATGGCCCGCTCGCGGACGGCCTCGCCTCTGGTCGCCAGGCGGTCTGCGACGCTCAGCACCGTCACGTCGACCTCGACCGGCCGGCACGCCTTCAGGTAGCGATAGATGCCCCGGCGTTCGAGGGGAGCCTGGTGCACCAGGAAGCCGAGCGCCAGGTGGTGCTCGGTTAGGGCTGCGACGTGCTGACGCAACCGCTCGCTGGCGCGCAGCCTGCCGAGCACCTCGCCGGCGAGGGCCGCACCGGCAACATCGTGGCCCATGAAGGTCACCCGCCCGTCGGCGATGACCTCCCTGGTGCGGGGCTTTGCGATGTCGTGAAACAGCGCTCCGAGACGCAGAGCCTGGCCGCGCGTCAGATCATCTGCGAGCGGCTCACGCAGGACAGCCTCCACGCCGGCTGCGTATTCGGCGAACGCAGGTTCCAGATCGCGCTGGAGCGCGATCGTCTCGGCCAGCACCGCGCGGGTGTGCTCGTAGACGTCGAGATGGTGATAGGGGCTCTGGATCACCCCTCGCAGCGCCGTGAGCTCAGGTAGCACGACGTCGGTGGCTCCGAGCGCGTCCATCTCTGCCAGACCGTCGAGGGCGCAATCACAGCAGACGATCCGCTTGAACTCGGCGAAGATGCGCTCCGCGGCCACCCGCTCCAGTTGCGCCGCGCTGCGCCGGGCCGCCTCGCGGGTGTTCCGATCGACAGCAAAGCCCAGCTCACACTTCAGACGCGCGAGCCGAAGGACCCGAAGAGCGTCGCGTTCGAAGCCGTCCCGCGAGACCATACGCAGGCGTCGCTCCTGCAGGTCGCGAACGCCGCCGAACGGGTCGACCAGTTCGGCGCGGTCCACGGTGCCTGCAAAGCCGCCGCTATCCGCCAACCTCTCGATCGGCATGGCGAGAGCGTTGATGGTGAAGTCGCGGACTGCGAGGTCGGTCTCGATCCGCCCGTCTGCCACCGGCAGCAGGTCAACCTGCCAGTCGCGCCCCCGCGCGACCACCCGCCAGCCGCCAAACCCCTCGGAGAGCATGAATGCATGCCCGCCGGCCTTGCGGGACAGCGCCCGCGCCAGCGGCGCGGGGTCGCCTTCCACCGCTACGTCGTAATCGGCGGTGGCGCGGCCCAGCAGGCGGTCGCGCAGCGCCCCGCCCACGAGCCAGGCCTTGGCCGCCACCGAAGCAAGGGCCCCGAGCGGGTCCTGGCCACTCATGGAGTGGGCTCTCCATCACGGTGGTATTGACGTGGCAAGGTCGACACGGGCGAGCGCGCGGAGACTCATGCCCCTTGGCCTTGAAGCGCCGCGGGCAAACGCGCGATCACATCGCTCGCGATCACCCCCTCGGGGCCAATCTCCTGCGCCGCGAGACGGCCCGCGGCAGAGTGGGCGAAGACCGCCCCGCAGGTTGCGGTGAAGGTGTCGACTCGCTTTGCCACAAGGGCGGCGATCACGCCCGAGAGGACATCGCCGGTGCCTGCGGTGGCGAGTGCGGGGGTTCCCCCCCGGTTCACCGCGGCTCGGCCGCCGGGCTCGACAACGAGCGTGTCGTCGCCCTTGAGCACCACGATCGCCGCGGCCGCGGCTGCGGCGGAGCGCGCGGCCTTGAGCCGGTGGGCGGCGACCTCGGAGCTGTCGTTGCCGAGAAGCCGCGCGAGCTCCCCCGCGTGCGGTGTGAGCACGGTCGCGGCAGTGCGGCCCGAGAGCACTTCGAGCTGGTTGGCGTGAGCGTTTAGCCCGTCGGCGTCAAGCACGAGGGGCACGGACACGCTCCTGGCGACGGTACGGGCCAGCTGGAAGGTCTCTCGCGCACGGCCGAGCCCAGGGCCCAGCACGAGCGCGTCGGCCCGGGCGCAACGCTCGAGCACTTCATCGCCCGCCGCGCTGGTCAGGGTCCCGCCATCGTCTGCAAGGGGCACCGTCATGACCTCGAGCAGCAAGGTCTCGAAGATCGGGTCCAGCGACCCGGGAACGAGCGCCGTCACGTATCCGGCTCCTGCCCGCATCGCCGCCTCTGACGCCATGCAAGGAGCTCCGGTAAGTCCCGTGGAGCCGCCGCAGACGAGCACCTGGCCCGCGCTGAACTTCGTCGAGTCACTGCCCCGCCGGGGGATCGCGTCAAGCACTCCGCGCTCTATCAGCCCCACCGAGGCGCGCGCCGGGCCGCCCGCTGGAATCCCGATATCAACGGTGTGAACCGTCCCTGCGTGGGCCTTGCCGGGGGCGATCCACAGGCCGGGCTTACCTGCATGAAAGGTTGCGGTCGCGGCGGCCAGGACGGCCTCTCCGGCTATCTCGCCGGATGATCCGTTCACCCCGCTCGGCACGTCACAGGCGATCACCGCCGCCCGCTCCGAGCATCCGTTGATCGCATCGATGGCGCTGGCGACCGGCTCACGGGGCGCACCGGCGAACCCGGTCCCCAGCATCGCATCGACCACCGCCGAGGCCTCGGTCAGAGACTGCGGCTCAAAACCCTGCGGCCCGTCACCTGGGAGGCGCTCCAGATTGGTGCGGGCATCGCCCTGGTATTCCTGGGGGTCGGCGAGGGTCAGCACGCGGACTTCGCGACCCCGCTCCCTCAGCACCCGAGCACAGACCAAACCATCGCCTCCGTTGTTGCCTTTGCCACAGACCACCACCACCATTCCTTCGGGTGCCTGCTCGGCGACGAGGGTCGCAAGCCCCCGCCCGGCGCGCTCCATCAACTCGATCCCGGGAATCCCCAGCTCTTCGATGGCCCACCGATCAAGCGCCCGCTGCTCTTCGGCGTCGGGAAGCGGCTCGAGCCAGCCCGGAAGCGCATCGTGGTCGACCGTCATATGCGTCGCAGGTTATCCACGCGCAGCCGGCGTGGGGACGCCGGGCCCGCGGCCGCGTTGGATCCCCAACCCGGCCTTGCGGCCGGCGCCTCAGGGCTGCGTCTGTGTCGCGTTCAGAGGGCCCGGGGCGAGCGGCCGAAGCTTTCCGATCACTGCATTGGTCGCTGAGAGATCACCGCTCAGCTGACCTTGTGACTGCCCGTTGGTCTCCGGGCTGCCTGAGTAGCTGGCGCTGCCTTTGATCGCGCCGAAGCCCTCCACCTCGGCGGAGGACAGATCCGACGCGTAGGTGTATTTGGAGCGCGGGGCGTGCACGGACACTTCGTAATAGAACGAAAAACCCGTTCCCTCGTGCTGCTCTTCCACGGTCTCCGTGACGGGACCTTTTCCGCGCGGCTTGGTCGCCTCCGCGTACACAGGCCAGTTGGAGCTTGTGTCAAGCCCGACATGCCGCGATCGCGACGGCCGCGGCCTGACCGCGGCTGTGCGTGAGCGAGACAGCCACCTCCACGCCCAGCGCCGCGGCGCGGTCGGCGGCAGCGCCCGAGAGACGCACGCGCGGGGGGCCCTGGTCGCCCACCACCTCGACCTCGCTGAAGCTCCACGCCTCGAGCCCCAGCGCCTTGGCCACCGCCTCCTTGGCGCAGAAACGCGCCGCAAGGTGTTGGCCCGGGCGCGCACGCGCCGAAGCGTAGGCGAGCTCAGACTCGGTGAAAAGCCGCGCCGCAAGCCGAGGACGGCGCTCCAGCGCGCGCTCCAGTCGCTCGATGTCGAGTAGGTCGATGCCGACTGAGGGCAGCGGCACCGTTCCTACTCCACCGTGACGGTCTTCGCCAGGTTTCGCGGCTGGTCGATGTTGAGCCCGCGAAGGCGGGCGATCTGGTAGGCGAGGAGTTGCAGCGGAACGACCGCCAGCACGGGAGCGATCATCCAGTCTGTGCGGGGAATGCGGACTACTTCGTCTGCCACTCGGCCGATTACCTGGTCGCCGTCTGACGCGACGGCGATCGCGTGCGCCCCCCGCACCCGGACCTCCTCGATGTTCGAGATCAGCTTTTCCAGCACCGGCGACTCGGTCGCGACCACCACCACAGGCGTTTGCTCGTCGAGCAGCGCGATCGGGCCGTGCTTCATCTCCCCGGCGGCGTATGCATCGGTGGCGATATAGGAGATCTCCTTAAGCTTGAGCGCTCCCTCAAGCGCTATCGGAAGCCCCACATGGCGCCCCAGATAGAGGAAGAAGTCCGCCTTGTAATGCGCCTCGGCGATCCGCTCGATCACGGGGGCGCTGCGCTCGAGCACCTCGGCGATCGAATGCGGCAGCCGTCGCAGCTCGGAGATCTTCTCCTGCAACGCCCACCCCGGGAGCGTCCCGCGCAGCTCGGCCAGCCGCAGCGCGAGCAGGTACATCACGATCACCTGCGCCACGAAGGTCTTGGTCGCCGCGACGCCGATCTCCAACCCCGCACGCGTGTACAGGACACCGTCGGCGTCGCGCGTGGCCTGCGAGCCCATGATGTTGGTGACCGAGAGGACGGTGGCGCCTCGCTCGCGGCCCGCTCGCATCGCGGCGAGCGTGTCGGCCGTCTCGCCTGACTGCGATATCCCGATCACGAGGTCGTCCGGACCCACCACGGCGTTGCGGTATCGGTACTCGGACGCGATCTCGACCTCGACTGGTACACGCGCCCACTCCTCGATTGCGTAGCGGCCGACGAGGCCGGCGTGGTAAGCGGTCCCACAGGCGACGATCACGATGCGGCGCAGCCCCAGCAGGAAGCTGTCGTCGATTTTGCCCAGGTCTCCAAGATCCACCCCCGCGCCCCGGACCACACGTTCCCCGAGCGTGTCGGAGATGGCGTCGTCCTGCTCGTGGATCTCCTTGAGCATGAACGTCTCGTAGCCCTGCTTCTCGGCGGTGGTCTGATCCCAGTCGATCTCGACGATCTCGTGTTCGATCGGCCCACCGTCGGCTGTCAAGAATTCGGCGCCTTCCGGCGTCACGACGACCAGCTCGTCGTCACCGACGTACTGGACCAGACTCGTCTCCCCCAGAAAACCAGGGATCGCGGAAGCGATGAACTGCTCGCCCTCGCCGCGCCCGACGACCAGCGGGCACTCGCGGCGCGCCCCGACCAGCACTCCTGGCTGATCGGCGCTCATCGCCACTACCGCGTAGTGGCCGCGCAGCTCCGAGAACGCGGCGCGCACCGCCTCGACCAGGCTTCCGCGAGCGCCGTGGTACGCGATCAGGTGGGCAATGACCTCGGCGTCGGTCTCCGAGGTGAAGACGGCACCCATGTCTTCGAGCCGTTCCTTGAGCTCGAGGTAGTTCTCGACGATGCCGTTGACCACGATGTGAACCCGGTCTGCAGTGTCGAAATGGGGGTGGGCGTTGGCCTCGTTCACCCGTCCGTGGGTGGCCCAGCGGGTGTGACCGATGCCGGTCTGAAATTCGTCGCGCCCACTCCGCTCGGCGACGGCGACACCGCCGTCGGAATCGCCCTGAGCCTTGGCCTCGATCGCGCTCCGCAGCGCCGTGAGGTTGCCGACCGCGCGCACAGCCTCGATGTGCGAGCCGTCGAGCACCGAGATGCCGGCGCTGTCATAGCCGCGGTACTCGAGGTGCTCGAGCCCTGAAAGCAGCAAGGGGCGAACCTCGCGGCGCCCCACATAACCCACGATGCCGCACATGGGCGGCCAAGGTTAGTGCCTACGTCAGCGCCTGCTGAACGACGCTTGCCAGCCGGCCACAAACCTCTTCGGTCTCTTGCGGGCTAGGGGCCTCCACCATGATGCGGATGAGAGGCTCGGTTCCGGACGCACGCACCAGTACGCGGCCACGCCCGTTGAGCGCAAGGTGCTCGCGCTCTATCGCCTCGCGCACCGCGGCTGCCTCGAGCGCGGCTGCCAGCGAACTGCGCTCGCGGGCCTTGATGTTGATCAGCTGTTGAGGCAGCTTTTCCATCACGTCGCGTTGCGCAAGATCGAACCCTGCGAGTGCCTCGAGCGTGAGTAGCGCACTCGCGATCCCGTCGCCCGACGGGCCGAAGCCGAGATCGATGATGTGGCCCGACTGCTCCCCACCCAACGACCATCCACGACGACGTAGCTCGTCAAGGACGTAACGGTCGCCGACCGCCGTGGTTGCGACCTCAATACCCGCGCTCGCCATGGCGCGGTGAAAGCCGTAGTTCGTCATCACGGTCACCGCCACCCCGGCACCGTTGAGCCGGCCGCATCCCCGAAGATGCACGGCGGCGAGCGCGATGAGTTCGTCGCCGTCGACAACTGTCCCGTGGCGGTCGACTGCGAGCACGCGATCGCCGTCGCCGTCGAATGCGAAGGCGAGATCGTGGCCGGTGGTGCGCAGCCGCGCAATAACCTGGGCTAGGTGCGTGGAGCCGCAGTCGTCGTTGATGTTGCGCCCATCGGGATCGGCGGCGATCGTCTCCACCTCGGCGCCCAGCCTGCGAAAGATCTCGGGCGCCGCGAGGTAAGTGGCGCCGTTGGCGCAGTCGAGCAGGATGCGGCGCCCTTTCAAATCCAGCGATTGAAAGCGGACGTGGAGCTCGCGCAGGTAGTCCTCGAGCGCGCCGCGGAAGCGGCGTACGCGTCCGATGTGCGGCGCGCGCACGAGCGGCTGGCCAAGTTCGGCCTCGATCGCATGCTCGGTCGAGTCGTCAAGCTTGAAACCGTCGGGACCGAAGAGCTTGATGCCGTTGTCCTCGTAGGGATTATGCGAGGCGGATATCACCGCTGCGAGGTCCAGCTGGTGCCGGCGAAGAAGAAGCGGCGCAGCAGGCGTCGGCAGCACTCCAGCGACCAATGCGTCCCCCCCACCGGCGCTCACACCCGCGGCGAGCGCCGCCTCGAGCATCTCGCCGGACTCGCGCGTGTCGCGCACGATCAGCACCTGGGGCCGCCCGGCCTCGCTGTGGGCGACGGCGGCCCGGCCTAGAGCCACCGCAAGCTCCGGGGTCAAGAACTCGCCGGCGCGTCCGCGCACGCCGTCGGTACCGAACAATTTGCGTGACACTCGCGTTGCCGTTTGCAAGATTGCTCCGCTTCCCACGGCTTACGCCACGACCGCGTCGCGCGGACTAGCGCTTCGAGAACTGCGGACGCTTACGGGCCTTCTTCAGCCCGGCCTTCTTGCGCTCCTTGACGCGAGGGTCGCGCGTCAGATAGCCCCGCCGCTTGAGCTCGCCGCGCAGGTGCGGATCTGCCACGATCAGCGCCCGCGAGATGCCGTGGCGCAGCGCGCCCGCCTGGGCGGAGTTGCCGCCACCGTGCATGCGCGCCACCACGTCCATTCGCGAGTCGTATCCGACGGTCTCCAGCGGCTGCCGGATGAGTCGTTGGAGCGTGTCACGCGGGAAGTAGCGCTCGAGCGGCTTGCCGTTGATCGCGTAATTGCCCGATCCCGGTTTGAGAATCACGCGGGCCACGGCGCTCTTGCGCTTGCCTGTGGCGCTGTACCGCGCGCCCGCGGCGAGATCGATCGCCGCGTCGGCGATCGGCTCGGCCTGGAGCTCCTCCTCCTGCTCGCGTTCGCGCGCTGCACGCGCCTCAGCCTCGGCCTCAGCTGCGGCCCGCGCCTCGGCGTCGAGAAACTCCTCCTGCTCGGGAGGCATGATGTCCGGGATGAGGTCAGCGCCGGGGATCTCGGGCCGCGCCCGGGGCCCCTCTGGCAGCTCCTCCCGCCCAGCCTCCGGGGGCGCCTGGTCTGCGGCGGCCGCCTGCTCTGCAGCAGGCGCCTGCTCTGCGGCGGGCGCCGGCTGGGCGACGGCTGCCTGCTCCTGCGCCGGGGAGGGCGGTTGCTCCTCGACCGCGGGCTCGGTGGCCCCCTCCTCGACCGCGGGCTCGGTGGCCCCCTCCGCTGGCACCGGCGTCTCCTCAGCCGGGACAGGCTCCCCCCCGCCTCCCTGCTCTTCCTCAGCGGAAGGCGGCGACGAAGCCTCGGGCGCGGGAGCGGCTTCCTCCTCGGCGCCAGCAGTCTCGTCAGGCGCGGGTTCCTGTTCGGGGGGGGAGCCCATGTCAGGGGCGCTCGAGGAACCCTCCACTTGCGCGGCCTCTTCAGGCTCTTCCCGCGCTCCTGACATGGGCTCTTCCTCCGAACTCACCTACCAACCTCCATAGGTTGCGGTTTCTGCGCCGCATGCGGATGATCCGGCCCCGCGTAAATCTTGAGCTTCGTCAGCTGTTTCCGCGCCAGCCTGTTTCGCGGCAGCATCCCTTTCACCGCCAGCCTGATCACTTCCTCGGGACGGCGCTCGAGCATCTGCTCCAGCGTCCGCGAGCGCAGGCCGCCGGGATAGCCCGAATGGCGGTAGTAGCGCTTTGCAACGCGCTTGTTACCGGTGACCGCGACCTTCTCCGCGTTGACCACGATCACGAAATCACCCGTGTCGATATGGGGCGTGTAGGTTGGCTTGTTCTTGCCACGCAAAGCGTCGGCGATTCGGGTCGCCAGCCTCCCGAGCGTCTGCCCGCTGGCGTCTACCACCAGCCAGTTGCGCTCGCGATTCGATGGTGTCGCGGTGAATGTCTTCATGGCATGGACAAGCCGCGCTCCCTTCGCGCGGCTCTGGGCCATGATAACGGCAATTCTCCAGCCTGACCCGCCGTCGGCAACCCCGTACGCTGGGTCCATGTCGATGCAGATCGCGCTGCGCCGCCAGGGCTACCGGGTCGCACATCGCCTGCTGCGCCTGTGGTGGTTCGTGCGGCGCCCGGCACTACACGGCGTCAAGTGCGTGCTGACCGACAAAGAACGGGTGCTCTTGGTCCGTCATACCTACGGCAACCGGGGCTGGGACCTGCCCGGCGGCAATGTTCGCCGCAGTGAGGCGGTCGAGACGGCAGCGAGCCGCGAGATGGAGGAGGAGCTTGGTATCCGCGTTGAGCACTGGGCCGCCCTTGGCGACATCCTCCGAATCTCCTATGGCTGCCAGGACACCCTGCACTGTTTTCATGCCGAGGTGGACAACCCCTCGCTCGCACTGAACGGAGCCGAGATCGACGACGCGCAGTGGTTCCCCGAGCGCGAGCTGCCGGCCAGGGTGGGTCGTCATGTGCGGCCGGTCCTCGCTCGGACCGCTTCGTTCCGGGCCTCGGCCGGCGACGCCCCAGCCGACCGATAGGGCTCAAACCGCGATCTCGAGAAAGGCGCGCGCCGCTGCCGACAGCGGTCCGTCTCGGTGGACGAGCCCGATTCGGCGCGTAATGGGTGGGGCGCCGCGACGCACAATCGCCCCCCGGCGCTGCGCATCGCGGGCGAGCGGACCAGGCAATAGCGCGGCGCCGGCTCCGGAGAGAACGAGCGGCACGATTGCCTCCCTGGCCGCGGTCTCCACTGCGATTCGGGGCGGGACCCCGACCGCGTCGAGCGCCTGATCGAGCAGCATCCGCGTGGAGGTGCCTCGCGGTGCTACCACGAGCGGGACCTCGGCGAGCTCGCGGGCGCCGATCGGACGCTCCCGGGCGCGACCCCCGTCCGGGCGGGGCGGCAGAACAAAGAGCAACTCCTGCTCTCCGAGAGGGAGCTCGATCAAGCCCTCAGCTGGGATCGGGAGGTGTGCAGCGCCGAGCTCGCAGGCACCTTCACGGACGAGAGCGCTTACCCCAGCGGCGGTGTCGGGCTCGAACAGGTCCACCTCGATCCCCGGGTATTGGTCGCGGAACCGGCCCACCAGGTCTGCCATCGGATCGACCGCCAGTGTGGCCAGCGTGGCCAGCTCGAGCGTGCCGGTCCGAAGCTCGGTAGCACCCGCGATTGCATCGCGGGCGTCGTCCATCGCACGCAGTATCTGGCGCGCCGGGCCGACCAGTTGCTGTCCTGCCGACGAGAGCCGCATGCCGCGTCCCACCCTGTGAAACAGGGCAACTCCGAGCTCCGACTCAAACACCCGCAGCGCCTGGGATAGGGACGGCTGGGCCACCGCGAGCCGTTGCGCGGCGCGCGTGACGCCGCCCTCCTCAGCGACTGCGAGAAAGTAGCGAAGCCTTCGCTCGTCCAACGCTGCTCCTCGGGGTCAGTCGCGGCTGACCGCGGCCGCGTCGTTGGCCTTGTCGCGTCGATTCATAGGTGATCTCATTTGATTCTATCACAACAACTGAGTTGCCCTATGGATCTGCTGGAATGGAGATATGAGCGTCGCCGTCAGGGAACCACCGAGACCGACGTGGGTTCGCGAGAGCCCGCGGGCCCACTGGTACGTGGTGGCCACGGTGTGTATCGGGGCGTTCATGGGCCAGCTCGATGCGAGCATCGTGACGCTGGCCTTGCCCCGGATCGGACACGATCTTCACGCGACCGTGGGAGCGGTCTCATGGGTCGCCCTCGCCTACTTGCTCGTGCTCATTGCGACGGTCGCGATGGTCGGCCGGTTCGCGGACGCCTTCGGCCGCAAGCTTCTCTACACGTACGGTTTCGCGGTGTTCACCGTGGCCTCGGTCGTTTGCGGCTTGGCCCCGGATCTACCGATCTTGATTGCCGCACGGGTGGTCCAGGCGCTGGGCGCCGCGATGCTGCAAGCGAACAGCATCGCGCTCATCACTGAGGCGATGCCGGACAGGCAGCTCGGTCGGGGACTTGGCGCCCAGGGCACGGCGCAAGCGCTCGGCCTCGCGCTGGGCCCGGCTCTCGGCGGGCTGCTGCTGTCACTGGCCGGTTGGCGGCTGATCTTCCTCATCAACGTGCCGGCCGGGGTGCTCGGGATCGGGCTCGCGTGGCTGCTGCTGCCCCGCACCCACTCGCGGCGTGAGCTCGGCGGCGGCGACCCCGGAGGCGCGGCGCTGCTGGCACTCGCCGCGGGAGGCGTTCTGGTTTATCTGTCGCTGGCGCCACGATCGGGATTCGCCGATCCGTTGCTGCTCATCCTCGTTGCAGTTGGAATCGGGGCGGGAGGGCTGTTCGTGGCGCACGAGCGCCACCACTCCACCCCGCTGATCGCGCCGGGCCTGGTGCGCCGGCGCCCAATCTCGAGCGGCTTGGCGAGCGGCCTGGTCGCTTACCTGGCGCTCTTCGCGACCCTGTTCGTGGTGTCCTACTACCTGTCCGCCGGACATACTCCGGCGGCTCTCGCGGGCATCGAGCTTGCGACGTTGCCCATCGGGATCGGCGTAGCGGCGCCGATCGCGGGCCGGCTTGCAAGCAGTACCAGCGGCCGACGACTCGCGCCGGCTGGACTCGCGCTTGCGGGCTTGGGCTTGGCGCTGATCGCGATCGCGCACGGGACGGTCCCGCTCTTGATGGGGCTGGCGCTCGCCGGCCTGGGGCTCGGCACATTCACGCCTGCCAACAATGCCTCGATCATGGTGGCCGCCCCGCGCGGCCTGACCGGTCTGGTGGGGGGCATGCTCAACATGACCCGCGGTACCGGCACCGCGCTGGGCGTGGCGATAGCGACCGTGATCTACACGGCGGCCGCCGGCGTGAGCGGTGCTGACGCTGCGGGCGCGGGCACGGCAGCCGCTGGCCATGCGCTGACCGTCACGATGATCGTCCTCGCCGGGCTCGCGCTGAGCACCGGCCTGGCGCTCGCGGCGCGGTCTGGCTAATTGGGGCCGGCTACTCCCACTCGATCGTCCCGGGCGGCTTGCTGGTGATGTCGAGCACCACCCGCCCGACCGAGCGCAGTTCGGAGACGATGCGCGAGGAAACGCGGTCAAGGAGCTCATAGGGCAGCCTGGCCCAGTCGGCCGTCATCGCGTCGTCGCTTGTCACCGCCCGGATGACGACCACGTGGCCATAGGTGCGCGAGTCACCCTGAACCCCCACCGAACGCACGTCGGGCAGCACGCAGAACGACTGCCACAGCTGGTGATAGAGCCCAGCGGCGCGGACCTCGTCCTGCAGGATCGCATCCGCTTCGCGCAGCACCTCAAGACGGTCGCGCGTGACCTCTCCCCCGACGATCCTGATCGCAAGACCCGGGCCCGGGAACGGCTGGCGCCACACGAGGCGTTCGGGGAGGCCGAGCTCGGCGCCCACGGCGCGGGCCTCGTCCTTGAACAGTGCACGCAGCGGCTCGACCAGCTCGAGACCCAGCTCCTCGGGGAGGCCGCCGACGTTGTGGTGAGACTTGATCGTGGCCGCGCCGGTCCCCCCGCCCGACTCGATCACGTCGGAGTAGAGCGTGCCCTGGACGAGAAAACGCACATCTTCGAGCCGCGCGGCCTCTTCCTCGAAGACCCGGATGAACTCCGCACCGATCCGCTTGCGCTTCTCCTCCGGATCGCTGACGCCCTTCAACCGCGCCAGGAACCGCTCGGACGCATCGACCGCGATCAGCGGCACGTGAAAATGGTCGCGAAACGCCGCCACCACCTGGTCGGCCTCGTTCTTGCGCAGGAGGCCGTGATCGACGAACACACACGTCAAGCGGTCGCCGATCGCACGGTGCACGAGCAGCGCCGCGACGCTCGAATCAACGCCGCCCGAGAGTCCGCAGATCGCGCGGCCGTCCCCGACCTGGGTCGAGATCCGCTCGAGCTGGTCCTCGATCACCGAGCGCGGGCTCCAGGTGCGCTCACAGCCGCAGACGTTCTCCAGGAAGTTGGTGAGCACGTGCTGGCCATAGGGGGTGTGAACAACCTCGGGGTGAAACTGGATGCCGTAGACGCCGCGCTCGGTGGACTCGAACGCAGCGACCGGTGATGCTGTCGAGGAGGCCAGCGCGGTGAATCCGGGCGGGGGCGCGAACACGGCATCGCGGTGAGACATCCAGCAGGTCTGCTCCTGTGGCGTGTCCGCGAGCAGGACACCGGGTTCCCCCACCGTCAGCTGTGACCGGCCGAACTCCCCCACCTCGGCGCCCTGGACGTCGCCGCCGAGCTCACGCGCGAGCAGCTGCATGCCGTAGCAGATGCCCAGCACCGGAACGCCAAGCTTGAGCAGCTCTCGCTCGAGCCCCGGGGCGCCGGGCGAATACACCGATTCGGGACCACCGGAAAGGATCACGCCCTTGGGCCGCCGGCGCGCAACCTCCTTGGCGCCCGCGTGGTAAGGAAGCAGTTCTGAGAACACGCCGCACTCACGCACGCGACGAGCGATCAGCTGGGCGTACTGGCCGCCGTAGTCCAGGACTACAACCTCTTCATTCTTTATGGGGGCGCGCATGCGCGCCCCCACCGGCGGCGCATGCGCCGCCGGGGCCGGGCCGCATGCGGCCCGGCC
>Ga0070741_10012847_pt1 | contig 15001 bp, 15 predicted proteins | sample Coa_R1_4_FD_66440 | JGI IMG/M metagenome (GOLD analysis project Ga0070741, IMG submission 66440) | Surface soil microbial communities from Centralia Pennsylvania, which are recovering from an underground coalmine fire - Coalmine... | ecosystem: Environmental > Terrestrial > Soil > Unclassified ... | reverse complement strand
TCACGAACCGCGATGTCGTGTTTGCCGGCCTGGGCGAACTCCGGCCAGTAGCAGGCCACCGGCGCGTCCACGTCCAGCCGGCCGCGGTCGATCAGCATGTTGACGCAGGTGGCGGTGATCCCCTTGCTGGTCGAGAAGAGCAGGCCGATCGTGTCGCGCTCCCAGGCGCGCCCGGTGTCCGGGTCGGCCACCCCACCCCAGAGGTCGACCACGGTCTCACCGTCGAGGGTGACCGACACCGACGCGCCGATCTCGCCGCGCTCGGCGAAGTTGCGCTCGAACTCCTCGCGGACGCGCTCGAACCGCGGGTCGCACTCGCCGGACACCATCGTCGTACCCCCTGCTCGTGAGCCGTGCCGCTACTTCGAGTACTGCCGGCCCTCGAGCACCACCTGGTAGTCCGGGTCGGGCTCCGGCCACGGCTCGCGGCGGGCCATCACCTTCTCGATCACCGGCGCCAGGCGCTGCTCCTTGTCGCGGCGGAACTTCTCGTCGCGCTCCAGGAACTCCGGCATCACCTCGGCGGCGAACAGCTCGAGCGACGCGCAGATGTCCTCGTGCCGGGTCTCGCCGCCCTGGGCCACGAACATCATCGAGTCGATGCCGACCTCCTCGTACCGTCGGAACCGCTCACGCAGCTGCGCCGGTGTGCCCACCCCGCCGCGTAGCGCCTCGAGCTGGCCCTCGTCGAGGCCTGCGGCCTGCTCGGCGGCCCTCTCGGCCGCCGAGAGCGCCTCCGAGGTGGGGACGTCCACCCCGGCACCGGTCAGCCGCATCATGCCCATCGCCTCACGGTCGGTCTGGAACCGGTCCCACACGCTGCTCAGACCGGGGGAGTGGCCGCCCAGGGCGTAGTGGTAGATGTTCGAGTAGAGGAAGAAGTAGGTGCCTTCCAGCCCGGTGCTGATGGCCTCCTCCTCGGTGCGGCAGCACATGAACCCCACGACGGCGTTGATCGCCGGGTTCACCGCGAGCCCCACCGGCACGCACTCCTCCTCGAGCACCCGGTAGTACTCGTCGACCCAGAACTGCGCCTCGGCGGCGTCGACGAAGGCGTTCAGCAGCACCCCCGCGCCCTTGCGGGCGACCCGGCGGATCGTGTCCCGGTTGACGGCGGCCTGCCAAAGGGGAGGGTGCGGCCGCTGCACCGGCTTGGGGGTCACGTTGCGTTGTGGCAGTTCCAGGAACGGCGTCTTCGCCCCGGCGAAGGGCGTCTGGCACATCATCTGGACGATCTGGGGGATGGTCGTGTCGGCCATCTCGCGTTTGCGTGCGCGGTCCACCCCGAAGCCCTTCAGCTCCAGGTCGGAGGTGGTCTCGCCGAAGCCGAACTGCACACGCCCGTCGGAGATGATGTCCAGCATGCCGAGCCTCTCGGCGACCCGGAACGGGTGGTTGTAGTTCGGTGGCACCGCGACGATCCCGTGCCCGATCTTGATGTTGCGGGTCTGTGCCGCGCAGGCGGTCAGGAAGATCTCCGGAGCCGAGCACAGGCTGTACTCGTCCAGGAAGTGGTGCTCGGTCGCCCACACCGAGTCGAAGCCGAGCGAGTCCGCCAGTCGCACCTGCTCGATGCAGTTGCGGACGGTGCGCGCCTCGCTCCCGCCGTCGGGATGCGGGTGCTGGATCGGATACATCAAGCCGAAGCGCATCGGTCGCCTCCCCGGGACGGACTCGTTGCGCGGTGACGCTAACGATGCCCCGGAGGCCGGTCAAGACATCGGTCGTTATCTCCTGGTCGGCCCATCAGGTAACGCATCGAGTCTTGACGCCTGGGTCGTCGGCGGTAGGTTCATGGCTGTGGCCGGGCATCACCGCGTCGAGCCGTTAACGGGTGGTGTCTGTCCGGTGGCGCTCGGGGCACCGATCCGCTGGCTCGGGGTGAGAAGCTGACCCGGTGAGCGAGACGATGCACGGAGGATCCCGCCGGTCGCCCGAAGAGGTGCACCGGCTCATCCTCGACGCGGCCCGTGACCTGTTCGCCACTCGCGGCTACGCCGGTACGAGCATGCGGGACGTGGCCGAGCGTGCCGGCGTGTACGGGCCGATGATCTACCGCAGGGTCGGCTCCAAGGCGCACCTGTTCGAGAGTGCGGTGCTCGAACCCTTCACCGAGGTCGTGCGGGCTCACGTCGAACGTGCGACCGCGTGGGGCCAGTCGGTGCCGGTACGCGACATCGCACTGTCGTGGATCCCACCGACGTTCGCGGAGATGCGTGAGCACCGTGAGCTGCTGCTCGCCCTTCTTGCGGCCGAGGGCTTCCACGGCGACGAGTTCGGCAGCGGGCGCCCGCTCAGTGAGGTCTTCCGCCGGATGGTCGCCGACCTGCGGCCGGAGGCCCAGCTCGAGGTCGACCGCCGCCCGCTGCCCGGTGTCGATGTGCCGGCGAACATCGTGGTGAACATCGGGATGATCCTCGGCGTGGCCCTGCTCGAGGACATGGTGCGGGCCGACGGCGAGGAGGCGATCAGCACCGAGCGCCTGGTCGAGGAGATGCTCGCCTTCGCCGAGTACGGCATCTACCGACCCGACCCGGACGGTGAGCAGCCGGAACCCGCCCGTCGGATCTCCGAGCGGGAGCTGGCTGGGTTGCTCGACCGCCTCGCCGACGCCGAGCGGCGGGCCATCCGGGCCGAGCTCGAGCTCGAGCTGCGCGAGCACACGCTTCCCCGCACCGAGCGCCACCGTGACCCCCGCGTGGACGGCCGGTGATCCGTCGCCGTTGACCCGTCACAGTCCGATCGACATAGTTAACCTAGTATCGCATCGTTGGGTGGGGCATCTGGATACGCCGCGCCCGGTCGACGACCGATTCGGACGACGACTGATCTGGAGGGCGCCGAGATCATGCCGACCCATTCCGATGAGGTGCCCCGCGACCTGGTGGTCGACTACGACATCTACGACCATTCCCGCGCCGAGCGCGTGCACGAGGAGCTGGCCGAGCTGCAGCGGAGGCATCGGGTGTGCTGGACCGGCGCGACCGGCGGCTACTGGATCCTCACGCGGGCCGCGGACATGTACGACGTGCTGCGCAACCCCGCGGTGTTCTCCAGCGCGGCGGTGTCGATCGCGCCCTTCCCGGGCAAGGTGATCCCCGGCCAGCTGGATCCGCCGGAGCACACCGCGTTCCGGCAGGTGCTCGGCCCGCTGTTCAGCCCGCAGCGGCTGGCACCGCTGGAGCCGGAGATCCGACGGATCGCCGGGGAGCTGATCGACGGGTTCGCCGGGCGGGGGAGCTCCGAGCTGCTGGCCGAGTTCGCGCACCCGCTGCCCACCCGGCTGTTCCTGACCATGATGGGCTGGTCGCAGGACGACGCGCCGATGTTCACCGAGTGGACCAGGCAGATCCTGGTGCTCGCCACCGCGGCCGACGACGAGACCAAGGTGGCCGCCGGGCAGCTGGCCGCCGCCGAGGTGATGGAGTACTTCGGTCAGGTGGTGGCGCGGGTGCGGAGGAACCCGGGTGAGGACTTCACCAGCCACCTGGCCACCATCCGGCTGCATTCCGGCGAGCCCATCGGCGACGACGACCTGCTGCACCTGCTCTTCGAGCTCATGCTCGGCGGGCTGCACACGGTCCGGGCCGCGCTGGGCTTCACCCTGGTCGAGCTGGCCCGCCACCCCGACCAGCGGCGGAAGCTGATCGAGGATCCCGGGCTGATCCCGAGCGCGGTGGAGGAGGCGCTGCGGTTCGAGTCCGGGGTGGCGGTGGGCCGGCTGGTGACCCGCGAGGTGACCATCGGCGAGGTCACCATGCAGCCCGGCGACAAGGTGTGCGTACCGATCTGGGCGGCCAACCGGGACGCGGCGCAGTTCGAGTGCCCCGAGGAGCTGCGGGTCGACCGCAGCCCGAACCGGCACCTGGCGTTCAGCGCCGGGCCGCACCGTTGCGTGGGCTCGCACCTGGCGCGGCTGGAGATGCGGATCGCCCTGGAGGAGCTGCTGCGGCGCATCCCGGATTACCGGATCGACCCGGCCCGCCCACCGGTGTACCAGCACGGCCAGGTCCGAGGGTTGGAAGCGCTGCACCTGGTGTTCACCCCGGAGCGGCCGGAGGTGGAGGGGTGACCGGTCTGGAGGAGGTCCAGCTCGACGAGCGCGGCCTGGCGCACGTCTCGCACCGGGCGGACCTGAACTTCTGGCGCGGCCTGGCGCTCGGGCAGCTGTGGATGACCCGGTGCACGGGGTGTCACGAGTTCCTGTGGCCGGCACCCTGGCGCTGCAAGCACTGCGGGTCGTTCGACATCGGCTGGGAACCGGTCCGGCCCGAAGGCGTCGTGTACTCCTGGATCCGCACGCACTACCCGTTCCACCCCGGCTACGTCGACCGGCTGCCGTACGTGAACGTGCTGGTGGAGGTGCCGCACGCGGGCCGGCGGCGGCTGTTCGGGCTGCTGCTCGGGACGACCGAGGAGACCGGTCACGTCCGGATCGGGATGCCGGTGCGCGGGGTGTTCGAGCCCGCCACCGAGGCGACGTCCCACCTGCCGACCCTGCGATGGGAGCTGGCGTGAACAAGCTACGCGGCGAGGTGGCCGTGGTGGGCATCGGCGAAACGCCCTACTACAAGCGCGGCACCTCACCGGACCCCGACGAGAAGCTCTGCCTGAGGGCGATCGTCGCGGCCTGTGCGGACGCCGGCCTCGACCCGCGTGATGTGGACGGGTTCGTCTCCTACGGCGCCGACCTCAACGAGGCCCCGCATCTCACCGGGCAGCTGGGCACCCGGGAGCTGCGCTGGTCGACCCTGCTGTGGGGCGGCGGGGCCGGGCCGTCGGCGGCGGTGATCGCCACCGCGGCGGCGGCCATCTACTCCGGTCAGGCCGAGGTGGTCGCGGTGTACCGGTCGATGAGCGAGAGCGTGGCCGGGCGGCTGTCGGCGGCGGTGAGTGCGGGGCACTACCTGATCCAGTACCAGGCGAACGGCCTGCTGGCCCCGGCCCAGACCGTCGGGCTGGCCACCCAGCGGATGATCGAGGCCGACGGCGTGCCCCGCGAGTGCCTCCGCGAGCTGGTCCTGGCCTCCTACCATCACGCGCAGAACAACCCGGCCGCCAACGCCTACGGCAAGCCGCTGACCCGGGAGGACTACGAGAAGAGCCGGTGGGTCACGGAGCCGTTCCGGCTGTTCGACTGCTCCCGGGAGAACGACGGCGCCGCCGCGATGATCCTCACCTCCGCCGAGCGGGCGCGGCACCTGGCCAAGCCCCCGGCCTACGTGCTGGCCTCGGGTATGGGGGGCGGTCCCGGCGCCGGGGCGCTGGAGTTCAACCACGAACCGTTCTCCGGGGGACTGGCCAAGGAGGTCGCGGACCGGATGTACCGCAACGCCGGCCTCGGCCCGTCCGACGTCGACGTCGCGCAGGTGTTCATCAACTTCTCCGGCGCCGGGGTTGCCGTGATGATCGACCACGGATTGTGCACCGCCGAGAGCGCCGCCGAGGTGCTGACCTTCGACAACCTGATCGCGCCGGACGGCGGCATCCCGGTGAACACCAACGGCGGCGATCTCGGGCAGGGGTTCCTGCACGGCATGGGCAACGCCCTGGAGGCGGTGCGGCAGATCCGTGGCGAGTCCTGCAACCAGGTGCCCGGTGCCGAGGTCTCCCTGCTCACCGGCGACCCGATGTCTTATCTGGCCAGCTCCGCGCTACTCGGTGCCGAGTGCACGCTCTGAACGAGCTCCACGCGTCGAGCTCGGGCCGAGTCCTGTTCGGGAAAATATGGGGCTGGTTCCGGCTGGCCAGGCGAAACAACAGCAGGTAAACTTCTTTTTCGAAGGGTATTCGGATACTCGGCTTGCTGGGAAGGTCCACCGTGCGTGTCGACATAGAGCTGCCCAACGGTTCCAAGGCCGACCTGGCCAAGCGCCTGTTCGCGCACGTGGAGAACAGCACGACCGATCTTGCGCCCGACGTGCTGGAGATCGACTCCTGGGAGTACCGGGATCCGGAGCTCGCCCGGCGCGAGCGGCGGGAGATCTTCGGCAGGTTCCCGATCGTGGCCGCGCATTCGACCGAGCTGCCGCGGCCGTTCGACTTCCACCGCACCCAGCTGCCGAACAACGAGGTCCTGCTGGTCCGGCAGCAGGACGGGACGGTCCGGGCGTTCGTGAACGTCTGCCGGCACCGCGGCGCCCGTCTGGTCGAGGACGAGACCGGCTCCCGCAAGCAGTTCAGCTGCCGCTACCACGGCTGGGGTTACCGCCCGGACGGCTCGTTGAAGGTCATCCCCGCCCCGGGCACGTTCGGTGGTATCGACAAGGACTGCCGGGGACTGGTGGGGCTGCCGTGCGAGGAGCGCCACGGGCTGGTCTGGGTGGTCGACAACCCGGAGGCCGAGATCGACGTCGCGGCCTGGCTGGGCCCGGAGATGGATGAGACGCTCCGCCGGTACCGGCTCGCCGACACGCACTGCTACCAGACCGGCAGCTTCGACGAGCCCATCAACTGGAAGACGCTGACCGACGCCTTCCTCGACGCTTACCACATCGCCACCACCCACGTCGGTTCCGTGGCGCAGTACTTCTACAGCAACATCCAGCTCTACGACCCGGTCGGCCGGCACGGGCGGGCGGTCACCCCCCGACGCAGCATCGACAAGATCCTGCACGAGCCCCCGGAGACCGCGCCGATCGAGGAGCACGTGACCGCCGGGTACTCCTTCATGCCGAACATGGTGATGCTGCGCCAGCCCGACCACTTCCAGCTGCTGACGTTCCTGCCGCACCCCAGGAGCGCGGAGCGTTGCCGGATGGAGATCCGGTTGCTCATCCCGGAGCCGGCCGATACCGAGGAGCAGCGGACGCTGTGGGACAAGAACTGGCGCATCCTGATGGCGGTCCTGCGTGACGAGGACATGGGCCTCAACCGCGACCTGCAGATGGCGATGGGCAATGAGAACGCCCCGCGCACCCTGCTGGTGGGGCGCAACGAGGTCGTCAACCAGCGCTTCCACGCGTGGCTGGACGAGACGATGGGCCGAGGATGAAGCGCCGCATAGAGCAGGTGTCGGTGACCGGGTATGTGTGACGCCTGTTCCTGGCCGGTCGGTCCCTTCGCCATGCTCCGGGGCGCCCACGAGCGCTGGCGTGAGGGCTGGCCGGGGACCAGCGGAAAGGCCGTGTCGTGAAGGTCGGTGTGCTGGTCGCGCTGGGCCACGAGGCCGGGCGTCCGGAGTTCCTGGAGGAGCTGGGGCCGGCGCTGGAGCAGCGCGGGTTCGAGTCGCTGTGGGTGCCCGAGCACGTCGTGCTGTTCGACTCCTACCGCAGCCGCTACCCGTACACGCCGGATGGGAGCGTGCCCATCCCGCCGGACCTCGGACTGCTCGATCCGTTCGTGGGGCTGACCTATGTCGCGGCGCGCACCAGCACGCTGCGGCTGGGCACCGGGATCTGCCTGGTCGGCCAGCGCAACCCGGTGTACACCGCCAAGCAGGTCGCCGACCTGGACGTGCTGTCCCGGGGGCGGGTCGAGTTCGGCGTCGGCCTGGGCTGGCTGCGCGAGGAATACGAGGTGCTCGGCATGCCGTGGGAACGCCGTGGCGCCCGGACCGACGACCACTTGCGGGTGCTCAAGACGCTGTGGACCGACCCGGTGTCCGCGCACGCCGGGGAGTACTACCGGCTGCCGGAATGCCGGATGTATCCCAAGCCGCTGCAGGATCCGTACCCGCCGCTGCACGTGGGCGGGGAGAGTGACGCCGCGCTCCGGCGAGCGGTGCTCCACGGCGACGGCTGGTTCGGTATGGGCCATCGTCACGACCAGCTGCCGGCCCAGCTGTCCCGCATCGACCGGATGCTCGCGGAGCACGGCCGCGGGCGGGACTCGTTCACCGTCACCATCAGCCCCCCGCCGGACGGGGTCGACCAGGACACAGTCGCCCGCTACGCCGAACAGGGCGTCGACCGGCTCGTCGTGTCGGCCATCGCCCGCGACCGTGACGAGCTGTTGCGGAGCCTCGACGCTCTGCAGAAGCAGACCATCTGACTCAGCGCAACGAGAAGGGAACGACGATGCCTCGTCTAGCCGGCAAGGTCGCCGTGATCACCGGGGCAGGCTCCGGACTGGGCCGGGAGGCCAGCCTGCTGTTCGCCGAGGAGGGCGCACGGGTCGTCGCGATGGACATCCTCGCCGACCGCGCCGAGACCACCGTCAAGCTGGTCACCGAGCAGGGTGGTGACGCCGTGGCGGTACACGCCGACACCACGGTCGAGGCCGACGTCCAGCGCACGGTGCGGACCGCGCTCGAGCACTACGGCAAGATCGACATCATGTGGGCCAACGCCGGCATCGTCTCCAGGGGCGGGGTGCCGACCGTGATGGGCGGCGAGCAGCTCGAGTTCGAGGACTTTCCGCTGGAGGACTGGAGCAAGGTGGTCGCGGTGAACCTCACCGGACCTTTCCTGTGCGCCAAGCATGCCGTCGCGCCGATGCGGGCGGCCGGCGGTGGCGCCATCCTGGTCACCTCCTCCGCGGCCTCGTTCGCCGCCTACCACAGCATCGCGCCCTACTCCGCCACGAAGGCCGGGGTGAACGGCCTGGTGCGGGCACTGTCGCTGGACCTGGGCAGGTACGGCGTCCGGGTCAACGCGGTGTGTCCCACGCACGGCATGTCACCGAACTTCCTGATGGAGCCGGGCGCACCGGTGGTGGGCCAGTCGTACGAGGAAATGGCCGGCCCGTGGGACCCGGGCGTCTCGCCCATCCCGCTGAAGCTCAACCGGCCGCCTTCGCTGCGGGACAACGCCTACGCCGCGCTGTACCTGGTCTCCGACGAGGCCGCCTACGTCACCGGTGTGTCGCTACCCAGCACCGACGGCGGCACTCTGGCCCGGGTGGCCATCCAGTTCGAGGAGGACACTCCGCGACCCACTTTCGGAAAGGACGGATCCCAGTGACGGAATCGAGTCTCGTCGTCGACCGGAAGGCCTGTGCCGGACACGGCTTGTGCTACAGCATCGCCCCGGACGTCATCGACGCCGACGACCAGGGCGACCCGGTGATCACCGCCGATCCGATCCCGGATGACCAGCTCGAGCTCGCGCAGAACGCGGTGGAGGCCTGTCCGGAACGGGCGCTCCGCCTCGAACAGAGCTGATCGTCGTGACGTCGCCACACCGTGGCCCGCGCACGCCCGTGACGGTTCCATGACCGAGGCGTTCCGGTTCGCGGAGCAGACCGTCACCGGTTCCGGGTTGATCCTCTGCGCCGGCTGCACCCCGGGGCGGGTCTGTCGCCTGGGTATCCAGGGCATGCGGACGACCGGGCCGGCCGAGGTGACGTTCGAACTCGCGTGCGCGCCTGAGCACGAGGGAGCCGGCGGCGTGGCCCACGGCGCCTGGATCGCCGCGGTGATGGACGAGGCGGTGGGCGGGCTCCCTCAGTCACTCGGCGTCTCCTGCGTCACCGCGTCGCTCACCGTCGACTACCTCGCGCCCGTACCGCTGGAACGCCCCCTCGTGCTGACCTCCCGGGTCGAGAGCCGGGAGGGCCGCCGGTGGTCGGTGGTCGCCGAGTTGGGCTTGAGCTCGAGCGGGCCCGTCCTCGCCCGGGGGCGCGCCCGGATGGTGCATCCGGATCCCGAGCACTTCGCGCGCTACCGGGCCTGGCTGGCCGAGCACGGGGATGGTGCGCCCATCGCGGACGGAGCTTGATCGACGCCCCGGGTCGCCCGGATAGGGTTGAGGCGACGGGGGGTGTGCCGTGGTGGGTCAGCCGGCCGAGGGATCGCCGCGTGGGCAGCGGGCCATCCGCAGGCGGCTGGTCGCCGTGGCGAGCGAGTTGTTCGTCACCCAGGGGTACCGGGCCACGACCACGAAGCAGATCTGCGAGCGGGCCCGCACGACCGAGCGCACCTTGTTCCGGCACTTCACCTCGAAGGCCGGGCTGTTCGAGGCCACCGTGGTGGACCCGTTCGCGGAGTTCGTGGATCGGTGGCTGGCGTCGTTCGGCGGCTTCCCGCCGGACATGGCGCTGGACGAGCAGATCCATACCTTCGCCCGTGCGCTGGTGGAGTTCCTGGACACCAACCGGGAGCTGCTGCGGCTGCTCATGGCGGCGGAGTTCGAGCGGGACGGAAGCCTGGTCGGTGTGGCCGACCGGATCAGCGCGCAGTTCGCCGACGGCCTGCGCACGCTGGCTGACGAGGCCGGCTACGACCTGATGCGGATCCGCAACTACAACGTCGAGGACGCCGCGCTGGCCATGGCCTCCGGGGTGAGCATCGCGCTGGGCATGGTGCTGCTGCAACGCTGGGTGTTCGTGCACTCCGCACCGGCGCCGGACCACGACGCCATCGCCCGCGAGGTGTCGCAGATGATCCTCTACGGCATCAGCGGCCGGCCGGCGCGCAGCTCTGATCCGGGCTGGTCAGAGCCTACTGCTAGCGGCACTGGCACTTGAACTGCTAGCGTCGCTGTACCTCGTCGGCGGGTAGCTGGCCCGCCGTTCCGCCGGTTGCCGGAGGTCCCGCGATGAACTACCGCTCCCAGGTCGTCTGCGCGTGGTGCGGCCCGTTGATGACCTTCGGTTTCTTCGTCGGGCTGCTGCCGCTGGCGCACTTCATCATGCCGCCGTTGCCGAGCTGGAACGCCGAGCAGATCGCGGCGTTCATGCAGCACGACACCGTGATGAAGCGGCTCGGGCTGTTCATCGCCATGGTGTCCACCGGGCTGCTCGGGCCGTTCTACGCGGTGATCTCGATCCAGATGAAACGGATCGAGAAGGTCTCCCCGGTACTGGCCTACGCCCAGCTGGTGACGGGCGCGTGCACGGTGCTGGAGATCGTGCTGCCGATGATGCTCTGGCAGGGCATCCTCTACCGCCCGGATCGTGACCCGGTTGTCACCCAGGCGCTCAACGACGTCGCCTGGCTGACGTTCCTGGGCCTGACCACCACCGTGCTGATCCAGAACGTGCTGTGGGGCGCGGCGGTGCTGCAGGACAAGCGCGAGCGGCCGATCTTCCCGCGCTGGTGGGCCTACTTCAAGTTCTTCTGTGTGGCCGGGGTCTTCCCGGCCGGGCTGGTGCCGTTCTTCAAGGACGGACCCCTGGCCTGGAACGGCATCATCGTGTGGGGGATAGGCGTGACGGTGTTCTTCGTCTGGATCGTGGCCGGCGCGGTGCTGCTTCACGCCGCCGCACGCCGCGAGCGCGACGAGGCAGCCGCGACACCGGCTCCGTCCGCGGTACCGGCGATCGCCTGAACGTCGGCATCACCGGGCAGCCCTCATCCGGACGCCTCGACCGTCGCCGGCGTACGGCAGCGGCGGCGGGCAGCCTGTCAGCCCGGCCCGCCGCCGATGGCCCCGGGGGCTAATACCACCGGCGCCCGCCGACGGCGTGACCCGCGAACGACAGCACCAGCAGGACCAAGCCGATGACGGCGAGGATGTAGCCGATGGTGTAGATGATGGATATACCGGTGACATATCCGATGATGATCAGAATGACTCCGAGAATGAGCATCTCAGCCGCCTTGATCGATGGACCTGGATGGATCGCAAGTATCGATCTGGCATACCGTCATGTCAGGTGGCTGTGAAAATTTCGTGTCGAATCGTTATCCATCGCTCGGTCGGCCTCAGGAGCGGTCACCGACGTAAGGGGCGGGATCCGGTTCGGACCCGACATGCGGGTAGGTGGCCAGCGTTCGGGCGACCTCCCCGTTGTACCGGGCCTCGTTGAGCGGCAGCGTCAGCCAGTCGACCCCGGGCATCAGTGCCCGGGTGCAGACCGAGGGGTCGATCCTGGGCGCTCGGGCCGGCCCGTCGTGGTCGAGCGCATCCACCACGACCGCCCAGGCGACCGGGTCGATGCTCCCCATGGTCAGGTGGTCCGCGAGGTGTGCCGGGCAGATCGACTGCACCGGGATGTTGCTGATCGCGCCCGCCCCGGTGAACAGCGATGAGCTCGGCGCCGGTGGAAGGTTGGGCACGACCACCTCGTCGGTCAGCGTGTAGACCTCGGTGTAGCTGATGCCGGCGAAGGTTTCGGGACCGTCGTTGAGCGCGGTCAGGAAACGGGAGCCGGTCTGCTGCTGCCACACCGCCGGCGCGCAGCCGACCGTGCACACGGGATAGGCATCCAGGGTGCCGTGGTTGGACCCGTCGATACCGACATAGTCGTCGACGTCGTCGCGGGTGTCGGGCCAGTACTTCAGGGCCCAGCGCCCGACCATGCCGCCCTGGCTGAACCCGACGATGGCGATTCGACGCCCGGCCCGCTGATGCATGGCGCGGATGGCGTACACCACGTACTCGGCGTTGACCTGGATGTCACGCAGCCCGTGACCGGGCATGTTGACCGCGCACCATGCCCGTCCGATCCGGTCGAGTGCCGGTTCGTAGTTCCAGTCGAAGTTCGTGCGTGCGTCCAGGAAGGTGCCGTGGATGAGCAACACCGGCGTTCCACGGGACAGGTCACCGTGGCAGTCGAGATTGTCCGCCAGCGACGCGTGGCTGACCGACAAGGGCGGCCCGTCGTTCTCCGAGGCGCTCGCCCCGGGCGCGGCCATGACCGCCGTGACGAGGGCTGCGACCACCGCCACCGTGCCGGTGGCCCACCGCGACGGGACCCGCATATACCGGACAACGAGATACCCGCGTCCCGGGATCGTCTCGACCGGGTGACACCGGCCCGACCGACGCGCAACCGCCGGGTTCAGCCTTCGCGGGTCAGGGCATGCCGAGAGCGGCGGTGTGTTGGCTTCTCACCGCGGACAGCTGATCGGGGTCCAGGCCCAGTGCCCGTAGGACCGTGGGCGCGATCTGTGTCGTCTCGACCGGCTGGTCGACGGCGATGCCGGTGTGGCCGGCACCGGGGCTGACCACGATGATCGGGACGTTGCGGTCGGCGACGGCCGCGCCGCCGTGTTCCGCGATCTTCGCGGTTCCGCCGGTGTAGACGACTCCGGGCACGGTCAGCCCGACCACGTCCGGTACCCGGGAATCGCCGACGGGGGTGTGGAAGTAGGCGGCCGCGGCCGCCCCGACGTAGAGCTGGTCGATGCCCGACCGGGTGTAGGGGTGCGACGATCCGGCGATGTCGGTGGCCGTGCCGCCGTGCGCCAGCAGGATGTCGTGGGCGAGGTTCGTGGCGGCCGGGCTCCGGTCACGCAACCACAGCAGCATCGCGTCGTCGTCGGCGGCATGGGCGACCAACGGCGGCGCTCCGGGATGGCTCGCCTGCCACGCCGAGTTCAGTTCGCCCAGGATGGGCCCGTCGTCGATGCGGGTCAACTGGGCGGGAACGGTGGGCGCCTGCCCGTGCTTGGCCGAGACGATGATGGTGGTGGCCTGATCGAGGTGTTGGCTCCGCAGCTCGGCGACGAGCTCGCCCAGTTGATCGTCGACGAACGCCAGCGCACCGGCCAGCACCGGGCCCGGCACGACCCCGTCGGCGAGGTAGCCACCGGCCGCTCCGCCCGACGTCGCGAGTTTCTGCGCGGTCGAGACCGACTGGAAGTTCAGTCCCATGATCGCCGGCACTCCGGCCCGCACAGTGCGGGAGTGGTCGTAACCGTCGATCTCGTTTCGCACCGCCGCGACCTTCACCGCGTCGTATCGGCGCGTCGCCTGGTTGTCGCTGGTCCAGTCCCCGGTCCCGCCCGGTACCTTGCTGCTGATCTCGGGGGTGAAGAGGTCGTCGACCCCTGTCCCGGAGGGCCCCGAGAGAATGTCGTAAGCGGGGTGCTTGTCCGCCCAGGCGGTTCGTAGGCCGCCGGCATGCGCCACTTCGAAGATGGTGTTCGCGCGCAGGAACTGGTGGGGATACAGCGGCCGGCATGTCGCGGGATCCACCGGGAGCGCCGCCGGATCGATGACCTTGTCAGGCTGCCCGGTCATCGACAGGATGCTGTCCGGCAGACCGGCCAATCCCTGCCCCGCATCGAGCGCGTCGGTCGATCGATCTATCGATTCGTCCGCGACCAGGTCGGCCCCCGCGGTGACCCCGGCGCAGGAGGTCGTCCCGTGCGGCAACAGGTCCCGGTCGTATCCGCTGTCGTAGTAGACGCCCGTGCTCGCGGGGTCCCCGCCCGTCACCTGCGCCGCCATACCGGGGAAGGAATCCGACGGGAACGGCGTGCTGGCGTGGGTGTACTCGACGCCGCCGTGTACCAGGGAGGCGAAGGTGGAGTCCGGATGAGCGGAGATGTACGCGGTCAGGTCGGACTGGTGCATGCCGTCCACCGAGATCAGCAGCACGTGTCGCGTCGAACCGGTCGCGCCCGGAGGGGCGGCGGGACCGGCGCACCCGGCGATCAGCGCCGCTCCGAGAGCCACGGCCACGGTGACCGGGACCGTGACGGTGTGGCGGGCGAATCGGTGACGGCACCTCATGAGTCGACCTCTCGGCGTCGAAGGGGATCGAAAGGACTCGAGTGCTCGAAAAGGGAAGTGGGCGGTGGTCCGGACCATTGTGCCCCGGATCGTGGGCGATCCTAGGGTGTGATTATGTGAAGCTCATGAACCCGGGAATCTGCGGTGTCCCCCCATCAGGGTGTCGGCACGAGGGACGCGGTGAGTCATTTTCCATCGAATTCATCCACTGTTCCCGGAATGTTCACCGTCTCTCGGAAACGGCACCCGAACGGCCGCGGTCAGCCTAAGGGCACTCACAGTTTCGGGCCACGCCGATCGAACCGGGGGAGCCCACCAACTCGTTGGACCGGTCGAATCCGAATCCGATGCCGGAGAACGTTGCGGCAGCATCGATCGAACGGACATGAGCGTGCTGAAGAAGATCGTCACCACGACCGTGGTGGCCGCAACGGCGGTACTGGGCATCGCCGGAGTGGCCGAGGCCGCCGGCACAGGTGACTCGACCCACGACGGCACCAACGGCTCGGCCGGCGCCGGCCACGCCGCGACAACGCGTCACGCGACCGGAGCTCACCAGGCCGCCCACACCGCCGGCACTCACCAGCCCACCGCCCATACCGCCGGCACTCAACAACCCGCTTCGCACACGGCGGGTGCCCACCAGCCCGCCGCCC
>Ga0070741_10012845_pt1 | contig 15003 bp, 14 predicted proteins | sample Coa_R1_4_FD_66440 | JGI IMG/M metagenome (GOLD analysis project Ga0070741, IMG submission 66440) | Surface soil microbial communities from Centralia Pennsylvania, which are recovering from an underground coalmine fire - Coalmine... | ecosystem: Environmental > Terrestrial > Soil > Unclassified ... | reverse complement strand
CGTATGAGTTTGATCGCTTCTGACTTTTCGATGGCGGGGCCGAGACCGAAGCTCAACCCCATGCAGCCGAGACCGAGTGCTGAAACCTGAAGGCCGCTTTTTCCCAGTGTGCGCTTTTGCATGACTTCTCCTGTGTTGATCGTGCCTTGTTGGGGACATGTTCAAGTCTAGGGAGATATCGTCTATGAGACTAGACCATATCTGTTTCATATAGTTATGAGTAGAATTCATGAATCATGAAGAATGATCTGGGCGAGCTTTCAGCCTTTGCAATGGTGGCGGGAGAACGCAGCTTTACTCGAGCCGCATCGCGCCTGGGAATTTCGCAATCGGCGCTTAGCCATTCGATCCGAGGGCTGGAGAAGAGATTGGGACTTCAGTTGCTTGCGCGCACGACGCGAAGTGTATCTCCGACTGCGGCGGGTACGACGCTTCTGAAGGAACTCGCGCCTGCCCTGGAGAGAATCGAGCGAGCGGTTGCGGAGACGCGGAAGCAAAGAGAGAGTCCTTCGGGCAGGATACGGCTCATCATTCCGCGGACGGCGACCAAGATGGTGATTCTGCCGAAGCTCGCCCAATTTGTTCGCAGCTATCCGGAGATCGTGCTGGAGGTCACCTCTTCCAATGACCCGGTCGATCTTGTCGCCGGAGGATACGATGCGGGCGTGCAACTTGGCGAGTTTATCCAGCGGGACATGATTGCCGTCCGAGTGAGCAAAGAGCTGCGTCTGGCAGTGGTTGGATCTCCGCAATACTTCAGATCGAACAACATCCCGAAACATCCGCAGGATCTGAAAGACCATGCGTGCATCGGGTTTCGCTTCAGCAACGGCCTGTATCGGTGGGAGTTTGAGAAAGGCCGCAAGGCGCTGACGGTGAGTCCGCAAGGGCCCGTATCCTTCGACGATCCAGATCTGGTCATCCAGGCGGTGCTGGATGGAGTGGGAATCGGAACGGCGATGGAGGATAGTCTTCAGCGCTTAATTGCGGAGGGACGGCTGGTGCAAGTCCTGAAAGATTGGTGTCCGTCTTTTCCAGGATATTTCCTTTACTATCCCAGCCGCCGCAATCAACCTGCCGCCCTGGCTGCGCTGATAGACACGCTGAGACTCTCGAAGTGAAGGGTTATCGCTGGGCCTGCTGATGACGCAATCTCACGCGAGCGCTTAGCTACGGAGATCAGTAATGTGGAGCAAACCCAGCGACACGCGATTCACTGAACGGTCAAGGCGATGGTGGTCTGCTGGTTGGAGCCGGTGGAGGACATTGCGGTGACCGTGATGTTGGAGCTGCCGGTGGGGGTGATGACTTTGGCTGGGCCGCTGCCGCCGCAGCCGAGGGCGAGGGCCGCGGTCGTGAGGCCGAGGATAAGGAGCGCGAGTGAGCTGAAGAGGCGGAGAGCTCGTGTGGTGCGGCGGCGGCGTAGAAGCGTAAGCAGTGACAGCGGGAAGAGCGAGGCCAGCGCAAGGGTCGGCAGATGCGTGCCGAGGTGCGGCCATACTGCGCTGCCTGTGTTGGTCTTCATGCCCATGGTGGTGATGGTGAGCGTGGTGGTGGCGGGAGCGGAGGAGCTGACGGTGAGCGAGGTTGGCGTGAAGATGCAGGCGGCGCCTGCAGGCAGGCCGCTGCAGGAGAAGGTGACGGTTCCGCTGAAGCCGTTGACGGGAGCGACGGCGAGTGTGGCGGTGGCGGAGTTGCCGGCGGGGACGGTAGCGCCGGGGGCGGAAGCGCTGAAGGCGAAGGTGGCATTGGCTCCGGAGACGGTGGCGTTGCTGATGGAGGCGAGAAGGCCGTGCGCTTCATTGGCGAGCCCGGCAACGAAGTAAACATTGGTGTTGCTGCCGCCGCTTACAGAGGTGCTGTTGAGGATGGGAGTGCCGCCGGTGAGGACATCCCAGAGAGAGGCGTAGACGAGGGGTTTGCCGGTGGAATCCATGAGCTGGCCGAGGTAGGCGTAGGTTTTGGGGTCGTACACGTTGATGATGCCATCGCCGAAGTTGCCGATGAGGAGATCGCCGGAGTAGATGCCGAAGCCTGCGGAGGGCGCGAAGGCGATGCCATAGGGCGCGTTCAGATTGCCGCCAGTGACAGCGCGCGCGACGAAGTTTCCGTTGAGATCGAAGACGTCAACGATGCCGCTTCCCGCGCCGGGGACCTGCTGGCAGGTGTGTGCCGTCGAGCGAACGGCGTAGGCAATCCAGATCTGGTTGTTGAGGATATGAATGGACCAGGGACCGTAGCCGGAAGGCAGGTTGGGATCAGTAAAGGAGCCGGAGAGTTTGGCGGGTTTGAAGTTCTGATCGAAGACCTGAACCGCGGGGCCGGTGCCAAAGTTGGCCGCGAGAAGATAGCTGGTGGTTGCGTTGGCGTTGAGGAGGGCGAGGCCGGGATAGCAGGCTCCGGTGGGTTGGTTGTTGATGGCGATGAGAGTGACAGCGCCGTTCTGGCCAAGCGCGCCGTTCCAACCGTAGATTGCGCCATCCAGCGTGGAGAAGAGGAAGGATGCCTTGGCGCCGTTGGAGAGAACCATGCCGCTGGCTCCGGCTGTGGTGACCACACCTGCAGGCGAGCCGTTAGGGAACGCACTGGTAACGGCAGGAACGACGACCTTGAAGGGGCTGGTGTCCGTCGCGGCGGAGACGACGTAGCTGAAGCCCGTGTTAACCGTGTTAATCCACCATGTGGGACTGACGGACATGCCCCATGGATTCTGGAAATTGGGATCACTTGCGATGGCGGTGACGGAGCCGTCCGAGAAGAGATTCTTAACCACATAAGCCTGCGCGTGCGCGGAGGATTGAGGCTGGACGATAAACACGCTGAAGGCGAGGAGCAGCAGAAGAGAGAGGCGGCGCATGATGGCTCCTGGCGGCCTCTAACATCGATAGAGGACCGGCGCGGATGGGATATCCGGGCTGAATGAGAGCGTAGAGAGGCGGGCGCGCGAGGGTGTCATACGAATGTCACGCGAACGCAAGTATTTGGGCAGATGCCGCGCGCCACGACGAAGTGTCTGCAGGGAGGGTTTTCTGCGCAACGGCGGGCGGCGGGAGTGGTACAAAGAAGGGCGAATGCGAGTCTAAGAGAGCAGAGGGGTTGGCGGAGGGCGGCGAGTGCCGAACGTGATGCGCGGTTGCGGGAGATGGGCCGGGAGATGGGCGCCGGCCGCGCTGATGATTTGCAGTGCGGCGCTGGGGCAGACGCCGGAGCTGCATACGAGCACAGCGCAGGCTTCATCACGCGCGGGCAACGAGTGGACACTGCACTTTGCCGAGGGCGGAAAGGCGAAGTACAAGCTGATTCCGGGAATCGGCGAGCCGGGTGTGGCGGTGTTCGAGGACCGGTCAGGGCATGAGGTGAAGATTCTGGTGGCGGACGACGCGACGGTGCTGATTGTGCCGAGCGAAGGCGGATGTTATCGCACGGGAAAGCTGGTGGACGGGCGCGTGACGAATGGGACGTCGGGCGGCGAGTGCAAGCCGGGCGGCGCGTGGACGGCGCAGATGCGGTAAAGAAGTTAGGGAGTGAGGAGTTAAGGGTCAGGGGTTAGTGTGCGGCATGGGTGCGCCTGGGACTTTGAGGTGGATGCGGTACACGCTGGTGCTCGCGGTGATGTAGAGGGTCTTGCGGTCGGCGTCACCCCAGGCGACGTTGGATACTCGTTCGGGCACGGAAATTGTGGCGAGGGGTTTGCCTTCGGGTGAGAAGATCCAGACGCCTCCCGGGCCGGCGCTGTAGATGTTTCCCTGGCGATCGACCTTCATGCCGTCGGGGCCGCCGGGGCGTGGGTCGGAGGTCGCGTCGTAGAGCAGGTGCGGGTCGGTGAGCGAGCCATCGGGCTGTACGCGGTAGCGCATCCAGATTTTCATCGGCTGGGAGTTATCGACGTAGAGGAACTTTTCGTCGGGGCTGAAGGCGATGCCGTTGGGGCGCGGGAGGTCGCTGATGAGGAGTTGGAGCGCTTCGCGTGCGGGAGCGGAGCCGGGTTTTTGTGTGTTTGCGTTTGGGATGCGATAGACGCCGTTGATGGTGAGCTGCTTTTTGGGATCGCTGTCGTTCTGGGTTTCGAGGCCGTAGGGAGGATCGGTGAAGTAGAGTGAGCCGTCGGCGCGGTAGACGAGGTCGTTGGGGCTGTTGAGGCGTTTGCCTTGGAATTCGTCAGCGAGGATCGTGGTGGGGGCATTGGGCGTGAGCGAGTCAAAGCGGTAGACGTCGCGCTGTGCGTGGCCGGCGACGGTGAGGCGGCCGGTGAGATCGAGCGTCATGCCATTGGAGCCGGGCTCGCGGCCGTTGAAGTGGGCGGAGCCTTTGTAGCCGCTGGGCTGGAGGAAGATGCTAACGCGGCCGTCCCGCGTCCAGCGGCGGATGCTATTGCTGGGGATCTCGGCGAAGTAGAGCGAGTTGTTGAGCCAGACGGGACCTTCGATCCAGGTGAAGCCGGTCGCGATTTTTTCGAGTGTGGCGTTCGCCGGGAGGATGCGATCGGCGGAGGGATCGAGGCGAGCTACTTGGAGAGGTGTGGAGGTGAGGATGTGCGCGGGTGCGTGAGCTTGTTGGGCGGTCGCGGGGTGGAGGGCTGGAAGGAAGAAGGCACTGGCACATCCGAGAGCGATTGCGATTTGCAGAAGCCGCGTTGTCCTCATTGTTCGTCCCATCGTGATACTCAACTGCGCGCGGCGAAGATGGCGCGTGTACCGGCAGCTAGCAGCTTACAACGCAGGGTAGCTTTTCTCGCGCGCTACCACGCGCGACAACCCACCCTTTCGCGATGAAACTGCGAAAGGGTAGGCCACCCGGTTTGTAGGTGGGTCACACCTGTTGAATTTCTTTAAGATTTGCCGGTGATGAGGAATTGTTCGATCTTGCCGTCGGGTTCGGTGTAGGTGCTGACGGTGAGGGTGGTGCCGCTGGACCAGGTGACGCGGTAGAGGCTGCCGGTCATGCCGCCGCGCTGGTGGGTGAAGACGCGGGTGATGTTGGTGATGACGCCGAGTGGCGCAAGCGTGGATTTGAAGTCGGCGAGAGCGTCGGCGCTGAAGTAGTCGTTGGCGTCGGGCGTGAAGAGCGAGCGATCGATGTTGCCCTGCTGGAGGCCGGTGAGGATGGTCTTGATTGTGGGTGCGAGTGTGTCAGGCGCAGCGACGGCGGGACGGATGGCCGGGAGAAGCTCGCGCGCAATGCTGTTGCCGATGGTGGATGCGGCGGAGGATGCGATCTCGTTGGTGAGAACGACGATGGCGATGCCGTCATCGGGGAAGACGATGTTTTCGGCGACGTAGCCGCCGACTTCGCCGGAGTGCTCGAGCTCGCGATGGCCGTTGCGGTCGCGCACGTAAGTGCCGAGGCCGTAGTGGGTGTTGTCGCCGTTGGCGAGGATGAATGGCGTTTCGAACTGCTTGTAGGAAGCGGGCGAGAGCAGCTTCTGCTGCATGATGCCGATGTCCCAGGTGGCGAGCGTGGAGGCGGGCATGGCGAGGTCGCCGTCGCCGAAGTACCAGCCATTGCCTTCGAGCGGCTGGACGCGCACGGGCGCCAGTGCGTAGGAGACGTAGCCGGTGACTTCGAGTTTGTCGCGTTGCGTGTAGGTGTTGAAGACTCCCTGAAGGTGCAGCGGGTCGAGGACATTTTCGCGGATGAACTGCATGAGCGGCTGGCCGGTGATCTTCTGGACAATGAGGCCGAGGATGACGTAGTTGGTGTTGGAGTACTGCCAGTCGGTGCCGGGCGTGAAGTCGAGCGGCTTAGTGGCCCAGCGGGTTACGTTGGCGAGTGGGTCAGTGTTTTCGCGCCAGGCAGGGATGATGTAGTCCTGCGGAGCGAAGTCCTCGTAGCCGGAGGTCATGGTCATGAGGTTGCGGAGGGTGACTTCGTTGGCGCGGGTGAAGTTGGGGAAGTACTTGGCGACGGGGTCGTCGATGGAGAGCTTGCCGCGTTGTTGCAGCAGAAGGATGGCGTTGGCGGTGAATTGCTTGGAGATGCTGCCGATGGGATACGCCATGTCAGGCGTGGCGGGCCTTGCCGGCGAGACGTTGGCGAGGCCGAAGGCGTGCGCGTAGACGACGCGCTGATTTTCAACGATGGCGATGGAGGCGGAGGGGACGCCGGTGTCGTGCAGGGTCTTGGTGGCGATGTCGGCGACTTGCTGCGCGGTTTGCGGGGAGAGCTGCGCCGTTTGCGGGGAGAGCTGGGCAGTCTGCGAGGGGAGCTGCGCTGGGCAGGTTAGAGATGTTGAAAGAAATAAAGCGGCCCCGAGGAAAATGCGCATGCCGGAGGATAGCATTTGGGCAAGCGAGGAGATGGATGCGGATGCGGTGGTTGAATGCGGCGGCAGTGAGCTTGCTGGTTTACGCGGTGAGCGCGTGGGGAGCGGAGAAGGCGAAGACGATTGAGCCGCATTGGATTGCAACGTGGGGGACGTCGCAGGTGGGGCCGGAGCCGAGTCAGCCGCAGTTGACGGATGCGGAGTTGACGGATGTGACGGTGCGGCAGATTGTGCATGTGTCTGTGGGTGGAGCGACGCTGCGCGTGCAGTTGTCGAATGCGTTTGGGACGCGATCGCTGCGCGTGGATGCTGTGCATGTGGCGAAGGCGAAGTCGGCGGGCTCGAGTGCGATTGATGCAAGCACGGACCATGCGGTGACGTTTGATGGGCGCGACAGTGTGGTGATTCCGGCTGGCGCAGTGTACTTGTCGGACCCGGTGCAAATGCCCGTCGATGCGTTGAGCGATCTTGCGATCAGCTTTCATTACGCGGAGCCGCCGAGTGTGCAGACGAGTCATCCTGGGTCAAGGGCGACGTCGTATTTGCTGCATGGGAAGCACTCGGGTGATGCGGAGTTGGTGGATGCGGAGAAGACGGTGCGGTGGTTGGGGCTGGCCGAGGTGGATGTGATTGCGGAGGATGCGGCGCGCACGGTAATTGCGCTGGGGGATTCGATTACAGATGGGCATGCGGCCACGACGGACGGGAATGATCGCTGGACGGATGAGCTGGCGCGGAGACTGCAAGCGGATAAGAAGCTGCACGATGTGGCGGTGGCGAATGAAGGGATTGGCGGGAATCATCTGCTGACGAACGGGCTGGGCGAGAGCGTGCTGGAACGGTTTGATCGTGATGTGCTGGCGGTGAGTGGGGTGAGGTATGTGGTTGTGCTGGAGGGAATCAATGATCTGGGTGGGCTGGGGCGCAAGCGGGGAGCGACGCAGCAGGATTGGGACGAGTTGGTGAAGCGGATGGAGGGCGCGCTGGAGCAGATTGTTACGCGGGCGCATGCGCACGGAATCCTGGTGTATGGATGCACGATCATGCCGGATGGCGGAGGACAGTATTACAACCCGGGTGCAATGGATAACGCGGCGCGGCAGCAGGTGAATGCGTGGATCCTGTCGCCGGGGCACTTCGATGGCGTGCTGGATATGGATAAGGTGATGCAGGATCCGGCGAATCCGCTGGATTTGAATCCGAAGTATGACTCGGCGGATCATCTACATCCGGGGCCGGCGGGGTATAAGGCGATGGGCGATGCGATTCCGCTGGAGTGGTTCAGGTAGAGCTACTTCGAAATTCGAGGGGCATTCGAATACTGCGAACATCCGGTTCAATCGCTTGCAGACGGAGGCGATGTGTGGAAGGATGCGGGCATTGTGTTGCGTAGTCCAGGAGATGCGCTGTGGACGCAAGAGACTCTTCTCCGCAAGGTTCTTCGACAGTTACGTGGCCGCTGATTGGCAGCCTGATCCTGACAGGTATTGTGGTGGCGCTGGTTTGCGTGCCGCCGTTCTCAGGACTGCATTCGTTTGGGCGGCTGGTTTGGCTAGCGTGTGTGTACATGCTGGTCGCGGCGTGTGTGCATGCGCTGGCGGTGTGGAGTGTGTACCGCATTCAGAGTGAGGGCGTGCGCGACTGGGCGATGGTGTGGCCGGTGGTGTGGGGCGCGTGGATTGCAGTGGTCTGGCTGCCACTGGTGGCGCTGCTGACCTATGAGCGATCGAGCTGGGTTGCGGCGATCGTTCCGCTGGCGGCGGCGTTTCTAACGCTGTTTGTTGTGTCACGACACCAGGATGAGGATGACGATGCGACGGCGTTTGTAGAGCGCCGCGCGGAGTTGCTGGCGGTGGATGAGTCACCGCGATTGTGGAGAATGCTGCTGCCGTCGCTGGTGATCGCGATGGTTGTGGATGGTGGCGTGGCGCTGTATGCGGCGAATCACGCGTGGATGGCGGGAGTGCTGTTTGCGGTGGCTGCGGCTTACGTGACGGAGAGGCAACTGACCAGGACAGCAGCGCGTGTGAAGGTGCGGGATGAGTCGGTGCGGCGTGGAGCTGCAGGGAATTCGGTGGCGGTGTGGATGCTGACGGTGGTGGCGCTGCTTCCTTTCCTCGCTGGGATGGGGCTGGCGATGCGCGGCGTTTTGGGCATGCCAGCAGCGCGCGCGGCGAACTATGTGCCGAAGTTTGCGCATGCGCCGTCAAGGGATTCGACGGGGATCATTCTGGTGCGGCCAAAGGTGCGTCAGGCGATTGTGACGCCGCTGCTGACGGCTACTTCCGGCACTTTCAAGAAGAGTGACGTGATCAAGTTTGACGGGCAGTATTGGTATTTTCAGGCTCCGGATAACGAGCCAGGTGTGGATGCGCATGTGGCGAAGGGCGACCCGACCAAGGTGGAGATCAAGTCTACGAACAACCTGGCGGTGATGATGGAGGCGCACCAGCGGCTGCCGAGAGAGATGGAGGCGGATTGCTGTCGCGAACTGCAACTGAATGTGGTGAACGCGGATGCGGTGCCGGGGACGATTTCGGTTGAGGTGGTGCTGAGGGATTCGAGCAAAAAACCGGCGAAGAGCGTGTCGCTGGGGAGCATGGTGCTGGCGTCGAGTACGGTATCGCCGATGCCGCTGAAGCGCGCGCCGGTGCACGAGACGCTGACGTTTGAGATTCCACGCAGAGAGCGGCAGGCGTTCAATGAAATTACGGTGAAGGTGAAGCCGGAGTTTGCGAGAGCGCTGGAGACGCCACAGGTGGCGGTGGAGAGCTTTGCGTTTCAGCGGTGAATGGCGACACAGGCAAACAGCAGGTTCCTCGCGTTGCTCGGAATGACAGAAACAAAGGCAAGGGCAAGACAAAAGGAGCAAGAAGAGCAACAGCAGCAGCAAAGGCCGCCCGGGTGGGCGGCCTTCGTCTACTGTCTACTGCTCTACAGTCTGACTTACTGGTTCTCGCGCTTCCAGTTGATGAGGTCGCCGAGCGTAGTGGATGAGGAGGACGAGCTGGAGCTGGTTTGGTTCTTCGACTTCGTCTCCTTGTAGCTCTCGACTTCGGCACGGGAGGCTTCTTCGCCGATGGCCTTGAGGCTGAGGCCGACCTTCTTCTCGTCGTGGCTCATCTTGACGATCTTGAAGTCATGCTCGTCGCCAACGTTGAGCGTGACCTGGTGGCCGGACTCGTCGACAGCCTCGGAGACGTGGCAGAGGCCTTCGATGCCCTCGGCGATCTCGACGAAGGAACCGAACTGCGCGGTGCGCAGAACCTTGCCGTGGACGATGTCGCCGACGCGGTGCTGCTCGAAGAAGGTGTCCCACACGTCCGGCTGAAGCTGCTTGACGCCGAGCGAGAGGCGGCGATTCTCGGGTTCGACGCCGAGCACGACTGCCTTAACTTTTTCGCCCTTCTTCAATACTTCGCTGGGGTGCTTGATGCGCTTGGTCCAGGAGAGATTGCTAACGTGGACGAGGCCGTCGATGCCGTCCTCGATCTCGATGAAGGCGCCGAAGTCGGTAAGGTTACGGACGCGGCCCTCGACGACTGCACCGGTGGGGTACTTGTCTTCGAGATGCTCCCAGGGGTTTTCCTGGAGCTGCTTCATGCCGAGCGAGATGCGGCGGTCGTTCGGGTTGACCGAGAGGATGATGGTATCGACCTCGTCGCCGGGGTGAACCATCTTCGAGGGGTGCTTCATGCGCTTGGACCAGGTCATTTCGCTGACGTGGACCAGGCCCTCGATGCCCTGCTCGAGCTCGACGAACGCGCCGTAGTCAGTGACGGAGAGAACGCGGCCGCGAACCTGCGCACCGATCGGGTAGCGCTCGGTGGCGTCGAGCCACGGATCAGGCGTGAGCTGCTTGAAGCCGAGCGAGACGCGCTGCTTTTCCTTGTCGAACTTGAGGACCTTGACCTGGATCTCGTCGCCGACGTTGACGAGGTCGCGCGGATGCGTGAGGCGTCCCCAGCTCATGTCGGTGATGTGCAGCAGGCCGTCGAGGCCGCCCATGTCGACGAACGCGCCGTAGTCGGTGAGGTTCTTGACGGTGCCGGTGAAGATGGCGCCTTCCTGGAGGTGCTCAAGCGTGACCGACTTGCGTGCGTTCTGCTCTTCCTCGAGGATTTCCTTGCGGGAGACGACGACGTTGCCGCGCTTCTTGTTGAGCTTGATGACGCGGACTTCAATCTCCTGGCCGATGTAGCCGTCGAGATTGCGGACCGGACGAACCTCAACCTGCGAGCCAGGCAGGAATGCCTTGATGCCGATGTCGACGGTGAGGCCGCCCTTGACGCGCGAGACCACCATGCCCTTCACCGGAGTCTTGGTGTTGGCCGCCTCTTCGAGCTTATCCCACACCTTGTGGCGCAGCGCCTTCTCGTACGAGACGAGGTAGCCACCTTCTTGCTCTTCGCGCTCGACGACCACTTCGACGGTGTCGCCCACGTTGAACTTGGGCGTGCCGGTGTGATCAGTGACCTGCTCGAGCGGGATGAGGCCCTCGGACTTCAGACCGATGTCAACGACGACGTGCTTGTCGGTGATCTTGACGACGGTTCCGGTCACGATCGCCTCTTCGGCGGTCAGTGACTGGGCAGCGTCCTTTTCTGCAGCCTGCTCGCGGTCGAAGCTCTCGAGTGCCTTGGCGAAATCTTCGTCAGAGTACTCGGGCTCGTGCTCGTTGTGCGATGCGGGTGCTGCAGCAGGCGGCTGGGGCGAAACTGCCTCGGCGGTGTGATTCGTCGCCTGAGGCGCAGCCTGAGCCGGCTCTGGGTTGGTGGAGACTTCGGTCGGCGTTGTCTCGGTGGTCGTCACTTCTTCGGGCGTGGTGGTTTCGAGTGTGGTGTTCAGGGCTGTGCTCTCGGTTTTGACTGAATTCTGGTCGTGGTCGGCCATTCAAACTACTCCGAATCCAGTGGATACTGTTCGATACGACTCGGGTCCGACTCAAGTTGCATCTTTTTGCAAGGGCAACGGGGCATCGCCGGCGCTGCGGCCTGTGAAAGATACTGCTCGAGGATTATCGGCGGGAGCGTGATCAAACGACCGTCTGCGACTGGATCCCGCACGCAGCGGCGCAATGTCAAGTGTAACAGCGCAAAGGTAACCGGTCAAATGTCGTAAGACGAAAGAAGCGGTGGATTGTGCTTGGGAATGTTGAGGAAAGCAGATTGTCAGGCGGCTGACACAGGCCCCACACCTCTACTGGTGCCCCTATACTCTGGCAATGGACCAGCTGTGGACGCCGTGGCGGTACGCCTATGTGACCGAGAAGCCGGAAGGCGCGCGGCGCGGTGTGCCGGAGGCCTTGGCTGGCTGGCCCGGAGACCACGGGTGTGTCTTTTGTAACCTGCTCGCGGCGACGGATTACGCGATCGAGCACGGAATGGCCCGCGACGACGCGGAGAAGGCGAGCGGAATCCTGGAGCGCGGAAAACGCGTTTTCATGATGCTGAATGCGTTCCCTTACAACAACGGGCACCTGATGGTGGTTCCGTACAGGCATGAATCGAGCCTGAGCGAGCTGCCGGAGGCGGATGCGCTGGAGCTGATGGTGGGGGCCAGGCGGGCCGAGCGGGCGCTGCGCGCGGTGTATGGGCCGGACGGGCTGAACATGGGGCTGAACCTGGGAGAGTCGGCCGGGGCGGGAATCGCCGATCACATTCATCTGCATGCAGTTCCGCGGTGGGTGGGGGACACGAACTTCATGACCGTGGTTGGCGAGACGCGGGTGCTGCCGGAGATGCTGGCGGAGAGCTGGCGGCGGCTGCGGCAGGCGCTTGCGGCAGACGGGAAAGACCGGTCAGAGGAGGCCGGCCAAGTCCCTTAAGTGCCGCAGCGCGCGTCCGGGCGGTTGTGCATAGCTTGTGCAAAGGCTGCGGATTGTTTGGGTGAAATTGGTAAGCAATTCACACACCGAACTGAAAAAAAGGAACAACCCTTAAGTAACTAACTCCATCTTATTGTGCAGGGGTTTCTCCTATCCCCTAAGGAGAGCCAATGAGGGTTGAGAAGTCGCTCGTTGGATCTACGCCTAACGAATTCCCTGTACGCGAGGGTTCGCGCGAAGCAATTGGCTGGAAGCGGGTTGTACATGGCGGGGTGGCGTGGACCGCCTCCGCAAAGGCCGATAGTCTTCATCAACCCCAGGACGGCGCACAGGAAACCGGGACACTCTTTACAGCGAGGACGCGCACGGCGCTTCGCGAACCTGAGGACGCAAAACTGACCGGCGGAACACGTTCGCTGATGCGGCGAGTAATGGGATTGAACGTGACGTCAGCCGGAGCACGTAAGGCACTGCCGCGATCTGTGGCGGCCAAGTCTCAGGCGCAGGTCGCCTGAGACCGCACTTTTTCTTCAAGCAAGTGTTCTAACAGGAACGAACAGAGAAGAAGAGCGTGTGCGCTCAGTGCTGCTCCGGAGGGCGGGAGTCTGCCTGCGTGAGGCGCTTCGGCACACGCGTCGCCTCAAAGCTGGTGATCTTCCAGGTGTTAGTGCCGGAGATGCGTCGATACGCTCGCATGTAACGGAAGCTGCCGTGGATCGGCCGTCCGTCGTTGGTGCCCTCGACCTGCGCGAGAGACGTAACGATCGCTGCGTGCTGGCTTATCAGCTTGATCTTCACATCCGAGACATCAAGCGAGCTGATGACGAAGTTGTGCGTGCGCATGCGGTCGAGCTGCTGTGGCTTGGTGACAACCTGTCCGCTGGCGGTAATGCCGAGGTAGTCGTCGGAGAGCAGGTGGTCCATCGCCTCAATGTCATTGGAGAGAATGGCGTTCTTCCACTGCGTTTCGAGGGCCTCGATCTGGTCGCGCATGTTGTGCGGGACGCGGTGCGGCCCGGCATAGAGCGGCACGGAGACGAGCACAAAGGTCAGCCCCAGCAGGAGAGCACGCATTGGTCGAGCGACGAGGCGCATTCGCGTACCGGATAGTAGAACGACCCGAGGGGCGAGTCAAAGAGCCTTTGGTGGGATCCGACGCCTCGCGAGAGGTACACGGGTTGGACGTGGCGCGAGGGGCTTTGGGCTGCACGCGGCGTTCAGCCGTATCTCTCGAATGACAAAGAGATGACAGCGAATGTGGGGGCGTGACATTTGCCCGGGCGACTGCGGTTCAGGCCAGAGCGTCAAGCATCTCCAGGGAGCGGATCAGCATGCGCTGGTACAACCCGCCGATGGCGTACATGGCAAAGTGCGGCGAGGTGCGGTGGGCATCGAGCGCGGCCTGATCGCGGTACTGCTCGTAGATGACGATGGTGTCGGGATCCGACTGGACGCGGTGGGCAATGTAGCTGACGCAGCCCGGTTCGGCGCGCGAGGCGGCGGTGAGCTCGCGAAGGATCGTGGCAATCTCTTCGCGGTCTTCAGGGCGGAAGGTCATGCGGACGGTGAAGGAGACCATGGCTACTCCAAGCATCAGTGGCGGAAGGCCAAAACTTCAATGACGAGCAATATCACGAAGAAGATGCTCAGGAGGCTCCATCGTTTATATGCGTGCGGAAGTTCGCGGTCTCGTATTTCATACTGCTTCCCCACGTTGCGGAACATTCTCTGAAACGGTGACCTACCCGCGGTCCGCCAATCGAGTTCATATTCCATGGCGTCCCACACTTGGATTCGCTTGAACCCGGTAATTAGCGCGCCCAATGCCGTAATGGAGTAAACGAGAATTTGCACGTATCGCATGGCTGATCCGAGCAAGCAGGCTCAGCATAACTCAGTTCATGTCGCGAGTTCAGCTGAGCGCCTGGTCGAAGCCGTTGACCATCATGGTCTCCGCGCGGTCGGGGCCGGTAGAGATCATGCCGATGCGGGCGTTTGTTTCCTTCGCGATGAACTGCAGGTAGTCCTGCGCAGCCTTGGGCAGCTTGTCGTAGTCCGTGATGCCGGCCGTGGAGGACCTCCAGCCCGGCAGCGTGGTGTAGATGGGCTGAATGGACTTGAAGCCGCGGACGTCGGCCGGGATGACGTCGGTGAGCTTGCCGTCGATCTTGTAGTGCGTGCAGACGGGGATCTCGGCGCACTCGTCCATGACGTCCATCTTGGTGACGACGAGCCACTCGGTGGAGTTGATCATGTTGGAGTAGCGAAGCAGTGGAAGGTCCAGCCAGCCCGTGCGGCGCGGGCGGCCGGTGACAGCGCCGTACTCCTGCCCGCGTGCGCGCAAAAGGTCGCCTTGCGAGTCGGAGATTTCTGTCGGGAATGGGCCTTCGCCGACGCGCGTGACGTAAGCCTTGGTGACTCCGATGACCGTGCCGATGCGCGTGGGGCCGACGCCAGTTCCGGTGACGGCGCCGCCGGCGGTGCAGTTGGAGCTGGTGACGAACGGATACGTGCCGTGGTCGATGTCGAGCAGAGCTCCCTGCGCCCCTTCGAACATGACGTTCTGACCTTCGTCGATCGCTTTATTGAGCAGGACCGCGGTATCGGTGACGAAGGGCGCGATCTGCTCGGCAAGGCGCGCGTACTCCTCGTACATCTGCTTGGGGTCGAGGGGCTCCGTACCGAACAGCGCGTGCGCGATGGTGTTCTTCTCGTGGCAGGCGTTGTTGATGTGCGTGCGCAGCAGCGAGGAGTTCAGCAGGTCGGCGACACGAAGGCCGTTGCGATGAATCTTGTCCTCATACGCGGGGCCAATGCCGCGGCGCGTGGTGCCGATGGTCTGGCGACCGGGCGCTGTCTCGGCGGCGAGCTCGATCATGCGGTGATACGGAAGGATGACCTGCGCGCGGTTGGA
>Ga0070741_10012844_pt1 | contig 15003 bp, 9 predicted proteins | sample Coa_R1_4_FD_66440 | JGI IMG/M metagenome (GOLD analysis project Ga0070741, IMG submission 66440) | Surface soil microbial communities from Centralia Pennsylvania, which are recovering from an underground coalmine fire - Coalmine... | ecosystem: Environmental > Terrestrial > Soil > Unclassified ... | reverse complement strand
GCTCGTTTTAACTCGCTCAGAAACCAACAAACCGTTAACCAAAACAACAGCCATCGGGTAACACTCCTTTTGGCACAACGATCCTTCCTCTCGGGTAACAGTTACTTTTGGCGCACGACGACCAATGCCTGGATGACGGAGCGGTGTGGCGGAGTCCTGCTCGTGTTCTCCCACCTGATTGTGGCGGCGGTCTGCGTATCGAACGACGGTGCTATTCCTCCTTCCACCGATTCAAGAACTTCTTATTCGACTTGTGGAACGCGCGCACATTTGTGAACCCCTGCTCGAACGAATCATCCTTCACCGACATCACCACGCCGGGCTTCCCCTCGTGCGCGTCCAGTTTCACCTCCAGGTTCCCCCACGCATATTCATACGGCGGCGCGACACCGGTCACCTTGCGCAGCCAGGCTTCCCCGTGAGTGCGATCCGACCATTGCCTGTCCTCCGGCGGTTCCGGACACCAGATCAACTGGCGCAGCCGTTCCGCCTGGAAGAAAATCCAGAACTCGGCCTCCAAACCATCAATTCCTCCCTTGAACTCAAAGGCTTTCCAACCTTCCCCCCGCGCGCAGGTGGAACGATGATGCGCCACGTCCCCCATCTCGAACTCAACCAGCATCAGTTCCGGACGGATGAGCAGTTCACGCCTGTCCAGTTTGATCTCGCCTGTCTGTGGTGCGATCACATTTCGTAGTTTGTCAGCCGCCGCCCGGGTTGTGAATGCCGCCATTCCTAGCCGATTTGATCTCCTTCTGCAACCTGCTTGAGTGAATCGCCTGCATCGCCCCGGCGAATCGATGCGTTGGACGCGCGAGAGGTGGGGGCCCGCCAATTTAAGCCCATTAACAGTGTTGCTCTTCCATTTCGTTGCTGGTCAGAATCGCAGAGCCGTGAAGCTGCCTGGATTCCACCTCGTCGCGCTGGCGGGAATCATTCTCGCCCTTTCCGGTTGCGTCACCGCGCGCCGCACGGAAATCCGCCACACCGGATTCATCGGGCTGACAAACTTTTCGGACTTCAGCCGGACACAGGCAACGACCAATGGGGACTTGGTGCTGACTTCACCGGAGATTCAAGCGCCGGTGAATTGGGATGAGTTGGTGGTTTCGTGGAATGTGGCGGCGGGAGTTTCGCTGAAGATGGAAGCGCGGGGAATTTATCCAGACCATGCGACGGAGTTCCGAACACTGGGATTTTGGACCGCCAATCCGGGACGGCACTTGCGCAAAAGCGTCGCCGGGCAGCAGGACGTGGACGGAACAGTGAAAACCGACACACTGGTGATGTCGCGGCGCGGCGGGAAGGTTCAATTGCGTTTGACGATGGGAGGGACCGGGAACGGCACGAATCGCTTGAAATTTGTCGGGCTTTGCTTTTCCGATGGGCGGTTTGCGACCGGGAACAAACCCAACAAAGCGGCCTGGGGAAGGGTGCTGGATGTGCCGGAGCGCCGGCAGGGAGAATATCCGGGCGGCGGCGGTTGGTGCAGTCCAGTCTCGCTCTCGATGGTGCTGGCGTACTGGGGCCAGAAACTGCAGAGGCCAGAGCTTGATTGTCCGGTGCCGGAGGTGGCAAACGATGTATTCGATGCAGCTTATCGCGGAACCGGAAACTGGTCGTTCAACGTGGCGTATGCAGGCGGCATTCCCGGCATGCGGGCGTATGTGGCGCGGTTGAACGATCTTTCCGAGGTCGAGGATTGGATAGCGGCGGGCGTTCCGGTGGTGCTTTCGACGTCATCGTACCTGGCCCGGGATCCGTCCACTGGGCCGGACAACGGGCATTTGATCGTGTGCGCGGGGTTTACGGAGACGGGGGATGTGGTGGCGAACGATCCCGGGGTTTCGGTGAAACGCGGCGAGCGGGCGCGAAGGGTGTTTGCGAGGGACAAGGTGATCGCGGCCTGGAAAAAATCGCGCAATACGGCTTATCTGGTGTATCCGGAAGGGAATGAGATTCCGGGGAGTGGGGCGGGGGATTGGGAGCGGAAGGAGTGACGCGAGTCCCGATAAACGGCATCGGGACGCTGCGCGGATGGCGGGGGAGAGTTTTCAGTTGGCAAGTTTTCAGTTTTCAGTAGGGAGCGAAGAATAGGGCGAGGATGGAGGTTACCTCTCCAGTTCTGCCCTTTTAAGTGTTACCTATGTTCCGAACCTGAACCGTTACCCATGTTCTGAAACTGCACCACTAAGTCGAGCCGCGCGGTGCGCGGAATTGGGAAAAGCGGCGCAAGGCGCCGCAGTCCACGACGCTGGCGCGTGGGTCGGACGCGGAGTGGAATCGTATGGTTGCGCCAGTAATCGCGGGCTGATAAAGGAATCAACATTTATGTTCACACACGTTGTCATTTTCTGGATCAACACCGAGGATCCGCAGGCCGTGGATAAGCTGATCGCGGGCGCGGAGAAATATTTGCGGCCAATCCCGGGGATTGTGAATTTCCAGGTCGGCCGGATGGCGCCGAGTTCGCGGCCGGTGGTGGACCAGTCGTACCAGGTGGGACTGAGCGTCGTCTTCACCGACAAGAAAGCGCAGGACGATTACCAGGTTCATCCTCTGCACGTGGAATTTGTGGAGAAGGTGTTCAAGCCGGTGATGAAGAAGGTGGTGGTTTATGATTTTGAGTAGGGAGGACTATCGGATTATCAGATTTTCAGATTTTCAAATTATCAGACTGGGGCGGGCTGAGTGATATCGAGCCTTTCAGGCTTGAAAAGGCTGAATTGGCCGGTGTGTATGGCCGTGCAGGTGGCGTAGCGGCGGGCTTGCGCGGAGGGGGGAGAAATGGGAGGATAAGGTCTGTCTTTGCCGGTTGGGCCGGCGGATGAGCATTACCTATGGCGCAAACCACTCAGAATCAAAACGCAAGAGAGACGAGTCCCTATTGGGAGAAGTTCGAGCAATTGGAGAAGGCGGATCGGCAACCCGGCTGGGTGCTGCCGCTGCGGAAGGCGGGCATATCGCGATTCGCGGAACTGGGATTTCCGACGATGGATCATGAGGACTGGCGGTTCACGAATGTGGCGCCGATTGCGCAACTGCCGTTCGACCCGGTGCTGTCGCCGACGCGCGCGGCGCTGAAGGCGGGCGTTTTGGGCGGATTTTCCTTCACCGCGATTCCCGCGAACCGTCTCGTTTTCGTGGACGGACATTTCTCGAGTGAGTTGTCGTCCATCCTGCCGCAGGCGGCGGGAGTGAAGATCGGCGGACTGGCAGCGGCGTTGCAGAGCGATCCCGCCCTTTTGGAAAAACATCTCGGGCGGCACACGCGGGATTCAGACAATGCGTTTACGTCATTGAACACGGCATTCTTCCAGGACGGCGCATTCATCTTTGTGCCGGCGGGGAAGGCGGTGTCGGAGCCGGTGCATCTGCTTTTCATTTCAACCGCCTCGAGGGCAGGCGTGACGATTCTGCCGCGGAATTTGATTGTGGCGGAGCGCGGGAGCCAGGTGACGTTGATCGAGAGTTTCGTTGGCATTGACGGCGGGAAATATTTCACCAACGCGGTGGACGAGCTCGTGATCGGCGAAGGGGCGGTGGTGGAGCATTGCAAGTTCCAGGACGAGAGCGCGGAGGCGTATCACATCGCCGCGATCCACGCGCACCTGGGGCGCAACTGCAATTTCATTGCGCACTCGATTGCGACGGGGGCGAAGCTGTCCCGGAACAACATTCGCACGACCCTGGCGGACGAAGGAGTGGAGTGCGTGTTGAACGGGCTTTATCTGACGCGGGATGAGCAGGTGGCGGACCATCACATGATCGTTGATCACGCGAAGCCGCACTGCAACAGCCACGAATATTACAACGGGATTTTGGACGGGCGGTCGAAGGGAGTGTTTCACGGACGCATTCTTGTGCGGCCGGACGCGCAGAAGACCGACGCGAAGCAGACGAATAAGAATTTGCTGCTGTCTGAGGACGCGACGGTGGACACGAAGCCGCAGCTCGAGATTTATGCCGATGATGTGAAGTGCACACACGGCGCGACTGTGGGCCAACTGAACGAGGAATCGATTTTTTATCTGCGCGCGCGAGGCATCGGGCTGGAGACGGCGCGGCGGATGGTAATCCACGCGTTTGCGGGTGAGATCATCGCGCGGATCCGTCATGCGGCGACGCGGGAGGAGATGGACAAGATCGTCTGGGACCGGCTCGAGTTGAATCCGTCCCTGATGGCGAAGAATTGAGCGATGTCTGACGACCTGGACGAATTGTATCAGCAGGTGATTCTGGATCACTGCAAGGCGCCGCGGAATTATCACGCGCTGGAGGGCGCGAACCGCAAAGGCGAAGGCTACAATCCGCTGTGCGGCGACAATTACACCGTGTTCCTGAAAATGGACGGCGACGTGGTGCAGGACGCGAGTTTCCAGGGATCGGGGTGCTGCATTTCGAAAGCGTCGGCATCACTGCTGACCGCCGCGGTGAAGGGCAAGACCAGGGCGGAAGTGAAGGCGCTTTTCGACAAGGTGCACCAGATGGTGACCACGGGGGCGGTGAACGACGAGGACGTGGGGAAACTTGCCGTGTTTGCCGGCGTGCATAAGTTTCCGGCGCGCGTGAAATGCGCCATTCTGTCGTGGCACGCGGTGGTCGCGGCGATTGAGGGGGAAGGCCAGCCGGTGTCGACGGAGTGAGGCCGCAGGTTATATTGAAGGCATATGCAAACCAGTGAAGAAGTAGTTTTGAAACGCGATGTGGCGGCGTCGGTGGTTCCGGTGGGGACCAAGGTGACGTTGCTGGCGGGGGAGCACGCGTACATCACGCAGTCGCTGGGCGGCACTTACACCGTGGTGGTGAACGGGAACATGTTCCGCATCGAAGGCAAGGACGCGGACGCGCTGGGATTGGAAACAGCGGTCAAGCCGGCGGAGCCAGCCGAGTCGACACGCCCGCCGGGAGCCGGCGCGCCAGTGACGACTGAAGCGGTCGAGAAGCAGATTTGGGAGCAGTTGCGGACCTGCTACGATCCGGAGATCCCGGTGAACATCGTGGACCTGGGATTGATTTACGATTGCAAAATTTCACCCATCGCGGGGGCGCAGGACAGTTATCGCGTGGACGTGAAGATGACGCTCACGGCGCCCGGTTGCGGAATGGGACCGGTGTTGCAGCAGGACGTGCAGAACAAATTGATTTCGATCGAGGCGGTGGACGACGTAAACGTGGAGCTGGTTTGGGAACCGCAATGGAACCAGGGCATGCTTACGGAAGCGGCGAAGCTCCAATTAGGTTTGATGTGACCGCCGCCGGCTGATCGCGGTGCCGTCCCGTTTCAGTTTTCACCGGCGGTCAAAGTCTCAAAACTGTACAGTTTTCCGTTTTTGGTCGGGCTTTGTCCTACATGGTCAACAATTCCGGGCCACAAAATCCCGCATAACTCATTCAGTCGGTTAAGGATCAAGGCGGGCCGTCCGATACTCAATCATCCGAGGGACTTGCGCTCCCGCATGGCGAGTCCGGATGATGATGAAATATTGCGACCAGCAGGCCGCCAGCCTGTTCAGTGCAAAATTGTCGCCCGGGACGAGATGCGTACCGGTGACTCTGGTTTTGCTTGCACTGTTCGCGGTTTCATTTTTTGGACCGAGCTTCGCCAGTCGCGCCGCCGATTCGACCAACGCCCCGGCGAATGCCGCCACCAACGCGACCACTGCCGCGCAACTGCTCGACCTGCCCATCGACCAGTTGGTGAAGGTCGAATACATCGAGGTCACTTCCGTGGCGAAGAAGGTCACGCGCCTCGAGCAATCTCCCGCGGCGATCTCGGTGGTGACGCAGGAGGACATGCAGCGGCTGGGCATCACCACGGTGCCGGAGGCGTTGCGCATGGTTCCCGGCATCGACGTGGCGCGGATTGATTCGCACGAATGGGCGATCAGCGCGCGCGGCTTCGACGCGCAATTCGCGAACAAGCTGCTGATCCTCGTGGACGGGCGGACGATTTACGGCCCGGCGTACGGCGGCGTTTCATGGGGCACCCAGGACATGGTGATTCAGGACCTGGACCGCATCGAAGTCATTCGCGGCCCGGGAGCGTCGCTGTGGGGAGCGAACGCGGTGAACGGCGTGGTGAACATCCTGAGCAAGAGTTCGCGGGAGACGCAGGGCCTGCTGGTGTCGACCGATGTGGGGACGGAGGACAGGCCCACGACTTCGATTCGTTACGGCGATCAAATAGACACGAACCTCTATTACCGGGCGTACCTGAAATATTTCGATCGCGAGGGGCTCGTCCTGAGCGACGGCTCGAGCGCAATGGACCAGTGGAACGGCATCCGCGGCGGCGCGCGAATGGATTGGGAGCCGCCCACCGGCGACAAGTTCACCCTCCAGGGCGATTACTACAGCGACTTCCTGCACGACAACGAAAACGTGGTAATCCTTGCGCCACCCTACGTGCAGAATACCAATGCGCTCAATCACGATTACGGCATGAACATGCTGGGCCGCTGGACGCGGGAGTTCTCGGAGAATTCGGGGCTTTCGATCCAGGCGTATTTCGACAAGTTCAAGAAGGAGCAGGTCGGCACATCCGAGACGCGGAACACGTTCGACCTGGACGCGCAGCATCGGTTCGAGATCGGCACGCGCAACGACATCATCTGGGGGCTGGGATATCGCTACACCGAAGACCGGTTTCCGTCGGACTTCTACCTGACATGGCTGCCGGACCACCGGCGGGACGATCTCTTCAGCGCGTTTGTGCAGGACGACATCACGCTCGCGCCCGACCGACTGCACGTGACGCTGGGGTCGAAGTTCGAGCACAACGCTTACACCGGGTACGAAGTGCAGCCGAGCGGGCGCCTGCTCTGGACGCCGTCCGAGCGGCAGACGATCTGGGCGGCGGTATCGCGCGCGGTGCGGACGCCGACACGGTACGAAACGGGCGCGCGCGTCAATTATTCCGTCTTCACGCTGCCGCCGGGCTCGCCCGCGCCGCTGGGACTCGCGACGCTGATCGGCAATCCGAATGTGCAATCCGAGGAACTGGCGGCCTACGAGATCGGCTACCGCATCGAGCCGACGCGTCGGCTCTCGTTCGACCTCGCCACGTTCTACAACCATTACGATCACCTGCTGCGGTATGTGCCGAACCCGCAGATCGATTTGATCCCGGTGGTGGTTTATCCGCAGACACTGCAGAATTCGGGGTCGGCGGACAGTTACGGCGCGGAACTCTCGGCGCAGTGGAAGATGCTGGATAATTGGAAGGTGTCGGCGAGCTATTCCTGGATGCAGGTGAAGCTCCATCCCGATGATCCTTCGTTCCAGGGGAATCCTGAATATCAGGTGAAGTTCCGCTCCTATCTCGACCTGCCGTACAATCTGGAGTTCAACACGGCCGTCTACTACATGAGCCAGCAGACGGCGGCGGCCGGGCTGGGCGAGGCGACCATTCCTTCTTACGTGCGACTCGACCAGGGGCTGGTGTGGCATCCATACCATCGGCTGGAGATCGGTCTTTGGGGCGAGAACCTCCTGGACAACCAACACCCGGAATTCCCGAGCCTGAAATCGTCATTGCAGACGGAGATCCCGCGCACATTCACCGGGCGGGTGACCATCAAGTTCTAGCGGCGCGATGAAACAAATCCACCAACAGCAACAGAGCAGGATCAGCCGGATGGGCTGGCGGCTGGCGCTGCTTTGGCTGGTTGGCGTGGTGCTGCTGTCGGGTCTGATGCCGGCGAAGGCCGATTCGCAAGGGCCTTCCGAGGCGCAATTGAAGGCCGCATTCCTCATGAGCTTCCCGAAATACGTGGAATGGCCCGCGGCGGCATTCGCACAGACCAACAGCCCGGTCGTCCTGGGCGTGCTGGGCGACGACAACACCGCGGGCGCGCTCGAAGAGATGATTGCGAGCACGCACAAGACCGTGAACGGGCATCCCATCATGGTCAAACGGATCGGGTCGGATGACGATCTGACCAACACCTGCCATCTCCTGTTTGTTGGTCCATCGGAACGGGCGAGGTTCGGAGCCATCGTGGCGAAAGTGAAGGACGCGCACGTGCTCACGGTGTCGCAGAGCGAGGATTTTCTGGCGCAGGGCGGGATGATCAATCTCGTGCCCAAGGACCGGCGGCTGCATTTGGAAGTGAACCTGACGGCCTCCAGCCAGGCGCACTTGAAGATCGGCTCCGCGCTGTTGAGCGTGGCCGACGTAGTGAAAGGCAAGGCGAACTGATCCCATGCGCCTGCTGCACAACATTTCACTCCGGCGCAAGCAGATGGTGATCATCATGCTTGTGAGCACGGTGGCGCTGCTGTTCGCGTGCGCGGGGTTTGTGGGTTACAACGTGCTGAGCTTTCGGCGGGAAATGGTGCAGAAGACGTCGGTCCTGGCGGAGGTGGTGGCCAATACCTGCACCGGCGCGCTCGATTTCAATGACCCGAAATTTGCCGAGCAGGCCCTGCGGGCGTTGCGTGCCGAGCCCGGCCTTGTGGCTGCCTGTGTTTACGACCGCAACGGCGGGGTATTCGCGGTTTACAATCGCGAGGGCGCGCCGGCCTTCACGCCGCCGCCGTTTTCGCGCTGGGCCAAGCAGGAGTTCTCGGGGAATTTTCTCCGCCTTTACCGTCCCGTCCAGGCGCAGGGGGATTACCTCGGCACGGTCTTTCTCGAATCAGACCTGACCGAACTGCGCCAGCGGCTCATGCAGTATCCGCTGATTGTGAGCTGGCTCTTCGCCGCGTCGCTGCTGGCGGCGTTCATCATTTCAACGCGGCTGCAGAGAATCATCTGCAACCCGATTCTGCACCTGGCACAGGTGGCCCGGTCGGTGGCGCTGGATAAGAACTATTCCGTGCGCGCGGTGAAACAGAGCTCCGATGAACTCGGGCAGCTCATCGACGGGTTCAACGAGATGCTCACGCAAATCCAGGAGCGCGACACCGCCTTGCGGTCGGCGCATGACAATCTCGAGCAACGGGTGCGCGCGCGGACGGCGGAACTGGCCAACTCGCTGTCGCTCCTCAACGCGACCCTGGAGGCGACGGGCGATGGCATCGTGGCGGTGGATTTGTCGGGCCGGATCGTCTGTTACAACAACAAATTTGCCGCGATGTGGCATGTGCCGGCCGGGGTCCTTGAGACGGGAAGTCACGAGGAGTTTTTGGCTTATTCCGCGACGTTGGTGAAGAACTCGGACCGCTATCTCGCGCGAATAAAGGAGTTGAGCGCGCATCCGGAGGCGGAGGTGCTGGATGTCCTGGAGCTGGGCGGTGGACAGGTGTTTGAGCGCTTGATCCGGCCGCAGCGGACGGACCAGGCGGTGGTGGGAAGAGTGCTGAATTTCCGCGACATCACCGAACGGAAGCGTTCCGAACTGAGGCTGGAGGAGGCGCATCGCGAACTTGTGCAGGCCTCGCGTCAGGCGGGAATGGCCGAGGTGGCCACCAGCGTGCTGCACAACGTCGGCAACGTGCTCACCAGCGTGAACACGTCGGCGAGCGTGGTGCTGGACAGGCTCAAGAAATCGAAGATGGCGAGCATTTCGCTGGTCGCAGGCCTGCTCCGGGAGCATGCGAATGACCTCGGCGATTTCATGACCCGCGATCCCAAGGGCCAGCAATTGCCGGCCTACCTCGATCAGCTCAGCGGGCGGTTGGCGGACGAACAGGCGTTTCTCACCTCGGAACTCGAACAATTGAAAAAGCACATCGAACACATCAACCAAATCGTGGCGATGCAGCAGAACTACGCGCGCGCTGGCGGCGTGACGGAAACCGTGAAGCCAACCGAATTGGTCGAGGATGCCTTGCGCATGAACGCGGACGCGCTGGCGCGGCACGACGTGAAGGTGGTGCGCGAGTTCGATCCAAGCGCTCCCGACATCACGGTCGAGAAGCACAAGGTGTTGCAGGTGCTGGTCAATTTGATTCGGAACGCCAAGTACGCGTGCGATGAGTCCGGTCGCGACGAGAAGCGGTTGAACATCGTGGTGGCGCGGGCGACCGACCGGGTTCGGATCACCGTGGTGGATAATGGAGTGGGGATACCGAAGGAGAACCTGCTCAAGATATTCAACCATGGCTTCACTACGCGAAAGGACGGGCACGGTTTCGGGTTGCACAGCGGCGCGCTTGCCGCGCGCGAGATAGGCGGGGCTTTGGTGGCCCACAGCGACGGCCCGGGACTGGGCGCCTCGTTCACGTTGGAATTACCTCTTCAGCCGAAAAAGCAAATTACATGAATGAATCAACGGTCCCCGGGCGCAGTTCTTCCCGCGAAACGGCGCGAGACCTGCTTTTTGCAGTGAGTAGAAGCGCAGTCTCAGGATTTGGAAGGCGCTTGTCTCTAATTGAGACGTTTTTTGTCCCGTTTCGGGACATACATAATTTTGTTTTGGAACCGGGAGATGAGCCGGTTCCGGAAAAGCGCATGCAGATTGGCGGCAAGCCCGTTCGGTTCTCACATTTGGTAATTGCGGCGGTCCTCGCACTTTTGAGTGCGGGTCCCGCGTGGGCGACCACGCGTACCACCACGGCGAGCGGCGGCAATTGGGGCGCGACCGGCACCTGGTCCGGCGGTGTGGTGCCTGCCACCACTGATGACGCGGTGATTGTGGCCGGCGCCTCGGTGACCGTGACCAGCAACGCCACCGTCAGATCGGTGACCTTCAACAATGCCAGCGCGAGCACCGCGACCCTGACGGTCAATTCCACGGTGACGCTTACCGTCACCACTTCCATCTCCGCCCAGAACTCGGCGACCTCGGGGACCTCGGCGACACTTGCGGGCGCAGGCACGATCAATTGCGGGTCGGTCAGCATCGGCGGCACCACCACTCCGACCACCTCGTTTGGAGATTCTCTGGCGACAATCACGTCGACGATTTCCAGCCTGAACATTTCGACAAACCTGACGATCACCGCCCTTTACAATTCCGCGCAGTCTTCGGCCAACCAGGGCCAACTCTCGCTGAACACCGGTTCGGTCAGCGTGGCCGGCACCGTGTCGCTGGTCACCGTGCCGTTGTTTGGACCGATCCTGTCGATGACCAACGGAGCGACGCAGGATGGCGTGCTGACGCTATCGGGCGCGACGCCATTCACCGTGAGCGGTGGCGGGTCGAGTGTTTTTGTTCCGAATGGCACCAATGCAACGGTGGTTTATTCGGGGACAGCCCAGACGGTGAATGCGGTGACCTATCAAAACCTGACGCTGTCCGGTTCCGGGGCCAAGACGCTGACGGGAGTCACAGTGAACGGCACGCTGGCCATGCAAGGAAGCGCCAGCGCGACCACGGCGCCGACCTACGGCGCGAACGCGACGGTGCTATACAATGCAACGGCGGCGCAGAACGCCGGTGTGGAGGTGACGAACAACCCGCCCAATGTGACCATCAATAACACGAACAACGTCACGCTCACGAAGAGCGTCACGGTCACGAAGGTTTTGACGCTGACCGCCGGCAACCTGGTCACCGGGGGCAATGTGGTCACAATCGGGACGAACGGATCGGTTTCGGGCGCCAGCTCAAACGGCTATGTGAACGGAAATCTGCAGAAGACGTTCAGCACGGGCACCCAGAACTTTTTGTATCCAATCGGCGATGCGACCTCCTACGCGCCCGTGGGCGTGAGCAATCTCTCTGTGACGGCATCCGGCAGTATCAAGGTGTTCACCACGGCAGGCAATCATCCGCAGGTGGCCACGAGCGGCCTCGACACGAATTCGAGCGTCAATCGCTATTGGACGCTGACGCAGTCCGGCGGCACTTTCGGGACCTACAACGCCACGTTCAACTATCCCTCCACCGATGTGGATGCCGGCGCGGATCCGAGTTTGTTTGTGGTCGACCGATGGACCGGGAGCGCGTGGTCATTGGCGACCGTCAGCGGCACACCCACGATTACTTCGACGAGCATCAGCGGGCAGAGTGGGTTTGGAGATTTTATCGTCGGCAACTATGTCGAGGCCACGGCGACATGGTCGGGCGGGGCTGGAGCGAACCAGAATTGGTCCGCGGGAAACAACTGGCAGGGAGGGAGCACGCCCAACTACTCGGCGGACGTGACTTTTACTGATCTGGATTCAACCAACAGCCTGGGGCAGATCAACAACATCGTGGACACCAGCCGGACAATCAATTCCCTGTGGTATGCCAACACCAATGGCTATCACACCACGCAGATTGCCGCCGGGCAGACTCTCACGTTGACGGGAATCAATCCGGGAATCCAGAACGGTCCGATATTGTCGGCCGGCAATGAACAAAGCAATCAGGTGAGCAATCCGCAGTTGTACAACACCATCACCGGTTCCTCGGGCACGCTGGCACTGAGCAACCCGGGCGGCACGATTCAGGTGCGCCAGGGTGGGTCCTCTTCCCAGGGCACTGTGGTCACAAACATGTCCACGCTCGACATGTCCGGACTGGGAACGTTGCAGGCGAATATCGCGCAAATCTCCGTGGCGATTGAGAGCGGTCTGCCACGGCATGTCGGCGGAGTTCTTTACCTGGCCAGGACGAACGTTATGACCTTGAACAACGGGCTGACGAACACCACCGCGTGGTTCACGTCCGGCGATCCCGCGCTGGCCATTGGTCATAACAAGATCTCCGGAGAAACAGGGACGAACGCAATTTATCTGGGCATCTCGAACGCGATCTATGTGAATTATGTGGTGATCGGCCGCGGCACGCAGAGCAATGCGCCCTGCCTGATGACGTTCAATCCCGCGTTCACGAATCAGAGTCCGTCCGCCTATTTCCGCGCCTCGGACGGCACAAGTAAAGTGGGCATCTGGGTGGTCAGCGACGATTCAGCCGGAGATTCGGCCTGGGGTGTTTCGCCGGCAACGAATGACTTCACTGGAGGAACAGTTGATATTGCGATCACGAATTTGTTCGTGGGCCGCGGACGGGATGCCAACCAGGACGGAGCCGTTGCCCTGGGCGTGCTGACCTTCAATTCGGGAGTGATCAATGCGGACGTGGCTCACGTGGGCACGCAGATCGATGACGTGGCCGGCTCGGCCACGAACAGCTCCGGCCAGGGCGTCATCAACGTGAACAGTTCGAATGCGACGCTGATTGTGGGAACTTCATTGGAACTGGCACACTTGAACGGCGGTTCCACCGCCGCGGCGAATGCCGCGACCACGGGCGCGCTGAACATCAACGGCGGGACCGGATACGTGAATTCCATCATCGCCGGCGGCGGTCCCAGCACACTGAGCATCACCAATGGGACCATGGTAATCACCAACACGATGGGAACACCGTCGGCACAAATCGGGACGGTGACCTTGAATAATTCGACTTTGCAATTCTCAGTCGCGGGCGGCCTGACGAATTCGGCGGTGACCAACCTGATCACCGCCGGCGCGCATAATACGATCAACATCGGCTCGGCCACGGGCCTGACGGCTCCGCCGCAGCAGTTCCGATTGATTGATTATTCGGGCGCAATCGGGGGCAGTGGATATAATTTTGTGCTCGGCACCCTGCCGCCGAAGCTCGCCGGATATCTTTCCAACAACGTGAGCAAATCGTCCGTGGACTTGGTCATCACAAATACCAACGCCGTTCCCACCAAACTTGTGATCACCAGCGTGAACGGCGGTTCCTCGCCAACGGCGGGCGCGGTGTTCAGTGTGTCGGTGCAGGCGCAAGACGCGGGTGGCAATCTGCGGGGAGTGGTGGCGGACACCACCGTGAACCTGAGCGTCAATACGGGCGGGGGAATTCTCGGCGGCACGCTCAGCGGCATGATTCCTTCGGGCAGCACTTCGATCACGTTCAATAATGTGACTTACAGCAAGGCCGAGAGCGGCGTGAGTCTGACGGCCAGTCGCTCAGCGGGAGACAGTTTGAGCTCGGGCAACAGCAGCAGCTTTACGGTCAACGCGGGGCCGTTCGCGGGATTGCAGGTCCTTATGCCGGGTGAAAGTGCGGCCGCGGGAAGCGCAACCGGGAAAACCGGAACACCGAACACGCAGAGCGTGGGAAGTTCGTTTAGCGTGACCGTGAATGCGGTTGATGCCAATTGGAACCTGATCAGCACCAACGATACGGTCTCGATCAGCTCCAGTGATGGCAGCGCGGTGCTGCCCGGCAACGCGGCCCTGGTGGGCGGAACCAGGACATTCACTGTAACTCTCGAGACTGCCGGCAGCCAGACGGTGACCGCTTCCGATGTGACGCACGGCGCCATTGCACCCAATACCGGTTCTTCGACCACGGTAAACCCGGGCAGCCAGACCATCACCTTCCCGTCGCCGGGCAACCAGACCTACGGTGTCGGACCGATCACACTTGCGGCCACGGCGTCGTCGGGCCTGACGGTGAGTTACAACGTCACGGCGGGACCCGCCAATGTGTCGGGGAACACTTTGAACATCACGGGCGCGGGCTCGGTGACCGTCCAGGCGACGCAGGGCGGGAATGCGAATTGGACCGCGGCCACGCCGGTGAACCAGACGATCACCGTCAGCAACAAGACCCTGACCGTTTCCGGTCTCACGGCGAACAGCAAGGTTTACGACAAGACCACGACGGCGACGATCAACACAAACGGTTACAGCTTCAGCGGCGTGATCAACGGCGACGTCGTGACGCTGGTGACCAACGGCTACACCGCGACCTTTGCGAGTTCCAATGTTGCCAACGGGATTATGGTGACCGTGAGCGGGCTGACTTTGGGCGGAACCGGCGCCGGGAATTATACGCTTACCCAACCGACGCTTTCCGCGAACATCACTGGTAAGAACCTGTCAGTCTCCGGTTTGACGGCGAACAACAAGGTTTACGACCGAACCACGACCGCCACGATCGCTACGAACGGTTATTCGTTCATCGGGGTGATCGGTGGTGACACCGTGACGTTGTTGACGAACGGTTACACCGCGACATTCGTCAGCGCGAATGTGGCCAATGGCATCACCGTGAACGTAAGTGGATTGACCCTGGGTGGTGCGAGCGCCGGCAACTATACGCTCACGCAGCCGACTCTCTCGGCGAATATCACGGGCAAGAA
>Ga0070741_10012843_pt1 | contig 15004 bp, 13 predicted proteins | sample Coa_R1_4_FD_66440 | JGI IMG/M metagenome (GOLD analysis project Ga0070741, IMG submission 66440) | Surface soil microbial communities from Centralia Pennsylvania, which are recovering from an underground coalmine fire - Coalmine... | ecosystem: Environmental > Terrestrial > Soil > Unclassified ... | reverse complement strand
ATCACGACTGGGGCAATGAACAGGTACGGGAGGCGCTTGATTTATGCCTTTCCTGCAAGGCATGTAAGCGCGAATGTCCGGTCAACGTAGACATGGCCACATATAAAGCTGAATTTCTCGCGCATTACCACGAGAAACACCGCCATCATCTGCGCGATTATGCCTTTGGTTTTATGGACCGCTGGGCGCGGCTTGCATCTGTGGTTCCGGGCATTACTCCGCGTCTTGCGAACCTGCCTCTACAAATACCCGGCGTATCGGGGCTGGCGAAACAGATGCTTGGAATCGCGGCGCAACGCGAGCTTCCGCGATTTGCCCCGCACAGCTACCAAAGCCAATTGACTGCTCGCGAATCAGCGAAGGCGCAGGTTTTATTGTGGCCGGATACTTGGAACAACTACTACCATCCGCATGTTCTGGATGCTGCGCGGCAGGTACTTACGGATGCTGGGTTCCCTCCCTATACCCCGAAACAGCATGTCTGCTGCGGACGCCCGCTGTATGATTTTGGCTTTTTGAACGAGGCGCGCTCTTATCTGGAAAAGATTCTGCGGGATTTCGCGCCTCAAATTGATGCCGGAACTTTTTTCGTTTTTCTTGAGCCCAGTTGCGCCAGCGTATTTCGCGATGAACTGGTGAACTTTTTCCCAACGGATGCGAGGGCCAGACGCCTTAAAGAACAGACCTTGCTGCTGAGTCAATTCCTGGCCCAGAAGGTCGTCGATTACAAGCCGCCATCGCTCGCCGGACAGCAGATAGTGCTGCATGGGCACTGCCATCACAAATCGCTGATGAAGATGAACGATGAGTTCGCGATTCTCACCGCAACGGGCGCGCAGGTCGAGATGCTGGATTCAGGCTGCTGCGGCATGGCCGGGCCTTTCGGCTTTGAGAAGGAGAAATACGAAGTTTCCCAGACACTCGGAGAGCGCGTTTTGCTGCCGGCTGTTCGCAGTGCCGCTCCGGATACATTGCTCGTAACTGACGGCTTCAGCTGTCGCGAGCAGATTGCTCAGAACACGAACAGGCGCGCGCTGCATTTTGCCGAGGTGATCAGTAGTCTCCCTCGACTACATTCTTAAGCGGTTCGCCTTTGGCGAATCGCTTGACCTGTTCAGCCACGAGATCAAAAGCGCGTGACATATAGAGAGGGCTCGATCCGCCGACATGAGGCGTGAGCAGCAGGTTCGGCGCGTTCCATAGCGGATGGCCCTGGGGCAGTGGCTCGGGATCGGTCACATCGAGCGCGGCGCGGATACGCTTTTCATAGAGGGCTTTTACCAGAGCGTCTGTATCGACGACGGGACCTCGCGCGGCGTTCACCAATAATGCTCCCTGCTTCATGTGCGCAATCGCTGTTGCATCGATCAGGTGGCGTGTTTCCGGCGTGAATGGCACGATCAGGACGATGACATCAGCAGCCGGCAGCAGATCACCAAGCCTGTTCACAGGTTCTACACCCGGCTTTGGCGTGCGCGCGATGCGAAGGACATGGACCCCAAAGGGAATCAGACGTTCTTCAATCGACCGGCCAATAGAACCATAACCCACGATCAAAACGGTTTTACCTGCCAGCTCTTCAATCAGCACAGGCGGATAACTGTGCCGGTCCGACTTGTAGATGGACCGGTAGTTTTCTTCTGCTGCATCGCGCGAGACCCACTGGCCGGCGCGTTGCAGATCAAAATAGAAAGGCAGGAATTTCGTCATAGCCAGAATGGCCGAGACGGTCCACTCTGAAGTTGCGATATTGTGCACGCCTTGCGCATCACACAAAACCGCTCCGGGCGGCACAAAGCTGCGCACCCAGTCAACACCTGCCTGCAGAGATTGCACCACTTTTACGCCGCGAAGCGAGGGAGCTACGGGCTCAGCATCTTTGCGAAAGAGCGGGGCGGCCCAGAAATCAATCTCGATGAGATCAGAAGCGATTTTCGGCAGGACCCGCACATCAACATCTGAGGGCAACTTCGCCAGCAATGACTCATCTGTCCAGTGCGGAACTCCTACTTTCACCATGAAAACGCATCTCTCCTGTCCGTAGAGGTCTTGTCTTCATGCTAACCGACGAAGCCGCGAATTTATTGTTTCTGATGAAAGATAGAGCTATTGATGTCCGGCCAGAATTCTTTGAAGATAAATGTTAATCCATCCAGGCTGACATTCGTGAGCCAGTGTTGCCCTATTTTGGTCCAGGTCCGCTCCCGGCCTGGATAATAAAGGCTCGAAATTGCCGAGGCGGAACCTGCCCCCATAATCTCCGATGCGTTGAATGTCTCATTGCCGGAGTCTGTGCGAGTAATCAGCACGCGAGAGAAGGAATACCCAGCCCGCTTGATGAGTCCGCCATGGCCCAGTGTGTAGTAGCGTGAATCCTGACGCAGCACTGTGGGATAGATGAACTCGACATTGTAGTTCTCGACTGCCTGATCGGCTAGCGTATGCCAATAGTATCGGCCATATCCCGCTGCCCCCTGGTGAAATTCAGGATAGGAGTTTTGCGCAAAGCTGACCCCGGCGATAACACCGGCAAAGATGAACGCTGAATAATCGAAGCTGTCCAGCGTTGTTGTCATGAATTTATCCTTCATGGACTGCGGAGGGAGCTTCTCATCCACTGACACAGAGCGAAAATTCGGCACGATGCCGAGAATACGCTTCGTCTGTTTTCCTTCAAGACTGGTCGAAGGGGTTTCGGGAATCTGCTGAGTTTGTCCGGCAGTTTGTTGGGCAAGCGCTGCATCGGGCGCATCAGGAATGACGGCAGCAGATGCAATGGACTGCGCATGCGCCGCAAACAACGATGCACAAAGTAAAGATAAAAAAACCGTACATCCAAAAAGAAAACTACGCAGTTGCATGTTGCTTAGACGGGAAATGAAGGCCAGCGGGTGCAAAAAGAAAGCGTAATCCGAGCTTGTTGACTACGATTCTTTAATAAATTTTGACAATGCTTCGATTCCCGCTACAATAGCGGGCTTTGGCACAGAGTAACCGAATCGCACGTGACCTTCTCCCTGCGCCCCGAAAACCACACCCGGAACCGTAGCAACGTGCGCCTTCTCAAGGAGAATCGCGGAAGCCCTGCGGCTGTCTTTGTGGATTTTGCTGATGCGGGGGAACGCATAGAATGCTCCTTCGGGCGTATCACATTCGAGTCCAAGCTCATTTAAGGCATTCACCAGCAGGTCGCGCCTCTCGCGGTACTCTTGTCTGCGCTGATTGATAAAGCTCTGCGGAGTTGCCAGAGCCTCAAGCGCCGCCCATTGTGATGGCGTGGAAACGCCATTCGCTGAATAAAGAACCAGCTTGCGCAGTCCAGTGATGAACGGCTCTTTGGCGACGGCATAGCCCACGCGCCATCCAGTCATTCCATAGCTTTTGGAAAAGGTGTAAGTAGAAATGGTGCGTTCTGCCATGCCCGGCAGCGATGCAATCGATACATGATCGCCTTCGTAGACCAGATCCTCATAGGCTTCATCTGCAATCACAATCAGGTTGTGTTTTTTGGCAAATGCGGCAATTTCTTCAGCTTCTGCGCGGGAAAACACAGCACCGGATGGGTTCTGTGGGGTGTTGTAGTAAATGGCCCTGGTGTGCGGCGTAGAAAATTGCTCCAGAGTTTTTGTGAGTCCATTCCGCCGCGCGCTCGCCGTAGGAATGAGCAACGGACGCGCCTGGGCGCCGGTGATCATGTCGCGGATCGGCGTCCAGTAAGGGGAGAAGAGCAGCATGTCATCGCCGGGATCGAGCACAGCCTGAAATGCCGCATAGAGAGCATGCGCGCCTCCTGCCGTGATGAGCACGTCATCCAGGGTGACATCGAGATGGTTACGCGTTCTGAGTTTCTCAACCAGTGCTTCGCGTAATGGCACGATTCCCGATGATGGCGCATATTTCGTTTTGTTCTCGACGAGCGCGCGGACCATGGCATATTTAATGGGCTCCGGTGTCTCAAAAAAGGGTTCTCCACCGTGGAACGCATGCACCATTTGGCCAGCGCTGCGAAGCTCAATCACCTTATTGCGAATTTGAACGATGTCGGAAAAACCGACCTCGTCCAGACGCTTGGCAAGACGCAGGGGAGCCTTTTTTGTAGCCATATCTCAGAAACCCTCTCTGATGGAAATCTGCCGGAGAGCAGAGTCAAACTCTACAGCTTATCTGAATCCGGGCTGAAACGAGAGGCTTTCCTGAGCAACAGCCGCAAAATGATATGCTGCGTGCTATGCGACGCTCAGCGATATGGTTCCTGATAGCCGGCCTTTGGCTGGTGGTTGCCATTGCAGCTGCTTTCCGCCACGGCTGGCAGGCAGCATGGCTGCAGGCGGTGATAGCTCTTCTGTTTTTTGCTGTTGCTCTGTACTTCCGCCGTAGAGAAGGGGTCAGGTAGCGAGCGCTCCGGTGTAGACTGCCATGCCTGCGACCGCGTCTACCCCCATCTGATGCAGTGCGTCAATTTCCGCCTGTTCGCGAATTCCTCCAGCCACAATCAACTGCCGGGTAGTCAGCTTGCGAAGGCGATGCGCAACTTCTAATGGGAATCCCTGCATAGTTCCTTCTGTATCCACGTGCGTATACAGGAAAGCTCCGCAGAACGGATCGAGAGCTGTCATGGCCGCATCGGGAGTGAGTCCCGCCTGCTCTTTCCATCCTTTGATGGCAACCTGCCCATTCTTTGTGTCGATGCTCGCGACAAACTGCTCCCGCCCAATTTGACTCTGAATTTCTTCAGCAAGCGTGATATTCACCGCGCCTGCCGCAAACAATGCTGAACCGAAGATGACGCGGCGCGCGCCGGAATCCAGGATATGCCGCGCCTTCTCTACTGTTGCGATACCTCCACCGACCTGGCAGGGCAGACGGCCCGCGATCTTCTCGATCAAAGCGGCATTATCTCCCTGACGCATTGCCGCATCGAGATCGATGAGCTGGACCATGGGATACGAGCTGAAGCGCTCAATCCAGTATTCAAAATCATCGAAGGCCAGCTTCAGCTTTTCACCGCGAACAAGCTGGACGATGCGCCCTCCCATGAGATCGATGGACGGAATCAGCATGGCAGCCTCACAGGAACTCCTCGCCTGGCGATTTCCTCTTTTAACTCGCGAACATCGGCAATGCCGAAATGGAAGATGCTTGCGGCTAAAGCGGCATCAGCCTTTCCTTGTGTCAGTACATTGGCGAAATGGTCTGCCGTACCTGCGCCACCTGATGCAATGACCGGAATCTGCACGGCTTCGCTCACTCGCGCAGTGAGCTCGCAATCGAAGCCTGCACGCGTTCCATCCGCATCCATGGATGTAAGCAATATCTCTCCGGCTCCGCGTGATTCGGCCTCTTTTGCCCAATCGATTACTTTGCGGCCCGTGGGCTTTCGGCCTCCGCTCACGAATACTTCAGCGTCTCCAACCGGATCATCGGTCTTCGCGCGGCGCGCGTCAACCGCAACAATCACCGCCTGAGCGCCGAATCTGCTGCCGATCTCATCGATGAGTTCCGGCCGAGCAATGGCTGCAGAATTGATACTGACTTTATCCGCTCCGGCGTCGAAAATAGCTGCTGCATCTTCAATAGCGCGAATACCGCCGCCGACCGTGAACGGGATGTAAAGTTGCCTGGCAGTGCGTTCCACTGTGTCGATCAGCGTTCCTCGCCCTTCATGTGTTGCTGTGATGTCCAGCAATACAATTTCGTCTGTGCCCGCTTCTGCATGGCGGCGAGCCAACTCGGCTGGATCGCCTGCATCAACGATATCCACAAACTGCACGCCTTTCACCACGCGGCCTGCATTCACATCGAGGCAGGCGATAATGCGCTTCGTCAGGCTCATGCGAGCCTCACAAAATTTTCGAGAATCCGTAAGCCAACGGGGCCGGATTTCTCAGGATGAAACTGGACTCCCATGACATTGTCCCGCTCTGCGGCCGCTGTAAACGGCAGATCGTATTCTGTAACTGCCACGGTGCTGTTTATCACCGGGGCGCGATAGGAATGTGTGAAATAGACGAAAGCGCCACTTGAAATTCCCTGAAGCAGACGTGATTCTCTAACCTGAATCGAATTCCAGCCGACATGCGGGACTTTCAGCTTGTCCGAGAATCGCTCACACAGCCCGGCAAATACCTTGAGGCCCGGAGTGGCCGGCGATTCCGTACTTCCCTCAAAAAGCCATTGCAGACCAACGCAAATGCCCAGAAACGGAACGCCTGTTCTGATTCGCTCTTCAATTGCATTTTTCAGGCCGTGTTCTTTGAGGAAGGCTGTTGCAGAGAAATGACCCACACCGGGCAGAACCAGTTTCTCGGCCCGCATGACCTGTTGCGGATCTGACGTTAAAACTGCGTGTGCGCCAACAGCATGAAGGGCCTTCATGACCGACGTAAGATTGCCTGCTTTGTAATCAATTACAGCAATCACAACAATCCTTTCGTGCTGGGGAGCATCTGGCCCAGTTGCTTATCGCGCATGCAGGCGAAGCGCAACGCGCGCGAGAATGCTTTGAACAGCGCTTCTACTTTGTGATGATTTGAGCGACCATACATCGTCTTCAGATGAACATTGGCACGGGCTCCGCGCGCGAAGCCTTCAAAAAAGTCGTCCACAAGTTCTGATTGGAGATCACCAACGAGCCGTGTTTTTACTTTGGTGTCGATCACAGAGGAGACGCGGCCACTGAGGTCGATGGCGGCGATGCCGAGGGTTTCATCCATCGTCATCAGAAAGTATCCGGCTCGCATGATACCCTTCTTGTCGCCGAGCGCGCGATCAAATGCCTCTCCAAGTGCAATGCCCACGTCTTCCACCGTGTGGTGCTGGTCCACATCCAGATCACCTTTGCACGAGAGTTCAAGATCAAAAGCGCCATGGCGCGTGAACAGCTCCAGCATGTGATCCAGAAAGCGGATACCCGTGCCGACTTTATATTTTCCTGAACCTTCGATGACCAGCCGCAGCGTAATTTGCGTTTCTGCCGTTTTGCGGTGGATCAATGCTGTTCGCTTGTGGGTACTACCGCTGGTCTTCATTTGGTCTCCATTGAATCTCTGCAAGTGACTCCTCGAGCGCTTTAATTCCTATTGCAGTGTGTTCCAGCGTGCCGACAGTGATGCGCACACAGCCATCGCAGCCCGGATCATTGGATCGGTCGCGCACCAGCACATTGCGAGCACGCATGGCGGCCGTAAACTCTTTGTGCTTCGGCCCAATTTTCGTCAGGATAAAGTTGGCTTCCGACGGCCAGAATAGAGCGCCGAGCCGCTGCAACGCTGCTGTGAAAAGCTCACGGCTCCGCAGCACTTCATCGACATACCACTGCAGGTAGTCCGTATCTTGAATGGCTGCCGGCAAGCAGGCCAAAGCAAGACCATTGACGCTATATGGAGAAATCATCCTGCGCATCCATCGCATCTGCGACTCATGCGCGATGAGCACTCCGAGCCGAAGGCCTGCAAGGCCATATGCTTTCGAAAATGTTCGCGTGACCACCAGATTCGGGGCGCGATCCATGAGATCGAGAACCGTCTCACCATAGAAGTGATAATAGGCTTCATCCACCAGAACCATAGCGTGAGGCGCGCGTTCCAAAATTGCCACGATGGCATCGCGTGAAACCGCGCGTCCTGTGGGGCTGTTTGGATTTGCGATGGCAATCAATTTGGTGGCAGGCGTGATTTTCTTCAGCACGCATCCCAGCGGAAAAGCAAAATCTTCTGCTGCCTGGACAAAGACGAGCTTCGCATCTGTCGAAGAGCCATAGACCTCGTACATGGAATAGGTCGGCACCGGCAGCAAAAATTCATCGCCGCTATCGAGATACGTCTGACAGAGAACGTGAATTGCCTCGTCTACTCCATTCGTCAGCAACACCCCCGTTGCCTTTATCCCAAGATGCGCGGCTACCAGCGCTTCGACTGGCTCGCGTTCCGGATATTTCGTGATATCAGCGCGGTAGATGCGGCCTAGAGCCTCCAACACTTTGGGCGAGCACGCGGATGTATTTTCATTGAAATCGAGGCGCACGCCATTACGCGACCCGAGCGGCGGATGGTATTCCTTCGTGCGCAGAACCGCGGCGCGAGGCTTTGGATATTCAGTCATGCATACCTCGCGCACGAATGGCTTCAGAATGGCCACGCAGACCTTCGGCTTCGGCCAGAGCAATTGCAGCCGCGCCAAGTTGTTTCAGGCCCTCGCGCTCATATTTCTGAACAGTGATGATCTTCAGGAAGTCTGAAACGCTCAGGCCACCACGCGCTCTCGCCCAGCCGCCTGTTGGCAGCGTGTGATTCGGGCCGGAAATGTAATCACCCAGCGGCTGTGCTGAATAACTGCCGATAAAGACAGAACCAGCGCTCGTCACCCAATCCAGATCACTTTTGTCGTCGATGGTGAGATGTTCGGGAGCAAGCGAATTTGTCAGCCTGCGTGCTTCTGCAACGGATTCGGTTACGAATATGACTCCGTTGCTCTGAATCGCCTGCTTCGCAATGGGATTTTTGGATGACAGCCGCTTCGTCTCCGCGCTCACACGTTCCGCGAGTGCAGCTTTGGTCGTAATAAAGACGGGAAAAGCATCCGGATCGTGCTCTGCCTGCGCAACAAGGTCGGCTGCAATCTGCGTCGCATCCCCCTTTTCGCTGGTAACGATTATTTCTGTTGGGCCAGCGAGCATATCGATGGAGCAATCGAATGAAACCAGCTTTTTTGCGGCAACCACATAGGCGTTACCGGGACCAACAATCTTATCGACCTTTGCAATGTTCTCTGTTCCATATGCCAGCGCAGCCACCGCTTGAGCGCCGCCAATGCGGTAGAACTCAGTGATGCCGAGAAAGCCGGCGGTAGCCAACGTCTCGGCTGCAGGCCTCGGTGAAACAACAACGATGCGCTGAACTTCCGCGACCTGCGCCGGAATGACTGTCATGAGCATGGTTGAAGGCAGTGGATAACGCCCACCCGGAACATAGCAGCCAACTGCATCCAGAGGACGAACCTGCTGGCCAACGGTTAACCCGGGCACCTGTTCGAAGCCCCAGCTTTTCGGCATTTGCTTTTGGGCAAAGCGGCGGATGTTCTTTGCTGCTAGTTGAATCGCAGAACGAAACGCAGGCGCGGCATTGCGCCATGCCTGCTGCATCTCGTCTTCTGTAATTCGTAACGGGGTTTGTTGCGAAATGCCATCGAAACGACCGGAATACCGGCGCAGGGCTTTGTCCCCGTCTTTGCGTACTGCATTGATGATACGACGCGCAACCGGCACGGCACGCTCATCGATCGTCGAACGGCGGCTCTGCAACTGCGCGATGACGACCTGCGCCCGCTTCGCATCGCGTCCGGTGGTACGCAGAACTTTCATCTACAGCACCACCTTGCTTAGGGGATATTCGACGATACCGGTTGCATTTGTTGCTTTGAGCTTTGGAATTACGTCGCGAACTGCTGTCTCCTCGAGGATGGTGTTAACGGCCACCCAGGAAGGATCGCTCAATGCAGAAACCGTTGGTGAATTCAATGCGGGAAGCACCGAGAGAACTGCTGCCAGATCAGACTTCCGTACGTTAAGCATCAGGCCGACCTGTCCCTGTGCTGCGATGGCTGCCTGCAGCATCAGCGCGATGTTGTCGATCTTCTGCTTCTTCCAGGGATCGTCATAGCTTGCCGGATTCGCTATCAGGTGCGTCTCGCTCGCCATGACGGTATCGATAATGCGCAGGCGGTTCGCCTTTAAGGAACTGCCCGTTTCTGTGACTTCGACAATGGCATCAGCTAATGTTGGCGGCTTCACTTCGGTTGCGCCCCAGCTGAATTCCACCTTTACCGGCACCCCTTTTTCCGCGAAGTAGCGTTTCGTGACTTCAACCAATTCAGTGGCGATGATCTTGTCTTTCAGGTCTTCGGCTTTTTGATATGGCGAGTCTTCGGGCACGGCCAGCACCCAGCGAACGCGCTGGCGGCTCTGCTTCGCGTATACGAGACTGGTGACACTTTTTACCTCACGTCCGCTCTCCACCACCCAGTCAATGCCGGTGAGGCCGGCATCGAGTGCGCCATGATCGACATAACGGGCCATCTCCTGTGCGCGAATCAGCGTGCATTCGATCTCGCTGTCATCAATGGAAGGAAAGTAGGAACGACCATTGGCGTAGATATTCCAGCCCGCGCGTTGAAAAAGCGCAATCGTCGCGTCCTGCAGACTGCCTTTCGGAATGCCGAGTTTCAGCTTGTTCGCCATCAGCGCACCTCCGCACTGACATTGATCGCAATAGGGCGAGTAAAGCAGCTGACGGTCCCTTCATGGCAGACAAGGCCGTCGCCTTCTACCTGCACGCGATAGAGCACCGTGTCCTTATCGCAGTCGGTTGACGCTTCTATCACCCTCAGGCGATTGCCGCTGGTCTCGCCTTTCATCCAAAGCTTCTGGCGAGTGCGGCTCCAGAAAGTCACGAACCCGCTCTCCAGCGTTTTTTGATAGCTGGCTTCATTCTGGAAGCCGACCATCAGCACCTGGCCTGTTGCGGCGTCCTGCACGATGGCCGGAACAAGGCCATCCATTTTTGCAAAATCAATTGTTATATCAGTCATCGCTCATCCTTCAGTTTGTTGCCAGCCTGCGTTTTTCGCGCAGATGTAAAAAGCCCGCCTGCGCTTAGCGCATCGGCGGGCTTTCGGTCCTTTGATTCTGGCTTTTTACTCTAGGCCATAAGGATTCGCCGACACGCTCGTCACGTGATGATGATGGTGATGACGATGATGGCGGTGAATCTGCATCTGAGTTGAAGATAATCGGCGGTAAGGAAGATGTCAACTCTTATTGGCGAAGCGCTCCGCGGAGAAGAAATCTACCGGCCATTTCGTATGGCCGTCGATGGCCAGATCCGCCAGCACTTCTCCCAGAACAGTGGCGAACTTGAATCCATGCCCTGAGAAGCCGCAGGCTATGGTGACCTGTGCGTAGTTCGGGTGCGGTGAGACAACGAAGTGCTCATCCGGAGTCAGGGTGTACATGCAGGTTGCGGCATGCAGCAATTTTCCGTTCAATGCCGGGATAAAAGTTGCAAGTTGCTCTCGAATCTCTTCAATATCGCGATCATGAATCTCTCGCTCAATTGAGTCTGTCGTGCAGATATCGCCGCCGGAATGCATGGCAGCCTTCACGCCGCATTTTTCGCAATCGGTCGCTGGGAATCCATAGAAGACCGTCTCATTACCGGTTCTCCAGATGTAGATTGGAAAGCGATCGGGCGCAAAATTTTGTATAGCTGTTAGCGGATCAAACCAGGCCATCACGTGCCGTCGGATATGCAAAGGCAACGCCAGTTTGAGCAGATTGCTTGCCCACGGCCCCGGTGCGATCACCAGGCGGGCCGCTTTATACGCGGTCTTCGGGGTGACGACCCGAACCGCGCCGCCGTCCGTTGCAGTCCAATCGACAGTTGGCTCTTCAAAGTGCAAAGTTGCTCCGTGTTGCGCGGCTAATCCAAGATGCGTTGCAACGGCTACCTCGGGCCGCAGAAAGCCGGCTTTCTTCTCGAATACGGCGCAATCCTCAGCACGCGGACGGAGAACTGGAAACCGCCGTTGTATCTCTTTTGCATCGAGTACTTCGTGAGCAAGATTGTGTTGCTTCGCGCTGAGAAGACTTCCCTGCACAACGTCACTGTTTTCTGTTCCGAGAAACAGACCTCCGGTCGCCGTAAGCAGTTGTGTTTGCGAATCACGTTCCAGTTGTTCCCATAATTCATAAGCGCGCAGCACCAAAGGCACATAGTCAGGATTCTCATGGTAGGCCTGGCGAATGATGCGGGAGCTTCCGTGAGAAGAGCCGCGATCATGCGCCGGAGTGAATCGCTCCAGTCCCAGAACCCGCTTTCCTCGCGCTGCCAGATGATACGCGGCAGCGCTGCCGATTCCACCCAGCCCGATTACGATTACGTCAAACGTCTCTGCCATTTGCGTTATTGGTAGATTATCCTGTGTCGTCGAACTTATCTTTGGTTGTTTCGTCCACAAAGGAACACGATGCGATTGGTAAGAACTTCTATTCTCTGCCTGACAGGTATTGTTTGCGCCTCCTATGCATTCAGCGAAAAGACGATTGAAGGGCGTAATGGCATCTCTCTGCCTGCGCCTCCACCCACGGCAACCGATACGGTCGTTGACAATCTCCACGGCACGGAAATCGCCGATCCGTACCGTTGGCTTGAAGACGCAAAAAGTCCGGCGACCCGCGCATGGCTTGCCTCGCAGATGACGTATACCGACGAGTACCTTTCGCAGGTAAAGATACGGCCACAGATTGTTGATGAGCTGACGAAGCTGCAGCGCGTCGATCATTATTCTGTTCCGCTGGAATACGGCGGCAGGCTGTTTTTTGAGAAGCGGCTGGCAAATGAGAACCAGGCCTCGATCTACATGCGCGAGGGCTGGACAGGCGCAGATGTGCGTCTTGTCGACGCGACAAAACTCAGCGCAGACCAGAACACCTCCGTAACCATCAACGATATTTCGAGTGATGGCAAGTTTTTGGTTTACGGCATTCGGCAGGGCGGCGCAGATGAAGAATCAGTTCATGTTCTCAATGTTGATACGAAGCAGGAGCTGGCAGACTCGCTGCCAAGCGGCCGCTACTTTGGCGTGAGTCTCGGCCCAAACAAGCAGGGGCTTTATTATGCGCGGTTCACGCACGCGGGAACAACAGTCCACTACCACAAATTCGGCACGCCCCTCGTATCTGACCCGACGATCTTCGGCAAGGAATATCGCGGCCAGAAGCTGGGTGAGATGGAGCTCATCAGCGCCAGAGTCACGGAAAATGGTCGGTATCTCATCATCAGCGTCAGTCGCGGCGTTCCCGCAACGCGAGAAGACATCCTTGTCAAAGATCTCCGCAAGCCCGACAGCGAGATCATTCCACTGGTCTATGGATTGGAAGCGCGCACATCAGCAGTCAACATTGGCGACCGCTTCTTTCTCTCGACCGATTACCAGGCCGCGAACAAGCGCGTTGTGGAAGCGAAGCCGGACGAGTCACCCGAGCAGTGGAAGACAGTCGTACCCGAAGGCAACGACGTAATCGACGGCTTCAATATCGTTGGCGGTAAGCTGTTTGTGCGCCGTCTGCACGATGTGAAGACCGAGACATCCATCTATTCACTCAATGGCAAACAGATCGGGCAGGTCACGTATCCCGGCATTGGGTCCGGCACAGACGTAATGGGCAGAGCAGAGCAGACCACCGGCTTTTACGTCTTTCAGTCCTTCATTCTGCCGCCCACGATCTATCGCTACGACACGAAAACGGGCAAGTCAGATGTCTTCTTCCAGCCGAAGCTGCCGTTTGATTCCTCGGAGTACGAGATTAAACAGGTCTTCTACCACTCAAAGGACGGCACACGCGTTCCTATGTTTATCGCCGGCAAGAAAGGATTGAAGCAGGACGGCACCGCGCGCCTGCTGATGACCGGTTACGGTGGCTTTCAGTTGCCGATGTTGCCTGGGTGGGACAGTGAGTACGCCTGGTGGATGCAGCAGGGCGGCTACTTTGCCCTTCCGAATCTGCGCGGTGGAGACGAATATGGCGAACCCTGGCACAAAGCAGCCATGTTCGAAAAGAAGCAGAACGTCTTCGACGACTGGTTTGCCGCAGCCGAGTACCTGATCCAGAACCACTACACGACCCCCGAGCGATTTGCCATTCGCGGACGCTCAAATGGCGGCCTCCTGATGGGCGCGTCCATGACGCAGCGGCCTGATCTCTTTGGCGCAATCTGGTGTGGATATCCTCTGCTCGACATGCTGCGCTACCAGAACTTTCTTTTCGGGCGGCTCTGGACGACCGAATACGGCAGTGCTGATAACGCCAAAGACTTTCCCTATTTGCTCAAATACTCGCCTTATCAAAATGTGAAACCAGGAACAAAGTATCCGGCGATCATGTTCTTTACCGGCGACAGCGACACACGCGTCGACCCGCTGCACGCGCGCAAGATGACGGCACGGATGCAGTCAGCCAATGGCGGCGAGCGCCCCATTCTGCTGCATTACAGTTTGAAAGGCGGCCACAGCTCCGGCGTGTCACTTGCCCAGCTGGTAAATGATGAAGCCGATGAGCTGGCCTTTCTCTGGAATGAAACCAGCGCGCCATAGACTCTCAGCAACTTGCAGCTTCCACACTTACCCGCCAGCAATCATGCGCAGGAGGCGCATCCAAAAGCTTCGGACAGCATCTATCCTTCTATTCCATGCGCAATACCCGCATAGGATCGACCCGCGTTGCGCGTCGTGCCGGAAAGTAACAAGCCGCGAAAGCTACAGTCGTCAACACCGCAATCACGACAAGCATGGTCGCCGGATCATACGTATGCACTCCATAGAGTAAAGACGAAAAGCTGGCCATCACATCCGCCAGCCCCAGGGCCGCTGCAATCCCAATGATCGCCCCGAACGCAGTCAGTCTGCCGCCGCGCGCCAGCACCCAGCGAAACACATCTCTGCGATCCGCGCCTAGGGCCATGCGGACGCCTATATCGCGTGTGTGCTGCACGACGAGATAGGAAATCACTCCATACATCCCGATGCTGGCCAGCAGCAGCGCTGTCCCCGCAAATGCAGCCAGCAGAATCATTGCGAAGCGCCGCCCGGCTAACGTACCCGAAATGGTCGATTCCATCGTTGCCGGGTTGTACACCACCTGCTCATGATTCATCTGGACCAGAGCATTGCGAACGCTCTGAAACGCCGTATCCGCGTCATACCTGGAGCGCATGACAACATCCATGCCCATCAACACTAATCCAAGCTGCTGTTCCGGAAGCTGCATGATGGTCTGGTAAATCTCTGCGCGCAACGGATTAACAGCATCATTGTCTAAACCCCATTGATTCACATGCCCGACGACGCCAATTACTGTGGCCGGATCATTCTCAAACTGTTCAAGAAAGACTCGCTTTCCGATGGGATCGGCATTTCCAAAGAGCTTCCGCGCAAATACATCATCGATCAC
>Ga0070741_10012842_pt1 | contig 15005 bp, 13 predicted proteins | sample Coa_R1_4_FD_66440 | JGI IMG/M metagenome (GOLD analysis project Ga0070741, IMG submission 66440) | Surface soil microbial communities from Centralia Pennsylvania, which are recovering from an underground coalmine fire - Coalmine... | ecosystem: Environmental > Terrestrial > Soil > Unclassified ... | reverse complement strand
CGGTTGCACTATTGCGGATGCGGCGAGTCTTATCGTGTGTAATAGATAACCGCGGGCCACGAACAAGGGACGCGCGCATCGCGCGCGGCATCGGAGGGAATTTTATGGAAGAGCTGATCATCGACAGACCGACCGAGCGCCGCGCGCCGGCGCCGGAAGAATTGAAGCGCATCGACGCTTACTGGCGCGCCGCCAATTACCTCTCGGTCGGGCAAATCTATCTCCTCGATAATCCGCTGCTGCGAGAGCCGTTGAAGCCCGAGCACGCCAAGCCGCGCCTGCTCGGTCACTGGGGGACGACGCCCGGGCTCAACTTTATTTATGTTCACTTGAATCGCGTCATACGCGCGCGCGACCTCGACATGATCCATGTGACCGGCCCCGGGCACGGCGGTCCGGCGCTCTTCGCCAATACCTGGCTCGAAGGAAGTTACAGCGAGCTCTATCCCGACGTACCGCCCGATGCGGAGGGAATGGAGCGGCTGTTTCGGCAGTTTTCGTTTCCGGGCGGCATGCCGAGCCATTGCGGCGCCGAAACACCGGGCTCGATCAACGAGGGCGGCGAGCTTGGTTACTCGCTGCTGCATGCGTACGGCGCGGCCTTCGACAACCCGGACTTGATCGTCGCTTGCACCGTCGGGGACGGCGAGGCCGAGACCGGGGCGCTCGCGACGTCCTGGCATTCGAACAAGTTCTTGAATCCGGTGCGCGACGGCGCGGTGCTGCCGATTCTGCATTTGAACGGTTACAAGATCGAAAACCCGACCGTGCTCGCGCGTATCAGCCGCGAGGAACTCGAGGATCTTTTCATCGGCTACGGCTATCGTCCGTACTTCGTCGAAGGCGAGGTGCCGGACGCGATGCACCGGCAATTCGCGGCGACGCTCGACACCGTCCTCGATGAGATCCAGGCGATCCAGCGCGACGCCCGGCGCGCGAAGAGCGCGAGCGCGCCGCTACGCCCGCGCTGGCCGATGATCGTGCTGCGCACTCCGAAAGGTTGGACTGGTCCGAAGGAAGTGGATGGCCGCGTGATCGAGGGCCATTGGCATTCGCATCAAGTGCCGTTCGGCGACGTGCGCGCGAACCCCGCCCACCTCAAGCTCCTCGAGCAGTGGCTCAAGACGTATCGCCCGGAGGAGCTGTTCGACGAAGCGGGGCGACTTCGGCCCGAGCTCGCCGCGCTCGCGCCCAAGGGCAAGCGGCGCATGGGCGCGAATCCGCACGCGAACGGCGGCTTGTTGTTGAAAGCGCTCAAATGCCCCGATTTCCGGGCCTATGCCGTGACCGTCGAGCGGCCGGGCGCGGCCGAGACGGAGTCGACGCGCGTGCTCGGGACCTATCTGCGCGACGTCATGAAACTGAACCAAGCGAGCGCTAACTTTCGCGTGGTGGGACCGGATGAGACCGGCTCGAACCGCCTGAGCGCCATCTACGACGTGACCGACCGCGTATGGATGGCCGAGCTAAAGCCGCACGACGAGCACCTCGGCCCCGACGGCCGCGTGATGGAAGTGCTCTCCGAGCAGATGTGCCAGGGATGGCTCGAAGGTTATCTGCTGACCGGCCGGCACGGGCTGTTTTCCTGCTACGAGGCGTTCGTGCACATCGTCGACTCCATGTTCAATCAACACGCGAAGTGGCTCAAGGTGAGCAAAGAGGTGCCATGGCGGCGGCCGATCGCTTCGCTCAATTATCTTCTGACGTCGCACGTCTGGCGTCAGGATCACAACGGCTTCTCGCACCAGGACCCGGGCTTCCTCGACGTCGTCGTCAACAAGAAGCCGGATATCGTCCGGGTCTATCTGCCGCCCGATGCGAACTGCCTGCTCTCCGTCGCGGATCACTGTCTGCGCAGCCGCAATTACATCAACGTCATCGTGGCCGGCAAACATCCGCAGCCGCAGTGGCTGAGCATGGAGGCCGCGGTCAAACACTGCACGGCGGGCATCGGTATCTGGGAATGGGCGAGCAGCGATCACGACCAGGAGCCGGACGTGGTGCTCGCCTGCGCCGGCGACGTGCCGACGCTCGAGACGCTCGCCGCCGCCGATTTACTGCACCAGCATTTGCACGAGCTCAAGGTGCGCGTCGTCAACGTCGTCGATCTCATGACACTGGCTCCCGAACACCCGCACGGCTTGAGCACGCGCGAATTCGATACGCTGTTCACCGCGGACCGCCCGATTATTTTTGCTTTCCATGGTTATCCCTGGCTGATCCATCGCCTCACCTATCGCCACACGAATCACGCGAACCTGCATGTGCGCGGCTACAAGGAAGAGGGTTCAACCACCACGCCCTTCGACATGACGGTTCGCAACGACATGGACCGTTATCACCTCGCGATCGACGTCATCGATCGCGTCCCCGGCCTCGCCGCGCGCGCGGCCTATCTCAAGCAATACTTGCGCGACAAATTGATCGAGCATCGCGAATACATACGCACGCATGGAGAGGATATGCCCGAGGTTCGCGATTGGAAGTGGCCGAGTTGAAGTATCGATAATTCGATCGCGGTCCGACCGCGGCACGTCGCGCGCGCGTGTCCGTTGGTGTCGGTCCCTCCGGAACCCCAAAGCCACACTGCTTCTGTCCCGAATAAACGGTGGCGGACGCAGGCGGTGGTACGATGGCCCGGCATGCGCGCAAACCGGAACTCCAATAATCGCGGCGGCGCCCGGGTGCACGCCAACGCGAATCGGGCGGGTCGAATAAAAAAAACGCTCCGCAAGCTCGGGCCCGGTCTGATCACGGGCGCGGCGGACGACGATCCTTCCGGCATCGCCAGCTATTCCCAGGGCGGCGCGCAGTTCGGGTTCGGCACGTTATGGACGCTGTTCTTCACTTACCCGCTGATGGTCGGCATCCAGATCATCAGCGCGCACATCGGTTGCGTCACCGGCCGCGGTCTCGCGGCGAATGTCCGTCTTGCCTATCCCGCGTGGTTCTTGTATGCGCTCGTCGGTCTGCTGCTCGCCGCGAACGTTATAAATATCGGCGCGGATCTCAGCGCCATGGCGAACGCGGCGGAGCTGGTCACCGACGTGCCGAGCCAGTTCTTCGCCGTAAGCTTTGGCGTGCTTTCGCTGCTGTTGCAGATCTTTCTTCCGTACGCCCGCTACGTGCGCCTATTGAAGTGGCTGACCCTGGCGTTGCTCGCGTACGTCGCGGTGCTCTTCGTCGTGCGCGTTCCGTGGGGTGCCGTGCTGTCGAGCGTGATTTTTCCGCGCTGGATCGCGGGCGCCGATTACGTCGCCATCATCGTCGCCATCTTCGGCACGACCATCAGCCCGTACCTCTTTTTCTGGCAAGCGGCGCTGGAAGTCGAGGAACAGCGCGCGGACGTGAACGGGAAACGTCCCGTCCGCCGGCACCCGGGCCGCGCGCCGGCGCAGTTTCGCCGCATCAAGATCGATACCTATATAGGGATGGCGTTCTCCAACCTGATCGCTTTTTTCATCATGGTTTGCGCGGCCGTCACCCTGCACGAGGGTGGGGTGCGTGATATTTCGACCGCCGCCGAAGCGGCGCAAGCGCTGCGGCCGATCGCCGGCGACTTCGCCTTCCTGCTGTTCGCCCTCGGCATCATCGGGACGGGGTTGCTGGCGCTGCCCGTGCTTGCCGGATCGGCGGCCTACGCGGTGGCGGAGGCGATGCGCTGGCCGGCGGGACTCGGTCTCAAGCCCGCGTCCGGCAAGGGTTTCTACGCTATCATCGCCTTTTCCACCTTGCTCGGCGTGACTTTGGATTTCTCCGGCATCGCCCCCATGAAAGCGCTGGTATGGAGCGCGATCATTAACGGTGTGATTTCCGTGCCGATGATGGCGGTGACGATGCATATGGCGTCGGGACGCCGCCTCATGGGCCGGTTCGTGATCTCGCCGCGTTTGAAATGGCTCGGCTGGATCGCGACCGCGGTCATGGGGGCCGTGGTGATGCTGTTGGGGTGGAGTCTGCTGAAGGGGTGAGAAATGTCTGCGCCGGCGACCGTCACGCGTCTTTCCATTTCCGGTATGCACTGCGCCGGTTGTGTGACGTCCGTAGAGCGGTCGTTGAAGGCGGTCCCCGGCGTCGATACCGCGACGGTGAATCTCGCGGAACGCACCGCGACCGTGACCGGCGTCGCCGGGGAGCAGTCGCTTATCGGCGCGATCGCGCGGGCCGGCTACCAGGGCGTCGTGCTGCGCGCGGACGGAGACGCGGTGCAGGAAGCGGCGGAAGCCGCGCACTATCGGGCGTTATGGCGTAAGACGTTTTTTGCGGCGGCGGTGGGGCTGCCGCTCTTCGTCGCCGATCCCCTCGGCTGGCTGCCGATGCTGCCGGACCCGGGCGGCCAGGCGTTCTGGCTCGCCGTCGGCGCGCTGACGTTCTTCGTGCTGGTGTATTCCGGGGGCCATTTCTTCGTCGGCGCGTGGAAGGCATTCCGCGCTCACAACGCCAACATGGACACGCTGATCGCGCTCGGCACGGGCGCCGCCTGGGTCTATTCCATGCTGGTGGTCGCGCTGCCGACGATCGTCCCGAGTCTCGCGCAGCACGCTTATTTCGAATCGGCCGCGATCATCATCGCGCTCATTAATCTCGGTCAGGCGCTGGAGGTGCGGGCGCGCGGCAAGACGTCGCAGGCGATCCGCCGGCTGATCGGGCTGCAACCGCGCACCGCGCGCGTCGTGCGCGACGGCCGCGAGGTCGACGTGCCGATCGAGCAGGTCGGGCTCGACGAAACCGTGCGCGTGCGGCCGGGGGAAAAAATTCCGGTGGACGGCGTCGTTATCGACGGGCATTCGAGCGTCGATGTATCGATGTTGACCGGCGAGCCGATCCCCGTCGAAAAGCAGGTCGGCGACGAAGTGGTCGGCGGCACGCTCAACAAGTCCGGCACATTCCTGTTCCGGGCAACGCGCATCGGCGCCGAGACCGCGCTCGCGCGCATCATCGACATGGTGCGCCGCGCGCAAAGCACCAAGCCCGCCATCGGCCGGCTCGCCGACACGATTTCCTCGGTATTCGTGCCGACGGTGCTGATCATCGCCGCGCTCACCTTTCTCGCCTGGTACAACCTCGGTCCCGAGCCGCGCGGCGCGTACGTGCTGGTCACGGTAATGACCGTTCTCATCATTGCGTGTCCGTGCGCGCTCGGACTGGCGACCCCGATCTCGATCATGGTCGGCGTCGGCAAAGCGGCCGAGTACGGCATTCTGATCCGCAACGGGGACGCGCTGCAGCAAGCGGGCCGGCTCACCGCCGTGGTGCTCGACAAGACCGGCACCGTGACGGCCGGGCGGCCCGTCGTGACGACGCTCGTTCCCGCGGCCGGTATGAGCGAAATCCGGTTGCTGCAGTTCGCCGCTTCGCTCGAGGCCGGATCGGAGCATCCGCTCGCGCAAGCGCTGGTCGATGCGGCCAAGGAGCGGGGCATTGTGCTATCGCCGGTGAGCGCGTTCGACGCGGTAACGGGTCGGGGCGTGCGCGGCATGGTGGAAGGCACGGCGGCTCTTTTCGGCAACGCGCGCTTCATGAACGAGCAGGGCGTCGATCTGCAAGATCTTCCGGCGCGCGCGGCCGCGCTCGCCGCGAAGGCGCAGACGCCGATGTATCTCGCCGTCGACGGCCGCGCCGCCGGCATCGTGGCGGTGGCCGATCCGGTCAAGCCGGACTCCAAGGCGGCGATCGCGCGCCTGCGCGCGCTCGGATTGAAGGTCGTCATGATCACCGGCGACAACCGTGCCACCGCGGACGCGGTGGCGCGCCAAGTGGGGGTCGATGCGGTATACGCCGACGTGCTTCCCGGGGACAAGGCCGCGCAGGTGCAGGCGCTGCAAACGCGCGGTGAAATCGTCGGCATGGTGGGCGATGGCATCAACGACGCCCCGGCGCTCGCTCAGGCGGACGTCGGTTATGCGATCGGCACCGGCACCGACGTCGCCATCGAGTCGGCGGACGTCGCGCTCATGCGCGGTTCGCTGCACGGCGTCGCCGATGCGATCGCGATCTCGCGCGCGACGCTCGGCAATATCAAACAAAACCTCTTCGGCGCGTTTATTTACAACATCCTCGGCATTCCCGTCGCCGCGGGCGTGCTCTACCCCTTTTTCGGGGTGCTGCTCAATCCGGTGATCGCCGGAGCGGCGATGGCGCTCTCTTCGGTTACTGTGGTCAGCAATGCCAACCGGCTGCGTTTCCTGAGGGCGGGGGATTCGCGCGCATGAGTGCGTGGCTCGCGAATCTTGTCGGCGTGGCCGTCATCGGGTTCATCGTCTGGTGGTTCTGGTTATCGACGCCCAAGGCGCAAACCGTCGCCGGCGGCCTCCCGGTCGATATCCTCGTGGACGCGGGCGTGTACACGCCCGCGCGCATCGAGGTCGCCGCCGGCAAGCCGGTGACGCTGCGTTTCCTGCGCAAAGATCCAAGCCCCTGCGCGGAGCAGGTGCGCTTCGACGATCTGGGGATAAGCGCGGAATTGCCGATCGGCAAACCGTACACGGTGACACTGACCCCGGCAGCCGGTGAGCACGAGTTCACTTGTCAGATGAGGATGTATCGCGGCATGCTGGTGGCGCGCTGAAAAATCAAAAATAACGGGAGGAACCGTGCCGATCCGATTTCGCTCTTGCGTGCTTTCCGTGGCGCTCTTGTTCGGGTGCGTCTCCACCGCGTCGGCGGAATTTGCGATCACGGCCGGAGCCGAGAGCTTTCAATGGCAGGAATTCACGTCCGCCGGGCGCTTGTTGGAAGAGAGCGGTCATCTCTTTCGCGCCGGTGCAATATGGCGCGAGCGGTTCGCGCAGGAGCAAATGCTGTTGGAGCTGCGCGGCTCGGGGTACTTCGGCCGCGTGGACTACGACGGGCAGGCGTGCGACGTTTTCGGCCCATCCTGCACGCCCTACCGAAGCGATGCCGAGTATCGCGGGATTGCCGCGGAGGCGACCCTCGCGCGCCGGTTTGGTCGTAGCACGGGCGCCGATCTCTTCGCCGGCGGCGGTTTCGACACCTGGCGGCGGGATATCAAGGGAGACAGCAATACGGCGGGCGTGGTCGAAGACTGGACGGTGATGTATTTGCTGGCCGGCGGCGGCGGCCACTGGGAGTACACTTCAACGCGCTATGAAGCGCGGGCCGGTTTCAAATACCCGTTTTACGCGCGCGACACCAATCATTTCTACGAAGTCACGGTCGAGCCGAAGGGGAAGCCGTCGTTCTTTGCGCGCTTTTCCACCGACTTCATGAGCGCGGGGCGGCCGCGCTGGGGCCTGACGCTTTACTACGATACTTACCGCTTCGACCAATCCAACGTCCAGAACGTCGGCTTCGGGCTCGGCGTATTCCAACCGCGAACCGAGCAGGACGTGATCGGCCTTTATGCCCTCATTTACCTGCCGTAGTCGCCGCGGCTGAAAGCGCCGTCCGCTCCACGGAGACCCGTGGCAGGTGCGCGCGGATGAACTCGGCGAGGATTTCCACCTCGCGTTTGCGCGGAAAGCGGTCGCGGCAAACCAGCACGATGGCTCTGCCCGTATTCTTGCCCTCCAGCCGCCGGTAACTGACGAGATTTTTGAGGCGCTTGTCTTCGTTGACGGCGAGCATCGGCATGAGCGTGTAGCCGGCGCCGGAAGCGACCAGATGGCGCAAGGTCTCGAGGCTGGTCACGTGCATTTCCTTCAGGTTGCCGCGGCGATTCGGCGGGCACACGGCGATCGTCTGGTCGCGCAGACAGTGGCCGTCTTCCAACAGCACCATGTCGGATACTTTCAAATCGGTCAGCCGGACGGGATTTTTGCGCCGCAGCGGATGATCGTGAGGAAGCGCGACGAGAAACGGCTCGTTAAAAAGCGGCAGCACGTGCAGGCCTTCCTCGGAAAAACTTCTGGCCGCAAGCACGGCATCCAGCTGGCCGGCGCGCAACTCCTCGAGCAGTACGTCGGTCAGGCCCTCGCGCAGGATCAGCTCGAGCTGCGGAAAGGTCTTGCGCAGCGGGCCGAGGAGATGCGGCACCAGATAAGGCCCGAGCGTGGCAATGGCGCCGAGCCGGAACGGGCCGGCGAGCGGTTGCTGCGGCGACTTGGCGGCGCTCAAAATCTTTTCGGCTTCTTCGAGCACGACCCGCGCCTGCTGCACGATGGTCTGCCCGACCTCGGTAGTCGCGACGCGCCGCATGCTGCGTTCGAAGAGCGTGACGCCGAGGTAGTCCTCGATCTTCTTGATCTGGCCGCTCAGCGCCGGCTGGCTCACGTGACAGGCCCGCGCCGCCTTGCCGAAATGCCCGTGCTGGGCGACGGCGACGATGTACTGAAGATCCCGCAATGTCAGGCCGGCGACGTTCATAAGTTATGGTTATCGAGTATATAGCTTTAATCGGTTGGCTTGAATCGAAGCGCCGGTCCAGTATGTCCGCGTAACCAAAAGATTCCACGACCCAAGCCCCGGTAGGGGAAGGAGACGATGATGGCGGCAAACCTTGGTGTGAGAGAAATCGGCGTCAATATCGGTATCAACGAGCGGGATCGCAAAGAAATCGCCGAGGGGCTGGCGCGCTTCCTCGCGGACACCTACACGCTCTACCTCAAGACGCACAATTTTCATTGGAACGTGACCGGTCCGATGTTCGAGACCTTGCACAAGATGTTCGAGGAGCAGTACCAGGAGCTGCGGGACGCCGTCGACGCGGTCGCCGAACGCATCCGCGCGCTCGGGTTTCCCGCTCCCGGCACTTACGCCGAGTTCATGAAGCTCGCCTCGATCAAGGAAGAGCCGGGCGTGCCGAGCGCGGAGGCGATGATCGAGCGGCTGCTCGAAGGGCATGAAACCGCCGTGCGCACCGCGCGTTCGCTGCTTGCGGCGATCGGACGCGCGCAGGACGAGCCGACGTTGAACCTCGTGTCCGACCGCATGCAGGCGCACGAGAAGACCGCGTGGATGCTGCGGAGCATGTTGGTTCACTAGCCGGGTTCGTGCGGGCCCGGGTTGCGCATCGCCGCTCGAGTCCGGCGCGCGGGGAAATACAGCTCGCGAGGCGCGATAAAACTATCGCCTCGGTTCGGGTTTGTAGAAACGAAATCCGTGCTTCCTGGCGCCCGAGGAGTGCCAACTAAAAAAAATTCTGCCGCAATTCAGATAACAGGCGTATCCCAGCGTGCGCGCCCCGGCGCGCCGCGCCGCGCGGTAGGACGCGAAGTTGTGCGTGTCGATGAAGCCGAGCGCGAACGTCTTCCCCTTTTTCATGCATACGTCATCAGAGAAGATGCTGATGTCGGTCGCCACATGATCGCCGCGAAATTCCGGTCGCACGAAACTTTTGTAGCCGTAACGCGCCTCGCGCGCGACCGCCACCCAAAGGCCGTCCAGATGGGGCGCGGCTTCGAAAGCGTACCAAGAGTAACCGATCAGCACGCCGTTCTGGATCGCACCCACGCAGACGTCTCCGCGCTTGAGGGCTGCACGGACGAGATCTTCCATCATGTCGAGGTCCGGATCCCTGCTGAATCCAAGAAGCTCCGCTTCCGTGAGTGTTTTGTATTCGCGATTACGCGGCGCGGTGAGGATCGGCCTGATGGCGAGCGGTCTTCCCGTGACCCGGCAAAACCCGAAACCGAGATGCCGGTACAGGCGGGTCATGACGAGCGCGTATATCGCGCGGATGTATCCCCAGCGACCGGCCGCTTCGCGAAAATCGGTAAATCGAGTCATTGGCTTGGTCGCGACGACAAGCACCGCAAACGCTGCCGTGTTCAGCTGCAAATAGACCATCGGCGCTTGACCCCACAATTAGTGCGGTAAGCATCTCCTTAACAGGCACGCGTTGCAACCGGTGCGGGTGGTTAAGCGAGCCTGCCGCCCGGTTTTTGGGAGGGCGAGAAGCCCGGGAAGACCGAGGCGAGGTCCGCGGCGGGTAAACCGAAGTGCCGAGTGAGCACCGTGCTCAGCACGTCGCGGAAATCGGTGGTAACCGGCAGATCACGCCCTTCATACAAGTTCTCCGCTGCGAGGCCCGGCCACTCGCCGTAGATCGTTCCGCCGCGCACGTTTCCGCCTGCCACCCACATGACGTTGCCGTGACCGTGATCGGTGCCGCCGTTGCCGTTTTCGCGGACCGTGCGACCGAACTCGGACATGACGACGACGCTGGTGTCCGCGAAACCGGCGCCGAGCGCGCGCGCGAGCATCGCCAATCCTTCGCCGAGCGCGCGCAGATGATTGGCGAGCTGGCCGCTTGCCGCGCCCTGGTTGACGTGCGTGTCCCAACCGCCGACGGCCAGGAAGGCGAGACGGATACGGGGATCGCGCGCGAGCACGCGGCCGGCCTGCTCGGCAATGCCGGCAAAGCCGAGCGCGGACGGGGCGTTGTTGTTCGACTGCGCCATGTCCTGCTCGAGCATCGCGACCAGGCGCCGGCGCGCCGCTTGCCCTTCGCGGTAGGCGACGCTCACGGCGTCGTCGCCTCGGTACATGCGGTCGAAGGCGGCGCTGATCGGCGGCCGGTCGATCGCCATCGGCTTCGCCATCTGTTTTCCGACGGCGATATTCGACACCGTCAGCTTGCCTTCGAAGATGCGCGGCAGCGTCGGACCGAAGCTCACCGCCCGCGCGGATGAACCGTGGCCGCCGAGCGCGGCGAGCAGCCGGTTCATCCAGCCGTCGGTGGTGGATTTCCTGCCGGGTGTTCCACTTTCCATGTAGTCCTGAGCATCGAAGTGCGAACGCGTGGGGTCGGGCGAGCCGCACGCATGCACGAATGCGAGCTGCCGGTCTTTCCAAAGCGGTAGGAGCGGCGCGAGCGCGGGATGCAAACCGAAGCGGCCGTCGAGACTAAGCAGCGCGCCTTCGCCCCGGTCCGGTATGGCGATCGTGGGGCGAGCGTCGTAGTACGCCGACTCGTGATAAGGAACGACGACGTTCAAGCCGTCGACGGCGCCGCGCAAGAATATGACAACGAGGCGTTTGCCGCCGCCCTCCGGCAAGCGCGCGGCCCATCCGTTACGGCCCAGCGGGAGTAACGTCAGCGCGGGGATGAGTCCCGCGGTTCGGAGAAAGCGACGGCGGTTCATCGATGTTACCTCCGCATGAATTCGGGGCTGCCGAGGATGAGCGCGGCGCGCAGGCGTTCCGGCGCGGCGTCGATCGCCGCGCGCGTCTGCGGCGAAAACCGTCCGCCGAGCGTGTGCGCGACGGCTTTCCAGTCGAGCGGCGGCGCGTCCGCCGGTGTGACGGCGGCCATCGCTGTATCGGCGCGCGCGACGTTAAAGTCGGCGGATTGAGCGAGCGGCAGCCGGCCGCTCGCGAGCGCGGTTGCGAGATTGATACGCCGCGTCATCGCATCCGGGTTGAGCCACGCTTCCTCGGTGTCCTTGTAGCCGTTCGGCGTCAGACATCCGTACAGCGGCATTCCTTGTTGCAGCAGCCAGCCGGCGAGCGGACGGATGTTGTTCACCTTTGCGCCGGCCGCTCGTACCGAAGAGACAGCGTAGTGATACGGCGTCTTGAACTTGTTGCCTTGATAGCGGGGATCCCAGAATTCCGCGCTCTCGAACAGGCTCGCCAGCACCGCGCGAATGTCGCCGTCCGTTTCCGTGAATCGCCGCGCCAGGCGTTCGACGAGCGCGGGCGGCGGATTATCCGCGACGAAGTACTGCGCGAGCTTGAAGCCGATGTGGCGCGCGGTCGCGGGGTGACGCGCGAGTAGGTCGAGCGCGCGCTCGCCTTCCGCTGCGCCCGAAGCGCGGATCGTTTGTCCGAGAAATATCTTGTCGTCGTTGTCGTGCCGCTTGGCGTCGAAGTAAAAGCCGCCTTTGCTGCCGCGCCGGCGCGGCCCGCCGAGACCCCACCCCGTGAAGATGCGCGCGAGGGCGATCACGTCGTTTTGCGTGTAGCCGCCGTCGACGCCGAGGGTGTGCAGCTCCATCAGCTCGCGCGCGTAATTTTCGTTCAATCCTTGAAGCTTGCCGCGCGCCCCCCGGCTCTGCGGCGCGGTGTTCTGCCAGTTATCGAGGTAAAAAAGCATCGCCGGATGATGCGCCGTCGCGCCGAGCAGGTCGCGAAAGCGCCCGAGCGCGTAGGGACGAATGGCTTGTTCTTCGTACGCTCCGGTCCATAGATGGTCCAATCCCTTCGCCGCAAACACATTGAAGTGGTTGAACCAGAAATCGACCATCACTTCTTCGAGCTGTCGCGGGCTTTCGATGGCGCGCAGCAAACGGGCTTGCGCCGCCTGCTGCGAGATGACGCGCGCCCGCTCGCGCGCCGCTTTGATCGCTTGGGGATCGGGTTTCTCGCCGCGCCGGGCCTGCGGCGGGCCGTATTCCTTGAATAGCTCGACGGGGTCGAGGCGCAGCGTGTCGAGCGCGGCTAATTCGGCGCGCAGGTTTTCGGGCAGCGCCATGCGTTCGGGATGCAGCTGCGCGTCGATGTATGCGCGCGCGCCGATCTTTCGCACCCGCTCGATGTCTCCGGGCGCCGGGCCGTATGCCAGCCGATCGAGCACGTGGATCGCTTTGCCGGTTTCGTCGACGTCGGCGGCTCGCGCGGCGACCGCGCCTGCGACGCCAAGGCCCAGCGCGAGAACAATTATCGCGCGCATCAGTCGCCGCGGCGATGAAACAAGCGGACCGGGCGGCCGCGGCCGCCCGGCAATCGGCGGTTCAGCCCCCGTTCGCTTCTTTACGATCGCGCTGCAAGTCGCGGCGGTCATGGCGACGGTCCTTGCGGTCGGCGTTCAGGTCTTTGCGGTCGTCGCGCCGACCGGCCTTGTCTGCTTTCAAGTCCGCGCGCGCCTCTTGGGCGCCTTCCTTGTCTCCTTCGCGCACCTCTTTCGCCAATTGGCGCCGGTCGTGGCGGGTTTCTTTTCTATCCTTGTGCAGGTCGCGCTCGTCCTGACGGATTTCGCGGCGGTCCTGCCGCAGCTCCTGTTTATCTCCCTTGACTTCCGGATCGGCGGCGTAGGTCGCCACGCTGGAAACGGTAACGAACGCGATCAAGGCCATTGCCGTACGTTTATACATGCGATTCTCCCGATGTTATTAATGGCGGCCGCTCGGCCGGCCGGTACCCAACAATAACGTAAGTTCGGTAGAAGCGTTGACGGCGGAGGGCGGGCGCGTCGAAGGGCCGGACTATTGGGGCGCGAACAGGTAGTCCCCGAGATAACGGCCCCCGGTGGCCACGATGACCGTAATAAGCCCGAGTACAAGGTTGACCCCGATGAGCCGACGAATCTGGGCGAGTTGTCGGCCCGCCGCCGGCCAATCGCTAGCCGCGACACTGCGCTTCAGGCGGCGAAACGACGCGAAGTAGACGTGCAGGAAGATGAGAATCATCAGCCACCCGGTGGCTTGCATGACGTGCACATGGGCGCCGGCGTTACGAAAGCCTTCGAACACGTCGAGAATCAGCCAATAGCCCGTTGCCGGCAGGATCACAACGGCACCCCATACCCAAGGGAAAAAACGCGTGAAGGTCTGCGACCAGAGCGGAAGGCGCAGCGGCGGATCGAGCAAGGCGGCGGCAACCGGCCGCAGCGCCACGTAGGCGAAAAACATTCCGCCGACCCAAATGACCGCGCACAAGATGTGTAACGTGATAGCGAGGGCCATGCCGTTCTCCTTCAGATCTCGGGTAATCGTCTCATCGATGCCGCCGTCGCGGACCAAGCAGGCGATGCTTCAGCTTGAGATAAGAGCGCTTGATCGCGCGCGCGAATATTTCGATGCCGGTGCGCCGATAATACACGCTATCTTCCGGCGTCAGTTCTTCCATGCGTCCCTGGTACTTGAGCTTGGCCCATGCGTTCAAATCGAAGCGCCGCGCGAGCCGGTAAAGATAATGATTGATCGGCGCGAAGCCGGATTTGCGAACAACGGCGGCGCCGAAATCGATCAGGCAGGGCGCGCGGCGACCGACGACCAATAAATTATCGTTGCGTTTAAGGTCGGCGTGGGCGACGCCGCGCCGGTGCATGTCCTTTATATATCCAAGCAGCGTACCGAAGAACGTCTCGCGATCGTCGATGTCGCGATGGTGAAAAGGCGCGCCCTCGACATAATCGAGTACCAGGTAGCGCGCGCGCAGCAATCCGTGGCATTGGGGGCTTCCGGCAAAACCGTCGAGACGGCCGTACGCTTCATATTCGCGACGCAGCATCCAGCGGCGTATCCAGCCGCGCACACCCCGACCGAGGGCCACTTTCACGATGAAGCGCCGCCCGCCGGCCTCGCACAAGTACACCGCGCCCTGATAGCCGCGCGCGTGCGCGGGCTGCCGGGCGCGCGTGCGGGCTTCGATCGATTCGATCAGCGCGCGCTCGGTTTGCGCGTCGAGCGGGACGGGCATGGAGGAATATTACGGCAGGCGCCGGTACAGAATGTACAAGAACGCGAGCAGCAACGCGGCGATGACGGGCTCGCCGTTCTTGCGCAGGCTTTGCGCGAACGACCACTCGGCCGTTTGCCCGGAGCGGTACGGCGTGAACCGCGGAATCAGCGCACGCGTGCGCTTGGCCCACGGCTCCCATTGGCCGGGAAAGAGTTTCGCCAGCAACTTGTCTTCGTGCGCGATGGTCTGCGGATAGTAAAAGAGCGACAGCGCGGCAAAGACGATGACGCTCCACCACAGCCCGGAAGCCAGGCAGAAGCCGAACGTGATGAGGTGGTTGCCGACGTAGAGCGGATGCCGCACGTACGCATAGGGCCCGGTGGTCGCGAGCACCTTATCCTTCTTCACGTGGCCGGAAGCCCACAGTCGGACCACGATGCCGAGCACCGCGATCGCCACGCCCGCGAAGTAAAGGTTGCGATCGGTCGGCGCGCCGACGATCGTGAGCACGATAAGAAAGACGATGCCGATAAACTGGCGCGAGCGGTGCCGGTTATGTTGGAGATCGTGGAAGAATCGCTTAAGGCCGATGCGCTCGGAAAGCGTTTTGTGTTCTGCCTGCATCAAGACGGATAGTTTCTCGCTCAAGGGGCGCGCCATCTTAACATACGGGTGAGGCGGAATAGGCGAACGCTTCCGCG
>Ga0070741_10012840_pt1 | contig 15007 bp, 16 predicted proteins | sample Coa_R1_4_FD_66440 | JGI IMG/M metagenome (GOLD analysis project Ga0070741, IMG submission 66440) | Surface soil microbial communities from Centralia Pennsylvania, which are recovering from an underground coalmine fire - Coalmine... | ecosystem: Environmental > Terrestrial > Soil > Unclassified ... | reverse complement strand
CGGCCCTCCGCGACGTTCTCCGCCCCGATCTGCCTGGCCACCGCTGCCGCCACCCGCCGGGTGACCGCCGGATCGTTGTAGGTCGCGTCCTGCGGCTCGCTGAACTTGACCACCGGGTCCTTCGGAGCGCGCGCGGACGCGGCCTCCGCCTTCGCGATCCGCTCGATCCCTTCCTTCAGCGCCTTGCGGACCTCGGGGCTGAACGAGCGCACGGTGAGCTGGAGCTTCACCTCGTCGGGGATGATGTTGTACTTCGTCCCTCCGTGGATGGAGCCCACCGTCACCACCGCGGGCTCCAGCGGATCCTTTTCCCGCGAGACCAGCGTCTGGATGGCGAGGACGGTGCGCGCGGCGATCACCACCGGGTCGATGGTGGTGTGCGGCATCGCCCCGTGTCCGCCGCGACCGAAGATGGTGACGTCCACCGAGTCGACCGCCGCCATCCCGTAGCCGGGGATGAAATAGACCTTGCCCGCCGGGAGGTCCGAGCTGTCGTGCACGGCCACCGAGAAGTCCGGCTTGGGGAAGCGCTGGAAAAGGCCGTCCGCGATCATCGCGCGCGCGCCCTGCACCGTCTCCTCTCCGGGCTGCCCGATCATCATCACGGTCCCGCGCCAGCGGTCCTTCATCTTCGCGAGCAGGGTCGCGGCGCCCGTCCACGCCGCCATGTGCGCGTCGTGCCCGCAGGCGTGCATCACCGGCACCGTCTGCCCCGCGGGGTTGATGCCGGTGGCGGTGCTCGCGTACGGGAGCCCCGTCTTCTCCTCGACCGGGAGCGCATCGAGCTCCGTGCGCAGCAGCACCGTGGGCCCCTTTCCGTTTCGCAGCACTCCCACCACCCCGGTGCCGCCGACCCCCGCCGTGACCTCGTACCCGAGCTTGCGCAGCTCGTCGGCCATCCGCGCCGAGGTGTGTTGCTCCTTCATCGAGAGCTCGGGATGTTTGTGCAGGTCGAGATAGAGCGCATCGAGCTGCGGATAGAGCTGGTCGAGGCCTTCGAGCGGCGCCGCGGCGATCAGGATGGCGAGAAGGGTCAGCATGGGCGCGAACATACTCCTGCCAGCGGATTGACACGACCGATCGATCGGGCCAAGCAGGTCCGATGGTCCTGCTCGCCGCGCTGCTCTTCGCAGCGCCCTACCGCGTCTACGTGAGCAACGAGGCCTCCGGCGACGTGGCCGTCATCGAGAACGACGCGGTGGTCGCACGGATCCCGGTGGGTAAGAGGCCCCGCGGGATCAAGCTCGGGCCCGGAAGCCGGCTCTACGTGGCCGTCAGCGGCTCTCCTCGCGGCGGTCCCGGCCAGCGCGACGAGGACCTTCCTCCGCCGGACCGCAAGGAGGACGGGATCGCCGTCGTCGACCTGGCCCGCGGGAAGGTGGTGGCGCGCCTGCCCGGCGGCACGGATCCGGAGTCGTTCGACTTGAGCCGCGACGGCAAGCTGCTCTTCGTCTCCAACGAGGACGCGTCGGCGCTGAGCGTGGTCGACATCCAGGCGGCGCGCGTGGTGCGGACGGTGAAGGTGGGCGCGGAGCCGGAGGGCGTCACCGTCGCCCCGGACGGCAGCGCGATCTACGTCACCAGCGAGGAGGACGGCGCCGTCGACGTGATCGACGTGGCGAGCTTCACGGTGCTCGCGCGCGTCGAGGTGGCGCCGCGGCCCCGGGCGATCGCCTTCACTCCCGACGGGACGCGGGCATTCGTCAGCGCCGAGCAGGGCGCCGCCGTCGACGTGATCGACGCCCGGACCCGCGCGCGGACCGGCCGGATCCACATCGGGGGCAAGGGTGCGAAGCCGATGGGCCTCGCGATGTCGCGCGACGGCTCGCTCCTGTTCGTCTCCACCGGGCGCGGCGGGTCCGTGGCCTGCATCGACGTCCCGGGCGAGCGCGTCTCGAAGACATTCGATTCCGTCGGGGGGCGGCCCTGGGGCATCGCTCTCAGCCCCGGCGGGGACCGGCTCTACACCGCGAACGGCCCCTCGGACGAGGTCGCGGTGATCGATCCGCGGAGCGGCAAGGTCATCCGCCGCATCCCGGCCGGGAAGTCGCCTTGGGGCATCGCGGTCGGGCCCTGAGACTCGCCGCCCTGGCGTGTGTCGCGCTCGCGCTGCCGGCACGCGCCGAGGATCTCGCGGAGACCATCGTGGTCAGCGCCGCGCGCGCGTCCGAGAGCGCGGGCGAGGCGTCGGGAGCGGTCACCGCGATCCCGGGCAAGGAGATCGCGCGCGCCAAGGCGCTCGACGAAGCGCTGCGCCTCGATCCCTCGTTCGCGGTCTTCCGCCGCTCGTCGAGCCTGGTCGCCGATCCGAGCTCGCAGGGCGTGAACCTGCGCGGGATCGGTCCTTCCGGCGTCTCGCGCGCGCTGGTGCTCGAGGACGGGGTCCCGCTGAACGACGGGTTCGGCGGCTGGGTCTACTGGGGCGCGGTGCCCCGGCTCGGCATCCAGCGGGTGGAGATCGCGCCCGGAGCTTCCTCGGCGCTCTACGGCTCCTCCGCGCTGGGCGGGGTGGTCCAGGTGATCACCCGGCCCATCGACGACCGGCTGGACGCGGAGCTCGAAGGAGGCCGCTTCGGCACCGCCGAAGGGGCGCTCTCGTTCGCCGGCCGCACGGGGAAGCTCGGCGCGTCGCTCGATGCCGAAGGCCTGCGCACCGATGGGTACGGGATCGTCGCGGACCCCGGGGCGGTCGACCATGCCGCGGGATCCCGCAGGGCTGCGGCGCGGGCGCGATTCGAGGCAGCGCTCGGCGACGAGGTGCTCGCGACTGCGCGCCTCTCCGGATTCACCGAGGACCAGAACGGCGGGACCGAGTTCACCACCGCCGCCGCCCGACAGTTGCTGGCGTCGGTGGGGCTCTCCGCCGGCAGCCTCGAGGCGAGGGTGTTCGCGCGCTGGGCCCGCTTCGATCAGGACCGCGCGCGTCTCGCGCCGGACCGCAGCGCAGAGACCCTTGCCGCCGTCCAGAGCGCGCCCGCCGACGACGAGGGCGCATCGATCGAGTGGAGGCATGGCGGGCTCCTGCTCGGGGCCGACGCGCGCCGGATCTTCGGCCGGTCCATCGAGAACATGCCGGCGGGGTCGGTCGCCTCGCGCAGCGCTTCCGGCGAGCAGCGCGCGCTCGGAGCCTTCGCACAGGAGATCCTTCAGCCGCTCCCGTCGCTGCGGGTGCAGGCGGCGGTCCGACTCGACTACTGGCACAATCTGGGCGGCATCCGCCACGAAGTGTCGCTGGCCGGGCAGCCCACGGACACTGACCTGCCCGACCGCAGCGACGTCGCGGTGAGCCCGCGGCTGGCCGTGCGCGTGCAGGCGCTGCCCTGGATGTCGGTGCGCGCCGCCGCGTACCGCTCGTTCCGCGCCCCGACGCTCAACGAGCTCTACCGCCCCTTCCAGGTCGGGCAGGTGCGCACCGACGCAAATCCGCAGCTCGGGCCGGAGACGCTGCTCGGCGCCGAGGCCGGCTTCGACACGCGCTGGTTGCGGATGACCGCGTTCTACGCGGACCTCCACGACCCGATCACCAACGCCACCGTCGGGCCGAATCTGCAGATGCGGCAGAACCTCGGGTCCGCGCGCGTCCTCGGCCTCGAGCTGGAGGCCACCTGGCGCCCGTTCTCGCCGCTGCGGCTCTCCCTCGGGTGGACCTTCACCGACGCGAAGGCGACCTCCTCGGACGTGGAGGGTCGCACTCTCCCGCAGGATCCGCGCCATCGCCTGGTCGCGGCCGCCTCCTTTTCCGACGCGCGCTGGGCAGACATCGACCTTGCGGTGCGCTGGACTTCCGATCAGTTCGAGGACGATCGCAACCAGCTCCGGCTCCCCGGCTTCGCCGTCGTCGACGTCTCCGTCTCTCGCGCCGTCTTCCCCGGCTGGTCCGCCTTCATCGCCGCGGAAAACCTGCTCGACCGCCGCTACCTCGCCGGCCTGCAGGGCGGGGTGGCAACTCTGGGCCAACCCCTGTTCATCCGCGCCGGCCTCCGCGCCCACCTCTTCTGAAATTCGGGCACGCACGAAATTAGATCTGGGGACACCATACGTAATTCATCATGCCAAGTCCGACGCACCAACTCAGAGTTGGCGCGGCGAGTTACGTATGGTGTCCCCGGATCTGCCTCCCAGAGTTGGCGCGAGTTACGTATGGTGTCCCCGGATCTGCGATTGGCACCGGCGAATTTCGTACGTGTCCCCGAATTTCCTGTGGTGGGTGTAAAGGGTGCGGTCATGGCTGAGACTGCGCTGGCCGGCGTCCTGGTGGTGGAGGTCGGCAACTTCATGGCCGCGCCGTTCTGCACCTTGCAGCTCGCGGATCTGGGCGCGGATGTGGTGAAGATCGAGAATCCTGACGGCGGCGACCAGGTGCGCAACACGGCGCCGTTTCTCGAAGGCGAGTCGTCCAACTTCGTCCGGCTGAACCGGAACAAGCGGTCGCTGGCGCTCGACCTCAAGTCGGCGCAGGGAAAGGACGTGTTCCGGCGGCTGGTGGGGCGCGCCGACGTGCTGGTGGAGAACCTGCGCCCCGGCACGATGGCGGATCTGGAGCTCGATTATCCGCGGCTGTCCCGGCTGAACCCGCGCCTGGTCTTCGTCGCCGCATCCGGCTGGGGCCAGGACGGGCCGTACGCGCAGCGCCCCGGCCTCGACATCATGGCGCAGGGGATGAGCGGCCTGATGTCGATCACCGGCGAGGAAGGCGGCAAGGCGCCGGTGAAGGTGGGGGTGCCCGTCACCGACCTTTGCTGTGGGTTGTACGGCGCGCTGGCGGCGCTCGCCGCCCTGCGCGTGCGCGACCGCACCGGGCGCGGACAGTTCGTCGACGTCTGCCTGTTCGAGTCCGCGGTCTCGCTGGCGGTGTGGGAAGCCGGCCGCTACTTCGCCACCGGCGAGGTGCCGAAGCCGCTCGGGTCCGCGCACCAGACCAGCGCTCCGTACCAGGCGCTGCGCGCCTCCGACGGGTTCTTCACGCTCGGCGCCACCACCGCGCGCAACTGGGAGGCGTGCTGCGACGTCTTCGGCCTCGCCGGGCTGAAGGACGACCCGCGGTTCGCGAAGAACCACCTCCGCCAGCAGAACCGGCACCAGCTGATCCCGCTGATCGAGGAGGTCTCCTCCCGGCGTCCGGCGCGCCACTGGCTCGACGCCCTCGACCGCGCCGGCGTCCCCTGCGGCATGCTGCAGACGTACGATCAGGTCTTCCACGATCCCCACCTGAACGCCCGTGGATTCTTCCCTGACGCGCCGCACAAGACGCTCGGGCCGGTCAAGCAGGTCGGCTCGCCGATGCGGCTGTCGGAGACGCCGGCGCGCATGGTCCGCGCCGGTCCGCTGCTCGGGGAGCACTCGGCAGAGGTGCTCGCGGAGCTGGGATATTCGCGGGACGACATTGGCGAGCTCGCCAGGGCGGGCGTGATCCGGGAGCCGGCATGAGCAAGGACGAGGTCCTCTTCGAGGTCGGCGACGACGGCATCGCCTGGCTGACGTTCAACCGCCCCGACGCGCGCAACGCGATGACGTTCGGGATGTACCAGCGCCTCGGCGAGATCTGCCGCACGCCGGATCCGAAGATGAAGGTGCTGATCCTGCGCGGGGCCGGCGAGAAGGCCTTCGTCTCCGGCACCGACATCGCGCAGTTCCGCACGTTCAACACGCCGAAGCACGCGCTGGACTACGAAGCGAGCATGGACGCGGTGTTCGACGCGCTCGAAGACCTCCCGGTGCCGACCCTCGCGGCGATCCAGGGCGCGTGCACGGGCGGAGGCGCCGGGATCGCGGCGGCCTGCGACCTGCGCCTCGGCGCGCCCTCCGCGAAATTCGGCTTCCCGATCGCGCGCACGCTGGGGAACACGCTTTCGATGCGCAACCACGCCCGGCTCGCCGCGCTGATCGGGATCGCGCGGACCAAGGACATCCTCTTCCTCGCGCGGCTGATGGACGCGCAGGAGATGCGGGCGGTCGGGCTGCTCAACGAGATCACCACCGAGCAAGGGCTGTACACCCGCGCCACCGAGGTCGCGCGCACACTGCTCGAGCACGCGCCGCTCACCTTGCGGGCGGCGAAGGAGGCGCTGAACCGGATCATCCGGCACTGGACGCCCGAGAGCCACGGCGACGACTTCGTCGTGCGCAACTACATGAGCGCGGATTTCCGGGAGGGCGTGGAAGCGTTCCTCGCCAAGCGCAAGCCGCGCTGGACCGGAAGGTAGGATTCCCATGGCGCCATCGACCAGCCGTCACTTTCTGCAGATCCCCGGGCCCACCAACGTGCCCGACCGCGTGCTGCGCGCGATCGACCGGCCCACCATCGATCACCGCGGGCCGGAGTTCGCCGCGCTGGGAAAGGAAGTGCTCGCCGGATTGAAGCGGGTCTTCCGCACCCGGCAGCCGGTGATCGTCTATCCCGCGTCCGGGACCGGCGCCTGGGAGGCCGCGCTGGCGAACACGCTCTCGCCGGGCGACCGGGTGCTGATGTTCGAGACGGGCCAGTTCGCGGTCCTCTGGCAGGAGCTGGCGCAGCGGCTCGGCCTGGAGGTCGAGCTCGTGCCGGGCGACTGGCGCCACGGCGTGGATCCGGGCGCCGTGGAAGAGAAGCTGCGCGCGGACGGCGGGAAGCGGATCCGCGCCGTCTGCGCCGTCCACAACGAGACCTCCACGGGCGTGACCTCGCGCATTCCCGAGGTCCGGGCGGCGATCGATCGCGCGGGACACCCGGCGCTGCTGCTCGTCGACACCATCTCCTCGCTGGCGTCGATCGAGTACCGCCACGACGAGTGGAGAGTCGACGTCACGGTGGCCGGCTCGCAGAAAGGCCTGATGCTGCCGCCGGGGCTCTCGTTCAACGCGATCTCGGAGAAAGCGCTGCAGGCCTCGCGCAGCGCGGGCCTCAAGCGCTCGTACTGGGACTGGGGCCCGATGCTGCGCGCCAACGAGTCGGGGTTCTTTCCCTACACCCCCGCGACGAACCTGCTCTACGGGCTTCGCGAGTCGCTCGCTATGCTCGAGGAGGAGGGCCTCGAGAACGTGTTCCGCCGCCATTCGCGCCACGGCGAGGCCACCCGCCGCGCGGTCCGCGCCTGGGGGCTGGAAGTGAACTGCGCGGACGAGCGCGAGCACTCGCCGGCGCTCACCGGCGTCCGCATGCCGGCGGGCCATGACGCGGATCAGCTCCGCGCGGTGATCCTCGATCGCTTCGACATGTCGCTCGGCCAGGGCCTCGGGAAGCTGAAGGGAAAGCTCTTCCGCATCGGCCATCTGGGCGCCTTCAACGACCTGATGCTCTGCGGGACGCTGGCCGGCGTGGAGATGGGGCTTTCGCTGGCGGGCGTTCCGCACAAGCCCGGCGGCGTCACCGCGGCCATGGAGCACCTGGCGGCGACCGCCGGCGCAGCGAAGTAGGCGCGGCGCACGCAGTCGCTCACCCCCGCTCCGCCCTCCGCACGGACCGCCCTTGCGGCCGTACCCGGCAGCGGCGTAGGCCCGAATAGCGAGGGTAAATTTCATGAGCAACGTCGATCTTCCCCGAGTTCGTCCGGCGAAAGCGCCGTCGCCGCTGCTGGGGCAAGGCCGCAAGCTCCTGATCGTGGCCGTGCTGGTGGCCGGGGCAGTGGTCGGGGGCCGCGCGATCTCGCGGCGGGTTTCTTCCGAGAGCTCGATCGGCGACAGCGCGAAGCGGTAGTCCAGGATCGCTTGCGAGCCGGCGTGTCCGGATCAGCCGCTCGAGCGCGGCCTCAACCTCGACCAGTCGATCCGCCAGATGCTTCCCATGCGGATCCAGGCGAGGGGCCGGCGGGCTTCCGGAGGAGTCGCCAGCGCGAGATGGTAGAGGTCGTCGACGCGCGCGTGGAAACCGCGGGTGTGCGGCGTGTCTGGAAACCCGAGCGCCTCGCGATCGAGATGGTGACAGAACTCGTGCAAGAGGGTGTGCAGGATCCCGCGAAAGGACGTCACTTTCCCGAGGACGGCGGTGCGCATCCAGACCCGGATGCGCTTCTCCCCGAAATCGTAGTCGCCGAACAGCTCGGAATGCCAACCCTCGCGGACGCTTCGCGGCCGCGCTCCCAGCACGCGCAATCGCGGCCGCCCGATCCCATAGGTCCGGGCGAGCAGGTCGAGGATCGATTCGCTCGCGCGGCGGACCTGCGCCGCGTCGCCGGTGGCCAGCGCCTGCGCGAGGAGCATGGCGCGCGCCCGGACCTCGGTCGCGTCGGGAAGGATCTCGAGCCGGTCGAGGGCATCGCTCTGCTCGAATTCGCGGCGGGCCCTGGCAGCCCGTGGAGGGCGGTCCGTAACCACGGCGAGTGATGTTAGCGGCCGGCGCCTCGAGCCGCCGGGCAGTTCAACCCTTGAGCCTCCGTGGTACCTTGCCCGCCGCCATGGGACCGGGAGACGTCGCATCGCTGGACGAGCTGCGGCTGACCGTCGTCGTCGACAACGAGACGGATACGCTCTCGAGCATCGACGCGGGGATTCCGCAGTTCCCGGAGGCCGCCGGGCTGCTCGAGCGCTTGCCCGCCACGCGCGAGCTCGCCGGACATGCGGGCACGGTGGTGTTCGATCAGCTCTGCTGCGCCTGCCATGGCTTCTCGGTCCTGGCGACGGGGCGGCGTGGCGGGGAGCAGCACAGCGTGCTGTTCGACGTCGGCCCCTACGCCGCGGTGTGGAAGGAGAACGCCGTGCGGCTCGGCATCGACCTGGCCGCGATCGAGGTCGTCTTCCTCTCCCACTGGCACTACGACCACAGCGGCGGGTTGCCCGAGGTGGTCGCGGCGATCGCGGAGGCGCGACGCAAGCGCGGGCTGCCGCCTCCGGTGGTCGACCTGCACCCGGACCGCCCGGATCAGCGCGGGGTCCTCTTGCCGAGCGGGAAGTTGATGCTGTTGCCCGAAGAGCCCGGGTTCGACGAGATCGAGGTGGCGGGCGGAGAGGTGAGCCAGCACGACCAGCCCCATCCGCTCCTGGACGGCTTCTTCTTCGCCAGCGGCCGGATCGACCGGGTGACGGCCTACGAGACGGGGCTCGCGGGCCACTACAGCTTCCGCGGCGACCAGGGCGCACCCGACCCGTTGATCCTGGACGAGCGCTTCGTCGCCGCCCTCGTCCGCGGCCGGGGCGTGACCATTCTCTCGGCGTGCTCGCACGCCGGCGTGGTGAACGCGTGCCTCGGCGCGCAGGCGCGCTTCGCCGGCGCTCCGATGGACGTGGTCCTCGGCGGATACCACCTGAGCGGGAAGGCGATGGAGACGCGCATCGAGGCGACGATCGCCGACCTCGAGAACAGGATCCGGCCGCGCGTCGTCGCGCCCGGGCACTGCACCGGGTGGCGGGCGAAAGCCGCCCTCGCCGCGGCCTTCGCGCCGGGGCGCTATGGCCCAAGCGTGGTCGGCTCCAGGTACGTGCTCACCGCGTCGAACGGCTGACGCGCAGGGGCTGGACCTGGCTCCGGCCACCCGGGTCCCGCTGGGGAACGCCATTTCGTTCCCATTTCAAGAACGAACATTCAGGGCATTAGCCAGCTGGCGCCCCTGCCGCGCGTCTCTCCGGGACACTAGCTTTTGGGGTGCCCGCGAAAAAAGGCATCGCCGCGGATGTGCAACACCTCCTGCGGATCGTGCTGCGGGCCCTGCGGGAAGCGCGAAAGGGGAACCGCCGGACGCTGATCGACAAGCTCACGGCGATGAACATCTACCTGCAGCTGATGATCCGGCGCCTGACCCGCGAGCCGGCCCGGCGGCGAAAACGCCAGACCAGGCGGAAGTAGAATCGGAGATACGGGCGCGAATTCCGGCCGCGCGATGGAACGGGTGCCCGCGCGGCTTGCCCTACCCGGAGAGGGCCCGCAGGCCCGCCTCGGCGCAGTCGAGATCCTGCTCCGGCTTCCCGCCACTGACGCCCACCGCGCCCAGCACCATCTCCTTGCGCCGCACCAGCGTGGACCCGAGGCCCGGGATCACCGGCACGCGGATCATCTGCGCCACCGCGTTGAAGAACGCCGGCCGGTCCTGGGCCACCTGGGCCAAAGAGCCTCCGTCGCGATGCCAGAGCGCCGCCCCGCACGCCTTCGCCTCCGCGATCTGCGCCGAGAGCGGCGGCGCGCCGTCCATCCGCGACAGGGCCTGCAACAGGCCACCCTCGTCGACGACGGCGACGGTGACCCGGATGCCGATCTGCGCGGATCGCGCGTGCGCGGCATCGATCAAACGGCGGCATTCTTCTGCGGACAGCGGCATGTGGCCTCCCGATGCGCGAAGGGGAAGGGAACTCTACCGCGGCGTGCGCCAGGGCGGGGGGCGCAGCCCCGGCGTGGGACAGGGTGTGAGCGCAAGGCCTAGCGATCCCACCCGCTACAGGTGCTCTTCATCATTGCAGCAGCAGCGGCATCACGCCGCACCTGCCGGGTCGGGGGCTCTCTCGTGCTGGACTTCCTGGAAATCGTCGGCTGCGCATTCACCGGCTTCCTCTACATCGCCATCCTCGCCACCGCCGTGACCAGCAAGACCCGGCGGAACCCGACGGGCCCGGGGCATCCGGAGGGCGCAAAGCCCGGCGGCGCGCCGGACCGCTCCTAGCCGCCGTAGAACAGGCGCACCAGCAGGAGCGGGAACGCCGGGACGTAAGTCGACAGAATCAGCACCAGCAGCAAGACGCCGATGAACCAGATGTTGACCTTGGTCACTTCCCACATGTCTGCTCGGGCGATGGAGCAGGCCACGGTGAGCACGCTCGCCACCGGCGGCGTCTGCTGGCCGATCCCCAGGTTGATGGTGATCACGATCCCGAACTGGACCGGGTCGATGCCCACCGCCTGCACCAGCGGCATCACCACCGGCACCACCAGGATGATCGCCGCGGCGGAGTGAAGGAAGAACCCGAGGACGAGAAAGAGGATGTTGAGCAGCAGCAGCACCACCCACTTGCTGCTGCTGAAGGCCGCCGCCGCCGCCGCGAGCTTCTGCGGGGCCTGGATCTCGGTGAGGTGCACGCCGAGCAATGCGGAGGCGGCCACCAGCAGCATCACCACCGCGGTCTGGACCACTCCGTCCACCATCGCGACGTAGAGATCCTTCAGGTTCAGCTCGCGGTAGATGAAGAGGCCGATGACGATCGCGGCCAGCACCGCCAGCGCCGCGCCCTCCGTCGCGGTGACGATGCCGCCGAAGATTCCGCCGAGGATCAGCGCGGGAAGGATCAGCGCCCACGAGGCTTCCTTGAACGCCGCCCAGACGCGGCTCCACTGGAACCTCTCCTCGACGGGGAAATCGTAGACGCGCGCGAACCGGTACGCGATCAGCATCATCAACAGGCCGCCGAGAACGCCGGGGAGGATGCCGCCGACGAAGAGCTTGACCACCGAAGTGTCGGCCATCGCCGCGTAGAGGATCATCGGAATGGACGGCGGGATGATCACCGCCAGCGTCGCCGACGAAGAGAGCACGGCCGCCGAGAACTCCTTGCTGTACCCCTTGCTCTTCATCGCCGGGATGAGGATGGAGCCCAACGCCGCGGCGTCGGCGACCGCGGACCCGGAGATCTCGGCGAAGAACATGGAGGTGACGATGGTCACCTGCGCCAGCGCGCCGCGCACGAAGCCGAAGATCGCCGAGGAGAGCGCGATCAGCCGGCGGGAGATGCCGGAGGCGTTCATGATCGCGCCGGCGAGGATGAAGAGCGGAATGGCGATCAGCGGGAAGCTGGTGGCGCCCGTGTACATCACCAGCGGCACGTTCGCGATCGCTTCCAGCCCGCCGGTGTGCACGATGGCCACCAGCGCCACTGCCGCGAGCGCCACCGCGATGGGAACGTTGAGCAGGACGAGCACCATCACGGCGGCGAAGAGGAGGAGCATCTCCATCAGTGGGACGCCTCCTTCGCGGTCTGGTCGACCGTGACCACGCGCCGCCCCGAAGCCCATGCGATGCGGTCCGGGAGGTTCAGCAGCTCGGCGACGATGAAGAGCGCCGCCCCGATGGGGATCACCGATTGCGTCAGCGCTACGGGGATCTCCACGGTCACCAGCGTGTCGCCGGTGAGCAGGCGCAGGATCGAGACGCCCTCGATCGCCAGCACCACGAAGAACCCCAGCACCGTGACCTCGCGGATGACGAGGGCGACGAACCGCCCGGGCCTGGGCATCGCGTTCACCAGCCCCGGGAAGCCGATGTGCGATTTCTTCAGCGCGGCAAGCGCGCTGCCGTAGTAGGTGATCCAGGCGAGCAGGACCGAGGCGACCTCGTCGTACCAGGCGAGAGGCCGCCCCAGGGCGCGGAAGGCGATCCCGGCGAGCACCTCGACGGCGAGGACGACGAGCAGTCCGCCCGCGACCCATTCCAGAAGCCGCTCGATCCTCCGGCGCCAGACCGGGCGGTTCACTTCCCGGATCCGAGCGCGATCGCCTTGTCGATCATCTGCTGGCCGTTCGGAACCTCTTTCGCGAACTCGTCGTAGACCGGCTTGCTGGCCTTCTGGAACGCCTGCTTGTCGGCGTCGTTGACCTTCATCCCGGCCTGCTTGAGCTTCCCGAGCAGGTCCTCGTCCATCTTCGCGCCGGTCTGGTACACGAACGGCTGCGTCTCCTTCGCCGCCTCGTCGATCTGCTTGCGGACGTCGGCGGGAAGCGCGTTCCACTTGCGCGGCGAGGTGACCACCCACGCTGGCGTATAGACGTGGTCGGTCATCGACAGGTACTTCTGCACTTCCTGGAACTTGCTGGTGTAGATCTGCGTGAGCGGGTTCTCCTCGCCGTCCATCACCCCGGTCTGCAGCGCGACGAAGACCTCGGAGAGCCCCATCGCCGACGGGCTAGCTCCGTACGCCTGGAACATCTTCACCCGCCACTTCCCCTTCGGGACGCGCAGCTTGATCCCCTTGAGATCCTCCGGGGTCTTGATCGGGTGCGCGTTGTTGGTGATCTGGCGGAACCCGTTCTCCCAGGTGGCGAGGACCGCGTACCCGGCCTTCTCCGCGATCGGCACCAGCGTGGGCCAGACGATCTCCTTGTCGATCCGCTTCATGTGCTCGCGGTCCTTCACCAGATAGGGCATCTCGAACAGCCCGTAGGCGGGGACCGCGGAGGACATCACCGTGGAGGGCAGCGCGAAGTCGATGGTGCCGAGCTTCACCTTCTGCAAGAGCTCGGTATCGTCGCCGAGCTGGCTCGAGCCGTAGACCTGGATCAGCACCTTGCCGTTGGTCTTCTCCTTCACGCGCCGGGCGAACTCGTTGGCGGAGACGTCGAAGAGGGAACCGGGGGATCCGACGTGGCCGAACTTCAGCTCGACGGTCTGGGCGCGCGCGGCGCCGGAACCTGCGAAGCTGCCCGACAGCAAGACGGCGGCGAACAACGCTCTCATGCGTGTGCTCCGCGGCTAGGGGTGGATCAGGGAAACGGCGGCAGATGCTACACCGCGCGACCCGGATCGGGGTATCGAGCCGCGGGTTTCCGGGATGTCCCACTGCTGGGGGACGCCGCTGTTGTGGATGAAGTCCTTCACCCGCTCCGAGACCGCCAGCGTCCGGGCAAGGCCCTCGACCGTATCGCCCACCGCCTCGTCCACGAAGAAGCCGTCGCTGCGCAGCGTCGCGACCAGCGCGGGCGGCTCGTGCGTGAGCGTCACCTCCAGTTGCCGCCGGTACGGCGGGTGGTCGACGACGTCGAAGCCCAGGGCCGAGAGCGCCCGGGTGAACGCGGCCCGTTCTTCCGCGGAAGGGGCCTGCACCGTGAGCTCGTAGGCGCCGAGCTCGCCTCGCGTCGCGGGATGCTCCGCCGGCTTCGGCGGCCAGTGACGCGGCATCGCGCAAGCCGAGGCGAGCAGGAGAAGCAACGCGGCCCTCATCGGCGCGACCTTCTGCTCCTCTTGGCGCACCCCGTCAATGACGTTGGCGCAGGTTCTGCGATATGAGCGAAGGCGACACGAATTTCCTTCGCGGCGGGTGCGCCGGGGCCTGCCGGGCGCAGAGCTTTCGGGCCAAGGCGCGATGCTTGCACGGTGTTCGTAGACAACACACGCTCAGGAGACGTGCATGCCGGATTTCGGCACGAGGACGAACCGCCGGAGCATTCTCGATCTGTTGCTCGGCGCCGGACTCCTCGGATGGGTGGGGAGCGTCATCTTTCCGGTCATCCGCTACCTGAAGCCGCTCGGCGCGCAGGCGCAAAACGGCCCGGTGAAGCTCGGCGCCGAGGATCTCGCGAAACTGGAGAAGGATCACGCGGTGATCGTCCGCGCCGGCGCCGCCCGCATCATCGTGCTCGAGGACGCCAACCAGCGCCTGCACGCGCTCTCGGCAAAGTGCACGCACGAGGGCTGCACGGTGCAGTACGTGCCGGGCGATTCGGTGATCTGGTGCGCCTGCCACAACGGCCGTTTCGACCTCGACGGCCGGGTGCTGGCGGGGCCCCCGCCCCGGCCGCTGGAGAAGTACGCGTGCCAGCGCGAGGAAGGGGCCGTCATCGTCCAGCTCGGCCGCGGTCCGGAGGCAGCATGAGCGCCCCGACGACGGAACCGCAGGCGACGGAGAAGGGCTTCTACGGCTGGCTCGACAAGCGGTACGGCATCACCCCGCTGATCGAGTTCCTCAAGCACAAGGAGGTGCCGGTCGGCGCGCACTCGCTGCTCTGGTACTACCTCGGCGGGCTGACGCTGTTCTTCTTCACCATCCAGCTCGTCAGCGGCGTGCTCCTGCTCGCGTATTACCAGGCCGGAGAGACCACCTCGTACGAGAGCATCCGCTTCCTCACCACCAAGGTGCCGTTCGGGTGGCTCGTCCGCTCCATGCACTGCTGGAGCGCGCACCTCATGATCCTCTCCCTGGTGACGCACATGTTCAGCACCATGGTGCTGAAGGCGTACCGGCCTCCCCGGGAGCTGACCTGGGTCACCGGATTCCTCCTCTTCGCGCTCGCGCTCGGCTTCGGCTTCTCCGGCTATCTCCTCCCCTGGAACGAGCTGGCCTTCTTCGCCACCGCGGTGGGCACCGATTCGATGAAGGCGGTGCCGGTGATCGGGGAATGGGT
>Ga0070741_10012839_pt1 | contig 15008 bp, 14 predicted proteins | sample Coa_R1_4_FD_66440 | JGI IMG/M metagenome (GOLD analysis project Ga0070741, IMG submission 66440) | Surface soil microbial communities from Centralia Pennsylvania, which are recovering from an underground coalmine fire - Coalmine... | ecosystem: Environmental > Terrestrial > Soil > Unclassified ... | reverse complement strand
CGGCATCTACTTCGCCGCGCGCCCGTCGACGAGCGGCCCCGACTGCAGCTCGGCCGAGCTCGGCTGCCTCGATCTCAGGCGCTGATGGCGGAGCCCTCGTCGCTCGGTCCCTATGAGCTGGTCGCGCGCCTCGGATCGGGCGGCATGGCCGAGGTGTGGAAGGCGACCGCGAGCGGACCGGGCGGCTTCGCGCGCACGGTGGTGCTCAAGCGCATTTTGCCGCACCTCGCCGACGACCAGCGCTTCGCCGAGATGTTCCTGTCGGAGGCGCGGCTGTCGGCGCGGCTGCACCACGCCAACATCGTCGACGTGTTCGCGTGCGGCGAGCTCGACGGCCGCTACTACCTGGCGATGGAGTTCGTGCACGGCCACGACCTGCACCGCCTGATGCGCGCGCACGCCGCCGAGGGCGCGCCCGACCCGGGCCTGGGCGCGTTCGTGGCGCGCGAGATCTGCCGCGCGCTCGCCTACGCGCACGCGCTCACCGACGACGACGGCCGCCCGCTCGGGCTGGTTCACCGCGACGTCAGCTTATCGAACGCGATGGTGAGCTACGACGGCGCGGTCAAGCTGCTCGACTTCGGCATCGCCAAGGCGCTCGGCGAGCTGCGCGACGCCGAAACGCGGGTGTCGAGCCTCGAGGGCAAGCGCGGCTATCTCGCGCCCGAGGTGCTCGCCGGACGCGCCGGCGACGCACGCGCCGATCAGTACAGCGCCGGCGTGGTGCTGTACGAGCTGCTCACCGGCACGCGGCTGTTCGCGCGCTGGGATCCGCGCAAGCCGCGGCCCGAGCCCAAGGCGCCGTCGAGCGTGAACCCGCGCGTGCCGCCGGAGCTGGACGCGATCTGCCTGCGCGCGCTGGCGGCCGATCGCGAGCGGCGGTTCGCGTCGTGCGAGGAGATGGCGGTGGAGCTCGATCGCGCGGCGCACCAATTGGCGTGGGGGCCGCAGCAGGTGGCGGCGCTGCTCGAGCGGCTCTTGCCCGATACCCGGCCGATCGCCGCCGAGCCGCCGCCGACCGAGTCGCTCTCGGTGGCGCCGCCCGTCGAGGCGCGCGCGCAAGGCGGCGGCGTCGAGCCGCCGACGCAACAATATTTTCGCAAGCCGCGCCCGCGCCGCGTCTGGCTCGCCGGCGCGGCCTCGGCGCTCGGTCTCGCCGGCGCGCTCGCCTGGGGCATCGCCCGCTGCGGCGCTCCGTCCCCCGTCGCCGAAATTCCCCCGCTCCCCACGCACGACGCCGGCCGCGCCCTCTTCGTCACCCCACTCCACCCAACGCCACCGCCGTCACCGCCTCCCGCACCGCGCCCCCTCACCACCGCGCGCCCCCACCCCAAATCCACCAAACACTCCCCCTCCACGCGCACCGACCTCCTCAAAGGCGACGTCCTCGATCCCTTCCCCAAGTAGCGTCTCCCGCACTTCGCCGGATCGGAGTAACCGCCATGCCGCCAGGGAGCGCCACGCATACGCCAATCAGAAATTAATATTTTCTTCTGGCGTCTACCTGGCGCTCCCTGGCGGCATGGCGGTCAATCCGAATCCACGACCGTTGCGTGCGCGCCACAGAGGTGCGGGGGGTGGCCCGGCCGCTGGGTGGCGACGGGAGCAGGTGATGCCGAGGGGCGTGGCGGTGAGGATGGCGCGAGGGGTGCAACCGGCGGCGGCGAGGAGGGAGACATGCGCGCGGCGCTCGTGCTCGTGCTGGCGTGTGGCTGCGGCAAATTGCCGCTGGGGCGCGCTGACCGCGCGATCACCCACGGCACCGACGACGACGGCGACCCGGCGGTGGCCGCGCTCCTCGACGCCAGCGGCGATCCCTACTGCACCGGCACGCTGGTCACGCCCGAGGCGGTGCTCACCGCCGCGCACTGCCTCGACGATCTCCCGCCGGCCGCGGTGTTCTTCGGCGCGGTGCCGGGCGCGGACGGCGAGACCGTCGCCGTCGCGCGCGTGCAGAAGCATCCCGACTACGACGCCGCCACGCACGCCAACGATCTCGGCGTCGTGGTGCTGGCGATGAGCCCGGCGATCGATCCCGTGCCGGTGTGGGCCAATCCCTTCGACGCGTCGTTCGACGGCAAGGCGATTCGCCTCGTCGGATTCGGCCGCACCTCGATGCTCGACGGCGCGCCGCCGCGCAAGCGCTGGGGCGCGAGCCGCATAGACAAGTTCTCCGCCAGCCAGTTCTCGTTCGTGCCGGCGCCGTCGCAGACGTGCTTCGGCGATTCCGGCGGGCCGGCGTTCGCGCAGATCGGCGGCGTCGAGTACCTGATCGGCATCACGTCCACCGGCGATCCCGAGTGCATCTCCGGCGGCACCGACGTGCGCGTGGGCGCGTTCGAGGCCGGCTTCGTCGAGGGCTACCTGTCGGGCGCGTCGGTCGGCCCGACGGTGGAGGGCGGCTGCTCGGCGGCGCCCGGCGCGCACGACGGGAGCGGGTTCGCGCTCCTGGCCCTCGCCGCGCTCGGCCTGCTCTGGTCGAAGCGGGTGGGAGCCGCTCCCGCCGCCGTGTGGCGCCGCCGCAACGGTTCGCCGCGCGCGCCCGCGAGATCGCCGCGCCCGTCGGTGGCGCAGCGCTTGCTCGAGTCCCCGCGTCATGCGGACCAAAACCTTGCAGACGGCAGTGCTGGTGGCGGCGATGGTGGCGACCGCGATCCTGGTCGCGGCGCTGGTGGCGTCGAGCGGCTCGAGCGAAGCGGGCGAATCGATCGAGCCGCACCGCTTCTCGCGCTCGCCGCCCCCGCGCGCGCACGCCGCCAACAACGTGACCGATCACGGCGGCCCGGTGCTGTCGAAGACCAAGGTGCACCCGGTGCTGTGGGGCGCGCACGTGCAGTTCGCCGGCAACCTGACCGCGTTCTACGGCGCGGTGCTCACCAGCGCCTACTACGATTGGCTCGTCGAGTACGACACCGCGACGCAGACCATCGGCCGCGGTAGCGCCACCGCCGAGTACACCGACGCCGCCGCGCCCGCCGGGCAGAGCCTCACCGACGCGCAGATTCAAACCGAGCTGGCGCGCCTCGTCGACACCGGCGCCGTCGCCGCGCCCGATCCCGACGCGCTCTACATGGTGCACTTCCCGCCCGGCGTCACCATCTCCGACGATCAAGGCGGCACGTCGTGTCAGGACTTCTGCGCGTACCACGGATCGTTCACGCACGCGGGCCACGAGATCTACTACGGCGTGATCCCCGATCAGGGCGGCCCGTGCTCGCAGGGCTGCGCGGGCGATCCCGATCTGTTCAACGACACGACCGCGGTCGCGTCGCACGAGCTGGTGGAGGCGACGACCGATCCGAGCGTCGACGCGCCGGCGTGGGTCGACGACGTGAACGGCGAGATCGGCGATCTGTGCGTGGCGCAGCTCGGCGCGGCGGCGGGCTACGTGGTGCAGCTCGAGTGGTCGCAGAAGCGCGGCGCGTGCATCGATCACGACGACAGCGTGGTGGTCGACGGGTTCTCGCTGGCGGTCGCGCCGGGCGCGCGCACGGTGGCGGCGGGCGGCGCGGCGACGTTCACCGTCTCGACGGCGGTGACGTCGGGAAATCCGGCGAGCGTGGCGTTCGACGTCGCCGGGCTGCCGGCGGGCGCGGCCGCGGCGTTCAGCGCGCCGTCGGCGATGAGCGGCGGGTCGGTCACGCTCACCATCACGGCGGCGGCGGGCGCGGCGCCGTCGACGTCGACGCTCACCATCACCGGCACCGCTGCGTCGTCGAGCGAGAGCGCGACCGCGACGCTCACCATCACCGGCGCGCCGCCCGCGCCGGGCCCGACCGGCGGCGACAACGGCGGCGGCGACAACAGCGGCGGCGGCGGCAACGGCAACGGCGGCGGCAATCGCCCGAGCGACGGCAACGCGAACGGCGGCGGCGGCGGCAACACCGACTCGAGCGGCGGCTGCTCGCTCTTGGGCGCGCGCGGCTCGCTCGCGGGCGCGCGCGGCTCGGCGGCGCTCCCGTCGCTGCTCGCGCTCGCGCTCGCGATCCTCGCGCTCCGCCGTCGCCGCCTCGCCGCGAGCCTGCTCGTCCTCGTCGCGCTCGCCGCCGGCTGCGCCAAGAGCTACAGCCACGACTCCGGCCTGCACCCGTCGCTCGGCGGCTCCGACGGCGCGGGCGCTCCGCCCGATCCGTGCACCGCATGTGTCACCAGCGCGCGCACCGGCGCGTGCGCCTCGCCGGTGACCGCGTGCGACAACGACTCGCGCTGCACGCAGCTCGCCGGCTGTTTCCTCGACTGCGCCGCCGGCGACGGCCACTGCCAGTCGCAGTGCCAATCGGCCGCCACGCCCGCCGCGGTGTCGGAGCTCGACGCGATCGGCACGTGCATCTGCGGCGCGTGCTCGAGCGAGTGCAGCGCGCAGTGCGGCGCCCCGCCAGCGCCCGCGTCGCCCGATCTCGGCGGCGCTCCCGTCGCGCCCGGCGCCGACGGTGGAACCACGCCGCCGCCTCCTCCTCCGCCGCCGCCTCCGCCGAGCGGCGATCCGTGCGACAGCTGCGCCGCCTCCGCCAGCGCCGGCGCCTGCGCGCAGCCGGTCGCCGACTGCCAGAACGATCCCGACTGCGCCCAGCTCGACGCCTGCTACCAGAGCTGCGATCCCAACGACGGCGCGTGCGCGTGGCAGTGCGACTCCAACGCCTCCCCGCAAGCCGCCGCCGAGCTCGACGCCGTCGGCCAATGCCTCTGCAACGCCTGCGCGTCCGTCTGCCAGAGCCAGTGCAGCTGAAGAAACCGCGGCGCGCAGCGCCTCACTCGCTCCGAGCGGCATCGCCGCCTAGAACGCTTTCGGATTGAACCGCCATGCCGCCGCAGACGCCAAAAAGATCAGAATTGAAAATGTTCTTCTGATCCTTTTGGCGTCTGCGGCGGCATGGCGGTTCAACTCTCTGCGAATCGACTACCGCGCGTCGGCGCTCTCGACCATCGCCTATATAATGAGGCGTGCACCGCGTCCCGAATCCCGACGCCGCGTTTGCGCGGACCAACGTGCAGAGCCTCGAGCAGCGGGTCGCGCTCGTCGGCGAGCTGTGCCCGGGCGCGCGATCGATCGGCGAGATCTGCGCCGGGGACTGCACGGCGCAGGCGCGCCTGTACCGCGAGCGGCTGGGCCTCGAGCGCTACGTCGCGGTCGACGTCTCGCCGGCGATCGCCGCCCGCCTCGCCGCGGCCGGCATCGAGCACATCTGCGGCGACGCGCTCGACGAGCGGGTGATGCGCCCGCTGGCCGCGCTCGACGTCCTCTTCTTCGGCCCGCCGCTCTCGCACGACTGCGACGGCCACCGCCTGCTGGCGTTCGACGACGTGCGCCCGGCGTACGGCGCCTTCGTCGAGCTGGTGCTCGGGCGGCTCGCCTTCGCCGGCACGCTGGTGTGCATCGCGCCCAGGTCGACCAACCTCGGCGACGCGCGCCGCCTGCACGCGATCGCACGCGCCGCCGCGCCGGACGTCGGCCTGCGCCGCATCCACTACAGCTGGTCGACGGTGACCGGCCACGGCGAAGCCACCGAGCCACGCCTCAAGTACGTCGAGCTGTGGCTGGCGCGCGGCGGCGACGAGTGGCGGACGAGCGGCGCGCCCTGAGCTACTTTGCGTGCTTTTTGACGGCGGCTTTGACGGCCGGTTTGGCGGTCGTTTTGCCGGAATCTTTGACCGCGACTTTGGCCGGCGCTTTGACCGGCGTTTTGTCCTTCGGCGCCGCCGCCAGCTCGTCGCTGAAGTCGCCCTTCACGACCTTCACCTTATCCGGCGCCAAAAGGATCTCGATACGCCGGTTTTTAGCTCGCCCGTTAGCCGTCGCGTTCGACGCGATGGGACGCGACGATCCATAACCCGACGCCTTGAGCCGCCGCGGCTTGATCCCCACCTGCTCCTGCAAAAACCGCACGACGTTGGTGGCGCGCGCCGTCGACAACTCCCAGTTCGTCGGGAACTGCGCCTTGCGCTCGCTCTCCACCGGCTGGTTGTCCGCGTGCCCGCACACCTCGATCAACTTGTCGGTCCCCGACAGCACGACGCCGAACTTGCGCAGCACCTGCTCGCCCTCGGGCGTGAGCTGCGCCTCGCCGCTCTTGAACAGGATGCGATCCACCATCGTGACCGTGATCTGTCCGCCCGCGCCCGCCACCTCCGCGCCGCCGCCGACCTCCTTCTTGAGCTGATCGAGCAGCTTGTCGTCGGCGCTCTTCTGCGCGGCCGAGTGCTCGAGGTCCTCGCGCATCTGCTTCATCTCGTCCTGCGTCTTCTGCAGCTCGGCCTTCGCCGCCTTCGCCACCTCGGCCTCGACCTTCGCCTCGCGCAGCTGGCGCGTCAGCTCCGAGACGGTCTCGCCCTTCTCGCGCGCCTCCTCGGCGACCGGGCGATACCCCGCGTAATAGCCCCAACCGCCGCCGGCGAGCGCGAGCGCGAGCAGCACCCACGGCACCACGCTGCGCCGCTTCGGTTCGTCGAGCATGATGGTCTCGTCAGGTTTGCTCACGCGATCATTTTACTCCGGTCGCGGTAAGATCGGGCGCCATGCGCGATCCGTTCTTGGGCGCCACCGTCGGCGGACGTTATCGCGTCGACTCGCTGATCGGCGAAGGCGGCCTGTGCGCCGTCTACCGCGCCGAAGACGTGCGCGAAAAACGCCGCGTCGCCGTCAAGGTGCTGCCCGCCGCGCGCGCCGCCGCGCCCGAGCTGGCCGGCCGCTTCCGCCGCGAGGTCACCACCGGCAAGCGCATCGAGCACTCGAACGTGGTCGCCATCTCCGACTCCGGCGAGCTGGAGGACGGCTCGCTCTATCTGGTGATGGAGCTGCTCGAGGGCCGCTCGCTCGCCGCGCTGCTCGCCGGCGGGCGAGTCACGCTCGCGCGCGCGCTCGCCATCGCGCGCCAGATGCTGGTCGGCCTCGCCGAAGCGCACCGCCTCGGCATCGCGCACCGCGACGTCAAGCCGGAGAACGTCATCCTCGTCGACGTCGGCGGCGTCGAGACGGTCAAGCTGCTCGACTTCGGCATCGCGTCGAACGACCGCGCCGCGGTCAAGCTCACCGCCGCCGGCGTCGCGTTCGGCACGCCCGAGTACATCTCGCCCGAGATGGCGATGGGGCTCCCCGCCGACGCGCGCGCCGATCTCTACGCCGTCGGCGTGGTGCTGTTTCAGATGGTCACCGGCCGCCTGCCGTTCACCAGCAAGGATCCCGCCGCGCTCTTGCGCGCGCACGCGCAGGAGCCCGCGCCTTCGCCGCGCGAGGTGACTCCCGACGGCGCAATCCCGCCCGAGCTCGACGCGCTGATCCTCCGCGCGCTGCAAAAGCTGCCGGAAGATCGTTACGCGAGCGCCAATGACATGATCGCCGCGCTCGATCAATTACCGCGCGTAAAGCGCGGCGGTTTCGGCCGCGCTATTTTCGTGCTGATCGCGCTTGCGCTCGTCGCTGCGGCGGTCTGGTGGTGGTGGAATTTGCGTCAAAACGGCGGGCAAAGCGAAACTCAAAGCGGAGCTCAATCGGAGCCGCAATCGCCGGCGCCGAAGCCGGCCAAGAAGCGGCCTACTCTGCCGCGCCGGTGATCAGCTTGAACATCGACTTGCGGATGGCGTCGTGGCCGGCGGCGTTCGGGTGGATGCACGAGGCGCGGTCGTACCAGACGTCCTGGAAGTTGTAGCCGTGCCCCATGAAGTCCGCGTGCATGTCGTAGAGCGCGCCGTTCACCTTGCCGATCGCCTCGGCCAAAACGCCGTTCCACGCGGTGAACACCGCCACGTCGCGCGTCGCCATCACGTTCGCCGGCGGGCCGCAGCCGACCGTGGCGAAGTCGCCCTGCCCATCGGTGAAGTCGTAGATGTTGGCGAGCACGACGTAGACCTTGCCCGAGCCGAGGCGCCCCGGCGTGGTGAGCGCGCCCAATTCGTCGGCCAGGTGCTGCGCGTACTCCATGCGCGCCGGCCCGTCGGTGCCGTTGATGGCGTCGAAGGCGTGCCCGTTGAGATCGTTGCCGCCGATCGTAATGGTGATGATCACGTCGCCCGGATAGCTGTGGCCGAGCCCGGCGATCTGCGCCGCGAGCGTCGGCGCGCCCGGCAGCGGGCCGTTGGTGTACGCGTCGGTGATCGCGCCGGCCTGCGCGGCGTGCAGGTACATCAGGCCGGGATACTTCGCCGCCAGGTCGGTGTGCAGCAGATCGTAATAGAACGGCCCGGTGCCGCCCATGTCCGAAATGGAGTCGCCGAGCACGATATAAGTGCCAAAGTTACCGCCTAATCCATTGCCGTTGTTGTTTCCGTTTCCACCGTCGCTGCCGTTGTTTGGATTATTGCCGCCGTCATTGCCATTATTATTGTTGTTGTTATTGCCGTTATTATTGCCCGGATTGGATGAGCAACCGAGAGCCAACGACAGGACGAGCACGAGCGAGCTTCGCATGGTCCACCTCCAGGCTAGCCGCGTCGTAGCAAAAACGCGCGTGACTCAGCAAGCACTTAATCGCGCCTCAAACTAGTTGGAGGATCAAACCACGCGATCGAGCGTGACCGCGGTGCCGTAGGCGAGCACCTCGGTGGCGCCCTGCATGAACTCGGTGGCGTCGTAGCGCATGCCGACGATCGCCGCCGCGCCCAGCTCGCGCGCGTGCTCGACCATCTGGCGGTACGCGTCGTGACGCGCCGCCTCGCAGACCTCGACGTACTCCTTGATGTTGCCGCCGCCGAGCGAGCGGAACGCGCCGACGAACGCCTTGCCGAGGCTCGGGCTGCGCACCACGATGCCGCGCACCACGCCGAGATAGCGCGCGATGCGGTGGCCCTCGACGTCGTTCGCCGTCGTGACCACGATCTCTTCGGTGACCTCCGCGCCGACGCGGTAGGGATGTCCGGCCGTCTCGTCCTTCGCCATGGGATCCTCCGAAGGGCTTGATATCACCGACGCGCGCCTTAGCAAAATGAAACACGTTTCACTTTGCAGTGGACAGCCGAACTGGAACGTGTTTCACTTCTAGCTGTCCCGTGGTACTCGACGGAGGAGGCGGACATGGTCGACGTGACGAGCGTAAAGAATTACTTCGAGACGCTTCCGCAGCGGTTTCAAGCCGAGGCGGCGAAGAGCATCCAGGCGGTCTTCCAGTTCGAGCTCGCGGGCGACGGTGGCGGGACCTACCACGTCACCGTCGATCACGGGAAGATGGCGGTGGTCGAGGGCGCGCACGCCGCGCCGACCGCCACCATCAAGATGAACGGGGATGACTACGTCAAGATGGTCAACGGGCAGCTCAACGGCGCCATGGCCTTCATGAAGGGCCAGATGAAGGTCACCGGCAACGTGCTGCTCGCGCAGAAGATGCAGTCCATCTTCCCCCCGAAGAAGTAGCCGCTTCGCGGACGAACAACACGGCGTCGGCGCGCTGCGGCAAATTGCCGCAGGTGGGATGGGTGCGCCCGCGCCCGAGGCTGAACAGCGACGAGGCGCGAATGAACGAGTACCGGTTGTTCATCGACGGCGAGTGGCGGGCGGCGGCGGACGGCCGCGTGGCGGCGACCATCAATCCGGCGACCGAGGAGCCGTGGGCGCACGTCGCGGCCGCGGGCCCGGCGGACGTCGACGCCGCGGTGGGCGCGGCCAAGCGCTCGTTCGCCGACGGTAGGTGGCGCAAGCTGCCGCGCGCCGAGCGGGCCGCGGCGCTGTCGCGCATCGCCGCGATCATCCTCGAGCGCGCGGAGGAGCTGGCGCGCTTCGAGGTGCTCGACGCCGGCGGCACGATGCGCAAGGCCAACCTCGCCGACGTGCCCGCGACCGCGCAGACGTTTCAATACTACGCCGATCTCTTGAGCGGCTCCTCCGACGAGGAGGTCTTCGACGAGCAGGTGCCGGTGCCGAGCCGCAACATCGTGCGCCGCGAGCCGATCGGCGTGTGCGCGTGCATCACGCCGTTCAACTTCCCGATGGCGGCGGCGTCGTGGAAGATCGCGCCGGCGATCGCGGCCGGCAACTCGATCGTGCTCAAGCCGTCGCCGCACACGCCGGTCACGACGCTCTTGCTCGCCGAGATCTGCCACCAGGCGGGCGTGCCGGCCGGCGTGGTCAACGTGCTCACCGGCCCAGGCGCGGCGCTCGGCGAGGCGTTGGTGAGCCATCCCGACGTCGACAAGATCGCGTTCACCGGCTCCACCGCCGTCGGCAAACGGATCATGGAGCTGGCCGCGCCGCGCCTCACCAAGCTGACGCTCGAGCTCGGCGGCAAATCGCCCAACATCATCCTCGAGGACGCCAACCTCGACGGCGCGGTGCGCGGCGCGCTGTTCGGCACCTTCTTCCACGCGGGGCAGGTCTGCGAATCGGGCACGCGCGTCCTCGTGCACGCGTCGCTCCACGACGAGCTCGTCGAGCGCATGGTCGAAGGCGCGCGCTCGATCAAGCTCGGCGATCCGCTCGACCTCGCGACCATGATGGGCCCGCTCGTCTCCGACTCGCAGCGCGCGAACTCCGAGCGCTACGTGCACGCCGGCCGCGAAGAGGGCGCGCGCGTGGTCACCGGCGGCCGCCGCCCGCCCGAGCTCGCGCGCGGCTACTACTATGAGCCGACCATCTTCGCCGGCGTGAAGAACGACATGCGCATCGCGCGCGAGGAGATCTTCGGCCCGGTGGTGTCGGTGCTGCGATTCTCCGACGAGGAGGAGGCGCTGCGCCTGGCCAACGACTCGCTCTACGGCCTCGGCGCGGCGGTGTGGTCGCGCGACGTCGAGCGCGCGCAGCGGATGGCCGAGCGGATCGAGGCCGGCACCGTCTGGGTCAACGACTACCACTTGATCAACGTCCGCTTCCCGTTCGGCGGCTACAAGCAGAGCGGCTTCGGGCGCGAGCTCGGGCCGTGGGGGCTCGCCGAGTTTCAGCAGGTGAAGCACATCCACGTCGGCGAGCCGACGGGCGTGGACCAGAAATATTACTTCGGCCTGCTGTTCGACTGATGGCGCGCGACGACGAGAACCTGACCGCGCCGTACGTGCTCGAGTACAAGTACCGGCGCTCGTGCGGGCCGGTGGTCGGGCGTTTTCTGGCGGCGCTCAAAGACGGGCGGCTCGAAGGCGTGCGCGCCGCCGACGGGCGCGTGATCGTTCCGCCGACCGAGTACGACGAGCACGGCGAGCCGACGGGCGAGCCGGTGGCGCTCGCGCCGACGGGCACCGTGACCGCGTGGTCGTGGGTCGCCGCGCCGCGCGCCAATCATCCGCTCGCGCGCCCGTTCGCGTGGGCGCTGGTCAAGCTCGACGGCGCGGACACCGCGCTCCTGCACGCCGTCGACGCCGTCGAGGAGTCGCGCATGAAGACCGGCGCCCGCGTGCGCGCGCGCTTCGCCGCCGCCGACGAGCGCGTGGGCCATATCCGCGATCTCGCCTGCTTCGAGCTGTTGCCGGGTGACGCGCATGAGTGACGCGATCAAAGGCTTCACCGCGCCGGTTCGCCTGGCGTACACGGTCAACGCGGGCCGCGCCGCTTCGCGTTTTCTACGCGGTTTAGCCGAGCGGCGCATCCTCGGCCAGCGCTGCCCCGTCTGCAAAAAAGTGAACATGCCGCCGCGCGGCGCCTGCCCGACGTGCGGCGTGCCGACGGAAGAAGAGGTGCAGCTCTCCGAGGTCGGCACGGTCACCACCTTCTGCATCATCAACATCCAGTTCGATGCGCAGGCGCGCGAGCTGCCGTACGCGTGCGCGTCCATCCTGCTCGACGGCGCCGACACCACGCTGTTCCACTTGATCCAGGAGGTCCCCGTCGCCGAGATCCGCATGGGCATGCGCGTGCGCGCGGTGTGGGACGACGAGCGGCGGCCGTCGCTCGACAGCATCCGCCACTTCCGCGCCGCCGGCGAGCCCGACGCGCCGTACGACTCGTACAAGGAGCACCTCTAGTGAGGCCGGTCGCGATCGTGTCGTTCGCGCAGACGCCGTTCGTGCGCCGCACGCGCCTGAACGACGCCGAGCTGGTGATGGAGGTGGTGACCGCCGCGCTCGAGCGCGCGCGCCTGCCGCGTCACGAGATCGGGTTCTGCTGCTCGGGGTCGAGCGACTTTCTGACCGGCGCGCCGTTCTCGTTCGTCGGCGCGCTCGACGCGGTGGGCGCGTGGCCGCCGATCCAGGAGTCGCACGTCGAGATGGACGGCGCGTGGGCGCTCTACGAGGCGTGGGTGCGCCTGCAGCACGGCGACCTCGACACGGCGCTGGTCTACGCGTTCGGGCGCTCGTCGCTCGGCGATTTGCAGGACGTGCTGGTGCAGCAGCTCGATCCCTATTACCTCGCGCCGCTCGGCGCCGATCCGATCGGGCTGGCGGCGCTGCAGGCGCGCGCGCTCCTCGACGGCGGCGAATTCACCGAGCGCGACTTCGCCGAGGTGGCGGCGCAGAATCGCGCGCGCGCGCAGTCGAACCGCCACGCGCAGGTGCGCGGCTCGCGGCCGGCGGGCGCGCTGCTCGACGAGCCGTATCTCGCCGCGCCGCTGCGCAAGCACGACTGCCCGCCGATCTCCGACGGCGCGGCGGCGATCGTGCTGGCCGCCGGCGATCGCGCGCGCGCGCTGTGCGAGCGGCCGGCGTGGATCGCCGGGATCGATCACCGCATCGAGCCGCACGCGCTCGGCGCGCGCGATCTCACCCGCTCGCCCTCGACGGAGCGCGCGGCGCGCGAGGCCAACGCGCACGAGCGGCCGATCGACGTCGCCGAATTGCACGCGCCATTCTCGCCGCAGGAGCTGATCTTGCGCCGCGCGCTCGCGCTCCCGGGCTCGACCGCGATCAACCCGTCGGGCGGCGCGCTCGCCGCCAACCCGATCATGGTCGCCGGCCTGGTGCGCCTCGGCGAAGCCGCCGCGCGCGTGATCGACGGCGTGGCCGCGCGCGCGCTCGGCCACGCGACGTCGGGTCCGTGCTTGCAGCAAAACCTCGTCTGCGTACTGGAGGCGCGCCCATGAATCGCGCCGCGGTGATCGGAGTCGGCCAGACGCGCCACGCGCAAAAGCGCACGGATGTGTCGATCCCGGGCCTTTTACGCGAGGCGGCCCTGCGCGCGCTGGAAGACGCCGAGCTGACGTTCCGCGACCTCGACGCGGTGGTGATCGGCAAAGCCCCCGACATGTTCGAGGGCGTGATGATGCCCGAGCTGTTCCTCGCCGAGGCGCTCGGCGCGGTCGGCAAGCCGATGATGCGCGTGCACACCGCCGGCTCGGTCGGCGGCTCGACGGGGCTGGTCGCCGCGCACCTCGTGCAGGCCGGCGTTCACCGCCGCGTGCTGGCGGTCGCGTTCGAGAAGCAGTCGGAGTCGGAAGCGATGTGGGCGCTCTCGCCCAAGCTGCCGTTCCAGCCGCCGCTGGTCGCCGGCGCGGGCGGCTACTTCGCGCCGATCATCCGCGCCTACCTCAAGCGCTCGGGCGCGCCCGACGAGGTCGGCATGATGGTCGCGGTCAAGGACCGCAAGAACGCGCTCAAGAATCCGTACGCGCATCTGCAGCTGCCGGACATCAGCCTCGACACCGTGCGCGCGTCGCCGATGCTGTGGGATCCGATCCGCTATCTCGAGACGTGCCCGTCGTCGGACGGCGCCTGCGCGGTGGTGATCGGCGACGAGGCGGGCGCCCGCCGCGCGCCGCGCAAGCCGGCGTGGATCTGGGGCGGCGCGATGCGCTCCGAGCCCACCATGTTCGCCGGCCGGAACCTGGTCGACCCGCGCGCCGGCCGCGACTGCGCCAAGGATCTCTATTCGCAAGCGGGCATCACCGATCCTCGACGGGAGATCGACGTCGCCGAGCTGTACGTGCCGTTCTCGTGGTTCGAGCCGATGTGGCTGGAGAACCTCGGGTTCGCCGAGCGCGATCAAGGCTGGCGCCTCACCGCCGACGGCGTGACCGCGCTCGACGGCGATCTGCCGGTGAATCCGTCGGGCGGCGTGCTGTCGTCGAATCCGATCGGCGCGTCGGGCCTGTTGCGCTTCGCCGAGGCGGCGCTGCAGGTGCGCGGCCTCGCGGGCGAGCACCAGGTCGACGGCGCGCGCGTGGCGATGGGCCACGCCTACGGCGGCGGCTCGCAGTACTACGCGATGTGGATCGTCGGGAGCGAGCTGCGATGAAGGCGGCGACGTTCAATCTCGCGGACCTGTTCGAGTCGGTCGCCGACGCGGTGCCCGAGCGCGAGGCGCTGATCTCCGGCGAGCGGCGCCTCACCTACGCCGCGCTCGACGAGCGCGCGACGAGGCTGGCCAATCACCTGCGCGCGCGCGGCGTGAAGGCCGGCGATCACGTCGGCCTCTACCTCTACAACGGGCACGAATATCTCGAGGCGCTGCTGGCGTCGTTCAAGCTGCGCGCGGTGCCGATCAACATCAACTATCGCTACGTCGCCGGCGAGCTCGCCTACCTGTGCAAGAACGCCGACCTCGCCGCGATCCTGCACCAACAGGAATTGGGCGAGCGCGTGGCGGCGGTGGCGGGCGAGGTGCCGACGCTCAAGTGGCGGCTCGCGACCGGCGGCGCGTACGAGGCGGCGCTCGCCGAGTCTTCGCCCGCGCGCGATTTTGCCGCGCGCTCCGACGACGATCTCTACATCATCTACACCGGCGGCACGACCGGGCTGCCGCGCGGCGTGATGTGGCGCCACCGCGACGTGTTCTTCTCCGGCTTGCAGGGCGGCAATCCGGGCGGCGCGCACCTCGAACAGCCGGAGGAAGTCGCGGCGCTGGCGAAGAGCGGCGACAAGGCGTTCACGTTCCTGCCGGCGGCGCCGTTCATTCACGGCGCGGCGCAGTGGGCGGCGCTGATCGGGTTGAACGGCGGCGGCAAGGTGGTGGTGTCGCCGGGCCCGCGCTTCGATGCGCCGCGCGTCGCGCGCCTGATCGCCGACGAGAAGGTCACCACGCTCACGCTCGTCGGCGACGCCATGGCGCGCCCGCTCGCCGAGGCGATCACCGCCGCGCCCGACCTCGACCTGTCGTCGCTGTTCGTGCTCGCGTCGGCAGGCGCGATCCTGTCGCGCTCGGTGCAGGAGGAGCTTCAGCGCCG
>Ga0070741_10012838_pt1 | contig 15008 bp, 2 predicted proteins | sample Coa_R1_4_FD_66440 | JGI IMG/M metagenome (GOLD analysis project Ga0070741, IMG submission 66440) | Surface soil microbial communities from Centralia Pennsylvania, which are recovering from an underground coalmine fire - Coalmine... | ecosystem: Environmental > Terrestrial > Soil > Unclassified ... | reverse complement strand
GCGCTGGTCAGGTCCGCCTGAATAAAGGCGTGGTAACTGGGTGAATTTGTGATGGGCAACTTCGCCGTGGCTGTGTTGTTGACGTAATTGCCTTCATAAACCTCGGCGTTTACGTTGGCGGTGGACACGATGAATTCCAGTCCTGGGAGGGTGGGCATCGTGACCTGGAGGGTGTTGGTGTAGGATTGGCCGACTGCCAGCGGCTTGTCCTCATAGGTCTCGGTCAGCAATTGAGGGTTGGCTCCGTCGGCGGAAGTCGAATAGTAGATGGCGTCGTGCCAGGTATTGGTGGTGGGAGCCAGTCCTTGGTTGACGACGGTGTAGCTGATCGTTACAGCTGATTCGGTCGAACCGTTCGGAGGAACAGTAATGCTCGTGACTGCGAGGTCCGGAATATTGATGTCACTTACGTCCAAGCCGGCGACGCCAGAGCCGTAGCCGGTGGCGGAGGCGGTGATATCGGCATGGCGGGTTCCGGTGGGGACGCCAGGATTGACGCCTGTGACAGGAAATGTCTTGCTGGCTTGGCCGAGAGGAATTGTGACCGAGGCGGGGACAGAGGCGCCGTTCGGCAGGCTGCTCGCCAGCGAGACAAGGAGTGCATTGGTCGCAAGCGTGTTGCGGGTGACCGTTCCGGTGGTCGAGCCATTCTCGGCGATGAAACTGCTCGCCAAAGACAAGCTGAGCGCCGGGCCATTGTCATCCGTCACTTTGATCGAAGCGCTGGCGGCTCCGGCCACCAAGGGCGTGGCGGAGAAAGCGTCTTCAAGTTGCGCGGTGACGAGGGCATTCTGGTCGCCCGTGACGAGGTGGTCCTCAACGGCGTTGACCGGAAAGGTAACGGACGTTTGGTTCGCCGGCAGCGTCACCGCGTTGGGAATCGTGATGGCCGAACTGCCGCTCTGCAGGAGAATATTCACGTCTTGGGTGGTGACGAGACTGGCGGTGATTATTCCGTGCGTCGCCGGATTGACGGCTCCTTTGGAAATGGTCGGATCGGCGAACGAGAGCGAGAGTCGGGGCGCATTGTCGTCAATCATAGTGATCGATGCGGACTGGCTGGAATAGCCAGTCGCGGCGGCGGAAACGTTGGCGGCGTAGGGCGCGCGCGGGATGTGCAGGTCAACCGTCTTGATGTTGAAAGGCGCGGACGACGCGCCAACCGGTATCGTGACCGTCGCGGGCGCGGAGAATTGCGCGCTATTGACCACAATGTTGACCGTCAGCGGATTCGCCGTCGAGGTGTTGCGGGAAACAGAGCAGGGGATGACCGCAGTGGAACTGACATTGCAATAATTGGAGCCACTGGTGACAACCAGCGTCGGGGACGAGCTGTCCGTGACTGTCAACTGATTGGTAACATTGGCATACCCCGCGGCCGCGGCCACGACCATCGCCTGGCGCGTCCCCTCGTAAATGTTTGTATTGACGGCATTGACTGGGAAGGTGGCGGTCGTCTGACCCGCGGGGATGGTGACCGAAGGTGGAACCGTGGCGGCGGAAGAATTGTCGCTGCTGAGGGAGACGGCAAGAGGCGCGGCGGCGGCGCCGTACCGGGTGATGGTTCCAGTGGCGGCAGGGTTGGCGGCGTTCTTGTCAAAGGAAGGCGGGCTCACCGAGAGGGCAAGAGTGGAAATGACCTGGATGGGATGCGAGGAGACCGCGACGTTATTGGAGTGATCGAGCACGAAAACTTCGTTCAAAGGATTGATGCGGACGACAAGCCATTCATTGCCGGACACGAACGAGGGCAAGGTGATGGACTGTGTGTTAGTCACCGAGTGGCCCGCCGCAAGTCCGCTGGAGCAAGTATAGGAGCCGATAAGCTGGCTGGTGTTCGTCGTGCCGTCGGACGAAAGGAGAACTTGCTCTGTCCAGGAGTTGCCGGCCATGGCGGAGCCTTTGTTGGTGTCCACCCAACTGGCTGTGAAAGCCTGGCCGGCGTTAATACTGGCGGGAATCACGATGTTTGTTACAACGAGGTCAGGATAAGCCGCGAGCGTCGAAACCACGATGAGCGAATTGGTGTTGTTGCTTTCTCCTGTGCCTCCGCCGTTGTATTCGAAAACATTGTTGTTCGCGTCGGCCAGGATGCCTATGCCGAGAGTCCCGACACCTGCAAATCCGTTGGGTAAGGTGAAAGCGGCTTGGCGGGCCGCAGCGTGATTACCCGCAATTGAGCCGGACGCTGAGACGTCATAAGGGATTGAGGAATTAAAAAGAATTGCCCCGGTGGAAAGATTAGTGACCACGACCTGGTCCGAGAATGAACCGGCCACCGCGCCGGAGCCGGAGTTGGTGTCGATCCAATCTATCGTCATGGTATCCCCGGAATGCAAGGAAGACGGGCTGACAGAGGCGCGCACAACCCGTAGGTCCGGATAGACATTCAGAGTGGAAGAGGCGGTGATGGACGCGGAGTTATTGGCGGCGCTCAGCTCGAACTGGTTGCTGTAGTAATTGGCAATAACGCTGATAGCCAGTGTTCCGGCTCCGCTGGAACCGTCGGGGAGGGCGAAGGCAACAGAGCGCGGAGCAGCGCCGCCGCCGGAAATGTTGCCGCTGACGGAAGGATCAAAATAGACGTCCTTGCTGAAAATCATCTGACGAGCAGAAATGTTGCTCACCGTGACGCGATCATACCAGACGGAGAACGTGGGGCCGCTGCCTGCGTTGGTAACAACCCAGGAGATCGTGCCACTCCCGCCGGAGACGAGGTTCGGAGAAGCCGCTAGATTCGTGACCTGGAGGTCGGGCGCGGCAATGGTCGAGAACGTGGCATCGGCGCGATCCGTCTCATTGCCAGCCAGGTCGCGGGACCGGATCTGGTAATGGTACGCGGTCAGCGGCTTTAGGCCGGCAAGTGTTTCGCTGTGAGAAGTTAACAAACGGGAATCAAAGCCGGTATTGGCGGCGTAACTTGCTGTCAGACCATAATCGACTTCCGAAGTAGCCGGTTCGCTCGTTGTCCAATTGATGATGGCGGAGATCGCGCCGGGCGTGACGGTCACTCCAGTGATCGCGGGTGGCGTGGCGTCAACAATAATCGTGAGAACATTGGTCGGGACGACGGCGTCGCCATGGAGGTCTATCGCCTGTGACACGAGCGCATAATTGGTTCCGTCCATGCCATGGACGAAGGTGATGGGGGGAGTCGTGTAGGTATCGTTGGGATAGACGTTCGTGGACCAGGCCCCACCGGTCGGAACCACCGGTTGCGTCGAGCCGGGAGCGGGATTGGTCAAAGTCACCAGCGCGAGCGTGGCCGATTGCATGGACCGGTCAAACTGAATCGTCAAAACGAAATTGGCAGTGGCTTTGACGGGGTTGGGGATGCTCGGTTGGACGCCACTGACGAGCGGGAGAACGCTGCGAGGCGCATACAGGGCGGTCAGATTGAAATTTGTGACATCGGTCGTTGAGAACGTCCAATTAAAAGAGGCTGCGTTGGTGAAGGCATTGCCATTTAGCAGGTATTGGGAGAAAACGTAATAGGTCAAACCGTTGGTGATAAATGGCGGAGTAGAAATCACAGCGGTCTGCCCATTGTTATACGCGCCAGAGCCAGAAACAGCGGCAAGATTGAGGGGAAGAGTTCCAGTCGCGACGAAGTGAACAAGATTGGTGCCAGTGTAATTGGCGATATAAACGTCATTGCTAAGGGCGACAACCTTCAGGGTCGGACTGGTCCCGAGAGCGTCGCCGTTTTGATCGCTCCAGTGGTCGAAGCGATACCCAAAATCCGCTGACGCCGAAAGCGTGTTGGTCGAGTCGTAGGCAAAAATTCCACCGCCGAGCGCCGAGCCGGCGTTGGCGGGATTGACCGTGGCGGTGAGGACTTCTGTGGGCAGGGTGAAATTGGCGACGAGATTTTGGTTGCGCAGCAGGGTGAAAGAATAGCTCGCGCTCGTGCTAAGAACGACCCCGTTTTCCGTCCAGTTCACAAAAGTGTAGGGAAGCGTCGCGTTGGTTTCCGAAGCGTTGACGGTGATCGTCGAACCCGCGAGAAAAGAGCCGCCTCCCGTCGCTATCCCGGCTTTCGCGGGAGAAACTGCTGTGTTGATGGCAAAGAACTGCGCATTAGCCAACGGCTGGGCGGCGAAGTTGGCGGTGGCGTTGGCGCCGCTCACGGCAACCGTCTGCCCGGAAACATCCTGATAACCGGCGGCGCCAAGCCCTCCAACATCCACTTGATAGCTGCCATTGGGCGCCGAAATAGTATAGCGCCCGCTTGCGTCGGTTGTCGCCTCGAGGACAGCGTTGAAATAATCGGAAGGAACGACCTGGACGTTATCCACGAAAGCGTCGTTCGCGTCAAAACCAGTCAAATCAGCAAAGGCAAGCGTAGTTAGATTGGAGGAGGCGGTGAAGGGCACTTCGACGCGGCGCCAATCAAGACCAGCGCCCTGAGTTTCGCCAACAGTGAAATAGTTCGTGCCCACGCTAACGCCCAGCGCGGCATTGATTCCATGGTGGCTGTACGTGCCGTGATAAAATATGAGATCATAGGTGACGCCAGGAGCGGTGGAAAAGGTCTGTTCGATGCCACCCAATCCGGTGCCGCCCGACGGATCAATGAATTGGGCGCCGTCCTCGACCGTCTGACCCCAGTTGACGCCCACCAAAGCAATGTTTGAATTGGTCGGCCCCGTGATAATCCAGTTGGTGATATTTGTGGAACCGGGCGGGTAGAGCGTGTAGGGCGTCGAGCCAATCGACGGCAATTCAAAGCTGCCGTTCTGGATAAGATTGGTCACGCTGCCTGGCGCCGGCGTCGCAGTGACAACTACGCCGGCGATAGGATGATTTTGTGTGTCGTTGACTTGGCCAGAGATAGAGTGGTTGCCGGAACTGGATGGAGGCGGGAGGATGGTCAAATTCAGCGAGTCAGGGCCGTAGGAAAGATTCCAACTCTGGCCGGAGGACAAAGACGGCAGGTCCAGCGCGGCGAATTGGCCTGACTCCGATGGATAAGTGATGAGCTGGTAGGAATCCTGAAGGGAAGGGGAGTAGCCGTTGAGGAATTGCACCTGCAGGCCGCCGTCGAGGTTCAGAGCGTTGGGCAGGCTGAGCCGTCCCATCAGGTCGGCGGCGCTAACGCCAAAGGCGAGCGTGCCGGAGGTTTGGGCATAAGAGCCGCCATTGGCGAAATTGATCACGCCATTTTGGACGCGGATGGTTCCCATGTTCAGGAGCGACCAATTGTTAAATGTCGTCGCTCCAAACGTGGTCGATTTCTCAAACACACCGGCATTCACGAACGCCGGATTGCAGCAATAGTCGTTGTTGAGTTGATAGTCGCATGCGACGAGCCAAACGCCGTCATTCGTGATTGCCGTCCCGGCGCCGCCGCGGATGCGGCCGCCATTCCACAAGACCGTGCCGCTATTGACAATGACCGAGTTCGGCATGTTCTTGTCGGACGGGCCGAAAATATTAAGCGTGCCGTTCGTCGCGATGTAGAGCTGGCTTGAATTGAGTCCACCCGCGTTCCAGTTAAACGTTCCGGCGAGGACGTTGCTGCCCAGCAGGGTCGATCCTGAAAGGGTGAAGTTCGTGATCGCGCCATTTTTCTGAAAAGCAGGCCCCAGGGCAACATTGCCGCCAACGAGAGGCAGATTGGCAATCTCATCTTGAGCGAGGTTGAGGTTTCCACCGTTGAATTGGACAGCGCCGGCCCCCGTAATGACTGGATTGACGACCGCGGAGAAGCTGCCGCCTGAAAAATAAATTCCCGTATAGTTGGCCGCATTGTAGGACCCGCTGAGTGAGCCGCCGCCTTGAAAGGCGAAAGCGCCTGTTTCGGCGTCCACCAACCCGGTGTTATTGAAAGGATTGTTAAACGTGCTGGTCCCTCCCATGCCTTGCTTGCGGTAAGTTCCGCTGTTGATGATGACGCCAGACCCGTTAAAGACGTCGTCGCTTTGCGCCAGCCACAGGCCCGCATTGACAACAGACGAATTTCCGTCCGGACTAATTTGCCCGCCTGACCAATAAACAGAGCCCAAGTTGGTCAACTGGCACGAGGCAAACGTGTGTGTGCCGGTTGTAATATACAGTGTGGCCTCCGGCGCAATAGTGAGCGCGCCATTAACGGTTCCGCTCTGGAACGTCATGGACTGCGCGACGGTGTAATTGCCCGAGAGCATCGCTCCGGACAATATGAGATTAGTGATCGTGCCGCCATTTTGGAACGATGGGCCGAGAGTCAGTGTGCCTCCATAATATTGGAGGCCCGGAGGAGCGAGCGTTGCAAGCTGCATGGCGCCGGCTGTTAACGCGACCAACCCCGAGCCGGCGAGGGCGAGCGGCGCTCCCGGCGTGAAAATTCCCCCATCAAATGCGACGATCGCGCCGCCGGCGGCATCGTAGGTTCCTGTCAGAGTTCCGCCCGATTCGAAGTAAATGCCGCCAGATTCCGCATCAAAGGCGCCATTGTTGGTCACAGTCATCGATCTGATATAGGTCCGACCGGTATAAGCGGTCTTCCGAAAGGTTCCGTTGTTCACAAAAATAGCGCCGCCGTCGTTAAAATTCAGCGTGTTGTCCGACATGGCCAGGAACAGGCCGTTGTTCGTCAGAACCGACGCGGCGTCTCCGTTAATGTCCGAGCCCTGCCAGTTAATCTGCCCGGAATTGATCAGGGCGCTGCTATTCATGCCTTTTCCACTGCCGCCGGTAATATTGAGGGTTGCGCTCGGAGCCACGCTCAGTTGGCCGAAGATCGAACCGGCCGTCCAGTTCAAGACACCGCTGACGATGTTTGTGCCTGCAAGGGTCGAGCCGGATAGGGTCAGATTGGATATGGCGCCGTTGTTCTGGAATTGCGGGCCGAGAACGACCGTTCCGCCGGCCAGCGTGAGTCGCGCGGGCAGGTTATCGGCCAAATTCAGCGTCCCCCCTTGAAAGCCAAAGTAGCCGGCGCCGCTCAAGGCGGGCACAGGCGCGATGGAGAAGGTCCCGCTGTTGAAGGTGATGGAGGCTCCGCTGGCAGCCTGATAGTTCCCGGTGAGAGCCCCGCCGCTTTGGAAAGCGATGTTGCCTTGCTCGGCGTCAACCGTCCCGTTGTTGATGAATGTAACATTGTAAAGACTCGTGCCCCCGCCGTGGGCCGTTTTGCGGAAGGTCCCATTGTTGACGAAGTAGCCGCCGCTGGAGAGATTGATGCTACTATCGGTCGCGATGACCCACAGACCGGAGTTGGTGATGGCGGTGCCGGGACTGCCGTTAAGATCGTACGCCGTCCAAACTACTGTGCCGTAATTATTCAAGACCAAACCGCTAAGGTTAATGCCAGTCCCTGGGGCAATGTTGAACGTGGCGCTCGGACTAATCGTGAGCGCTCCATTAAGGCTGCCTCCGCTCCAGTTAAAAGCATTGGTGACCGTGAGGGTCCCGGCGCCTTGCACGATCCCGCCGCTGAAGTTGACCTCGCTCACCGTGTCGTCGGAGGCGAGGTTGACCGTTCCGCCCGAAATAAAGACGCTGTCCAGGGCGCTGGGCACGCCATTGGGAGTCCAATTTCCCGCCGTGCCCCAGTCGCTGGAAACAGCCCCAGTCCACGTAAAATTCGTTGCGTGATGGGCGCTGTAGAAGACCGAAATAGTGACAGGCGCGGACGTGGAAACCGCGCCGTTCGCATCGGTGGCAATCGCGTTCAGCGTATAGTAGCCCGGAGCGGCGCTCCAAGAGACATTGTAAGGGCTGGTTGCCGCCTGCCCGACGAGATTGGCGCCGGCGTAATATTGCACGACATTGACCTGGGCGTAGGGATCCGCCACGGAAGCGCTGAGTGGGACGGAACTCGGCAGAATGAAAACACTATTGTTGGCCGGCGTCAGAAACGAAACCGTCGGGGCGTTGAGATTGGTGTCTTGCAGCGTCAAAGCGGTCGAGCCATAGGTTAACTGCCAAGTGGCGCCGAGATTGGGAAGATTGGTTGCGCCGAGCAGGCCGCTGGAGTTGTTGTAATAGATTAATGTAAACAGATTGCTCGGTCCGAGGATATAATCATTGATGTGGGCGCTTAGGGCGCCCCCGAAGTTGAAGGTTCCGTTGATGCTGACGGATCCGTTGTTACCCACCCCGTTGAGGCCGAACTCAAGCGTCCCCGTGCTGGGATCAGCGCCGCTATTGAAACGGACATTGCCCGTCTCGACATCCACCACTCCGGGATTGTGGAACAGGGGGCTAAAAGACGTGGTACCCGTGGCGTTGGTCTTGAGAAGCAGCCCGGAGTTATAAAACGTTTCCTGACCCCAGTAGTTGTCCCATGCTTGATCACAGACAATGTTGAAAGCCGCGCCGGCAAGATTGTAGAAACTATTATTGTAGAGGAGGCGCGTTTCGCCGTCGAGCCAGTTCACTGTGCCTCCATTCGTGATAGCCGCGGCGAAACTATGGCCGCCGGGAGCAACGAGATTGAGAATGGCGTTGCCGGGGATAAGGACGGAAGCGCTCATGGTCCCGCTGCCCCAGTTAATGACCGCGGTCGGCATGACGGTGAGTTGGGCGTTAAGATTGCCGTTCCAGTTTAGCACGGAATTGCTCGCAAGGGTCAGCGGACCATTGATGTCGCCGGTCAGATTGAGGGTTCCGGCGACGTAATTGCTGCCTGTTAGATTCGCGCTAATCGTCAGGTTAGTAATGGCGCCGTTGCCCTGAAAGGCCGGACTGAAACCTACCGTGCCGCCCGTGATTTGCAGGTTCGGGATCAGGTTGCTGATCAGCGTGAGGGTTCCTCCGGACATCACACTGGTTCCGGCGCCATTAAAAATCGTCGTTTGGGTGTTGGTGAAGGTTCCGCCCGTAAGATAGAAGTTCCCCCCCGCCGCGGCGGTATAGGAGCCCGTAAGAACGCCGCCGCCGGCAAAATTGATCGCGGCGCCCGCCGCCACCGAAAAAGTTCCGCCGAGCGCTTGCGACGGAGAATTGTCATAAAATGTCAGGGCGCCCGAATCCACCACCACGGAGCCGAAGGAGTCAAGAATCGGGCTGATGCCAGTGTTTCCCGTTGTGACGCTTTTGGTGATGCGCCCGTAATTGTAGATGGTTTCGCCTCCCCAATAATTGTCGAACGGCTGGTCACACGAAATGTTGAAATTGGCGCCCGCGAGGTTATAGAGGTTGTTGTTGTAGAGAAGGCGCGCCTCGCCATTGGACCAATTGATCGTTCCCGCATTGGTGATCAGCGTGGCAAAGCCGTGGCCGCCTCCCCCAACGAGATTTAAGACCGCATTGGTTGGGATGACGGGCGACGCGTTCATCGTCCCGCCCGACCAATTGGCCGTGGCGGTCGGAAAGAGCGTCAAAGGAGCGTTGCCGTTGCCTGACCAACTCACCACAGCATTGCTGGCGGCCGTCAGCGGCCCGTCGATGTCGCCATTCAGGCTCAATGAGCCGAGCACGTAATTGCTTCCGATCAGATTCGCGCTAAGAACGAGGTTCGTGATCGCGCCGTTGCTCTGGAAGGCGGAGCTGAGGGCGACGTTGCCGCCGTTGATTTGCAGATTAGGTATGAGGTTGCTGATGAGGGTAATCGTTCCGCCGGTCATGACACTGCTGCCGGCGCCCATGAAAGAAGTCGTCGGCGTGTTGGTGAATGTCCCGCCCGTAAGGTAAGTCGTGCCGCCCGCGGCCGTATTGTAGGTTCCAGTCAGGAAACCGCCTCCATTGAGGTTAAGGGCCGCGCCGTTGCCGGTCGAGAACGACCCGCCAAGCAACTGGTTCGGCGCGTTATTGTAGAAAATGATTTCGCCAGAATTGATATTGACGCTGCCGGCATTGTCAATTTGCGGCGAAAAGCCCGTATTGCCAATAGTCGTCGATTTGACGATAAGGCCGTTGTTGTAAAAAGTCTCGCCGCCCCAATAGTCGTCGAAGCTTTGGTCGCAGAGAATGTTGAACGCGCCGCTGGCGTGATTGTAGAAGTTGTTATTGTAGAGAAGACGCATCTCGCCGCCGGTCCAATTGACTGAGCCCGCGTTGGTGACAACCGTGGCGAAGCTGTGTCCGCCAGAACTCTGCACATTGAGTGTGCCGCCGTCGGCGATGGTCACCGGCGCGTTCATTTGTCCGCTGGTCCAGTTCACCACGCCGCCCGGCGCAATATACAGCGGGCCATTTAGCGTGGAGTTATTGATCGTGAAAGTCCCGGTAACATAGTTCGAACCGGCCAATGTTTGGTTGTTGATCGTGAGGTTTTGGATCGCTCCTCCCTGGAAGTTTGCAGAAAGCGACATCGTTCCACCGTTAAGCTGGAAGTTCGCTGGAGGCTCCGATAACAAAGTAAAGGAGCCGCCGGTGATTTCTGACATACCCGCGCCGGAGAACGCCAACGACGATTCCTCCGTAAATGTCCCGCCGGTCAAATCGAGAAGAGATTGGAAGCCGATGTTGAAGGATCCGGCGAGATCGCCGCCATTTTGGAGGTAAATGGCCGTGCCATTGGCGGCGGTGAAGGCGCCGCCGAAGTAGCCGCCCTGTAAAGTCAACACACCGGCCAAAACGCTGACGGCGCCGGAGTTCTCGAAGGTCGCGTAAATAGACGTCGTTCCGGCCTCCTGCATTTTGCGGACCAGGCCGGCATTGGTGAAAACTTCGTCGCCATAGGCGTTGTTGACTTGCTGATTGCAGAGAATGTCAAAAACTCCAGACGGCAAGTTGACCAGCCAGCCATGGGTTTGGCCATTGTCGTTGCGCAAATTCCAATTGCCGGAGCCGTTCCAAACGACATGACCCGCGTTAGTAACCGCGGCTGTCTGGGCGATGTCCGCCGACCCGGACACATACAGAGTCGCGCCGCTGTCGACGTAAAGACTGCCGCTCACGCCGCCGCCTTGAAGTGTTAGCGCGCCGGAGACAGTGCTGCTGCCGCTCAGCATGCTGCCGGTCAGAGTCAGATTGGTGATCGAGCCGCCTTGGAACGTCGGAGCGAGGTAAACCGCCCCGCCGTCCATCTGGAGATTCGCGATGATATTGCTTAGCGTCAGCGATCCGCCCGTCAGAACGCTGGCGCCGCTTCCATTGAGGTTCAACGCCGGACCGGGCGCAAAGGCGCCGTTGTTGAAGTTGGCGACCGTGCCATTGGTGGTGGTGAACGTGCCGTTCAGATACCCGCCGCTCTGGAACGCGAGGGTTCCAGACTCTATAATCGTCGAACCATTGTTATTATAGGCAACGCCAGAAAAGGAGGTCGTCCCTGGCGAGACGGACTTGATGAACGACCCGTTGTTGTAGAAAGTCCATCCGCCATTATTATTGAATTGGCTGTCCACAAGGTCCAGCCACGCGCCGTTGTTCGTGATCGCCGTGCCTGAATTGCCCTGAACCGCTCCTCCGCCCCAGTTGACGGTTCCATTGTTGATGAGGACTGCATTTCCCAGATTAAGGCTCCCGCCGTAGCTCCCGAGATTCATCGTTGCCCCGCTGGGAATTGTCAGCACGCCCGCGACGTTGCCATTGGTCCAGTTGAACGAATTGGAAATGACAAGGTCGGGACCGGCGTTGAGCGAGCCGCCGTTGAAGATGACGGTTCCGACATTCGTGGCGGCGTCGATGACCGGCGCGCCGGAGTTGATAATGGCCGTGTCGGCCCCGCCAGGAACTCCGTTCGGAAACCAGTTGTTGGTGTTGAACCAGTCGCTCGAAACACCGCCGACCCACGTGTAAGTGTGCGCAGGCACACCCACCGCCGTGACGTGGAAATAGTAGAAGTTAGCCGAAGCGTTGACCTGGGCATTGTCCCAAGGCTGGCGTATAACAAAAAGGCCCACGCATGTCCATTGATTGGTGTCCGTGCTTACACCCCCGTAATTCCAAGTGACGCCGTCGGCGCTCCACCATTCCGTGTAGTTGATTCCGATTTTTTGCAGGCGGAACCAGGTCGTCGGAGCCGAATCGCCCGTGGATCCCAATATGTCGCCGACGCCGCCTCCTGGATTTGCATAACGTTCGATGCTGCGGCTGTACTGGCTCGGAGTGGAAAAGGCGCCTGTCGTCGTGGCCAGAAGGATGCCTGCGCTTTCGAAATTGTTGCCCGGCGCGAAATCAAATTTGGTTTCCACCAGCCAATTCGCGGAAGGATTGACAGGCTGCAACAGCCGCGGCGCATTGTAATCGGACCCGCTGTACAGATCAGAGCCGCCATTGGCCCAGGCGGCGGTGATGTTGAGGGTCGTCCCGTTCAGTTGCATGCTGGAACCGGCATTGGGACTCTCGAAAACCCAGCCCGCATTAAGCGTCGCGTCCGAGAAGTCCTCGGAAAACGGCTGGCCACACGCCGGGAGGGCGCAGCAGAGCAGACTCAAGATGGATGCGATAAATGAAACCTTGTTTCTCATGAGAAATCGTTTGACGGGCCGCGTTGCGGACAGTCCTCGCGCGCGTCCAACCATGCGAGCAGCAATCGCAAAGCGGCAACGACGACAAACCGTGGTTTTGGAACAACGCGACCCATCACGGTGTTCTTACCCGTTCGGCTCAAATCATTACACGAATTGCGCAAGTATTTGTGGAAGAATGGACGAAGGACGTGATGGGATAGTCGCAAACGGCGATTTAAGCCGATTTTTCGAGCAAAGCTGCGATATCGTTGGGAGCCGACGGCGACTCCTGCCAGGTGAAAAGTCCAGTTTGGTCGAGCTTCACATTCCAAACGCGGCCGCCGAGGGCCTCGGCGATCTGGAAGCATTCCTTCCGCTGGCCGGGTTTCGCAAGAACGACAATGAAGCCGCCTCCGCCCGCCCCACAGGTCTTCCCGCCTCGAATGGACGGGGCGAGCGCCTCAAAGAATTCGCGCAGCTTTGGGCTGTCGCAGCTGGGATGCAAGGCGTAGTGGTTGACACGTGAGCTATTCAACGCTTCGACATAACCGTCAATGTCTCCGGTTTCGAGGGCCTGGGCCATCCTTTGAGCGGCTGCCTTGAGATGATCCATCGCTCGAATGGTGGGGGAGTTTTCCTGGTGATACCACTTTTTGATGTCAGCGTGAATGGTCCCGGAAAGATGCACCTCTCCCGTGTAAATCAAGAGCGAATCGCGCTCCAACTGCGCTAAGGTCGATTCGGGGACGTCGAGGCGCCGGCACGATTCTCCGCCGCCCTTTTGGTAAGTGATGAGTTTGGCGCCGCCGATCGCCGAGCCGAAACTGTCCTGGCTCCCGCCGCTATGGCCCAGATCCTTGCGTTCAACGGCATTGGCGAGCTGCGCAATTTCGTCCTTGCTCACCTCCTTGCCCAGCGCCCGTGTGATGGCGCCAACCATCGCCACACCCATCGCACCGCTTCCCCCAAGCCCAGTGCGCTCGGGAATATCGGATTGTGTTACAATCAGAAAATCTGATTCGCCCGGCAGCAGCCGTTGGACGAATGCCTTGAGGAAATCGAGTCGCCCATCGCGCTTAAGCTCGCGCTCCGAGGCCGCGCAGACACCTGCGTTTAAGTCGTGGGAATAAATGCAGATCCCGGAGCCTTTGGGAAGACGCTCAAACGTCGCATAGGAATACCGCGCAACCGAGAGATTGACGACCGCTCCGCCGTGATCAATGCAGTAGGGCGGCGCGTCCGTGCCGCCGCCAGCCGGGTCCACGCGCGCCGGGGCGCGGGCCGCAGTTTTCAAATCCTCGATCAATTCTCGCCCGGCGCGGTCACCAGATACATCACGCCGTCTGCAATGTCGAACCGGGCCCCGAAACTTTGCGCCGCTTCGCTTAGGGCCGCACGCAGAATTTTTCGCGGATCCGGCCCGTGCTGGCGCTTGCGCAGAAGAGCTTCGCCTTTTTTGTCGCCAAGGCTGAGCACAATCTTCAGCCCCTTGCGTCTGCACGAGATTGTCTGGCCGTCCACGGACGCTCCATGAATCGATTTGAGATACGCGTCAGTATAGTTGACGCCCACGCCGGAGCCGTCCGGCGCGGCCGGCGGCAGAAGGGCTTCAGCGGCAATATTTTCGGCATTGATGCGCAGTTGCATGGGAATTGGTCAGGGCTTGAATTTGCGGCATAGCTCCACCATGAGTTTGATGTTGTCCGGATTCACCGGCGGCGCGATCGAACACGCGGACGAAAGGATGAACCCGCGCATCGTGTGGCCGGCCCGCTCCAAAACGTCCAAAACGTCATTATAGACCTTCTTGGCGTCGCCGCGCAAGAGCGTGTTGACAGGATCGACATTTCCCTTGATGAAGATTTTCCCGTTCAATTGCTCGACCGCGTCGGATAATTCCACATTCCCCAGCGGTGGAGGATCGAGGCACTCGATGCCTGAAATGTGCGACTTGACCATCAGCTCAAGCCGGTCGCCAATGGCGCCGCAGGTGTGCGTGTAAGCATAGCCGCCCGCGGCGATCACCGCGTCCGCAATGCGCCGCTCATAGGGAATGATGAACTCCTCGTACATCTGCGGGGCGAGAAATCCGCCCCCTGCAAACGGACTGCTGATCTTGATCGCGTGCGCGCCGCGCCGTATCTGCGCGACCGCGAGCGCGACCGACCATTGCGTCGTTTTGTCAAGCAAGCGATGCGCGCCCTCTGGATTGTCGAGCAGGGCGACCAGGCCGTCCTCCATCCCAATCAGATTCAGAAAATGATCAAACGGCGCGCGGACTTCCCCGTGAATCGAATAATCCTTCCCGGCTTTGGCAATCACGCGGTCGAGCAATCCGAAGATGTGATCGGGAATATCCTCCGGACGGCAATAATCATAGGTCGCCTTGCTGGCTTGGAACGCCTTGAACGACGCCGGCGCCCAATCGAGTGGACGGTCAAAGTCGATCGTTTCCAACGTCGGATACTGGAACCCGGGCGGCTTCTTGTAATACGAATCGTCGTCGCGCGTGCATTCGATCCGCGACCCGTCGTCAAGATAAAGCGTCGGGACTTCAAGGTCGAAATCCGTCTTCACCACCATGTCCATCACCCCTTGGACGCGGCCCGGCTTGTGGCAGAGAATGCCGTCGAAATCATAGAGTTCGCGCATCCGCAACAGGCAGTCCGTCCACACCTCATTGCT
>Ga0070741_10012837_pt1 | contig 15009 bp, 22 predicted proteins | sample Coa_R1_4_FD_66440 | JGI IMG/M metagenome (GOLD analysis project Ga0070741, IMG submission 66440) | Surface soil microbial communities from Centralia Pennsylvania, which are recovering from an underground coalmine fire - Coalmine... | ecosystem: Environmental > Terrestrial > Soil > Unclassified ... | reverse complement strand
ATCGGCGCCCACATGTTCGACTTTCTCATCAACAGCTTCAAAGCGGCGTGGGATTGGATCGCAAACAAGTGGAACACTCTCGGGTTTACTCTGCCTGAGATTAGTTTGGGCCCGGTCCATTTCGGCGGCTACCACATCGATCTGCCGCACCTACCGACGTTCGCCCTCGGTGGCACCGTCCCCGGCCCTATCGGCGCTCCGCAGCTCGCCATGGTGCATGGTGGTGAGGAGATCACGCCGTGGCGGGCCGGCGGCTCACAGGGCGGTGGAAGCGGTGTCACTGTGAACTTGATCGTTCAGGGCAACGTCCTCGACGGGACGCAGTTGATCGAGATCGTCCACAACGGTCTGCTCTCCAAGCAGCGGCGCACCGGGGACCTCGGGTTCCTGGCGTCGTGATGGACACTCACCAGGTTCACCTCAACGAAGGCGACATCCTGTACCTGCAGCTTGTCGTGCGCGACGGGAAGCTCGAGGCCACTTTCCTCTCTGTGAACGGTGTTCAGTTCGAACAGCCCGAGGTCGCCGGCGAGCTCCTCGGCGGCGCCGCATCGAAGAGGCCGACGCTGCGGGCCGTGTGACGGTGTCTCTCCTCACGCTGCTCTCTCGTTCGATCACGGCGGACCCATCCGACCCGTTGCAGCTCGTGGTGCAGCTCGAGATGATGGACGGGACCTGGCGGGACATCTCGGCCGATGTGATGTCGGGGTCGATCACCCGGGGGAAAACCAGGGAGTTAGACCAGTTCACCGCCGGGACCTGCACGCTCCTACTCCGCAACGATGATCGCCGCTACGACCCGAACCACACCTTCGGGACGTACTGCCGGCTAGGTGGAGCTACGCAGACAAGGGTTGTGACCGTCAATTCTTCCGGGTTCGACCCGACCAGCGATCTCGATATCAGGGTTCGGGTTTCGCATGACAACATCGCCAGCACAAACTTTGAGGTGTATGTTTCGCATCCCAACAGCCAGGGCGGGTTCGGTTTCTACGAGTTCGGTAAAAGCTCGGGGAATCAGCCCTATCTGAACTGGCTTCACGGCGGGTTGCAGGTGTCCAAAACATCGACGATCACGTGGGCGGCGGATGGGCTGGTCAGCGGCACCGCCTACTGGTTCGGTGTCACCCTCGACGTCGACAACGGCGCCGGCGGCAACACCGTCAAGTTCTACTACCACGCCGACACCGCCACCCCGCCGGCTGATATCACCACCTGGACGCTCCACGACACGATCACCACGGCTGGCACTACCAGCATCGACACTGGGACAGGCACACTCGTTATCGGGGAACGTGACAACAACCCGAACGGCACCGTCGAACCGCTTGTCGGGAACGCATATGCGGCTCAGCTCCGAAACGGGATCAACGGGCCGCTGATCGTGAACCCTGATTTCACGAAAAGTCCGTGGGTCGGGTTCGATATCGCGCCTGTGGTTCGGATGGACAGCGTCGGTGTTTTCTGGACATTGAACGGTGCCGCCGAAATCACCAACAATTCGGGTTCCCCCTACTACGGCAGTATTGTGCCGGTGCGCCGTGTGAAGATCATGGGGCTGGCAAACAACACGCTGCTCACTCAGTTCACCGGCTACATCAACTCGTGGCAGCAGAACTTTACCGGGCCGCATTCGGCGACATGCACGGTCAGCGCGACAGACAACTTCTACATGCTGTCGCGGGCCGCGCTTCCGTCGTCGCCGTACGTCCGGGAGGTCGCGGTGGACAGCCCGGTTCACTGGTGGCGACTCGGGGAGTCGCAGGGCACCGCCACGGCCTACGACAAGGTCGGCGGAGGGCAGAACTTCGGGATCTTCGACAACCCGACACAGGCGCAGCTCGGGCTGGTAACCAACGACGACACCGCCAGCACCTACTTTTTTCACTCGCAGCCGAACCGCTGCGAGTACCTCGGCGGCAACATCGTGACGAGTTTTCCATTCACCATCGAAGCGGTAATCAAGCTTTTCCCGAACGACGACGAATACCGTGTGATCTACTCCGATGACTACAACGTCGGAGGCGCCCAGGCGTTCACGTTCCGGGTCGCGGACAGCCTCTCAGCCGGTGGGGCCGGCACGGTAGGCGGCGGGTTCGCCGACGCGACCCTCGGGAAGCAGGTCGTGGTGACCTCATCGGTGCGTGTCGACGACGGCGCCGTCCACCACGTCGCAGCGGTCTTCACCTCCAACACGTCCGTGAAGATCTACGTGGATGGGGTCGACCGGACCGTCGTCGACACGATCAACGCGGCGTATCAGATCCCGGCAATCCGCTATCGCGCAGCTATCGGGAACCTCCCCATCGAGGATCCCGGCACCGGCCAGTTCGGCTTTGACGGGTTCTTGCAGGAAGTGGCCCTATATAACAAGTCGTTATCCGCGACCCGTATCGCCGCCCACGCGTCGGCTGCTTTGACGGCGTGGGCTGGTGACTCGCCCGGCGCCCGGGCTGGTCGCATCCTCGACATCGTCAACCTGCCGACATCTGACCGTGTGCTGTCCACCGGCTCGAGCGTCCTGCAAGCCGCGAAGACAGCGGGCCAGTCGGCGCAGCAGCACCTACAGACCGTCGCCGACAGCGAGTTCGGGAAACTGTTCATCGACGTGCATGGCGCCGTGGTGCTCAGAGGCCGGGTGGATGGGATCGACCAGACGTCGCAGGCGACGTTCGCCGATGTGCACAACACCGGGCTGACCTGCACCGTGATCAGCCCCGAATATACCGACCAGCTGCTCCGCAACGATGTGATCATCCAGCGCGACGGGGGGATCGGCGAGGAAGCCTCTGACGCGACATCGATCAAGAACTATCAGACGAACAGCTACAGCAAGAGCGGGCTGTTCCACAACTCTGACGATCTTTCCGAGGCCGGCGCCGAATACATCATGGCGAACTATAAGGACCCGTTGCAGCGCATCTCAGGGCTGGTGGTCGAAGCCCACGCCGACCCGGTGAACCTGTTCCCGCAGGTGTTGGTCCGCGACTTGGGAGACTGGATCACCGTCGTCTACACCCCGATCGGGATCCCGCCTGCGATCACCCAGGTGACCGTCATCGAGGGGATACGCCACGACTTCACCCCGAAGCGGTGGGTGACCTCCTACAGCCTGTCCCCAGCGGACACGAAGCATTATTGGAAGCTCGGAGTGACCGGCTTCGGGGAACTTGGGGTCAACAGCCGTCTCTTTTTCTGAGCCCCACACGCCAAAGGACCCCCCGGCGCTGGGGGGTCCTTTGCTTTCTCGGGTTTGCGGCTTAGCGGGTCTGGTCTGCCGGCGTCGGCCACGCCCCGGGGACGTTCTTGCTGGGAGTCCAACGCCCTCGCCAGTAGATACTCATGAGCCACCCGACAGGGCCCATCCAGACAGCGAAGGCCACGATCGCCGCCCACACGAGCAGCCGGATGCTGTTCCACCACTCAAGTTTCGGGCGGAAACCCTTGAGGTTGTGCCAGATCTTCACAGCTGACAAGACCCAGATCGCTGCCATGGCGGCTAGCAGAACGGCTGAGAACACCACGCCCATCAAAATGCTCCTCTCACAGAATCCCGAATCACGCCGGCGGCAACCCGAGATCGGCCCGGACGATGCTCACAGCCGCGTGCACCTTCCCCGCGTCGGCGGTGAACTGCTGAACGAACGCAGTCGCACTGAAAAGGTTGTCGGCGGCGGCGCTTGCCTGTCCAAGATCGGCTTCGAGGCCAGCGTCGGCGGTCACGAGGCTGTTCACATCCGGCTTGATCGTGGCGGGCCAGGGCAGCCGCAACAGCTTCTGGTCAGTCTCGTCGAACGCTTTGACGACCGGGTCCGCGATGTTCCCGATAGCGGCACTCGACGGGTTAGCACCCAACTGGGACCATTTCGTCTGGAACGTCGTCCCGGCGTCGTTGGCTGGCGCGACGGCGGCCTGATACGCCTTCCCGAGGTCAGACAGCGAAAGTGAAGTGGTGGTCGGCTGCGTCGAGTCGGTCGTCGCCGGCTTGGCCGTGGGGTTCGTGGCAGCGGCCGTTTTGGATGGTGAGCCGCCGCAGCCGGCGAGGAGGATCATCCCGCCTGCCACGCTGATCGCACCGAGGGTTCGCAACACGTTGTTCTCCGATCTGGGTTGTTAGGGGTGTCGGCAGGAATTGGAAGAACTTGAGAGATTCGTCCCTCAGGGGACAGGCAGGGGCGGCGCCCCGAACGTGTCGTTGGGCCCGGTGAGGCAGGAGAACCGGGCGGCGTCCCACAACGGGTAGCCGGCCGGGCAGATGAGCCCGAGCGGCGGGGTCGGTGTGGCGGTCACCGTGTGGGCGACAGGCGGTGCCTTCACCGCCGGTGGGCTGTAACCGATCACCAGAAACCCGGCCACCAGGACGGCGGCAAAGAACGGCCGGCGGTACCGTACGCGGACGCCATGAGGATTAGACGAGGTTGGGAGAGTGCGCACATGGCTCAGTGGTGGCCGACCGTTAACTGCACCCAACACGGCTACGGGCTTGCTGTCTATGAGGTCCGAGGTAACGAGGTGTTCCCGACGATTACGAACAGCCGGGATCCCTACGGACTCGCCATCTACGACATCCGCCGCGCCGACGTTTACCCGACGGTCAATAACGTTCATGATCCCTACGGACTCCCCGCGTATGAGATCCGAGGGGGTCAGGTCTGGCCCACAGTGAACAATCAGCGGGACCCGTACGGCCTCGCAACGTTCGACATCAGATGATTGTTGAGAGATGACGGCGAGGCGGCGGACGATCATCGGGGACCCCGCAGCTTCTGCTCGAGACGGGCCATGTCCTTGTCGCGGCCGTGTCGCCACGAACGCCACAAACCGAGCGGCCAGAAGACCACCCAGAGGGTCACCCGCCCGGCCCACTTCACGACGGCCCACAGCATGCGCAGGGCCCACCGGGCGATCCTGAGGGCGGTTCGGGTGATGGTGACGGTGGCGGCCCAGCCCCATCTGAGGACAGCGACGACGGCGACGGCGAGCCGTCTGGCGGTCACGGTCCGGTCACGGATTACCTTGGACGGGCCGCTATCAGCTGGACGAATCCCAAGCTTGTCGTTCGCGAAACCGCTGGTAGAGGGCGATTCTGTGGACTGGTCGATACCAGCCGACACATGGTCAACGAGACGGCGAATCATATGGACTCCTTAGTCGGCGGCTGTGAAGCCGCAGGTCACAGCAGGTTTTTCGGTTCGGTGGGTGGTCAACTTGAGGGTGGCGGTCACGATCCGGTCACGGAATCGACGAGGGCCGCTACGGCCCGGGCTGCGCCCTGGTCGTCGTCGGGCATCACATGGGCGTACCGGTCGAGAGTGAAGCTGGCCGAGGCGTGACCCAGGCGGCGGGACACCACCTTCACGTTGGCTCCGGCCCGCAGGAGCAGGGCGCAGTGGGTGTGACGAAGATCATGGAACCGGATCCTCGGGACGCCGGCGGTTTTCACCCTGCGGTCGAACATCTGGGAGACGAGGCCAGGGTCGAGCTGGCCGCCGTCGATCCCGCAGAACACCAGCCCGTTGTCACGCCAGCCCGGGCCGAGCAGGAGCCGTCGTTCCATCTGCCGACGGCGATGATCTTTGAGCGCCGCGACAGTCTCGCCGTCGAGGTCGATGGTGCGGCGGCCGTGGGAGGTCTTCGGGACCTCTCTGGTGACGATCTGACGGCCCATGGGGACGATCTGGCGGTGGATACGGATGCGTCCGGCGTCGAGGTCGACGTCGTCCCATAGCAGCCCGAGGAGTTCGCCTCGGCGGGCCCCGGTCATCGCCGCTGTCCGGAAGAAGGCGAACTGGTCGTCGCCGGCGACTGATATCAGGAACTGCTTGAGCTCGGTTGGTGTCCAGAACGCCATCTCCGGCGCCTGGGCGGATTTCGCTGACGGGGCGGTCGCGGCCAACGCCACGTTCCGAGCGACCAGCCCTTTCTTCTCGGCGTCACCGAGGGCTTTCTGTATGACGGTGGCGACCATCCGCACGGTGCGGGCCGACAGCCCACCCTGCCCGTTGAGGCGTCCTTCGGTGAGGAGGCGGCTGTAGAGCCGGTCGAGGTCGGCGACTCCGAGGGCTTGGAGTCTCCCGGCGCCGATGCTGGGGAGAACATGCGTCTCGAGGTTGCGCCGATAGCTGAAGATCGTCGTGGGGCTGAGTCCTTGCACCTCGAGCCCGGCGAGCCAAACCCCGAACCACTCTGCGACCGTGATTTTCGTCGGCTCGGTGAACGTGCCGGCGTCGAGGGAACCGTTCAGTTTGGTGAGCTCGGCTTGAGCCTCACGCTTCGTTCTAAAGCCCCGGCGGCGGATCTGTCTGCGTGGTGCGCCGAGCGGCGCGACGTCGACTACGAAGCCCCACAGGCCGCTCTCTGGGTCCTGCCGGATCGTTCCTCGTCGGCTCACTGGGTGAGCCAGTCTTCGACCTCGTCGACACTGAGGCTGTAGGCGTTCGGGGTGGCGCCGGCGACGACGGAGTTCGTGTCGGCGTCGACGATCATCCAGCCTTCGTAGTCGTACGCCCTCGGGTCGCGGCGGCGGGACTTCTCGAGCCGGTAGCCCTGGCGTTGCGCCATGCGCCGCAGCCGGTTTTCCCGCACCTTCTCGTCGGTCACGTCTTTCCCTCCTATCAGGTAATGCCCGGAGCTATGCCAGACGGTAAGCCGGAAGGTATGCGTTGTCAACGCAGCGAGAAGGTATCTAACGCCCAATCTGCCCATAATTTCCGGCGGGTGGGAAGAAAAATGTCCCCGGGTTCACTGTCGCAGGCGCGTGCGAATATCCCAGATATTCCGCAATCGTTCCCACTAATCATCACCATTCCGCTGCTCGACATAGGAGCATCTGTGAGCATGATTCCCGACCCGGCCGACGAACCGACTATCAGCGTCCAAAGAACCGCGGCGATCCTCGGCGTAGCCAAGTCGGCTGCCTACGTCGCTGTGCAGAAAGGCCAGATTCCAGCCTTCCGCATCGGCCGCCAGCTCAGGGTGCCGACAGCGTGGCTGGTGAAAATCACAAGCGCCGACCAGAACGCCATCGCCTCATAAGGAAAGGCTCCCAGCCGAAGCCAGGAGCCCTCACCCATGCCGCTTACTCAAGGCGGCCACCCACGAAAGGATCGCAAGTGCATCGTACCAACAACGTCAACTCCGCCGGTTCAACCCCGGCGGAAGGTGAGTAGGGACGTCAAGAGCCCCTCGAGGGCCAGACCATCCATGCAAGTCCGAGCCGCCATCGAAGCCGCCATCGAAACCATCATCGACGGCAACACCGATGAAGCGCTCGGAATCCTCGCCGCCGCCCTGACGTGGCTGCCTGCCTGGTCGTCGTCATGAGCGTCATCCTCGAACATCCCTGGTCGTGGGACGACATCCCACCTCTGGACGACCAAGACGCCCCATCCCCGAACGGGCAACATCCAAGATCCAAAGGCCACGCCGAACGGGTCGAGCATCACGCCGACGAACTCCGAGCTCGACGGGAAGCACGCCGGCTTGTCGACGAAGAAGAGTCGGGACTGACCCCCGTCCAGTTCGAAACGGTCACCGCGACCGAGTTCCTCACCATCGAGTTCCCCGCAGACCCGACCGTCATCGACCGGTTCGTCGTCGAAGGTGGCAACACCCTCGTCGTCGCCCCCAAGAAAACGGGGAAAACGACACTCGCCGGGAACCTCGGCCGGTCACTTGTCGAAGGTGTCCCGTTCCTCGGCGCGCTGGCCTGCTCGAAACCACGCCGCTCCTACCTGATGAACCTAGAGATGTCAGACCCGATGCTCCAAGGTTGGCTGACCGACATCGGTATCCACCCCGACGCCCGCGATCGGCTCGTTGTCAGCCGCAACCTCCGCGGCCGCTCCATCGCCCTCACCAACACCACGGTCAGGAAGGAGATCGCCAAACAGCTCGCCGGCGACGGAATCGAAGTGTGGCTGATCGACTGCATGCGGCCCCTCATCGCCGCCTGCGGGTTCAGCGAAAACGACAACGCCGAGATCTCCCGGCTCCTCCTCTACGTCGACGAAATCAAACACGAAGCCGGCTGCCACACCAGCGTCGGATTCCACCACGCCGGGAAAGGCGAAGTCGAAGACGGCCGTGAATCAGGCCGAGGAGCGTCCGCCTGGGGCGACTGGCCCGACGTATCGGTCTACCTCACCAAAGACAAAGCCAATGTCCGTTACATGCGCACAGAAGGCCGTCTCGACGACATCCCCGAATCCCGCCTCGACTACAGCTACCCCACCCGCCGCCTCACCCTCGCCGGCGAAGGCGAATCCCGCCAAGACACCCGACTCAACACCGCCGTCGCAGCCGTCACCGAAGCCGTCCACGAAAACCCCGGCATCAACAAGAGCGGTCTCACCCGGGCCATCCACCACGCCGTCAGCAATACCGCCGACAAAGACGCCGCCATCTCCGAAGCGCTCAGACAAAAACGCATCCACTACCTCCCCGGCCCCAACCGCCAACAACTCCACTACCCCGGCCCCCGCCCATGAGTCCCACCAGTCCCACCAAGTCAAACCAAAGTCCCACCAGGTGCCACCAGTGCAGTGGTCCCACCACCCCTATAGGTGGGACCACCACCACCACCACACCAAACCCCCAACCCAGTCCCACCAAAACCACGCTTGGTAGGACCCAAAATTGGGTCCTAGACCTGTTGGTCTTCCTGGCCGGGCTCGAACCCCTTAGTTGCACTGTGCACGTATATGCCAACGATGCGCGGGGCAGGCGTGAGGCTGGCGGGCCGTGACCAGCTCGTGACCGCTACCCGAATCCATACCCCTTGACCTGCGTCTTTGCCTTGTCCGTCTGACTACCGATCACACCGACCTTCGAGCGCCGGGAGCGCCCACCACCGAGGAGAACCAAAGTGACATCCATCTGCCCCACCTGCGGAAGCACCAGGGTGCTCACCGGCAGCTTGGGTGACCGTGGCCGGCGCCGATGCATGAGCTGCGGGTCGACCTGGCGGGACCTCGCCGACCTGGACCCCGACACCGAAGGACGCGAGCGATGAGCCGCCGCCAGCAGTGCACCGCCAAGAGCAAGCGGTCCGGTGAACGATGCCGACACTGGGCGATGAACGGCTCGCAGGTCTGCCACATGCACGGCGGCCGGGCCCGCCAGGTCAAAGCGAAAGCGAAACGGAACCTCGCCGAGCTCGAAGCGTCCCGGTTCCTTCAGTCCATCGAGGTTGTCCCGGTCGAGAACCCGATCGTCGAGTTGCAGGCGGTGGCCGGGCGGGCGAAAGCGTTCATGACCTACGTCGAATCCCGGTACTTGCAGAGCGACGAGCCCGCATGGTTGCAGCTTGCAGGCAAGGCGATGTACGAGTTCTCCCGCCAGTGCGAGACGCTCGCCAAGTTGTTGCCGGCGGTGGGTGCGCCGGGCCATCCCGAGACGGACAGTGTGTTGGATGTGCAGATCCGCGAGTTGGCGGAGCGGCTGCATGCCCGGTCGGAGTCGGGTGCTGACCGGTGGGATTCGGCGGGTCATGTGCTGCGCGAGTTGGCTTGGAATGGGCCGGACCGGTCGTGTTGGTCGGAGGAGGACCGGGCCCAGGCGTTTCGGTTGTTGCGCTTGGCGGTGGATGCGCTTGCGGTGTGGGGGCATCCGTCTGAGCCGGCTGGCTATTCGGAGGTGCCGGCGCCTAGGGGGCTGCCTGAGGCGGTGGAAGACGCGGTAGTTATCGAGGTACCGGCTGCGCCTCGGAAGCCCGCAGAACGCCATTCAGAGCCGTCTGGTGGGTCTGTGCCGGCGTGGGCTGCCCCTGCTGCTGATGTGAATGCTGGTTTGAGGCGGGATGGGGGTTGGTGATGGGGCCGATTCGTTGTCGGGCTGATTGGGTGGCCGGCTATCAGGGGGCGTTGGAGCGTTTGAAGGCGGCTTCGGTGGCGGGGGATCGGCCGGGGATGTTCGCTGGGTTGCGGGTTGTGCAGGCGTATGAGCGGCTGCCTGCGATGTTCGGGTTGTGGTGGTGATGGCCGGGTCGACGGGATTGGTGTCTCCGCCGCGGCAGTGCACGACGTGTGGTCGGCGGCTGTCGGATGTCTGTGGCCGCTGCTATCACCGTGGTCTGGTGCCGGTGCAGGATCCGTTTATCCGTGAGGGGTTGGACGCGGCGGCGGAGATCCTGCGTGCGGTCGCGGACGCGCTGGCGGATGAGGCGGCTACCCGCGCTGGGGATCGTGGTGCGGTGCGTCATTCGACGCCGGGCCGGGTGATCCGGCTTTACGAGCTGGCTGAGAGGGTCGAGGGGTGGCCGGGGTGACGGAGCGCTCAACTTCGGTGACTTTTCACCGACCTCCGCCGGCGCCGCCGGAGCAGCGGGTGTTGTTGGATCGGTGGTGGTCGTCGGGTCGTCCGGAGCGTCGGTGGCATTGGCCGTTGCCGGCGGGGGTGAGCGGGTTGCAGGCGTTCGCTGAGTGGGCTGTCGGCGCTGCTGGTTTGTCGCCGGTGGAGCTGACTCGGATCATGGGCTGGTCGACGAAGGGGTTCGACGAGCTGCTGGCCGGCTAGCTGCCTGCGGGGTCGAGGACGGCCCAGGCGAATTCGAGGAGCCGGGTGGTGGTCTGTTCGAGCTCGCCGGGTTCGAGGATGAGGTCGTCGGCGGTGATGGCGGTGATGATGTCCTCGGCGAGCTGGGCGTGATCCAAATAGGGCGTCACTGGGGGGCTGCTTTCTGTCGGGGGATATCCCCTTATCGTCGTTGCCCGCTGTTTCCTGAGGACAAATGTGTTGATGTAGGTCGTTGTCGGACGGCTGTGCGGCATGTTTCGACAAAAGAGAAAGCGGCCCCCCACCCGATAAGAGGGGCCGCTTTCTTGGCGCACTACCCGACGTGACGCGGGCTGGAGGCAGGCTGACAAGACCTGGTGCCGCCAGCCATATTCTACCCCCATGTTCGTTCAGTTTTCCGAACAAACCTGAGGTACTATCTGTTCATGATGATCGAACGGACTTTGCAGAGTGTGGCTGGCACGTTTGAGTTGCCGGTGTTGGCGGATGACGATCCGCTTTCCGGCGAGCTGGACGAGGCTTATTTCAAGTTGGCTCGTGGTGAAGCCGGCGCGGAGGCGGCTGTCGCGGCTGTTGAAGCGAAGATCAATGAGCGGGAAGCGTCGAAGCGCCGTGAGGCCGAGGTTGCCCGGCGTGCTGCTGCCCACCAAGAGCGCCTTATTGAGGCTCAGAAGGCCAAAGAGCAGGCCGAAGCCCTGAGGCGCGCCGCTGACGCCCGGGCCGCTCTTGAGCCGATGTGGGCCGAGTTGGATGCTCACGCGGTGGCGTTCGCCCGGGTCGCTGTGAAGATCATGGGGCTGTCGATGTCTGAGGCGAATGCGTCGCCGCATGATGAGATCGTTGAGCGGTTCAGGGTGGCGCTTTACCGTCAGAGCGACGGTGTTGTTCAGCGGCGCCTGCTGAACGAGATTGGCCGTCCGCTTCCCCATAACCGTCAGATCGACCAGACGACCACCGAGTCGCTTCTTGAGAGCGAGTGATCGTGGAAGTCAGTTGGTTCGATGAGGCCGGTGTGCGGGTCACCACATCCGATCGCCACCCCGGCTATCGGCGGTTGCTGGCGAAGCAGGCCGCGGAAGCTGAGAGTCGCAGGTTGAAGAAGATCGAGGTTGATCGGGTCGATCTTGTCGAGCGTGGTGCGAATCCGGGTGCCCGGGTTCAACTCGTGAAAACCGAGGACGAGGCTGCGGCCGCGGCGAAGCAGGACCGGCTGGCTGAGATCACAGCGGAGAACGAGAAGCTCCGTAAGCGGCTCGCGAAGCTCGAGAAGGCGCAGGCGGAGTCTGCGGCTGCCTCCGAGGGCCGGGCGGCTGGTGTGACACCGTCGGCTACCCCGGCGTTGCCGAAGGATGAGCCCGGGGTGGTGCGGCCCACGTTGGACGGCGGCCATGGTGTTTCTGATGCCGGGCGTTACAACCCGGTGCCGGGTGACCAGCTCGGGGAGCTCGCGGACAAGCTTGACAGGATGGTGCGGCGAGGTGACCTCACCTCGGCTGCGGCGTCAGAGATGTTCACTCGGCAGCGGCTCCGTCTTGCTGCGCCGGCGGATTCTCTGACCAAGGCCGCCGGCGCCAACCTTCCATCCGATGAGGAGCTCGACGAGCACGCCGCGGCGTTGATGGATCTGGCTGCTCGGTCTGGGAAGCCGCTTACCCGCGACGAGGCTCGAGCGCATCTCAATCAGGTGATGAAGGACGTGTCTTCGGCGCCTGGTATCGACATCGAAGGTCCGCTCGTGGAGTACGCCTACGCCAAGCTAAATGTGTCGCGGCCGATCAATGAGCTCGAGTTGCGCAAGGAGCTGCGCCGGCGTGAGCGGGCCGTGACGCCTCTCACGAAGGGTCAGGGGCTCCTGATCGGCGCTCGGGTTATGAAGGGGCTCAGCCAGGCGCAGGTGAGCCGGGAAACCGGTATCAGCAAGACGACGATCAGCATGATCGAGTCGGGTCAGTCGCCGGTGTCTGGCACGGTCGCGTTGCGGCTCGCCGAGGCGTATGGCCTCGAGGGCGCCGACGCTTTGCAGTGGTGCCGTGAGGTCAGCCGTCCGAAGCCGGAGGGCTGATCCGGTGGACGTCATCTCGGATTACGACCGGGAACACCCGCCTCCGCCGCCGATCGAACCTGGCATCCCCACCGCCGCGGACCTGATCGAGAAGCGATGGGGACTGTTTTTGGAGGATGGACGTCGCTGGTCGCGGACGAACACGTTCCCTGACACGGTCGACAAGGCCGAGGTTGAGGCCGCCCGCGACGAAGACATCCTGAACGCGCTCCAAACCGCGTTCCGCGATGTGCGGCCGGTCCTCGAAGCGATCGATATGGCGTGCATCAATGGCGGCGGGTCGAACTATGAGGCGGCGGTCGTGCGGATCAAGGGTGCCTACAAGGCGTGGATGCGGTCGGTGATGGGCTGATGGACGACCTCGACCTCTCGATGCGCGTCGGTGTGATCGAGGAACGCCTCGTTGACATCGGCACCGTGTTGGCCAGGATCGACCGGCGCCTCGAGGAAGCCCTTCACCTGCTGCGCCTCGATCGCCACTCGGTAAGCGAAGGAGCCCGATGAGCCTACGAGAACAGATCCTCTCAGCACCCGCCGCGGCCAGCGAGCAGGTCGACGTGCCCGGCTGGAATGCCACCGTCGAGGTGCGTCCTCTGTCCCTGAAAGCGAAAGCTGATGTGTACCGCGATGGTGTGGACGGCGACGAACCGGCTGTGGAGAAGCTCTACCCGGCGTTGGTGATCGCGTCGGTGTTCGACCCGGTGACGGGGAAGCCGGTGTTCACCAAGGCTGATGCTGAATGGTTGGCTGATCAGCCCGGTGGTGCTGTTGAGCTGCTGGCACAGAAGGCGTTGGGGCTGTCGGGTTTCACGAAGAAGCCAGCCGAAGAGGGCTGAGCGGTGGCCGACGAGTTCAAGCTCACCGGGATACCCGAACTCGAAGCGGCGCTCACCGAAGCCGGCGGGCTCGCCCTCGAAGCGTTCGCGTCGGCGATGCTGCAAGAACAGGAACAGATCATCTCCGACGCGAAGCGGCTCACCCCCGTCGACACTGGTGTCCTGAGAGCTTCCGGGACGGTGTTGCCGCCGGTGATTACGGGGACGCAGGTGGAAGTACAAGCCGGGTTCGGCGGGGCAGCGTCGGCCTATGCGGTCCCGGTCCACGAACGGATGGGTGTGCACCATCCGACAGGGCAGGCCAAGTTCCTTGAACAGCCGTTTTTGGAGCGGGCAGCGACGTTGCCGGCGAAGCTCGCCGCGAAGGTGGCAGCAGCCTTTGAAAGGTTGGCCCGCTGATGGCTCTTGAGGTTGCCCAGCTCATCGCTACCCTGCGAGGGGACACGAGCGGGTTCACGACGTCGATGAAGCAGGCCAACGCGGACGCCGCAGACTTCGAGGCGAAAGCGAAGGGTCACTTCGCTGGGGTGTCCGGCGCGATCAAGGGGATCGTCGGCGCGGTCGGCGCGGTCGGGTTCGCCGAGATGGCCGAGAAAGCGATCGAAAGCGCTGATCAGCAAGAGACGGCGTTCACGTCGCTCAAAACCACGATGCAGAACTACGGCCTCGGCACGAAACAGGCTGAGGATTCGGTTGACGCCTTCATCAAGAAGCAGGCCGCGGCGAACGGGTTCATGGAAACCGACGTCACGAACGCCTACAACAGCATCATCTTGGCGACGAAGAACACGTCGGCCGCGAACACCGACCTGTCGCTCGCCGAGGACATCGCCCGGGCGAAACACATCGATCTCGCCTCCGCGGCGAACATGGTGGCGAAAGCGGCTGATGGGAACACGACGGCGCTGGTCCGTCAGTTCCCCGCGGTGAAAGAACTCGTGGCGCAGCACGCCTCAGCGAAACAGATCTTGGATGCAGTGACATCCTCGGTGAAGGGGCAGGCGCAGGCGTTCGATAACACCAGCGGTGGCGCCACCGCCCGTTTCAAGTCGTCGATCAACGAGCTTGAGATCACCGTCGGTGACAAGCTGATCCCGGCGTTGGTGAAGCTGGTCGACATCGGCCAGGGTGTCATCAAGTTCTTCTCGGATCATCCGACAGTCACGAAGTTCGTGGAGGCGGTCGCCGCGTTGGGTGTCGCGGTTGTGATCGTCAACAAGGCGACCGCGGCGTGGAAGGCGACCACGGAGGCGTTCACCGCTGTGCAAGCGATCTTCAACGCGGTGTTGGACGCGAACCCGATCGTTCTCGCAACCATCGCGATCGTGGCGATCGGCCTCGCGTTGTACGAGGCGTACGAGCATTGCAAAACCTTCCGGGACATCGTCAACGCCGTTTTCAGTTGGATCGCCGGGTTCGTCAAAGGCGCGGTCGATGTCGTGATCGGCGTGTTCGATCATCTGAAGGATGCGTTTACGAGCACGGTGTATTGGATTCGTGACCGGATCAACGACGTCGTCGGGTTCTTCTCCGGTCTGCCCGGCAGGATCGCCTCGATCGGCGCCCACATGTTCGACTTTCTCATCAACAGCTTCA
>Ga0070741_10012836_pt1 | contig 15010 bp, 11 predicted proteins | sample Coa_R1_4_FD_66440 | JGI IMG/M metagenome (GOLD analysis project Ga0070741, IMG submission 66440) | Surface soil microbial communities from Centralia Pennsylvania, which are recovering from an underground coalmine fire - Coalmine... | ecosystem: Environmental > Terrestrial > Soil > Unclassified ... | reverse complement strand
GAAGCAGACTCGCCCCAACTTCATCACACCGACCGCCAGCCCAATCTCGCCACAACCACCGGGCCCAAAACATGACCGTGGAAGAGCGGCCCTTAAGGGGCCGCGTTGAGAAAGGCAGAAGAATTCGGGCCCTTTAGGGCCAGTGGTCGCCTTACTTCGCACGAAGAGAGTCGCATTCTCCGCGACTCGTCCGAGAGGGCTTCCGAACCAACTCTCCAGACTTTTTCCACAGCCTATGCCGACGCCTTGTGACATCTGACCTTGCGCGCTTCGCGAGGAAAGCAGATCATCGTCAAGGCGTGAGCGGTCTCCGCCGCGGCCTCAAAAAAGACTGTAAGTTCTTTGAAATCAAGATTTTGACTCCTAACTCCTACGCGCTCAAGATTTTGCACACCATTTTTGCGGAACCCGTGCCAGTCAAGGCTTTCAGAAGTATGGGGGGAGGGGGTATACCGCAAAACGACCCGAATTCCCAAAACGGAACTCGCTAAATGCGCGCTCCGAACCTGCCCGCTGAAATATTTTTTCCGCAATAACCAATTCCCTACGGTCGTTTTCTGTTCTCCTGATTTTTTCCCTGAAACGTTCCCGATGTACTCTTCACTATCCACATAGAGCAGGAGTGCGTTCATGCCAACTGGGCTCGATCAACTGCAGCACATCGTTGTGCTGATGATGGAAAACCGTTCCTTCGACCACATGCTGGGATCGCTCAAAGCTGTGAACCCGGCGATTGACGGTTACGTTGACGGAGATCCATTTACCAATCCCGATACCAACGGCAATCCGGTGAAGCCGCAGCCTCTCGCTGAATTCCAGGCCCAGCTTCAGCCCGATCCCGATCATCATTTTCCTGCGGTCGATCTCCAGATTTTTGGCGGAGACACCAGCCCGAACCGCAAGCCCAACATGCAGGGATTCGTGAAGAGCTATTTCGTTCAGCAAGGCGATGTCAGCCACTCGCAGAAGATCATGTACTACTTCAAGCAGAGCGATCTTCCCGTTCTCACGACGCTCGCGCTGGAGTTCGCCGTCTTCAATCGCTGGTTCGCGTCCATTCCCGGACCAACCATCTGCAACCGCGCATTCGCTCACTACGGAACTTCCTTCGGGCGCGTCGATCTCAACCCGATCTATCCACCCGAAACGATCAAGAGCATTTACACGCGACTGATCAACGCGAATCCCAAGCACACAGCGAAGGTCTATTACTACGACACGACCAGTTCCACGATGGAAGTTGCGAACCTCCTGCAGAACCAGCCAGAACTTTTCGGAACGTACAGCCAGTTCCTTGACGACTGCAAGAAGGGAACCCTGCCGGAATATTCGTTCATCGAGCCCAACTACAGCGATCACGAAGGCGACAGTGGCGAAGAGATCGCCAACGATCAGCATCCGGATCACAATATCCAGGCCGGCGAAGCTTTCATCGCGGCGGTCTATCAGGCGATCAAGAATAATCCGACTCTCTGGCAGAATACGGCTCTGCTGATCACCTACGACGAGCACGGAGCCATTTTTGATCACGTTCCGCCTCCATCCTGCGTCAAAGACATTTTCACCGCGGATGGCAATGCGACCGGAACAGGAGTGCCATTCCAGTTTGATCGTCTCGGCGTTCGCGTCCCTGCAGTGCTGGTTTCTCCGTGGATTCCCAAAGGAACCGTGGTCAACCGGGTCTTCGATCATGCATCGATACCAGCGACAATCACGAAATTTTTCCTCGGTGACGCGTGGCCGCGCTCTCCGCGCGAGATCAGCGCCGACGTGTTCATCGAACCGAAGAGCGCCAACGTCGATCCCGCGCGAAATCTGCTGTCACTCGCTGCGATGCGCGCGGATTGTCCGGACTTCAACGTGTAGTCTTGATAATTTCCTGCAAAGCGCGGAGTTCGAACCGCCAAAGGAGTCCTTATGGTTCTCATTACCGTTCCGAAGCCGCCGAAGAGCGCCTATAACCCGGATCGTCCCGTGACCTCTCTGCTGAAGTCGCATGTCGAACACATGCGCGAAGCGGAAAGCAAGCTTCCGCTCAAATACCGCAGCGAGTTTTATGCCAAGGCGGTCCGAACCGAGGGCGAAGCCGCCGAGTACATTCGCGACGTCACCGAAGCCATCCTTGAGGCGCATGCTGACGCTGCACGCAGAAGGCGCGCTCCGAAACACAAGCGCAAGCTTGAGATTGCTGCTGCAGCGGATGAGGGAAAGGACACAGCGCATAAGCCTCGCGCGAAGAGGGCCAAGAAAAGCGTGGGGACGAAGCGGCGAAAAAGGTAAGAGGATTTTTGGAGGCAGGATGCGCTGGATATTAGCAGTCTGGTTGTGCCTGGTTTCGACCGCGGCTCTCGCTCAGGAAAGCTGGGTGCACGCCGATTTTCGACGCGAGAGCGAACGCGTCCACGACGCCTGTACATTCCACAACTTCATGAGCGTCGGCGGCTGCGCCTACACGCTATTCACTGACCATCCGCTGCACATCGCGGCTGGCAGCATGCCTCCGCAGAACAGCTTCGGCCTTGGTCTCGCCTACGTTGCAACTCGAAACACGGAGAACTGGCGCTTGAGCTGGGACATGGATGCTGTGGGCGCGACCAGCGGATCATGGCGTGCTGGTGGATACCTGAAGCTGGTACACACTCCGTTCGAACCAATCCATGTAAGCATGCCAACTCCATCGGCTTCCGGGGAACAATCTGCTAAGCCAAAGAAGCACGAAGTGCGTGTTCATCCCTACACGGTCTTCAATCTCTATGCGCAATCCATCTCGCTCAACAAGCTGAACTATTTTGGCGAGGGCAACGATTCTTCCTTGCTCGGAGCGTCGGTGTTCGGCATGACTCAAACGATCGTCGGCGCCAATGTCACCAAGCCCGTCTATGAATGGGCCGCAATCAGCAAGTTGAATTTGTCCCTCTTCGGTGAGATGAATGGCAGATTCGTAGATATTCGCGGTGAAGGTGGACAATCGGTCCCGTCGATTCAGACTCTGTTTACAGATGCCACGGCTCCCGGACTCACCAGCCAGCCTGGTTTCTTTCAACTCGGAGAAGGGATCCGGATCAAGCCGGTGATCGGTGATCACCTTGAACTGAACTATTCAGGCGCCTTCCAGGAATTCGTCGCGTCGAATTCGCAGAATACCTTTGAACGATGGACAGTCGATCTCAACCACACCTTCTATCTCTACGGATACACCGAATCAGGCCCGAAGTCTTCCAACCTGACCGGTCCTGACGAGTGCTCACCATCTGGACAACCGTGTCCTCCGGTTTCGCGTTCCCGGAATCTGAATGGTTCGATCGGCGTGCGGCTCCTGCTATCCGAGTCGATGAACTCCGCGTCCAACGTGCCCTTCTACTTTCAGCCCACTCTTGGCGGACAGGACATCAACAGTAATCTCACGCTCGGCAGTTATCAGGACTACCGCTTCCGCGCGCCGAATGTGCTGCTGCTTCAGGAGAATTTCGAACACTCCATCTGGGGACCGTTCGGCGTGAAATTCATGGCTGATCAAGGCCGCGTAGCGGTGGACCGCAGCGATCTGGGCTTCGATCACCTGCGCCACAGCTACGCGGCCGGACTCACGCTGCGAGCTGGCGGCTTTCCGATGGTCCAGATGATGTTCGCCTGGGGAGGTCCTGAAGGCCATCACAACATCTTCAACCTGAACACCTCACTGCTTGGAGGTGGTGGACGTCCTCCGCTCGACTAGTGCGCTGCCGCCCTCCGGAAGATGTGACACTTACTGAGCGATTCTGTGCGCCTCGGAAAGTTCCCGTCCTGTAATTTCAATATGTTTGCGCAGCGGAAGGCTGACGGCCATTTTCGATCTGCCTGCGCGCCACAGATACATTGCCGCGTAGGCGCGCCATGGACGCCACGGTTCGGATCGTTGATCGAGTTCGCGCGGCGTGCTAACCGACGACGCGCGCAGCAGGCCGAGGTCGCTGGATGGGAACGCGTCCGGCTCTCGCAGGGCTCGCATCGCAACGTACTGCGCCGTCCACGCCCCGATGCCCGGAATCTCGCACAGGCGCCGCAGAAATTCTTCGGAGTCAATTACGCCTTCGAACCGGATCTTGCCCTCGGCGACCGCGCGCGCGAGAGCACGTATGGTTTCAGCACGAGCGCCTGTCAGGCCGATCCCGTCAAGTTTCTCCCTGGCAAGGATTTCGGGTGACGGAAAAATGTGCGTCAACCCGTTAGGTCCATCGAACTTGCGCCCGAATGCGCCGGCCAGGCGGCCTGCAAGTGAAGTCGCGCCGCGCACGGTTACTTGCTGTCCGAGGATGGCGCGCACGGCGAGTTCGAATCCGTCCCAGCATCCCGGTACGCGAATGCCAGGTTCGGCCTTCACGCCCTGCCCGAGGACGCGATCGGCGCGCAATGTCTTCGCAATCGAGGACCAGTCGGCATTCAAGTCGAACATCGCGCGGACCCGTTCCACGATGCCGAAGAGTGCTCGCGGATCAGGAAAGTCGATGCGCGCCAGCAGCGCGTCTTGTGCGCCATCGAGCGAGACTTCGAAGTAGCCGTCGACTCCATTCAGCGAAATCGTCCGGCGATAGACAGATTCCTCGACTACTTCGACTCCGGGTGTCGCGCGCGGCGCGAGAAAATCAAGCATCGCCTGCCAGTGATACGGCGGACGGAAATTCAGCCGAAACAGGTATTGATCTCCGGAACGCAGCCCCGTTTTTCGCGCCAAGCGCCGGATCTGCGAGGGCGTGCGGTGGTAGACCTTGAGGATTCCGGCGTTGAACCGGCGAACGCTGCCGAAGCCGGACGCAATCGCGACTTCGTGCATCGGCAGTTCGGTTTCATCGATCAATTTTTTAGCGAAGTGCAGACGGCGAGTTTGCGCGACGGCGATCGGGGTCGCTCCGAGATGGCGCACGAACAGCCGGCGCAGATGGCGCGAGCCTACGCCCAGACGATCCGCGAGCGACTCGACGCCGCCATCTTCCAGGCCGCTCTCGCCGATGAGTCGTAGCGCACGCGAAACGGTGGTCGAAGTTCCCTGCCAGGCCGGAGTTCCCGGACAGCTCTCCGGACGGCATCGCAGGCATGGCCGGAATCCGGCTTCGGCTGCTGCAGCAGCGGTCGGAAAATAGCGGCAGTTCTTTTCCTTCGCGGTGGGAGCGGGACAGATCGGACGGCAATAGACGCGGCTTCCCAGCACCCCGATGTAGAACTTGCCATCGAAGCGCGGATCGCGCGACAGCCTTGCCCGCGAACATACTTTCCAATCCAGCATGATTGTCCGACGCCCCGGGAATTCTGATGATATGCCCCGCGAATATGAATTCTAGACGTTTTCGGACCGCGATGAGCGCCAGGGGAGAGGTCCGAAAGCGTCTAGCGACGAGGCAGCTGTGTCCGATTGCGTCCAGCATTACGGAGCGCGGTTCGATAAAGTCGGAGTCATTCGTAGGCTTATGGCGTGGCGGGTGCGACATTGCGTGGAATGTCCGAAGTGCTGTACACGATACCTGGTTGGATTCAGTCCGTATCGGAATGGCGCGTACCTGGCGCCCATCGTACCGGGATCGTATGGCGAATGGACGCTCTACTGTTCTTGTCGATCACCCTCTGTGCCGTCCCGGTGGAGCTCGGCTGAATTGGCCGCTTATCAAGTTTCCCCCATCGCACATGTCCGCGGCTACGGGCCTCCAGAGGAAATTCCACGGATGCGGCGAGACCGGCGTTCCCATAACCGAAGCGGTTCGTCGTGATACAAGGCGGGCGCTAGACTTTACTCCAGAGTTCGGCGCGAGGATCTTCAGGGTTGAGCTTGGCGAGTTCGCGCAAAAGTTCTTTGGTGCGTTCGTCGTGAGGCATTGGAACGTGAACGGTAATCTCGACGATCTCGTCGCCGCGCACACCTTCGCGTGTGGCTGAGGGCACGCCTTTTTCGCGGAGGCGCAACTTCTGTCCGGACTGCGTGCCGGGAGGAATTTTCAGCAGAGCTCGACCATCGATGGTCGGGACTTCGATCTTGGCTCCCAGCGCGGCTTCGGTGGCGCTGACTGGAACTGTCAAGGAGATGTCGTCACCATCCCGGTGGAATACGGGGTGATCGCCGGCGCGAATGATCACGAAAAGATCTCCTGCCTGGCCGCCATGCGAGCCCGCATTGCCTTTGCCGGGAATGCGGATCCGCTGGGAGTCACGGGTTCCCGCCTTGATACGAACTTCGAGCGGCTCCGTGTGCGTGACCGTGCCATCGCCGTGACAGGTCGGACAGGTCGTCAGATTTTTTCCCGTCCCCTGGCAGCGCGGGCACTGGACGTTGAACTTCATACGCCCGCCGGTTTGCGTGATCTGCCCGGTGCCGTTGCACTCGGGACATTTGCCGGGAGCTTCGAGCGCGCCCTGCCCGTGGCATTGCGGGCAGACATCCTGCCGCGTGATGTTGAGTCGCATCACGCCGCCGCGGATTGCCGTCCAGAACGGCACGTTGACCTGATATTCAAGATCGGTGCCAGGTTCGGGCCCTTCTTCGGCTGCAGCGGCGCCGCGGCCTCCTCCAAACATTCCTGAAAAGATATCGCGGAAGCTGCCTCCGCTGGAGCCTGAGGTGCGTTGCTGACCGCGGCTGGCGTTGTTGATGAAATCGGAGAAGTCGAAGCCCCCGAAGTCGAAGTGTACTCCGCCCTGGCCTCCGCCCGGCGCGCCACCTGCGCCAGGGAAGCCGCCGGGAACGCCACCAGATTGTCCGGCGCGGGCATAAGCCTCTGCGGTCGCCGGATCAATGTTGTCCGAATAGAAGCCGACCTGGTCGTAGATTTTGCGCTTCTTAGGATCGCTAAGAACCTCGTTCGCCTCAGAGAGCGCCTTGAACTTCTCTTCCGCGGATTTGTCGCCCGGATTGACGTCCGGATGGTATTTACGCGCGAGTTTGCGGAAGGCTTTACGAATCTCGTCGGCGGACGCGGACTTCTTCACGCCGAGGATTTCGTAATAATCTTTTTTGGTGGTGGTTGCCATTATTAAGTTTAGAACTCAATCTTCAGTGTAGATGGGACGCCCCGTGTCCGGATCAATGCGTACAAAGACAGGAAACTGCTCGCCGTCAACGCGCGGGAAGCAAAGTTTGTAATTCTTCGATTCGCTGATTTCGATGCCTTGAGTAAGCGGGCCCAGCGCACGGAAGTCATCGCGGAAACGTTCCATGATTTCGGCTACGGAGAGTCCTGTCACGGTGAAATTCAAATCCACATCAATGCGCAGCGGGTCGATTCTATCGATCGAAATCTTCCCGTTGCCTGACAGAAGCGAGGTGACGTGCTGAAGACTGTCCTGAAGCCATGCCTTTAGAGCGTCGTCTTCGATATTGCTGTCCAGAATGTCAGAACGACCCATTCGGATTGTGATCCAAAAGCTCTTCATCACCGTTGTGTCGAAATTCCCACGTCTCAGACGACTGTCGAGACGTGGGCACTCCACTTCAGTTTTCAATTTAGTTCACGATCTTGCGTCGATGTTTGTCTTCGACCAGTAGCGGTGCGTCTTCGGCATACGGCACGTCTTCGTATACCGGGATGCGGCGCACGCCCGTGGGCGTCTCCGCAAACACGTGCCATTTGCCTTCCTCATCGGCAAGATCGATGTAATACGTTTCGTTGTTCACCTGGAAGTCCAAGTCATACCCCCTGTTCCCTACCTCAAGAAATCTTTCTTAAATCGCAGTGTCACCCTAAGCGGAGCGAAGAACCCCATGCCCGAATGCGGTGGCGTTGGCTTGTCGAGGAGTTCTTCGCATGTCGCGCTGGGCAACGCCTTGACGTTCGTCTCACCGCACGCTGGCATGCGATCCTTCGACTTCATGGCTGCCTCGCGTTCGCGAAGCAGCCATTCCGCCCAGGATGACAAACTGAAGCTGACAGCTCATAGCTGAAAGCTTATTTCTTATCTTCGACGTCCACGTACTCGGCGTCGATCACGCCTTCATCTTTCTTCTGACTTGCGCCGTCGGTACCCGGTTGCGGGCCAGCACTCGGACCTGCTCCCGGTGCTCCCTGCGCTCCACCCTGCGGCTGAGCGGCTTTGTACATCTGCTCGGCCAGCTTATGCGAAGCCGTGGTCAGGTTCTCGCGAGCCTTGTCCATCTGCGCCTTGTCGTTTGACTCGAGCGCTTTCTTGGCATCGGCCAGCGCGTTCTCAACGTCGCCTCGTTCGGAGCCGGAAATCTTATCGCCGTGCTCCTTCAACATCTTCTCGATGTTGTAGACCATCGAGTCGAGCTGGTTCTTGGCTTCGATCGAATCGCGCGCGGCTTTGTCTTCGGCCGCGTGCGCGTCGGCTTCCTTCGCCATGCGCTCGACTTCCTCTTTCGACAGACCGGAAGAGGACGTAATCGTGATCTTCTGGTCTTTCTGCGTCGCCGTGTCTTTTGCGGTGACGTTCAAGATGCCGTTGGCATCGATGTCGAAAGTGACCTCGATCTGCGGCACTCCACGAGGAGCCGGGGGAATTCCGGTCAGGTGGAACTTGCCGAGCGTGCGGTTCTGCGCCGCCATTGGACGCTCGCCCTGAAGAACGTGCACTTCCACCGACGTCTGGCTGTCCGCTGCCGTCGAGAAGGTCTCCGTCTTCTTGGTCGGAATCGTCGTGTTCCGCGGAATCATCGGAGTCGAAACTCCACCCAGCGTTTCGATCGACAGCGATAGAGGTGTCACGTCGAGCAAGAGCAGGTCTTTCACTTCGCCCTTGAGCACGCCGCCCTGGATGGCCGCACCGATTGCGACAACTTCATCCGGATTCACGCCCTTGTGGCCTTCACGTCCGAACAGCTCTTTCACGAGCTGCTGAATGCGAGGCATACGAGTCTGTCCGCCGACTAGCACGACTTCATTGATCTTGCTGGTGTCGACGCCGGCGTCCTTCATGCATTGCTTGCACGGACCCACCGACTTCTGGATGATGTCTTCCACCATCGACTCGAGCTTCGCCCGGGTCAGCTTCTTGACCAGGTGCTTGGGACCGCTGGCATCCGCCGTGATGAATGGCAGATTGATTTCGGTCTCCATCGTGGTCGAGAGCTCGATCTTGGCGCGCTCCGCCGCGTCACGCAGACGCTGCAGCGCCATCTCATTGCCCTTGCCGCGCAGGTCGAGGCCTTCGTCTTTCTTGAATTCGTCGATAAGCCAATCCACCAGACGCTGGTCCAGATTGTCGCCGCCAAGGTGAGTGTCACCGTTGGTCGCTTTCACCTCGATCACGCCTTCGCCGACTTCAAGAATCGAAATATCGAACGTTCCGCCGCCGAAGTCGTACACCGCTATCGTCTCGTCCTTACCTTTGTCGAGTCCGTACGCCAGCGCCGCTGCCGTGGGCTCATTGATGATGCGCTTCACTTCGAGTCCGGCGATCTGTCCGGCATCTTTCGTCGCCTGCCGTTGCGCGTCATTGAAGTACGCGGGCACGGTAATGACGGCCTCGGTGATTTTCTCTCCGAGGTAGTCTTCCGCCGCCTTCTTTAGTTTCTGCAGAATCAACGCGGAAACCTGCGGTGGCGTGTACTCCTTGCCTTGCGCCAACACGGCGACGTGATCGCCCTGCCGAACGACCTTGTATGGAACCATCTTGATTTCTTCGCCAACTTCGTCATAGCGGCGTCCCATGAACCGCTTGATCGAATAAACCGTGTTCTCCGGATTCGTGATTGCCTGGCGTTTTGCAACCTGTCCGACGAGCCGCTCGCCCGTTTTGGTGAATCCGACTACCGAGGGCGTCGTCCGCCCTCCTTCTTCATTGGCAATGACCTTGGGCTCTCCACCTTCCATGACGGCTACGCAGGAATTGGTGGTACCGAGGTCAATCCCGATAATCTTGGCCATACTTGCCTCCTAAACTTGATAAGTCCTTTGTCAACAACATTTACGCCGCACAACTGCTTTATAATCAGCCAGATGATATGGCTTGAGTGAATCGTTGTCAAGTTTTAGATGATCCCAGCGGGCGGAAGGTTGCGGAAAGGTTGGTTTGAATCCGGGAAAGAAATTTTAACCCAAGTTACAAATAAGTCCCGCCTTTACAAGCGTTTACCAAACTCCACAAGCGAATTCCGCATCTGTTGCTGGACACTGGTCGCCAAGGCCGTTTCGGCGCCCTCGACTTGAGGATTATGCCCACTCCAGCAACTTCGCGCGGCTTTTCGAAGCAGAGCTTTTTCGGACTGAACGCGATTAACTTCTTCCAGGCCGAGATGGTCGGCGTCCTCCTACCGGTATTGGGAGTGTTACTGAAAGAGCATGGCTGGCGCTATGACGCGATCGGCATCGCAACCGCGGCGGCAGGGCTAGGCACCCTGGTGATGCAGACTCCCGCGGGCATTCTGTGTGACCGGATCTCGTGGCGGCGAGCGCTGTTTGCCGTTGCGGCGGTCGCGACGGGCCTCTGTTTCGCGGCGGTGCCCATTATCGCGGGGCATCAGAAAACAGTGGACACCGTCCTGTTCCTTTCGGGAGCCGCGCAAAGCTTTTTCGCACCATTGCTCGGCGCATTGGCACTGGCTCTCGTCGGACACGAACTGCTGAACAAGACCGCCGGAACGAACCAGGGATGGAACCATGCCGGCAATATCGTTGCCGCAGTTGCAGCCATGGGTCTCGTGAAGTGGCTGGGCGTGAGTTCTGTTTTTTATTCGGTCGGGGTTTCCTCGATGCTGGCGGCCGCTTCCGTGCTGCTGATCCGGCCGGACGATTTGGATGAACACGTTGCGACTGGCTTGAGCGACAAAGACTCGAAGTCCGTCGGCTGGAAGGACTTGCTGAAGAACCGGACCATCCTGATCGTGTTCATCGCGATTTTTCTTTTTCATCTGGCAAATGCGCCCATTTTGCCGCTGACCGCGCTCTATGTGAAGAAGCTTGGCGGCTCCGATAGCCTGATGACGGCGACTGTGTTGACAGCGCAGATTGTGATGGTGCCGGTCGCCATCTTCGCAGGAAAATTTGGAGATCGTTGGGGGCGGAAGCCTGTGTTGGCCATAGCGTTCTGGGTCCTTCCGCTCAGGATCGTGTCATACGTACTGGCGCACGATCCCCGCGCGATCATCTGGCTGCAATCCCTCGACGGGATTGGCGCAGGAATTTATGGGGTGGTGGTGATCAGTCTCGCAGCCGACTTAACGCGAGGCAAAGGCAAATTCAATACGCTGGCAGGACTGTTTGCCACCGCGCTCGCCATTGGCGGAGTTGTTGGGCCGGTGATCAGCGGATTCATGCTGCAGCACGTGGGATTCAAGACCACGTTCCTTGTATTCGCCGGATTGGCCGTGGTCGGGGCCACGATCTTTACCCTGTGCGTTCCGGAAACCAGGCAGCAACCCGATGAGATTCCGGATGGAGCGATACAAGCTGCAGCTTAGATGCGGACCATTAATCCGTGTCCATCTTCAAGAGAGGACGGCCACCCAGCGAGTGATAGAAGCCCCAGCCCGTAATCGCTAGCACGCTAAGAAGCGCCGCCACCGAACTTGTCATATACCAGGCCGAGAAGTCAGGAGAAAACGGAATATTTGCAAGCAGATTGATCGTGAAAATCGCAATGACAAGGGGAACCAGCCCGAACCGAATAACGATCAGGACTGCGATGGCATAGACAAGGATGAATGCAGGTCCGTCGATGGCAGCATGGTCACTGGACAGCATGCGGGGTAACGCAAAAATGGCGACGAAGACTATCGCAGCCAGCCACTGTTTTCTCAGAACTGCCTTGAGCCCCATGAGTAAAAGAAAAAACAACAGTGTCGTTTGAATCGACTGCGGCCACTGACGCAACCATCCCCCAAGCGCCTGGCGCCCTCCCATCAGCACGTCTGTGCTTCCGAGACCGGGGGAAGCGCCAAAATGCAGCATGAAGAGATAGCGCACGTCGAAAACCACGATCCAAACGACACCCAGCGCCACGCCCAGCAGCACGTCGCGGCTTACCACGGGATCTTTGAAATTGCCCGATAGAAGTCGAGTCCAGGAGATGATCGTGTTCGGCCACTGGCGCCGGACCCAGGGCTCGACCGCCATGTAAAGCATCCAGATCGCAGCTCCGATAAACATCGCTGTGCTGATAGCAATGATTGTGTCGCCAATACCATCGCCGAGGCTGGCTACGTGCGCTCGACAAACGAACAATCCCATCTCGAGCAAGAAAACCAAAATTGCCAGCCGCCTTGCGCCTTCCCGGTCTCCCCTGCCACGCAGGTAATTTCGGCGTGCCAGGAAACAACCGCCGACAAGTCCCCCTAGAAGCAGGACGATCCCCACCCACCGGCCCAGTTTGTCACCGAACGATTTCGGTTCAGTGCTTACCATACGCGGGGGCTTGGTCCAATCCCCGACCATCCGGAAGAAGACGAGTTTGCCCTGAAATGACGCGGCTTCCACGCGCAGCGGACGAGTTGATCCAGGCCACACTCCCGTCCACGCCATCCGCACGTCCGACGCTGCCAGCGAATTCCACATCGGCTGCGCGGCCTGCAACTTTGATGGGTCAAGTCCGGCCGCACTGAAAGCAATGTTCCAGTCGAATGGTGTAGCCGCGGAGGCGGTCGGCGCGTTCGGTATCTGTTTGCTCGCGTCCAACTTTTCCGCCGGAATCGCCTGGAAGAACGTAAGCCGCCCTTGTGGATCAAGATGCACATTGATCATTCCCGAGAGGGTATTCGGGGGGTCGGTCTCCGAGATGACGGCGGGCGTCAACAGATTATCCCGGAATTCATTGGGTGACATCGTGTCGGGGCTCTGCCGGTACCAATACATCAGGAGTGAAGGGCGCCCCCGCAGCACCGCGTCCCAATCGGGTCGCGGCTTATCGTTCTTCTGCACCGCGTTCTGAAAATCGCCATCGATATCGAGATCGTAGGCGCTATCCGCCGGCTTGCCTTCGTATCCCAGTCGCGCGATCACTTCATGCGCCTTCTCAGTCAGCACTTCCGGCGTCATTTCGAGATTCATGCGGTCGTATCCGTTGTAGCGGACCGAAAGACCGATCGCGAAGGCCAATCCAACCAGAACGCCAGCGAGAATGGCTACGGCGGCCGTGGGGCGAAGACCTTCGGTTTCGCCGGAAGCTGCGACCAGTTCGGGCGAGGGAGTTTCGCCGGCAGCCAGTGCAGCGGCTAGCGGATCGCCTCCTGGCAGCGCCGCCGAAACAGCCAGTGCATTTGCAGGACGGGATGCGGGATTCTCTTCCAGGCAGCGCAGAATCACTTTCTCGATTACCGGATCAAGATCTTTCACCACCGACGACGGCCGGCTCGGCGTGTGATCCGCGCCGGGTTTCTTCTCGGAGAACGCTCGTTTCCCGGTGAAAATCTCATAGAGCACGAGTCCTAGCGCATAGATATCGCTCAGCGTGCTGACTTCCCTACCCTCCAGTTGTTCCGGCGCCATGTAAGCCGGGGTGCCGCTACGAACCTCAGGACCGCGAATGTCGTCGGCGACGCCGGCAAGGCCGAAGTCGGTGATGACGACCTGGCCGCGGCCATCGAGCATGATGTTGGCAGGTTTCAGATCGCGATGGAGCACGCCTTTGGTATGGGCGGCGGAGAGTCCCGCACAGAGCTGGCGCGCCATCTCCACGGCCTTGTCCTGCGGAAGACGGCCGATGCGGCGCAGCAACGACGCCAGATCCTCGCCATCGACGTACTCCATGGTGAAGAATGTTTGTCCGTCTACTTCCCCGACGTCATATACGCGGCAGACATTGGGATGTGAAACACGCCGGGCGATTCGAACTTCGTTCTTGAAACGTTCGAGCAAACCTTCATTGCTCAGGGCTTCATCGGGAAGAAACTTCATGGCAACGGCCTGACCCAATGTGAGATCGTCAGCGCGGTAAACCTCACCCATGCCACCTTTACCGAGAAGGGCGATGATGCGGTAGCGGCCGGCGAGGAGGCGTCCCGGAAGAAAGCGGCCTTCACTGAGCAGGTATTCAGCGACCGCGGAACTCTTGGAAGAGGGCTTTGAAGAAGAACCGGAAACTGGGCGCGGCGCGGGCGGCAGCGGCGACGCATAGGCCGCCGTCGCTTCGTAATCGATAGTGGCGTCTTCGCCCGGACGCGAAGCTGCCTTGCTGCTGGTCACGGGCTTGCCGCAAGTAGCGCAGAAGTTGACGTTGGGAGTGAGCTCCGTACCGCAGAATGAACAGAACGCCATGAGTGGAAATTCCCCGCTACAGGATAAACGAGGTCGGCATCCGGTGTCCGACTCCTCCAAGCCGGGACTGGGATAGATACCAGAAGACAGCGGCCCGAAGGTGGAAGGCGATGTTTGTTACCATCCATTGCGATGACATCTCGCGTGCGTGAGTGGTTCAGAAATCCCCTGTTCTTGCTGTGCCTGACTGCAGGCCTGCTTGCGTTTGTGGTGCAGTCGGGCGAATTGGGCAGCGCTGACACCATGCACCGGCTGCAGGTGACGCACTGGCTGTGGACGTCGCAACCGCAGGTTTTTCCGAACGAATATCCGGAATTCGGGCTTCACGGGCGCGGCGGCAAAATCTACAGCTGGTACGGCATTGGCCAATCGTTGTTGATGTTGCCCGCTGATCTGGCCGGAACTTGGATTGCCCACTGGCATGTATTCGCCGATTACGAAGATGATCCGGCGGTGCGAAGTATCGTGGTCAGCTACAGCACGAACATTCTGGTCAATGTGCTGACGGCGCTCATTGCCTTTCGATTCTTGCGGCAGCTGGGCTTCGATCTGAAACAGGTTGTGGCCGGGGTGCTGGCGCTGCTCTTCTGCACAACTCATCTGCATTACACGCAGAACATGATGGAGAACAACTTCATCATGCTGCTGACGCTGGTGGGATTTTCCTATCAGTATGAATGGCTGCGTTCTGGGCGCGTAGGGGCCCTGTTCTGGGGATCCGCGGCGCTGGGATTCAATCTTCTGACCCGCGTGACCACCGCGCTCGACCTCATGGCTGCCGGCGTGTTCCTGCTCGCGGTGTTGTGGTTCGAAAGGCGATTGAGTCAAGGCTTTTGGCCACG
>Ga0070741_10012835_pt1 | contig 15012 bp, 31 predicted proteins | sample Coa_R1_4_FD_66440 | JGI IMG/M metagenome (GOLD analysis project Ga0070741, IMG submission 66440) | Surface soil microbial communities from Centralia Pennsylvania, which are recovering from an underground coalmine fire - Coalmine... | ecosystem: Environmental > Terrestrial > Soil > Unclassified ... | reverse complement strand
GCGTTTTCCGCCAGCGGCCGGGCCTCTCCCGGCGTGAACCGCGGATCGGGCAGCTTCATGCCCTCGACGATCACGTACTGCGCGCGCGGCTCCCCCGCGTGCGCGGCGCAGACGACGCAGCTACTTAGAAGCAGCAGGAGCGGGAGCAGCATCAGCTTTCGCATCGGTCTCCTTTTGCGGCGCCGGCGCGAGCGGCGCGGGTTTATTGGCCGGCGCCGCCTGCGGCTGCACCGGCTGAACTTTGAGGCTGCCGTCCGCCTGCGGCGCGACGGCCATCGGCGTCGACAAGATGGTCTCCGGCAGCGACGGCCAGCTGCCCTGAAGCAGCGCGATCACGCCGTTGATCGAGGCTTCGATGCAGGCGAAGAATTTGACGCCGGCGGGAGTAAGCCTGGCGCCGCTGATCTCGATCGCGCCTGGCGTCTCGACCTGGAGGTCTTTCAAAAACTCGATGCGGCACATGCGTAGCTGCCGCACGCCGCCGGAAAGCGCGTTGCCGCGCACGACGGGATTTGCGATCGAGAGTAGGCGCCGGAACAGCCCCTCGGCGCCCGCAAGATATCCGACGATCGGGCTCGCGCCCCTGGCCGCGATCCCGACGAAGCCCGCCGCGGCGCTGATGCCCGCGTCGGCGACGTTGCCGCCGAAGTCGACGCCGGCGTCAAGGTCGACGCGCTTCATGAAATTCGCCATTGTGATCGCCGTGTACTGCCACAGATCGGCGTTCGACGGCAGACGAGAGCTGGCCTGCGGCTGTTTCGCAATATCCGAGATGTCAGGCTGAAAGACCTGCGACGTGCAGGCGGATAACAAAGCGGCGAGCGCTAACAAACAAAGCGCGCGATTCATTGGGCCTCCATGCAACTACTCGGAGCGGCTAGCTCTCTTTTTTCGCTTGCGGGATCGGCCGCTGGGCCGGCCGCGATCCGGACCGCCTCATACCAGGCGTCGGCGCGTAACTTGATCATGCCGTCCTGCTCGCAAACATCGCGCAGAAGCGCATCGGCTTTCTGGCGGTAATAGGCCGCATTCAAATAACCGACGCGCATCAGCTGATAGAGCGCATCGTGAAGCAGTGAGCCGCGGATCGAGTCCTGCGTGTCGATCGTCGGGCCGCTGGCGCCATCCCAGGCATAGCCGACACGGATCACGATCTGTCCGGAAAAATAAAAATCGATGTACTCCGTCGAGATGTCGAAGGGCGCGCCGAACGGCAACGTCATCGAGAACGTGCGCGTGAGCTGATACTTGTAGCCCTTCTTGTAGAAAACGCAGGGTCCCATCAGCTCACGAACTCCCACTCGACCTCGTCGAGGCCCAGGCTGCCGTCGTCTTTCGACAGCATCCCCCATTGCGCCGGAACCATGCCGAGCGCGGCGATCAACCCGTCGGACAGGTCGATGCCGGCGCCGTTGATCGCGAGCTTCTTCGCGTCGCCCTCGCGCGTCCGCCCCTTCATGATCTCGGCGAGCGGCGGGCGATCGCCGAAGACGTACTGATCGTCGTTGCCGTATTTCTCGAACGGAAACCACGGTCCCAGGTCGAGGACCGGCGCGACGATCGGATGGCCGTTGACGACCACGCGGACGACCTTCCAGAGCGCCTTGGCCGACGGCAGCGCGACGAAGACCGAGCTGTAGCGGATCTTCAGCCCGGCCGCCGTGGTGCCGCCGATCAAGCCTTCCCTGGACGCCAAAACTTTTTTCATCGCAAAATAAAAAAGGCCCGCTCCACCTCTCGGTGAAACGGGCCGCCTCGGGCTCCTATTAACTACGCCTTTGCCGCCTCGGGCTCTTGGCGTAAGTGAGTTGCTTTAGCGCGCTATAATACTCTCGATTTCTTTCTTGTCAACTTTTATGTTTCGCTTGCACTGCGGACATTTGATTTCGAACTTCCCCGCGATGAAGCGCATGACGAGCTTGCCGAAATGCCACCAGCCATCTTTTTTCACGCCTTCCATCGTCACCCCGCGCGGCGTCCCGCCGCCTTGTCGATCTCGCGCTTGACCCGCACCTTCATCGCCTCGACGCAGATATTCGCCTCGCGTCGCGTCTGCGGCCAGGGCCGGCGGATCAACTTCACGTGGAAGCCCTGGCGGAACTTGAGGCCCTTCGCGCGGACGTCGTACTGGCTGAAATCTTCCCACAGGTGATCGAGCATCTTGAGCTGCGCGGGATTCGGCAGCTCGTCGGGATCTTTGCGTACCTGCGTCGTGTCGAAGTCGCGCCGGACCTCGAAGCCGAGGATCTTCATGTGGTCGAGGATCTTCTTGAAATCCTCGTCGCCGAATTTCGGATCGGCCGACGACATAAAGCCGGTGTGCTCGATCAGCAGATGCCGATACTCCGGCTCGGTCATGCCGAGCTGCTGCCGCGCGACATGGAGCAAAGTTTTTTTTGCTTTAGAGATCATCTGAACGACTCGATCCGCATAAATACTTGTATGAAGAAAACAATCGAAAAAGCCGTTGCGGTACTCACCGCGATTATGATCGCCGGCGAAGCGTTAAAGACGGACGCCGACAATGTCCACGAACACAAGGAACGGCCGTGGCAGCGTACTACGAGCAAAATCGAAAGGACCGTTTCCGCACCGGCTAGGAAAATCGCGAGAAAGTTACTGCACATATTTCGCCTCATCGGTCGCTGACCTCCGCCTCCAGCTCCGCCGCGATCTGGCCGGCGAGCTCGCCGGGCCGCATGCGCCGGAGAATCGCCTCGCGGCGCAATTGCGACAGCGCGCGGCTGTGGAGCTGCCCGCAGTAGTCGTCGAGCTCGCGCTGCGTGTCGATCGCGTAGACGCCGTAGGGCGGCCGGACCGACGCGGCGAGGCCGAGGCCGTGAGTCTCGGTCAGGTGCTTCAACACGTCCTGCACCTGGCGGTCGCTCAGGCCGGTCATCTGCGCGATCTCCTCCTGCTTGATCGCCCGCGCCGCGCCGACATGAAACTTCATGACGTCGTACACCTTCCGCTCCTCCGACGTGAGCTGCTCCTCGCGGAATCCGACCGGCTTCCACCACGGCGCGGACGGCGCGAAGAGATCGGGGGTTGTGGGCTTCGAGTTCAAATCACTTATCGCTAGTCTTGGAAGCCGCTCATGCCGCCCTCAACACGCGCGGCTTCCGCACGGCCTTGTGATAGTCGATCAGATGGCCGCGGCGATCGCCGGCATAGTTTTCGTAGCACAGCGGGCAGAAATTCAGATCGTTCAGCTTCACCTCGAGCTGCTTGACCTGCTTTCGGAGCTTCTGATTTTCCGACTCTGCGAAGTAAATCGAATGGCCGGACGGACAGTAAAACGATTCGCCGTTTTCGCGAAGCTGCGCCCGGCGCTCCTTCGGCAGCCACAGGCCGCCGCAGCCGGAATGCGGGCATTGAACAAATTCGAGCTCAACGGTCGCCATAATTATTTCCTCTTCCTGCAGCTGAGACTCTCTCGCCCCGTCCGGTTGCCGACGCAGCGCCGCATGTCGCGCAGCACGCCCGCCGCGAGCGAGCGCAGCTCGTGCCCGGTCTGTTTGCGTTTCTTCTTCGACGCGCGCTTTTTCATCAGCAGCTCCCCTGGATTCTTCGCGCGGTGTTTTCGATGAATTGCTTCGTCCAAACCATGCGCGCGGCCGGATGCGGAATTTCGATGACGCGCGCTGCCCTCGGCGTATAACCGCACGCCTTGTAGGTTTTCTGCGCGACTCCGCCGCAGACGAGCAGGACGTCGATAGGCGGCCATTCCCTATCGGGAACGATGCCGCCGCCGGGCAGCGTGCCGCCGACGCCGTCGATGATGCGTAAATTCTCCCCAAGCCAGATCGGGTCGGGCCGGCCGTGCTTCTCTGGCCCGGATGCGAGCTCGCGGCAGGCATTCGTTACCAGCAGCTTCGCGTTCGGGCCGACAAGCTTATACAGCCGGCGGCCGCTGTAATTCTCTCTGTGAATGCGAAAATATCGCGGCGCCTCGGTGTAGCCGGCCGACGACGTCATCGCGCGCCAGTCCCACATCGTCTCCAGGATCGCTACGACGCGCATGAACTTCGGCGCGGGCTTCCCGTGCAACAGCCGGTCGGTCATTGCGTCGTTGTCCAGGATCTCGCGTGGCGACCAGGATTCATCGGACATCGATCTCGCCACTAGCAATCCTTCCTTTCGTTGCCGGCGGATTCCAAATAATCGTCCCACTTGATCCAGCGCTGCGACTTGTACCAGAATCCCCACTCGCGAACCGGCTCGCCGACGATGCAGATCGTCCAGGCGGAGCCGCGCGGCGTCATACTGATGCGATGACGATAGGAGGCCGGCCAGCTGCGCAGCCAGGGCGCCTTAAATCGGCGCACGATAGGCCGCTGAAGGTTTGAATGATCTTCCTCATCGTACTCGCCCCAAAGGCCGATACTGACGAAGCGCTTCGGATGATCGTGCGGATCGCGCGCCCAATCGCTGCCGACAAAGTGATGCAGGTAGGCAGTGAACCATCGCGTCTTGGCGAGCGTCCAGCGGTGCAGATAAATCGCGCAGCGGCCGTCGCCGTCGATCTTCTCGTAAGAGAGCAGCTTATCGATCAGCTTCATCGCACCTCCGGCACTTGCCAGCCGCGCTGCGCGCGGATCTCGAGCAGCTGGTCGACCGTGAGCTCGCGGCCGTTCCAGCCGCGAGCGTCACAGTATTCCGCCATGAACTTCTGCCGCGCGCGCGCGAGCGTGAGCTGCATGACCTCGCTGGGCGAAAATTCCACCCGAAAGCCGTCAAGCAAGAGGCCGACGATTTCCATCATTTCACCTCGGCCTTCTTGAGCTCGTAGTAGAATTTTTCCTTCGGCTTGGTCCGCCGGCAGCCGACCTCGGCGAGCCTCTCGTCATCGTAATTCCACAGCCGCTCGAGGTTCGGCTCCTCGGTCGTGCGGATGCAGTCCGTCATCCGCTTCGCCTTGAGTTTCCCGATGATGTTCTCGACGGCGAGAAGGAGCTTGATGCGTCCGCGCGGCAGCCGGAATCCGACCGCGCCGCGGGTAAGCTCGAGGATCTTCGTTCCCGGCAAAAAGAGCGTCGCGCGATCGGTCCGCGCCCATTGCTCGAGCGCGACCTCGTCGACCTCGATGTTCCGGCGGAACTGCGCGGTCCGCTCGACCATGCGGGCATTCGCCGCGGCGATGATCGATCGCTCCTCGATCTCGATCTCCGCGATCTTGTCCTGCCACATCGCGATCCGCGCGAGCGTCTCGTCGGCCTCGTCGGTGTTGAAGATTTTCGCGCTCGCGAGCTTTATTTTTTCTGCCTTTGCCATGACTCTCTGCCTCACTGCTCACCTCTTGGCGGGAGCTGCCGCCCGGCGTGGTCGGGATTCCTTCCTCTTCTCCGCCGCGGCCACGGACGCGGCGGAGGCCCTGAATCGCTTTTCAAACTCAGCGGCGTAGTATCGCCGCTCCGAATCGGACATTCCTTTGAAGGTCTCACTGACGGCAGACTTGAACGCGCGAATCTGTTGCAATAGCGTGCTCATCCGCCGATCAAATCCAATCGCTCCGCGATCCAGCGCGGGATGCGAATGTCGAGAAAATCGCCCTCTGCGGCCGCGCGGATCGCGGCGTGGTCCTCGGGATCGGTCACCGAAAACGCGATCCAATCCTTCTGCCACGGCGCCTGAATCTTGAACGCCTTCTCGCGCACGTGCAGGATCATCGCGCGCACGCAGACTTTTTCGTTGCGGTCGCTCATGGTACTAAACCAAACAGCGGATGCCGCCGGTCGCAGTATTCGCAGCCAAGGTCCGAAAAATCCTCCAGGGCCTTTCCGCAATGTTCACAGATATCTTCAGTCCGCTCGTCGTCGCCGTAATAATCAAAATCGTCTTCCACTGGACTCAGCTCGCTTTCCAGATCACGACCGCCGGCGCGCCGGGCTCTTCGGTCGGCAGCGCCGCGGCGCGGCAAACTTTAACGCCGATCCAGACGATGCCCAGAAGCACGACCCCGACGAACACGCCGAGAATGAACGATGCGCCGACGACGCGCTTCTGCTCTTCGTTTAAAACTACCTTGCTCATTGCAGCACTCCCGGCGCGACGAGAACGCGCGCGACGATGTTTTCGCAGGCGGCGTAGCGGATGACGACCTCGCCCGCGGCTTTAGAGTAGCAGGTGATCGACGGCGCGCCCTTGTGGCATGACGGGCCGATCTTCAGCTCGTGGTCGGGATCGTCGGCGAGCGCGCAGTTCGGATTAGTGCAGCGCATTTGGTCAAGATCGAGCCGCGTCAGCGGCTGCCGGAGCATCTCAGCCATGTTTTTTCTCCTTCGCGCGGTCCATGATCTGCCCGAGCGTCTGGACCGAGCGCCCGTGCCCGGCGCGCGATTCCTTCGCGTCGATCTCGCGCACGATGCGCGCGCGAATCCCGCCCATGTACGGCCAGAAGCCGATCGGCTTGTGATCGAAGCCGGCCTCTTTCTCGATCTCCTTCAGGCACAGATGGATCAGGTCGAGCGGGTCGCCGGCCTTCACGCGGCTGTTGATCCACTGGTAGAGCGGCCGCCAGAAGACGTCGCGCGCGTAGAGCTGCTTGATGATGTCGAAGCACTTGTTCAGCAGAACGACGTGGCGCGTTTTTTCTTTTTCGTTCACTGCTCCGGCCCTTCCCACGCTTCGTCGAAGCTCTCGATCGCTTCCTCGACGCTCCCGTAAGTTTCGAAAAATTGTCTCAAGCCGAACAGTTTGAACGTCGTCCGCAGCTCGGGCGCCAGGCCGGCGAGCTTCAAGTCGCCGCCGCGCTCGCGCAGCTTGATCGCCGCGCCGAGCAAAAGGCCCAGCGTCATAGGCGCGATCGCCTCGACGGCCGCCATCGCCAAAACGACGCGCGGATTCGTCGCTATGCCCTCGTCGATCATGCTCTTGACCCGCGTCATCTCGCGCATATCGATCGCGCCGCGGACATTCACCACGAGCGCGTCGCGCGCGGCAAATTCCCGGTTAAGCACGGACCACCTTCGGACGCCGGCCACGGCAGTGAATGCAGGTTTTCGCCGTCTTAACTTTTTCGCCGCCGCAGACCGGGCAGACGCTGCGCGCCGGCACCGGAATACTGCTCTCGTCGGCATTCGCGTCCTGCGTCGCCGCCGTTATCACGGCGAGCACGTCGCCGCGCGCGACTTTCGCCGGGCAGCGGAAGCCGCAGCCGTCGTCTTTTTGATGCTGCCAGCACGCCATGATCGCCATGCCCGACATCTTCAGCGGGCAAAAGATCATCCCCGTGAAATCGCTCTTCCGCTGCAGCGGATTCGCCGCGGCGCCGTCCTGCAGCGTCACGGCGGCGGTTCTTTCGAGCGTCGTGACCGACATCAGATTCTTTCCTTCGGCCGGCCGTACTTCTTCACGTCGCGGATCAGCCACGCGCCGACGATGACGCAGGGAACGGCAAGCGCCGCAATAAACCAGACGGACATGGCTCCTCCTACTGCCGGGCTCCATAGTAATCGCGCCAATACTGGCGCGCCTTCGGGATCGCCCACATCTCGCGCTCGATGCGGTCGCGCAAAAGCCACGCGAGCGCCACGACCTTCTCCGAGCCGCACGCGTCGCACTTCCCGCGCTTCGCGCCGTCCTGAATGTTGCCGCACCCTTCGTTGATGCAAAGATAAGCCGTCGCGAGATTCATGAATGGCCTCCTATCGTTTGCGCTTCGGCGCCCAGCGCTTCTGCCGGCGCGCCTTATTCGCGCGCTTCTCGCACTCCGGGCACGCCTCGCCGCCGAGCTTCGACGCGGCGATATTCAGCCGCTTGCGCATCTGCTCGCTCGCGTAAAAGTTGAGCATCAGATTCCCGTCGGCGCGCCGCCTGAGCCGGAAGATCCCGATCTTCCCCAGGCGGATCTCCCGGCCGCTCGTCAGCTCGTCGACCATCGTGTCGCCGAGCGCGTTGAGAAAATCCTCGACCTTGAGCTTGGTCGTTTGGCATTCGCCCTCGAGGACGGCTATGAGCTCGTTGCCGGTCATGAAAATTACTTCCGCGAAATCGGCCCCTGCATCCGCCGCCAGGCGGCGTCGATCATCCGGTCGTCGATCGTGCGGCCGGCCTTGATGCGGATATCGCGCAGCCGGCCGATCATGTACGAGAGAATTTTGAAATTCGGCCCGACGTAGAACAGCAGCTTGGTCACGGCCTCTTCGGTGAGCGTCGCCTTGAGCGCGTCCTCGGCAATCTCCACGACCTCGTCCTCGCCGAGGCCGGGCAGCGCGACGCTGACGACGCGATTGACGAACGGCGCGAGCGGGCCGTCGAGCACGGCGCGCTCTTTGCCGTCGACGGTGACGTTCGCCGAATGCGATCCCTTGGCGACCGTCTTGACGAGCTCCGGCCGGCCGACGATCAGGCAGCCGACGCCGCACTCGTCGTGCAGGTTGCGGATGAAGGTGAGGCAGCGGTCGTTCAGCAGGTCGCCTTCGTCGAAGATGAGAAAGCGGGCGCGCGAGCGCAGCGTGCGCGCGACCTCGCGATGGAGCCTTCCGGCGTCGCCGGTTTTTCCCGGCGTGAGCAGGTTCAGCGTCTCGGCGACCTCGTTGACTAGCATCGGCAGATTCGTCGTGACGCGGCAGTAGATGTAGGCGACCTCGGCCTTGCCGTCGTCCTTTTTCCGCTTCTCGTAGGCGCGGATCGCTTCGGTCTTGCCGAAGCCGGGCGGCGCGACCAGCAGGGCCATGTAATGTCCGTCGCGCGCGGCGTCGGCCTGGCGCCAGATCATCTGCGCGCAGCGCGTCTCGCGAAAGCCGATGTATTTCGTGATGCCTTCCGGCCCTTCGATCTGCGCGCGCAGGCTTTCGACCGCGAGGACGATGCGCGTCGGATCGGCGTCGAGCTTGTCGTGGACGAACTTGCTGACCGTCGAGCGGCCGGCGTCGCCCAGGCCGAGCCGGCGCGCCGCGGCGGTGAACTCGGTCTTTTTGCAGAAGTCCTCCAGCCAGTCGCGCGCGTCTTCGATGCGGCGGCCGTTGGTGATCTCGATGCGTTTTTCGTCTAGGCTCTCGATATTTTGTGCGGTCTCAGCCATTACGCCTCCTCAAAACGGAATCTCTTCCTCTAAAAGCACGTTCGGGTTTTCCGGCGGCGGCCCGATCTCATCGTGGTCCTTATGACAGGGCACGCAAAAAAGTTTGTAGTGGTCGGGGTTATTCTTGACGTCCAGCAGGCGATGCGCGCTGCCGCGGCCGCGTCCGTAAAGCGCCGTCGGCTTGACGTGAGCCCATTCGAGCGGATTTGCTTCAGGCCCGGCGCCGCAGCGCTCGCATTTATTCCCGCGCTCGGCCATGAGTCGCGTGCGCAGCCGCTCGATGTAGCGTTTTTGTCTCTCTCTCACGCGCTGATCCTCGCTGGGAATGCTTGAATCTCCGCCGCCGGCACCCTGGTCCGCCACTGATCGCCCGCGCAAAAAAGCCCGAGCTGCGGCTTGAAGTGCGATTTATTGATCCGCTTCCACGCGAACCAGACGACCGCCTGCAGCTGATTCGGTAAGAGGCCGACGTCGCGCGCGACGGCGCGAAAATCTGAGGCGACCTTTTCGTATTTGATTTTTAAATATGCCGCCTCTTTCATGCGGATCTGCCGTCCGAGCCAGACACCGATCATGTGACCGTCGATCGTGACCGGCTCCGGGTCTTGCGGATCGAGAATGTTGAAATAAAAAGACCGCACCTTCCTCCCGCGCGTGACCGAAAGAAAATCGACGCCGTCGGCAAAATGCCAGGCGCGATGCTTGCAATGACCGTAGGTGCTGACGGTGATCTGCTTCGGCTGGAGACCGGCCTTGTGGCCTTCGAGGACCGACGCCGTCGAGCGAAGATTCGCCGCGTAGTTATTGTTCGGCGAGAGCGTCACGAAGACGGCCGCGACGACGTCGACCGCGTAGCCGTAGCGCCCCGACAGCTCGCGCATTGTCGCGTTGTAGCGCTCGTATGCGACAAGCCCTTCGCGCAGGTCGATCGCGTCGGCGCGCTCGAAAACCGCGCGGATATTCTTCCGGTTCTTCAGCATTGATGTTCTTTGAAATCGTCCCAGCAGAAAATTCCGTGACAGACCCAGCACCAAAAAAGACGGACGCCCTTCGCTTTGCATTTCGGGCAGTCGCCCTCGCGCTTGCGGAACGGATTTTCTTCGAGTGGCAGCTGAGCTTCCATCAGTCATCCTCCAGCGCTTTTTCCCACTCAGCCTTTTCTTCGCGCTTGAAAATATCCGCCGCGGTCGGCAGCGCGTCGTCGACTTCCCACGAAGGGCGTGAGGCGGTAGGCGTGAGTCGTGAGGGTTCGGCTTTCGGAATTTCTTTTAACTCTCGCCTGTTGCCTCGCGCCTCTCGGCTCATTTGCTTCGCCGCCTGCTGGAACTTCGGCAGCAGAACCGGCACGCCCTCGGGCTCGGCGTTGACGGCGAGCTTGCGCCGCTCTTCGCCGAGCACTTTTTCCATCCGACTCTCGGCCGCGGCGCGCGCGAGCGGATTGGAATGTTGAGCACGCGTCAGGCGCTCTTCCATCCATTCGCGGTCGTATTTTCGCTGCTGCCGGTTGATCTCGCGCTCGCGTTCGAGCATAGCGAGCGTGGCGTCATAGCCGAGGAGCTCGCGATTGGTCGCCTTGCAGATAAAGCGGGTGCCCTGATAGCAGACGATCTCGCCGAGGTGCGCCGGGTCCCAATAGACATCGACCTCTTGGCCGACCATCGACCAGAGCTCGTCGGCGACGAAGAAGCGCGGCGAATACTTAGTCCCGAACATCTCGATGCCGACGTTGCGGACGGGCTTCTTCTCGCGCCGCATCATGAGCAGGTCGAGCACGCGCTCGTCGCGCACTTCTCGCGCGACAAACCCGTTCTTCGCGTGCTCGGCCAGCGCCTCGACGGGTGAAAGGCCCTTGAGGCTCCGCGACGGCTGATAATGGTACTCCTTCAGAATCCAGTCGCGCAGAGCCGTCTCGTACTGCTCGACGGTCCACAGATTTTTACGGTCGAGCGCTTCCGGCTTCAGCTTCTGCCGCTCGGGATTATTCTCCGGCTTGTTGCCGCAGTAGCCGGGGAAGTGGCGCGTGGCATTTTCCATCACGCCGAACCAGCCTTCGGTCTGCCCCTTCGATTTGCCGTGATAACCGCGGGCGAACTTCACCTCGATGCCCAGATCGGCGCAGATCGCGAGGGTAAATTCCGATTTGAAATCTTTGCCCTGATCGACGTGCAGGTTTTCGAAAATGCCGAATGACGGCCACTCGGGATAGGCTTTGCGCAAAATCGCCTGGCGGATTGTAAGGCCGATCGCCGTCGAGCCGGGATAGCTCGACTTCTTTTCCCGCGTCAGCTGAAAACCTACGATTTCATTGGTGCAGAGATCGCGCGCCGCGGTGATCCACGGCCGGCCGATCTTCCCGTCGGGAAAAATCACCTTATGATCGCAGGGGTGGTGGTCCATCTCGATCCACTGTCGCGGCCGATCGGGCTTTTTTCTTAGCGTGATGTAGGCGAATTTATCGTCGTACTCGCGCTCGCCGATGCGGAAGCGCGCGATGATGTGCGGTGGGATTTTGTCGATCGCGCGGCGCACGAACGTATAGCTCGGCGCCTTCTTGCCCTGCATTTCGAATTCCTTGACGATCGCGCGATGAATCGAGGCGGCAGTCGGCCGGTAAGTCTTCAAATATTCGGTTTGAATCTGCGCGATCGCCTTCGAATCGGCCACGCGCGCGCGCCCGCGGTCCTCGCGCGGCTTATGCACAAGCGCCGCCAGGCCGCCGTCGCGGAATGCCTTGATGTCGCGGTCGAGGGTCGCCGGCGAGACCTCGGCGCGTCTCGCTATCCACGCGCGCTCCTTGCGCGTCTTGCCGTTGGCGCGCGCGACCTGCTCTGCGTAGGCGACGAGCGCGTTTAATCTCTCAGGCGAGAGATTTATCAGCGGGTTGATCTGCGGCTCCGGCGCTTGTGCGTCCGGCTCGACGATGGAGAGCGCCGGGGCCGGCGTCTCTTCGACCGCGCGGTTTATTTGCGCCTGAAGTTCGTAATATTTCCCCTGAACCTCGGCGGGCAGCGATGAGAGCAGTACCTCGCGGCGCGATTTTCCGTTGGCGGATTTCGGGCCGGGGCGGGTTGTCAGTTTCGCGAGGTGCCGGAAGAGCGTCGGCCTCGCATAGCCGAGATCGACAACCTGCTCGATCGACAGCCAGACCTGACTCATTTACCTCCGCCTCCAGTTGCGATCTTCGGCAGATCGATGACGTTCTTCACCGGCGGCTTTTCGACCCCGAGCTCGATGCGGCTGACCATTTCCTCGATCCTTCGATGGAGATCTTCCCACTCCTTACGGATGCGGTCGGGCGGCGCTTTTAGCAGGATCGCCTGAATTGTCTCGGCGTATTCCTTGCTGATAGCCGCCAGGTCGCCGTCGCGCTCTTCGACGGTAAGGGGCGTTGCCTTCGTATTGAAAACCGAAGCGAAGAACGAGTCGTAGCGCCGTTTTAAATATTGATGGATTCGGTGAACCTCGTGCGGCGCGTGCGCGAAAGCGTGGTCCTGGATCAGCTCGACGAGATCGAGCGGATTGAATTTGTTGCGATTAGGGACGCCGGTCATGCGCCGGCGGCGCCAGACATTCACCGATTCCGTCGTGCGCGACGTGGACTGCGCCAGCTTCTCGGTCGTGCCGCGCGGCACGCACGCGTCAATGATCTTGTAAGTCGTCTCTTCGTCCTTCATCCGTGATCCACGCATCAATCGTCTATGCCGATGACGGTTCCGATGAGAATGCATCCGAACGCGAGCAGGTACAGCTTCACGAAGACGATCGGGCTAGATAAAAAGCCGAAGATAAAAGTCAGGATCATCAAGGTCAGGCACGCCACCGTGCCGGCGAGAAAAAGCGTAAAGGAGAGCCATTGGCGCAATGAGAGATCGGGTATTCTACCCATTTGACGCTCCGGTGATTTGCCAGTTATCCACAACATACTCAGTTGTCGGCGCGGTCAAAAAAAAGCTTGCCGGACCCCTCATTTTTTTGTTTGCTCGCGCCCATGAATTCGATTAACCTCCACAATATTGGGAAGGCCGCCCGCTCCGTCATCAACCTTGGCGGGCATGAGGAGCTAGGCGGCCTTCGTGGTCGGCGCTTCCTTTTCGCCATAGGCGAACCGGACGAGGATCTTGAGCACCTCGGGGTTTTCCCTACGGCCCAGAAGCGTCTTCGAGAGCGTCCAGAGCTTGAGCTCCAGATGCTCCGCCAACTTGCTAAGCGTCCCGATCTCGAGCGCGATCATGCGTAGCCAGACAGCCCGCCGCAGTTTCTTGAGCTCCGTTCGGTTTCGGGGTATCGCGCCTCGGACTGGCGAAGATTTAGCCATCGGGAACAGAGAATACAGAGTCTGTAATTCTGTGTCAAGCGGGAAATTAAAAAACTTAAAACGCCCAAAGATGGGCGCGCGGATCGCGCGGATTATCGAGGCGACGGGCTTAAGCCAGAAGGAATTCGGCGAACGCGTCGGCGTGAAGCCCGCCCACGTTACGAATTGGGTAAAAGGCTATCATGAGCCTTCGCGCGGGACGCTGCTTTCGATCGCGCGCGAATATAAAGTGAGCGAAGAATGGCTCACGACCGGCAGCGGTGAGATGTATGTAAAGGAGAGCGACGTCCCTTATGATTTTACGGTGCCGCACGTCTCTATTCCGCGGGCGACTCTTCCGGTAGTCGGCTATGTCTCGGCCGGCAAGCTCGACGTTGTCTGGACCGATGCGGGCTTTCCGGCCGGCCACGGCTTCGATGAGGTCGAGAAACCGGAATGGCTGCGCGATCCGAATTCATTCGCTCTACGCGTGAAGGGCGAATCGATGTATCCGCCGTTCACCGAGGGGACGACGATCATCGTCGACACGAAGGCGCAGGTCGTCAACCGCGACATGATTATCTGCCGCGTGAAGTCGCTCGAGGCATACTGGAAAATTTACAGCGAGCGCGCCGGCATGGTCACGCTCGAATCCGTCAATCCCGGCGTGCCGGCGATGACATTCAGGAAGGAAGAGATCCTCTATAAATATAAGGTGGTGCAGATATTGCCGCCGCGACGGAGAAATTAGGAGGCGATCCGAATGCAAGTAATCTTCAATTATATAAAGCCGAATCCAGACATGGAGTTTGAAGTCGGCCTCACTTTCTACGATGAAGAAGGCGATCCTCATTTTAGCGTCGAGGCGATTGTGTTCGTCGAAGGCGGCGCCAATCGGACCGTTGAACAAGTCAAAAACGACGCCTTCGAGAAAGCGCGCTCGTTTTTAATTCATGCGGCGAGCTCTAGCTATACGAGGTTCGGATAAACGTATGTCAAAACTGATATATATAGTAGTCGCCCTCGCGCTGCTCGCCGCCTCGCCGGCAGCGGCCCAAAAAGCGACCGTGACGCGGAGCCAGGGCGCGCCGATGAAGATCGACATTGGCCGCAGCGGCGCGATGAATAAAGATTCGACGTTAAGGCGGGAGTGGATTGTAATCCACCACCTCGGTTTTCCCGCCGACTTCGAATATGAAGTCGGCGTCGACGCGTACCACGCAGGCAGCGAATACCGCTACAAATCAGATATCCACGTCACGCCGAAAGAGCCGATCACCGCGATCGAGATTCGCTTCTTGCTGTTCGACGTCTGGGGCAAGCATATAAGGACACTCTCGTTTACCAAGGTCGCGGATCTCGAAGCCGGCGGCCGGCAACTTGGGCAGGCCGAATGGAATCTTTTTTCAGTCAATGAGGCGTCGGAATTTTACGCGTCGATCGCCTACATCGCGCGCGTGCGGACGAAGGCAGGCAAGATCGTCAACAGCGACGTGACTCCGGTGCTCGACGAGGCGCGGAAATTCTCGTCGAAATTTTCCGCCGAGGATCTGGAGCCGAAGCGGCCGGGACCGCGAGAGATTTAATAAAGATCGCGAAATTCCTTGCCCTTAAAGGGCATCAGGTAGCCCGATCCCTTGGGCGCAGTCTTTACTTTATCTGTGATCTTCGGCCACCACCGAACGAGTTCTTC